>Ga0335073_10001391_pt1 | contig 32218 bp, 27 predicted proteins | sample Lox_Sample_22_FD_207093 | JGI IMG/M metagenome (GOLD analysis project Ga0335073, IMG submission 207093) | Soil microbial communities from Loxahatchee National Wildlife Refuge, Florida, United States - Lox_Sample_2.2 | ecosystem: Environmental > Terrestrial > Soil > Wetlands | place: USA... | reverse complement strand
GCTGCTATTTCATTTGTGACAATTGCAGTACGGTCTCGGGCGGAATCTGGTCTAGAACCTCACCCGTATTCTGGTCCACAATCTGGATCACTGGCTTGCGGGTACTGGGGTCGCGCGTAAAGGTCAGCTGTCGTCCCTCGCCCATCAGTTCCGATTTGTTGATTTCGTTGACGGCCGTCACCAACTGGCGAACAGGTACGTCGTTTTCGTTCATTGGCGTAGACACGCTCACCGCGGTGCTTACGCCCATGGAATCGACTCGCGGGATGTCCATGACCGACCCTCCACAAGACATTTCGGTGTTACGCGACTTTTTTCGAGGAATTATTCCATGCAAAACCCGTTAATTGGTTGTAACTGCGTGATCTTTATAACCTTGCTGGCAGTTCCAGCGGCGGCCCAACCGGCCCCCGCGGCCAGCAGCCCGGCAACTGGACAGCGCGATTCGGTCGCCGCCATGCAGGAATCGCTGGCCAGGCAGCGGGCCTCTATCCAGCGGCAGACAGGAGCCGCCGGAAACGACAGCTTTTTCGTCCTGCCTCGTGCGGCGAGCCTCGGCGGAGTTACCGCGGCGCTGCCCGCCCCCGTTTCCAGCGCGCCGATTGCCCTCGAGTGCGAGCCCTTGCCCGCGCCCCAAGTCGATTCCCTGGTCGGGCAGGCCGCCGAACGCGAAGGGGTGAGCCCCGATCTCCTCCGCAGCGTCATGAAGCAGGAATCCGCTTTCCGCCCTTGCGCGGTTTCCTCCAAAGGCGCCATGGGGCTCATGCAACTGATGCCGGCTACCGCCGAACAACTCGGAATCCTCGACCCGTTCGATGCCACCAGCAATCTGAACGGCGGCGCGAAATTCCTGCGTCAACTTCTCGACAAGTATAGCGGCGACATTCCGAAGGCCTTGGGCGCCTACAATGCCGGACCGGAAAAAGTGGATGCCGCCGGCGCCGTGCCCAACATTCCGGAAACCATGGACTACGTGCGCCAGATTCTGGCGGCGCTTCCGTTCCACTAAGGCGATGCGACGGCCGGAATCTGTGGCTGGAATCACAGGAAGCGGGACTTGGGCGTCTCGCGCCGGCCAGGGGCGTCCCACTACATTTCCGCGGAATGCCGCCCCGGGAAACTACGCGGCATTGGGCGCGATGGCCCGGTACAAATCCCGGCCTGAGCTCTCGGGTTTACGCCAGAATGCCGCTGCCGGAAACCCCTGTCGCTGCCGACACGAATGACCTCTGCCCGCAAGTCCGAAATTCGTAGCGGGAGATCGTCAGAACCGTTCCCCGGTCGCTGACCGCTCTGGTCTTTCCGCGGACGATCAGTTCCAACGGGCAGACGTTCTGCAGAAGGTACGGCCAGGCGATCCGGAGTTCCACGTCGCTTCCCTCGGGAGGAGGATCGTCGGCCACGAACCGCACCGCCCCCCGGCTCAAATCCACGGTCAGTCCGGAGCCGAAACGCTGCACACCCCCGAGCGTGTAGCTGAACTGCAACTCCATCTCGTAGGCGTACCGGCGCTCGCCGCGGCGGTCTCCATGGATGATCTCACTCCGGCCCATACAAGGTCATCATCGGCAGTTTCGATCTTCGGGACCAGTCCTGAAAGTACCTCCAATCGAGGCCTTTCGTGCCGTACCGTCTACCCCGGTTCCAGTACTTTCATACCACAATCCGCTAGCGCCATAATGACCAAGCTCCGTATTGCAGGCTCGGCCATACACCTGTAGGATCATACCGGAAAAGAGGGCCTATTTCGTTCATGGTTGCTGTAATGCGCCTTTTAACATTTGCAATCCTCCAGTTGGGAGTGATTGCGATAGCCGCGACGCTCTGGATCGAGATGCGCCGCGCGGAGCGGCGGAGCCGCCTGGTGAAGAATGTGGAATCGATTATCAGCGACGGAGATTTTCGGCCAGAGGGAGAAATCCGGCTCAAGCGTGTCGCCTGACGACACGCCCACGCAGGTCGAGACATTGGAATTGGGCGAGTTGGCGAAGCTCCCACCGTTCCGGCCGGTGGTGATCCGCCTGCTTCGGCTTTTCGACGGCCCCGACGTGGATATCGGGCAGGTGTGCAGCCTAGTCGAGGCCGATCCTTCGCTCGCCTCCGAAATGCTGGCCGTCGTGAATTCTCCTCTGTTCAGCGTCTGGGAGCGGGTCTCTCACTCCTCTCACGCCATCGTGCTTTTGGGCGCCGAGCGGACCAAATCGTTAGCCGCGACCCTGGCCTTGCGGGGTCTGCTGGCGGGAGGGCCGCACACTCCCATCCAGCGCCGCTTTTGGATGCACAGCCTGGCCACTGCCATCGTCGCGCGCCATCTGGCCCTGGATTTCCAGATCGCGCCCGAACAGTGCCATGTCGCGGCCCTGCTGCATGACCTCGGACGCAACGGTCTGCTGGCCGCATATCCCGAGCGTTACGCTAGCCTCGCGTGCTCGGCATATGCCAGCACGGCCGAGATTCTGGATGCCGAAACGGCGGAGTTCGGCATGACCCATTGCCACGCCGGCGCCCTCCTGGCCCATGCCTGGCATCTCCCTCCGATTTTTGAGGAGGTGGCTGAAGACCATCATCGGCCCGATTCCCTCAACCCGCTGGTATCGCTGGTACAGCTCAGTTGCCGGTTGGCCGACGATCTCCTGTATCAGTCGATCCATCGATACGATGTCGGAAGTCCGGAAGAAACCATCGCGCAAATGGCGCCCGCGATCGATAGTGCCATCCACCAACTCGATTTTTGAACCAAAACCAACCGTAACTTTTCCGGGTTCAGGAAGTCTAACCCATTTCGAGGGGGCTCATGAACCAGTTGTCGATGGACTTCCGTTACTCCCTACGAACGCTCCGGCGGAGTCCAGCCTTCACCGCCGTCGCGATTCTCGTCCTCGCGCTCGGCATCGGCGCCACCACCGCGATTTTCAGCGTGGTGAATGCCGTCCTGATCCGCCCGCTTCCATATCGCGATTCGTCCCGCCTGATGGCTGTATCGACGGTCTACCGCCAGGGCGGCGTCAGCCGCACGTTTCCGACCGTATCGCTGGACGAAGTCGAACATTTTCGTGCCTCGTCCCGGTCCCTCGCCGGTATCGGAAGCTTTGTCTTTACCGAGATGCCCGTGGTCATCGGCAACCGGGCGATGCTCCTCGTCGCCATCGGCGCGGACCCCGAACTTCTCGAGACGCTGGGCATTCAGCCCGCCCTCGGTCGTAATCTGCCCGGCAGCGGGAGCCGGCTGAAAGACTCCGGCGTGATCATCAGCCACCGGCTCTGGATGGATGTCTTCCAGCGCGATCCCCACGCGGCGGGCCGGCCGCTGGTCCTGAACGGCGCAGCGAGCACGGTGGCCGGCGTCCTGCCCGCTTCGTTTCAGTTCCCGCGATCCGACGCTTCCTATTTCCCGGAAGAGCCCGATCTCATTTTTCCAATCGCCAACATTGCCGCTAGCTGGGGACGCAATTCCTCCCAATGGTTCGCCATCGCACGATTGCGAGCCGGCGTTCCGCTCGCCGCCGCCGGCGCCGAACTGAAAACCCTTGCCGCTGGGATGGCGGGCGCCGATCCGTCCCTGCGCGGCACCACGGTCCGTCTTTCCCCGCTCGCCGCCGACACCACCCGCTCGGTTCGTCCCGCCCTGCTGATTACCCTCGGGATTTCGATCGTGCTGCTGCTCATCGCCTGCACCAACATCATGAATCTTCTGTTTTCCCGCGCGGCCCAGCGCGGGCGGGAAATGGCCGTTCGCAAAGCCGTGGGCGCCAGCGCCTGGAGACTCGTCCGGCAAATGCTGATCGAAAGCCTTTGCCTGACGTTTCTCGCGGGAGTTCTGGGAGTGGCGCTGGCACGCCTGGCGCTCGATACCCTGGTGCGCTATTCTCCCGCTCATCTTCCGGTATCCGGGCGCGTCGATATCGATTGGAGAGTGCTCGCGTTCGCCTTGGCGGCCTGCTTCGTCACCGCCATCCTGGCCGGAGTTCTGCCGGCGGTGCATCGCAGCCATCAGACCGAAACGCTCGTCTCCGGTACGCGGACGTCTGCCAGCCGCGCCGTACTGCACTTTCAACGGGCTCTTATGACGGCGCAAATCGCCCTCGGGGTCGGCCTGCTGGCAGCGGCCGGATTGCTCGCGCACAGTTTCCTGCGCCTGAGTTCCGTCCCGCCAGGCTTCCGCACCGGCGATACCGTCGCCTTCGAGGTGGCTTTCCCCAGCGGCCATCGCGAAGACAGCGCGCGCCATTACCAGCGGATCATGGAGGCGGTGCGCAGCGTGCCCGGCGTAGTCTCCGCGGGCTGGATCACCAATCCTCCGCCGGAAACCCGCGCCGGGGTCTTCATGCCGTTCTCGATTTCCGGCTCGAGCAGTCCCATGCGCCCGTTCTGCAACTTTCAGATCGCCAGCGAGGAGTACTTCGCAAGCGCTGGAATCGCCTTATCCCGCGGCCGCGACTTTACTCGCTCCGACGTTGCGGGGGCGCCTCCGGTCGCCATCGTCAACGAGACACTGGCACGCATGTACTTCCCGCAGAGCGGCGCTATCGGCAAGCGGATCGCGCCCATGTGGGACGGCCCCAACTTCCGCGAAATCGTGGGGGTAATTCGCGACATTCACGATCGCGGCCTCGGCACAAAACCCGTCGCCACCGTGTATGTTCCCATCGGTCAATTCACGGCTGCGTACGGGGGAGTAGTGGCGCGCACCAGCGCTCCGCCCGAGACCGTAATTCCGGAGATCCGGCGCCGCATCGCCCAAGCCGATCCCACCGTGCCGGTGAAGGGCTTGAGCACCGTCAAAGCCCGCCTCGGCCGTACGCTCGATGCCCCGCGGTTCTACACCATGATGGCTGCTGTCTGCGCGGCCATGGCCGTGCTGTTCGTAACTCTCGGACTCTATGGCGTGATCTCCTACGCGGTATCGCGGCGCACCTCGGAAATCGGCATTCGCATGGCGCTCGGCGCTTCGGCGGATGCGATCCGGCGGAGCGTGCTCGGGCAAGGCCTGTTGCTGGCCGCCATCGGCGCCGCGGCGGGAATCGCGCTCTCTCTAGCCGCCACGCGCCTGCTGGCGTCTCTGCTGTTCGAACTCAAGCCCATCGATCCGCCCACGCTGGCGATTTCCGTGGCGCTTGTCGTCCTGGTCACGCTGATCGCCAGTTATCTGCCCGCGCGCCGCGCCAGCCGGGTCCATCCGATGGCCGCCCTGCGGCACGACTGAGCGCCGTTGACCGTGCATCTGCGCTAAGGACTCACCTTAGCGCGCGCCGTGGGTGAGTGCCTGCACGAACGGGTGGCCCCGAAAATAGCTGCCGTAGGCTTGCGCGGCGGCTGCCAGACCCCGGCGCGCCGCCTCGGCTGCCTCGTCCGGGCGGTCCGAGGAGCGCAGCAGTTCCATCAGGCGAACGTAAATCTCCACGGCGAGATCGGGCTGCCGGCTCATCGCGGTCTGCTGGACGGCGAGCGCGGCCCGCAGGTGCGCTTCCGCCGCGGATTTCGAGCCGCGGTAGGCCTCCACCACTCCAGCGAAGAAATGATGCCGGATTTGGTCCACCGGAGCAATGTTGGTGTACGCGATGCGCCGCTCCACATCGCGCAATCGGGCCAGCGCGCTCCCCTGGCCGGCTAGAGCTTCGTAGGCCGCTAATTGCAGCGCCCGCTCGTCTGGCTCCATGAAGGCCGCACGCCGCCGCGTCACCAGGTCCAGCGCCTCGGACATTAACGCCACCGCCTCCGGATAATTTCCCCGCACATCCTCCGCGAATGCCCGGGCGTACAAAACAGGGACCAGCTCGATCAGGGGCTCGCCGTTTCCGCGCAGCGGCGGCTCGGCCTCTCGCAGCAGGCGCTCGCCGCCTTCCAGGTCGCCTTGCCGAAGGCGAAGCATCCCGATCCGGCTGAAGGAGATCGGTGAAAACGACGGCTGGTTGGCGCGCGGGTATTGCATAGCCTCGCGGTACATCGCCTCGGCCTCCGCCAGAGGTTCCCCGGCGTTCACCGCCATGTACGCAGTGTCGTGCAATACCGCGCCCAGGCTATTGTGGTCCGCCACGCGATCGAGCGCCGCCGCCTGGCGGCACGCGCTCAGGGCCTCGGCATACCGGCCCTGGAAGGAGCGCGCATCACAAAGATTGGCATACAGGTTGGCGGCGATTTTGGGCGCGCCGCCGCGGATCCGCGGCAGCAGTTGGATGCCCTGAAGCAGTTGCGCTTCGCCTTTGGCCGGTTCTCCGGTCACGGCATAGGTGAATCCCAGAGTCGCGCGGAGATCGGCCTCCGCTTCGGGATCGCGGCCCAGCGCCAGGCCCAGGCGCGCGCAGGCGTTGTCCAGAATGTCGCTGAACTGGATGGCGTCGTGTTTGCCGCGAAGAGGACTATACCAGTAGGAACCGGCGGAAAGGAATGTGTCTTTAGCGAAGTCGCTGACCCGTTGGGCGCGCGCCGCCTGCGCCCTGGCCCGGGCCGATTGATAGAGCGAAAACACCGTCAGGTTCGCCAGGGCAACCATCGCCAGCGCGGACGCCACCACCGCCGGCCAGTTCCGGGAAGCGAACCGGCGCGCCGTGTACCAGGCGGAGTGCGGCCGCGCCTGCACCGGCCGGCCCTGGATAAATCGCACCAGATCCTGCTTGACTTCGCGCACGGACCCGTACCGTTTGGCCGGTTCGCTCTCCAGCATCTTCAACACGATGGTCGAAAGGTCTCCCACAATCTGGCGCCGAAGGCGGTCCCGGCTCAAGCTCCTCTCCGCCGCGGCAGCTTCCGTGATGACATGCGCCGGCGCGCTCGGCGGGCGGCCATGCAGCATGCGCTCCACCGAGTCTCCAGTCGATTTTGGGTCGCCGAACGGCCATGCGCCGGTCAGCGATTCGAATAGAATGACCCCTAGCGAAAAGACGTCGCTCAGAGTATTCACGCGTTCGCCGCGCAGTTGTTCCGGGCTGGCATAGCGAGGCGTGAGAGATGAGAATTGCGTGATTTTTCCTTCCGGGTCGCGGAGCAGTTTGGCGGTCCCGAAATCCAACAGTTTCACGGTTCCATCCGCCGTCACCAGGATGTTGCCGGGTTTCAGGTCGCCGTGAACGATAAGGTTCTGGTGCGCGAACTCCACCGCGTCGCACACCTGGAAAAACAAACCAATGCGATCCTCGACAGGAAGTTTCTGGGAGGCGCAGTAGCGATCCCAAAGCTCACCGTCCACATATTCCATCACCAGGTAAGGGCTCCCGCCGGTGGCCACGCCGCCGTCCAGCAGGCGCGCGATGTGGGGATGCGCGAGCGCCGCCAGCAACTGACGCTCGTTCCGGAATTCGCGGACCAGTACTTCGCCCGCCAGGTGCGGGGCCATGACCTTGAGCGCGACGGTCTGGTCGAACTGCCCGTCGGCCCGCCGCGCCAGGTAGACCGCGCCCATTCCACCGCTTCCCAGCAGCCGCTCCGTCACATATGGCCCGAATCTCTGTCCTGCCTCGGGCGGGTCGCCGCCAGGAGAGGTTAGCGAGTTCAGTTCGCTGTGTTTGCGGTCGGCGCCGAGAAGCGAAAGGACTTCGTCGCGAACGCCGGTGTCGGGTCCGGCCTGCGCGGCAACCCACGTCGCGCGTTGCGATTCCGGCTGGTCGAGCGCGGCATGAAACAGATCTTCCACGCGGCGCCAGAACGATTCCATTTCCGTGCGCCCCTCCAGGCGCTACTTCCCGGGCCGCAGCTCCCGGCATAGCCAGGCGCAGGCCAGCCTCATGTCACGATCCACCGTGGCCTTCGACAGGTTCAGGATGTCCGCCGTTTCATCGGCCGTGCACCCCAGGTAGACGCGCAATTCCAGCACTTTCGCCTTGCGCGGATCGATCTTCTCGAGTCGCGATAGCGCGCGGTCCAGGTCGAAGGCGTCCTCCTCGCGGTCGCCCAGCCACCGGATGTCGGCGGTCACTGGCAGCACGCGTCCCGTCGACCGCTTTTCAGCCCCGCGCGCCCGGGCGTGGTCGGTCAGGATCCAGCGCATCGCCCGCGCGCAAAAGCTGTAGAAATGCTCGCGATCCTTCCAGTCCGACAGCCTGGCGCCGGCCAGCCGCAGATACAACTCCCCGACGAGCGCGGTGGGCGGAAGCGTGTGATCCTGCCTCTCATGAGACATGCAGGCGCGCGCCATCAGGCGGAGCTTGGTATAGGCGGCGGAGAGCAATTCGCGGAAGGCCTCGTCGCGGCCGTCGCTCCACTGCCGCAACAATCGGGTGATTTCGCCTTCGGCGGCCGGCGCAGAGCTCATACTTCGCACTCCTCGAACCTTCGCGTCTGCCGCTATTGTACTGTAATTACAGATCTGTTTACCTGTTAACCTCCTTTGAGACTTGCGGCTGTGCACTCACGTAGCGTCGCCGGCGGCCAAAATGACTCATCCCGATTGCGTCGTGAGCAGCGCCGTATGAAGAACTATCGTTGCCCCGGCGGAAAACTGGATGACCGATATCGATACGATCCTCAAGGTCTAATAAGTCACATATATTAAAACCTTGTTATCTTAAATCTTGCAAGACAGCAGCTCATTTTCGGCCCATCCTCATGAGTGACTGTGCGATCTTTTTCGAGGATGCGTTTTGCGATTCGGCCGGGCCCCCGATTCAAACCACGACCTTCGGCCTGGTTGTGGATGATGTTTTCGTTGACGGTGGCAGTCCTCTGGCCGCTCTCGGGAATCGCCGACCGTCTCCACCTCTGGGCTCCCTTTACGTGGTCTGCGTGCCTGGGCGCGGTCATCTTATCGTATGGCCGGCTGCGGGGTACCGACCTGGCCATTCCCGGCGCGGAGCTTCTGTTTCTGATCTCTACCGTCATCCCCGGCGTGGTCCTTTCGGTCCTCGTGCCCAGTTCGGATGTTCACTCCTTCGACGAATTCCTTTGGAATTTCGACGGTAACTACGGCTGGCCGGAGCTGGCAGCCGGCAGATTCATCCGCTGCCACCTTGCGGGAGCGCTGGTTTGTCTGCTGGTATACTTCGCGCTGCCGGTGGTTGGAACGATGGTGTATCTCGCGCTTCCCAACAGAGTGGTACGGCTCCGATATTGCCTCACCGCGGCATTGGGATATTCGGTGGTCCTTTGCTACCGCTTTTGTCCCGCCGCCGGACCCGTATTCCTCCTGCGCAGCGGCTTTCCGTCTTTGGCTCCGGTTTCCGGCAGCCCTCATCGCCGTATCCTGCCTAACGTCGTTCTGAACGCGATTCCCAGCGGTCACGTAGCCTGGGCGCTGATTCTGTTTTTATTCGCGCTGATGTACGGCAGCCGGCGCCTGCAGGCAGGCACTGGTGTGTTCCTGCTGCTCACCGCCGTGGCCACTCTCGGGCTCGGCCAGCATTACCTCATCGACTTGGTCCTCGCGGTGCCGTTCGCATTGGGCTGCTGGCGCCTGGCCCATCGACGGGCGAGGTCGGCCGCCCTGGCGGTAGCGCTGCTGTTCGCGTGGTTGGTTTTGCTGCGCGGGGGCGTGGCGCTGCGGTTTCCGCCCGCTTTGGTATGGATGCTTACTGCGATGACCGTGGCCCCACTCGCGCTCTACAGGTCCGAGCCTCGTTCCGCCCTGGAAAAAGGATGGCTTCGATTGAGAGACTTGCAAAATTCCATGGGGTTACAAAAGGCGCCGCGGCGCAACTATTCAAACGCGAATTCGTAAACCCCGCCCTTGTGCACCGCAACTCGAACCGCGCCGGCTTTCCCGGGAAGGACCGGACGTACATGGCTGTTCTCCGTCCAACGCCGGAGATTCTGGCCGGCGGGCAGCCGGATCTCGAACGTTTCGTCCTGGGAAGCCCGCCATCGCGATGACCGGACTTTGCCCTCATCCCACTCTAATGCCAGTTCCGCGCCGCCGCGCACGCGGATTCCGGAAACCGAACCGCGCCCCCACTCACGCGGAAGCGCGGGAAGCAGATCGACTTCGGCGTGGTCCGGATACCAGCGCGATTGAACGATCGCCTCCAGCATGCCGTTGGCGCCTCCCAGATTTCCGTCAATTTGAAATACGCCCGGTGGGTGGGTATCCATCAGATTCGGGAAGGTCGACTGCCGAAATAACACCGCCATGCTTTCGTACGCCTGTTCTCCCTCGCCGAGATGATCCCAGTAGTTGACTACCCAAGCTCGCGACCACCCGGTTTGACCGCCTCCCGCGGCCAATCGGCGCTCCAATGCGATCCTGGCGGCTTTCGCCAGTTCCGGGGTGTGCTGGAGAGTTATCTGAGTGCCGGGATAAAGCGCCCAAAGATGCGAAATGTGCCGGTGCCCGGGCTCCGCGTCGGCGTAGTCCTCCTGCCACTCCTGGAGATTGCCGGCTTGGCCGATGCGAAATGGCGGAAGTTTGGCCATTGCCTGGCTGACCTGGCGGCAGAATTCCGGCTTGGCTTTCAGGATGGCGCCCGCCTGGATCGTCCGCTGGAATAACTCCCACACGATTTCGATGTCCATGGTCGGGCCCATGGTAAGAGAGTGCGCAGTTCCATCCGGCAGCTTGTACCGGTTCTCGGGAGATAGCGACGGGCCCGTGACAAGATGGCCGGCGCCGTCGCCGGTCAGATAGTCGAGGAAGAAAAGCGATGCGTCGTGCAGGAGCGGCCAGGCGCGCTCGCGGAGAAAGCGTTTATCGCCCGAAAAGGCGTAGTGATCCCACGCATGCAACGTCAACCACGCGCCGCCCATCGGCCAGATCCCGTAAGGCACGCCGTCGATGGGGTGGGCGTCCCCCCAGATGTCGGTATTGTGGTGGATCACGAACCCGCGCGCGCCGTAATACTTAGCCGCCACCTCCATTCCGGTGCCCGAACCGGGGTGGCTCACCATGTCGAGCAGGTCGAACAGCGGCAGATGGAGTTCGGAGAGGTTGGCCGCCTCGGCAATCCAGTAATTCATCTCGGTGTTGATGTTGATGGTCCACTTCGATCCCCAGGGGTTGTCGATTCCGGACGCCCACAAACCTTGCAGGGTCGCCGGAATACCGCCCGGGCGGCTGGAACCGGCCAGCAGATAACGGCCGAACTGGAAGTAGAGCGCCTGCAATCCGAGATCGGTCCCACCCGCGGAAACGCGGCGGAGTCTCTCGTCCGTGGGCAGCGCGGCCAGCGCGGCATCCGGCGTACCGAGGTGGAAGCCGGCGCGGCGCATCAAGCTTTCTTCATCCGCGACGGCTGCCGCGCGCAACGCGGAGAAGCTCTTCTTCGCGGCTGCATCGAGCGCTGCCGCACACTGCTTCGAAGGCGATTCGCCGCGGAAATCGGTGGCGGCGGCGATCAGGAGGGTAGCTTCATTCGCGCCACCGAGGCTGATCGCGTTGTCCTGGCTTTCGATCTTTCCGCCGGCGTACAAGACCCGCACCTGACCATGGAAGTTGATCTGGTCCTTATGCGCGATCCCTGGCGTCAGAGCGAGATCATGGTCGCTCAACGCACGAACTTCGAAATCGGCGGGACGGTCCAGGCTGACCGTAAACGTCAGGCTGCCCGGCTTATCGGCCGTGAGGTGCAGCACAATGACACCGTCCGGCGCCGAGGCGAAGACTTGGCGCTGATAATGCACTCCGCCCGCGGTGTAGGTTACGGTGACGACGCCGGTTTCCAGGTCAAGCTCGCGGCGGTAACCGGTGGCTGCTGTACCGGCGGCGGAGCGGACATACAGGTCGCCCAGCGTGGAATACCCCGGCATGCCGCGGGGGGTGGGAATCATGGTTCCGGCGGCGATCCGTTCCGCTTCGGCGATTTTGGCGCCGTCCTCGCCCTTCGATTCCAACAGCAGGTTCCTGACCTTGAGGAATCCTTCGCGCGCGCGGGGATTGAGCTTATCGGTGCGGGCGCCGTGCCACACGGTGCTTTCGTTCAATTGCAGGTGTTCGTCCTGGGCGCGCGTTTCGCGGCCGTCCAGTATGTCGAGATTTGCCCTGGCATCCTCCTGGTCGCCGTTATTCGCTCCGCGATTGGCCCCACCGAATACCATGGCGCCGAGGTGCCCGTTGCCGACCGGCAACGCTTCCGTCCAGATCGGCGCCGGCCTGGTGTACCAGAGCTTGAGGTCTGACTGCCCGGCGCCAGGCAAGGGCAGCAGTCCGAGAACCGCGATGATTCGACAGCAACCAGTCGGCCGCATAACGGCAGACAGCCACGTTACCATATATGCTGACATTTTCCGGGAGGTCTTCGCGTGCACCGCATATTTCGCAGTCAATTCTGTCTGGCATTCACCGCGGCGTGGACGCTGGCGGCGCTCGTGGCGCCTGCCGCCAAAGCCCAACTATTCTCCTGGACCAAAGACGATATGGTGGAATACACCAAAGCCTGGACCGGCGAGCGCTTTCCCGACGGGCGGCCTAGAGTTCCCGACAGCTGGCTCGAGCGCGCCAAAGGTCTGTCCCAGGAGGAAGTAATCATTCCGGTCGGCCGCGGCGGCGGTCCGCCCAACATCGCCAGTTACAGCCAGTTCGACGGCGATTTCAAGGCGCTGCACCCGGAACTGAAGATGGCCGGGCGCGTGGTGACCGCGATGTACATGCCGGTGCGCGCGGATATCGACACGATCCTGCTCGCCAAGGCTCGCGATAAGGGCGTAGCGCTGACGAATCAGTGGCCGATCGATCAGTTGCAGCCGGGAGACGTCCTGGTGATCGACCTGTATGGAAAAACCGATGGCGGCGGCATTATCGGCGACAACCTTGACTATTACATCATGAAGGCGACGAAGGGTGGCGGCGTGGTGATCAACGGCTCGTTGCGCGATCTGGAAGGTGTCGGCGAGATCAAGATGCCGGCGTACGTGCGCTCCATCACGCCAACCTGGTTCGGCGGTTCCATCCTTTACGGCTACAATGTGCCGGTGCGCATGGGAAACGTGGTGGTGATGCCGGGCGATATCGCATTCGGCGACAAGGAAGGAGTGTCCTTCATTCCCCCGTCGATGGCGGAGAGCATCCTGGACAAGGCGGACGAGACGCACATCCACGACGAATGGACGAAGATGAAGTTCGACGAAGGCAAGTACAAATCGACCGACATCTACTCCCGGCCCAAAACCGAGGAGCTCCAGAAGGAATATCAGGAGTTTCTGAAAAAGAAGCTGAGCGAGTTGAAGGCCGCCCGGGCCGCGGAAGCTGCCAGGAAGTAGGCCTGCATTCCCGGATGGGGTGGCAAATCAGTCGGAATCGCCGGGCGGCATTTCCCGCCGGATTTCTGGCCATGAGAACCCTATATTTCCCCCGCCCGGCAGTCCCGATAGTTCCAAAAAATTCGCCGCGAGCACCGGGACCATAGACCAGGCAATTCCATTGTCTGCTGGCCGGAGCGGCCATTACGCAAGCACAAATCCGCCGGTACTTTCTGTGCCGATTCACAGAGATAATACGCGGTTTCACACGAGTTTTCACTTGTGTTGCATTTTGCGCGGGGCGTAACCTCGAAGCTGTTCAATCCATGCGCTTGTGCGCGTCGCCCGGTTGGCGAAACATAAGCGCGTGGAGAGGAAAAAAAGGACAATCCGACCTATGTCACGTTCTCGAGTTCTGTGTAGCGCCACGTTTGCCTGCGCTCTGCTCACTGTGGGCGGTACAGCTATTGCCCAACGCGTTCCAACCGCACAGGCATATCAATTCAATCCCGTACGAATCGTCGCCGGGGGATACATTCCTGGCCTGATCGGCCATCCCAAGCAGGCTGGCCTCATTTATATGCGTACCGACATCGGCGGTGTGTACCGGTGGAACCCGTCTACCAGCCAGTGGATCCCGCTGTTGGACTTTATGGCCCCGGCCAACTATAACCTGACTGGCCCGGAGAGCATCGCTATCGACCCCAACGATCCCAGCCGGCTCTACATCGCCGCGGGAATGTATAGCGGGGGCCCATACGCCTTCCTGGTTTCCACCAACCAGGGCACCACTTTCACCACATATTCCATTCCGAGTTCAGGCGCCGGCTCGTTCGTGATGGCTTCGAACAACAACGGCCGATCGGTGGGTGAGCGTCTGGCTGTAAATCCGTTCAAATCGAACGAGCTCTTCATGGGCACGCGCAGCAACGGTCTATGGGTGAGCGAGAACTATGCTCAGAGCTGGACGCAGGTCGCCAGCTACCCGGTCAAGTCGGACACCAATGGCTATGGCGTTCAATGGGTCGCATTCGATCCCAAGAATCCCGGCTACGTCTATACCGGAGACTACACCAACTCCACGGTTTACCTCAGCACCGACGATGGCGCCACATGGAACCCGGTTGCCGGACAGCCCACAAGCTGGCCGTTCACGGTATCCAACGGCACGCACGCGCCGGCTCCGGAACGCGGTGTGTTCGGCTCCGATGGCAATCTTTACATGACCTTCGCCGATCTGCCGGGACCCAATAGCATGGATTATGGCTTGGTGGAACGTTACAACCCTTCAACCAAAGTTTGGACCAACATCACGCCGCCGTTCGATACCGCCGAGGGACAGAGCGGTCCATTGGGAGGTTTCTGCGGTCTCACCATCGATCCCAACACTCCCGGAACTGTGGCCGTCAGCACGTTCGACCGCTGGTATCCGGTCGATACGGTTTACCTCAGTCGGGATGGCGGAAGCACCTGGTCGAATCTCGGCCTCCTGGTATCGAACAGTGGGGTCGACGGACCGCAGGCCGGCAACTATTATTTCGGACCCTCCGTGTACAGCCCGATCTCGCCGTACCTCACGTTCGGGGATACTTCCTATCCCATCTCTCCGACACCTTCATCCAAGTTTGGCTGGTGGATTTCGGCCCTCCTGATCGACCCGACCAATCCGAACCATCTCATGTACGGCACCGGCGCGACGCTCTATGCCACCGACAACCTCTCGGCGGCCGACTCGGGCACCGCATCCACCTGGTACGTACAAGGCGAAGGGATTGAAGAGACGGCAGTGATTGCCCTCATCAGCCCGAGCCAGGGCGCCCACCTGCTGAGCGGCGTCGGGGATATCGGCGGCTTCCGGCACGATGACTTCACAGTCTCGCCAGCCGGCGGCATGTACACCAATCCTGTCGCCACCACGGTCGGGAGCCTCGACTGGGCCGGTCAAAATCCGTCGCTCATTGTCCGGACGCAGTCTCCGGCCAGCGCATCCACCAGCCCGTGTACTTATGGCGCCTGGTCCACCGATGGCGGCACCACCTGGAATCCGTTCCCGAAGTGCGCCACGGGCGGCAACTCTTCCAACGGCGGCGTCGCCTCGATCGATGCCGGCGGCACCATGATCATGTGGAGCCCCGCCAGCGGCAACTCGAATCGGGCGCAGTACTCCACCAACGACGGCACCTCGTGGACCAGCAGCACCGGACTGCCGGCCCGCATTACCGTCGTAGCGGACAAGGTCACGCCGACCACTTTCTACGCCTTCTATAGCAGCACCGGTTCCACCGGAGGGTTCTACAGCACCACCACTTCCGGCGGCACCGCCTTCACCAAAGTCAACACCGCCAGCCTCGGCACTACCGGGAGTTGCAACGGTTCCGGGTGCGGCATACCCGTAGTCAACTTCGCGAAAGCAGGCGACATCTGGCTGCCGCTCGGCACCAACGGCCTGTACCACTCCACCAATGGCGGCGTAACCTGGACCAAGCTTGCCAACGTGAGCGCAGCCAATTCCATGGGAATCGGGGCGCCCGCGCCCGGGACTTCCAGCCAATCGATTCTGCTCTACGGAACCACTTCGCCGCTCGGCGTTCTGGGTCTCTACCGTTCCGATAACAATGGCGCTTCCTGGCTGCGCATCAATGACGATCTCCACCAATACGGAGGCCCGACGCTGATCACCGCCGACCCGCGGATCTACGGACGCGTCTACTTCGGCATGAACGGCAGAGGCATTATTTACGGCGACATCGCCCAATAGCAAACAATTTCTCGAGGAATAAACCATGACCAAACGATTCTTACTTACCGGACTTGTCTCTCTACTGTTCGCCGGACTGGCATCCGCGGACACATTGCCGTATCAAACCTGGGTGACGGAACCGTTCACTTTGATGAACTCGGGCGATTTCTTCCCCGACGTGTTGGTCGCCGGCCATTCCGGGACACTGTTGGTGACCGGGTACTATGTGACGGGCGACTATTACGATGTCTACGACAACGGCCAACTCGTGCTTTCGACCGCGCAGGTGCCGCCGACCGACGTGGATTACGGCGATGATATCCCTTCGCTCTACGCCGATCCTGCTTCGGCCTTCGCGTCCGGCCTTTTCAGCACCGGTGAAGTTACGGTGCAAGCCGGCGACCAGATCACGATTCAGGATTTCTATCCGCCGAGCGGAATCGGCGAAGTGGGCGCCGAAATCGTTCCCGAACCGGCAAGCATCGCTCTCTTGGGCGGAGAACTCCTCGCCATCGCAGCCTTCCTGCGCCGCCGGCGCAGGCCGTAGGGGGCCGTGATCGGCTAGAGCTTCGGGCGGTGCACCAGGGTCAGCCGTTGCCCAATTGGCACGCCGCCCGTGACTCGGGTGTAGAGAAGCGCCTCAAACGCGGGCACGGGGCTGCCGTCGCGAACGCCGAGCTTCGCCAGGAGGTCCTTTATCGACTCCTCGCGGGTGACAAAATCGGCGGCGGCTTCCGTGCCATATTCGGTGATTCCAGCCAGCGTCAATACCCAATGGCCGGGATTGAGCGAGGCCCGAAGGCCGATCACCGCGTAATCGAAATCGAACGGCCGGGTTGAGGGGCCGTAGTAAACCGGTTCCTCGCCGGCCTGCGGATGCAGATTCACCACTGCGCCGGATTGTCCGGGTACGCCGTCCCGCCGGTTGCGGAACTGGAATTCCGTAAATGTAGGCGCTTGGCGCAAGGGAGTGTCCGCCAGCGGTCCGCCGACGAAGATCAGGTTGCTGTCCTTGGCTTCGTCCCACGTGAGCAGCGATCCATGCTTGGCCCGGACGGACTGGTGGAGGGAAGCCAGCAAACGCGTAATGTCGTAAACCCCCATTACCTCGCCGGTGGTGGTATAGGTTCTGATCACCGGGCGCGACCCATCCGTGTGGGGATCATATTCGCGCAGCCCCTCGTCCAGTGAGCCCACCAATTCCAGGTTTGCGAATATCAGGAGCGGGGGCTGCTCGTTTCTCACGAAAGGCTGCCAGAACCAACGCAGTGCCGCAGACTCTGCCGAGCGGCCGTTTTGCAGACGTGCCACGGCGGCCCATGCGGCAATGGCGGCCACAAGCACCACCGTGGCGAGCGGCGTCACATACCTGAGGCGCGGGAAGCGCGCGGCGGGTTGGACAGGGGAATGCGGAGGCAGAGCCGGCTGAAGAGCGGGAGCTTCGACAGATGGTCCGGGGAAGGGCTGCCGCCGGCTCCAGGTTAGAGCGTAACTGCCTTTCGGAATAGCGATGACGATCGGGTCTGCGGCGCCCTCGCCCAGGTAGTATTCGGCCAGCTTCGATCGCAGGCGGCCGGTATGCACACGGACGATCGAATCGCTCTGGGAATCGAAATCGTCCGACCGGCCGAAGACCGCGACGGCGATCTCCCGCACCTTAACCGCTTCAGGCGGCACCGCTGCGGCACGTTCCGCGAGGTAGCAAAGCAGGTGCCGGAGTATCTCGGAGCCATGGAATATGCTGCTGTGGACGATCCGGTGGACGGCGGAAGGCAACTCACCCTCCTGGAGGGTGGGCAGTTCGCCGGGTGGTGGGGCCGAAGGCATGTTCGTTCCTTGTACAACATGTTGGCCTCCCAAACCACCCCATCGCGCCCGGGCCAGTAATAGCGATTATATGCCCATTCGCTCCGGGATTTGGCCCTGGCGGCCAGGGTATCTTCCGGCCAATCCCGGGGAGGATACCGGCCCGATCGGGCGGAGATTGCGATTCCGGGCGGTTTGCAAAGGAAGATCGGGACGGGGTAAGCTTCAGAAGTTTTAATCCGGGAAGGTGTGCACCATTCCTTCCTGGATGCTCATGCGCGGGCGCCAGCCCAGAACGGTATGCGCCGCGGTGCAGTCGCAGGGCCAGAGGGGGGTAATGGAACGAACGCGGTATGGCGTGAGCGGTACCGGGCGCTTCAGTAGCTTGCCGAGCAATTCAACACCGTATCCGGCCGCCGTCAAGAGCCATGCCGGCAGATACCAGGCTCGAACCTGCCGCGACCGGCGGGCGTAATTGACATAAGCGCGCTGCGTCAGGCCCTGCGGATCGACAAGCTGAAATATCGAGCCGTTGGGCAAATCGCGCTGGGCCGCCAGCACCAGCGCGTCCACCACATTATCGATATAGACTAGCGGGACATGATGGTCGCCCGATCCTACTACGACCCACCTTCCAGCCAGTTTAATGGTTCCCGATGGCGGGACCTTTTCCGCGCCGGGACCGTAGATCTGGCCCGGCCGCAGGACGATGGCGTGGATGCGGCCGGTAGCGGCGGCGTCGAGCACCATCCGTTCCGCTTCCAGCTTGGTTTGGGTGTAGAGGCCGCGCTGTTCGGGATACGGCTCGTAGGGAGCCGACTCGTTCACCGGAAACCCGGGGCGATGGCCGGCGTGGTCGAGCACGCTCATGGAACTGACGTAAACCAGGCGGCGCACGCGGTGCCGCTCGCAGGCATCGATCACGTTCCTGGTGCCCCAGATTGTGCCGCTCTGGTATTCGAAATTTCCCCCTTTCATAGCGGCGCCCAGGTGAAAGACAATGTCGATCCCCTGCATGGCGCGGTCGACCGAAGCCGGGTCGCCCAGATCGCCGTACACTAGCTGGACATCGGGGGGTGGCTCGGTGGAGGACGGGCGCCGCATCATCAGGCGCAAGGGTTCTCCGGTCTCGGCTCGCAGCCGGTCGACCAGAGCTCTACCCACAAATCCAGCGGCCCCGGTCACCAGGATGCGCGGCCGGAGGTGCTGGTTCGACTCGGCGAGGTACGCCTGCTTATCGTCGTCGGCACGGCGCGAAACGTCTTCGAGGAGTGCGATGACGCGGCGCCCCTCGTCGGCGGGAATCGGCGGTGGATGGCCGTTATGCAGGGCTTCGTGAAACTTAACCACCGAAACGTGGATGCCCGGCGACGGCTTCAGCCGTCCCGTAGCGAAGCGCACGGTGTTAACCGAGACTTTGGCCAGCATGTGCAGGGAGTTGAATCCAGCCCCGAGAATGCGCTGCACCGGCTTGGGAGCGGGATATGTTCTGCGCAGCGAGGCGACCTGGAGATAGCAATCCACGTGCATGACGCCTTTCGTGCCGTGGATGACCAGCTCGTTCTGAATAGGCCGCACGTTCCAGGAGATGTACATTTGGCCGGTGCCGCGATCGGTCTCGGCCAGGGTGCGCCACTCGTCGAATACCAGGTTGGGATCGCCGGTACCGCTCGCGTAGTAATACGTGTCGGCACGGCGGAGCGGGCCCAAAAAAGCTTCCAGCAGGTACAGGCCATGGACCCCGAGATCCTGAAACGGATACGAGCCCTTGCGAAAATGAGGCGGGATATTCGGGCCGCCGGAATACGCCTGGTAATCGGAGCTGCGAAAGAAGTCCACCGCCTGAATCTGCCCGCAAGCTCCCCTGCGAACCATCTCGAGCGCCTGAAGCACGACGGGATCCATGCGGGCGGAGTGATTGACGGAAAGGACCAGGCCCTTTCGGCGGGCGGCGGAGATCATGCGGTCGCAATCGGCCACGGTTTCGGCCATGGGTTTTTCCACCAGGACGTGGGCGCCCATTTCGAGAGCTTCGATGGCCAGGGCGGCATGGGATGCGGGCGGCGTGAGAATGTGGACCACGTGCGGCTGGACTTCGGCCATCGCGCGCAGCGATGGAAAAACCCGCGGGATGGCGAATTGCTGCGCCAGCACCGCGGCGCGGTCCTCGTCGAGGTCGGCAATCCCCACGATTTCTACGAATGGTAAGCTGCGTAACGCGCGTGCATGGTAGGTGCTGACATACCCCGCGCCCACCAGTCCGACTCTTACAGGTGTATTGGGGTTCAAGACTGTCATTGTAGCGAGGAGACCCCTTGACCGGCGATCCTTTTCCTGTTTTGCGACATCTTGACAGTGCGTCCGCTTACCCGCGACACTTTTTATTCAAGCTTATGATCATCACACGGAGTCCGCTGCGGATCTCTCTGGGAGGCGGCGGCACGGACCTGCCATCCTATTACCGCGAGCATGGCGGATTTCTGATTGCCGGTGCGATCGATAAGTTTGTCTACATCACGCTGCATGAAACCTTCATGCCGGAAATTCTCGTCCGCTACTCGAAGACGGAGGTGGTGTCCCGCCCCGACGAAATCCAGCACCCCATTCTGCGCGAGGCTCTGAAAATGGTGGCCATCGAGGACCCGCACCTCGAAATCACCAGCCAGTCCGACATCCCCGCGGGTACCGGCCTGGGGTCGTCCGGCAGCTTTACCACCGCGCTTTTGTGCGCGCTGCATGCTTACTGCCGAAATCATGTGACGCAGCGCGACATCGCCGAACAGGCGTGCCACATCGAGATCGATCTCCTCCGCGAACCGATCGGGAAACAGGACCAATACATCGCCGCCTATGGCGGCATTACCGCGTTCACCTTCGAGAGCGACGGCCGTGTGGACGTGCAACCGTTGAAGCTTCCGCCCGCCACGCTGCATCGCCTTGAGGACGGCCTCGCCATGTTCTTTACCGGCTACACCCGCAACGCGTCCGAGATCCTCAAGGACCAGGACGTGCGAAGCAGGAAGAAGGACCGGGACATGATCGAGCAAATGCACTTCGTCAAACAGTCCGGGTATGACAGCAAGGCGGCGCTGGAAGCCGGCGACCTCCGGGCGTTTGGGGAGCTGATGCACGCGCACTGGGAACGCAAACGCGCGCGCACCGCCGGCATGAGCAACGGGGAGATCGACCGCTATTACGGCCTGGCGCGAGCCAATGGGGCGGTCGGCGGGAAGTTGATCGGCGCGGGCGGCGGCGGATTTCTGCTCTTTTACACCGAAGACAAGGCGCGGCTGAGCAGGGTGATGGCAGGCGCGGGCTTGCGGGAAGTGCGATTCCGGTTCGATTTCGGCGGCAATCGCGTCATGCAATATTGAAGGGAAAGACCGGCGTCCGCCCGGCGAACCGTTCCCTGGGACCGGTTAGTGAATTTTCCGTGTTGCAGGCGTTGGAGTTAGCATCCGCCACCGATCCCGGGACCGGTCTGCGGGGGCGCGGCCCTTTCACAGCCAGGTTCCGGCGATCGCGGGCCGGGGCACGAATCACGCGATTAGCCCGCTCTTCTCGGCGAATATTTGCTCAACACTTCGCGCAGTTTCTCGGCTGCGGGAATCGGCTTGGCGCCGCTGGTGAGAATCTGCTTGCTGGTCCACCGCTGGCCGTACAGCAGCTCGTTCTCGTCGATGTCGTTGCGGAGCGTGGAGCCGTCGAGTGAAATTCCGCCGAAGAGGCCGCGCGACCGCGACCAGGAGAGGATTTCGGCCGTCACGAAGGCATCGGTTTGCGCGGTTGCGTCGCGCCCCACCGGCCCGGCGGCGGCGGTGGCTTCCGCGCCAATGGTGAACTTGCTCTTGGTGAGCCGCTTCATGCCGCCCGAATTCATGATCAGCAGCACAACGTCGGTCGAGGACACGCCAGCTTGCAAGCCGAAGCTTCCGCCTTCGACGCGGATGGCCGCGGGTGGCCCCCAGCCCTGGCCGTGGGAGGCGCGGCAAATGGCAAACCCGCGCCCATATTTGGCGCCCACCAGTACCGCCGCTTTCTTCAACCCGGGCACCAGCACCACGCAGTAAGCTTTATTCAGCAGCCCCTGCGGAATCGCCCGGTCAGGTGTCCCCATTACTTCGGAAAACAAGGTGGCGGCCTCGTTCAGCCGCTCGCTCGTCTTGGTTGCTTCATTGGCCAGTGCGGGCGCGCAAACCAGCGCCGCGCCGAGTGTCAACGAAATCCATCGCATGTGCTTATGGTAACGTCGCGGCGGGCCGCGATCCGTCCGTTTTCGCACCGTCTCCGGCGGACGGTAATGCGCTGGCTACCGCGCCCAGAGTGGCGGCGACGGCGCACAGGACGGCGAACCAGTCGCCGAAGCGCGTATAAAACGTTTCCGCGGAAATATAGTTGAAGTTAGCGTATTCGGTGGCACGGACGTTGGGCGGCAGATTGCCGCGGATGCGCCCGGCGGGGTCGATGACCGCGGTGATGCCGTCGTTGGTGGAGCGCAGAATCCAGCGGCGATTTTCGGCGGCGCGCATGCGGACGATGTTGAGGTGCTGGAGGCGCGCGGCGCTGTGGCCGAACCAGCCGTCGTTGGAGAGATTGAAGAGCACTTCGGCGCCGCCGGCGGCGAACTTGCGGACGAAGCCGGGGAAGACCGACTCATAGCAGATGAACGCGCCGATCTGGTGTTTGCCTACCTGTGAAACCACCACGCGGTGTCCCGCCTCGAAATCGCCCACCTCACTCGAGACTTTGCCGGCCACGTAGTTAAACGGCCAGGGAACGAATTCGCCGAATGGCACCAGATTGACCTTGTCGTAGCGCGTGAGCGGACTGCCGGTGGGCGAAATGAGCTCGGCGGAATTGAGCGGCGCGCCTTTCGGGGTGTGCGCCACCGTGCCGAGCAGAATGTAGGCCTGCGTCATGCGGGCAAGATTGTTGATGTAGTTACGAAAGCCGCCGTCTTCCTCGTAATAGTACGGCGCCGGCACTTCCGGCCACACAATAATGGATGGCAGGCGGCGCCCCGGTTGTAAAGCGCCGCGGAGCGTCAGGGCCGCCTGCTCGCGCACGGTTTGAATGAGGATATCCGGAGTCCAATCCTGCGTCTCGGAAATGTTGGATTGCACCAGCAGCGCCGCTTCCTGTCCGGGAGTTACGGGCGGCATGGCGGGCAGGAGCGGCAGGAGCACGAGTGGCGCCATCCACGCGAGTTCGCGGCGCGGGCGCCGCAAAATCGCCAGCGCCAGCGCCGCCGACATCATCACAAAAACGAAAGAGATTCCATAGACGCCGGTGTACGGTGCCAGCCGCATGGGCAGGCTCATGTCAATGCCGGCATTGCCGAGCGCCAGCCAGGCGAAGCCGAGCGAGCCATGGGTGGCTTCCACCGTAACCCACCATGCCGCCACCGCGGGGATGGCCCACCAGCGCCTCATGAGGATTCCGGCGAGCAGCGCGAATACTCCCAGGTGCAGCGCCTTCGCCAGGCAGAAGAGGACGAACATCGCCCATGCCAGCGGCACGCCCATGTCGCCGTGGACCGCGAGCACGATTTCGACCCAATAGCAGACGCCGCACCAATAAACCACGCCTGCGATCCACCCCAGCGCAAAACGCCGCCACGGCCGCCGTTCGCGCGCCAACCCGACCAGCAAAGGCGTGAGCGCGAAGGGCGCCAGCCACACCAGGTTGAATCGCGGAAAACAAACGACGAGCAGAGCCGCCGAAAGCAGCGCCAGCAAAAGGTTCAGCACGGCACCCGTCGCGCGGCGTCGGCCACTTCGTCGGCCATGTAGGAACTGCGAACCAGCGGTCCGCTAAACACCATCTTGAAACCGAGCGACAGGCCGTAATCGCGGTAGCGCTCGAATTGCGCCGGCGTAACGAACTCCGCCACAGGAAGGTTGCGCCGGGTGGGCTGAAGGTACTGGCCAATGGTGGCGGCATCGGTCCCGGAGGCGTGAAGATCGCGCAAAAGTGCGTGGACTTCGTCTTCCGTTTCCCCAAGCCCGACCATAAAACCGGACTTCGTAAGCGCGCCTGAATAGCGTTTGGCGAACGCCAGCACAGCCAGCGATTGCCGGTAATCGGCCTGCGGCCGCACGCGGGCGTAGAGCCGCGGCACGGTTTCCATATTGTGATTGAAAACGTCGGGACGGGCATCGAGGACCCGCGCTACGGCGTCGAGATCGCCGCAAAAATCGGGCGTGAGCACCTCCACACGGGCGCCGGGTAAGGCGCGACGCACTTCGCGGACAGTCTCGGCGAAGTGGGCGGAGCCGCCATCTGCGAGATCGTCGCGATTCACGCTGGTGATCACGACGTAGCGCAGCTTCATATCGGCCGCCATGCGAGCCACGTTGGCGGGCTCGGCGGAGTCGAGGGGCATTTCGCGGCGAACCGGATTGAATTTCGGTACCGAACAGAACCCGCACCCACGCGTGCAGTGACTGCCGAGGATCATGAAGGTGGCGGCGCCGCGATGGAAGCATTCATGGATGTTCGGGCAGCGGGCCGATTCGCACACAGTGTGGAGATTCAATTGGCGCAATCCGGTTTTGAGCCGGTTGAGCGATGGAAAATGGGTGCGGCTCTTGCGGGCCCACTCGGGCAGGCGAGGACGCTTGGCACCGCCGAGCTGTATGAGGGCGTCGCTCACGGCTTCTTGAAAAGGTTGGTCATCCCGGCGTCTTCCAGCTGCTTTTTCGCCTTGGAGAGCGACTCTTTGTCGCCAAACGGACCGACCCATACGAGCGTGAGATTGTCCCGGCCCGGCCGTGTGACCACGGGAAACCCGCGGCTTTTCAAAGTCTGCGACATGGCTTCGGCCGACGTATGACTCCCGGCAAGGACCTGCCAGTATGTGCCGGCGGCCGGGTGCTCCACGGGAGCAGGCGCAGGCTCTTTCGGCGCGGGTGGCTCGGGTGCGGCGGCTTCCTTGGCCGGAACGGTGGTGGGCTGCGGCGGCTGATCGGCGGGCGGCGTGTCCTCGCCGGGATGTCCCACATCGGGATTCATCACCGCGGGCGTGGCATCGGGCTTCACCGGGCTGGGTTGGGTATTCACCGGCGCCGCGGCCGCGTGGCTCTCGGCCGGGACCGCTGCCGTTTCCGGAGCCGCCGGCGCGGACTTGGGAGCGCCGCGCCCCAGCACGTATCCCATGGCGAACACCACCGCCAGCAGCAAGACGCCGATAAAGAAACCGCTCAGCAGTTGCTTGTCGCCGACTACCAGTTCGAATTCGCCCGTTTCCTTATTCCGCATGATTTACGATTTTGGGGTGATGCCGTCGAGCGCACCCTTCAATGATGCAATTATATCGATTGGAAGCGGAAATACAATGGTGGTGTTCTTTTCGGCGCCGATTTCCACCAGTGTCTGCAGATATCGCAGTTGAATCGCGACGGGCTGCTTCTGGATCACCTCGGCCGCCATGGCCAGTTTTTCCGATGCCGTGAATTCGCCCTCGGCGTGGATGATTTTGGCGCGCCGCTCGCGTTCCGCCTCCGCCTGCCGCGCGATGGCGCGGATCATCTGCTCGGCCAGATCGACCTGCTTCACTTCCACCATCGTGACTTTCACGCCCCACGGCGAGGTGTGCTGGTCGAGAATGGATTGCAGGCGGATATTCAGCTTTTCGCGCTGGCTCAGGAGCTCGTCGAGATCCACTTCGCCCAGCACGCTGCGCAAGGTTGTTTGCGCGAGCTGCGAAGTGGCGTAGAGAAAATTGGAGACTTCGACCACCGCGGGGCGCGGATCGACCACGCGGAAGTAAATTACCGCGTTCACTTTCACGGTGACGTTGTCCCGCGTGATCACGTCCTGGGCGGGCACTTCGAGCGTGTCGATGCGAAGCGATACGCGCACGATGCGGTCGATGGGCGCAAACACGAGGATCACCCCCGGTCCTTTGGGTGCCGGCAAGGCCCGTCCGAGACGGAAAATCACGCCGCGCTCGTACTCGCGCAGGATCTTGATGGAGCTGATCAGGTAGAGAACGACGATCAAGACGATGATGGTCGTGAAACTGGTCAAGTCGATCATGTGGACCTCCTAGTCCGTTGTAGGTTCTACTTTCAGCTTCAACTTGTCGATGGCGGTCACGCGCACGCGTCCGCCGGCGGCCACGGGGCGCGGCGACACCGCATCCCAGTATTCACCGTGGATGAAGATTTTGCCTTCCGGCGCCAGTTCCGTAATGGCGGCGCCGGTCTCGCCGATCATTCCTTCGCGCCCGGTATCGACTTTGTTGCGGCGGGCGCGCATCACCAGCGAGAGCAGGAAGATCGTAATCAGAGAAAAGGGCAGCGCCAGGGCGATGGCGGTGGCCCAGTGGACGCGCATTTCGGGCAACGGGCTATCCACCAGCATGACGGCTCCCAGAACCATGGCGATTGCACCTCCCACACCGAGAATCCCATGAGTAGCGAATTTTGCCTCGAGTATGAACAGCCCGAATGCCAGCAGCAGCAGAGACGCGCCGAGCCAGCTGATCGGCAAAACCGAAATGGCCGAGAGTCCCAGAAGGACCATGATCGCGCCCGCGACGCCGGGGACGATCAGGCCCGGCGAGTTGAACTCCAGGTAGAGGCAAAGCGCCCCGACCACCAGCAGAATCAGGGCAATATTCGGATCGGCGATGGCGCTGATGATGCGCTGTCGCAGCGTCGGCCGGTAGTCGATGACCGCAGCACCCGCCGTGTGCAGGGTTTCGGTGCGCCCGTCGATGCGGGTGACGGTGCGGCCGTCGAGAGTGTTAAGCAACTGCTTTTGGTCGGGCGAGATGAGATCGATGAGATGCTGATCGAGCGCTTCCCGTTCGGTGAACGACTTGCTTTCGCGGATGGCCGTTTCGGCGAGTTGCGCGTTCCGGCCGCGCTTGATGCAAAGGCTGCGCAAGCCGGCGGCGGCGTCGTTCTCCACCTTCTGCGCCATCACGGCATCCATTTCGCCGCCCATGGCGACGGGGTGAGCCGCTCCGGTGCGCGTGCCGGGTGCCATGGCAGCGATGTCGCCCGCCTCCAGAATAAAGAAACCCGCCGAGGCTGCGCGTCCGCCGCTGGGCGTCACGTAGGTGACGACGGGAACCGGAGAAGCCAGGATCTCCTCGATGATCTTGTTCATGGCGTCCATTAGGCCGCCGGGCGTATTGAGACGCACCAGCAAAAGGGACGCATTGGCACTTTTGGCTTGGGCGATGGCGCTGGCGACAATTTCCGCGGTGACGGGGTGCACTACGCCATCCACGTTCACCGCAATGACCGGCGGTGTCGCGGAGGTTGCCTGCGCGGTCAGCGCAAGCACAATCCCGAGAGTCGCTGCGCCTCGCAACCTATACCCAGTATACGCCCGCCGGATAATGTGGTCCGAATCACATTTTCCGGCCGTCCTGTAATGGCGTTGATAGAAAGATTTAATGTCTTCGTGGCTTGCGATAAGGTAAAATAGAAGACACTAAAGTTGTTCGAAAGCACTTACCTATATGACCAGTAAGCGTGTATCTGAGAAAGAAATCGTTGTATCACCGGCAGTTCCGGCACGTCACAAACCTGCGGCATCGAAGCGCGTAAAGCGCTCCGCGCCAATTGCGGCGGCGGAATTACCGGTAGCGGAATCGTCTCCCCAAGCGCCCAGCCGTGAAGAGATCGCCCGCCTGGCCTATTCGTATTGGGAAGCACGCGGTTATCAAAGCGGGTCCCCGGAAGAAGACTGGCTACGCGCGGAGCAGGAATTGACGGCAGGCATCGCCGCCGCCGCCACTGCCTAGCTCCCAAACTAACGGTACTTTCGTAATACCGCGAGTAAGCGGCCTTGTACCTCTACATCGGCAGCCGGAACAATAATCGGATTTAAAGCGGAATTAGCTGGCTGGAGCCTGATTGTTTCCGGCGCCTCGCGGTAAATCCGTTTCAAAGTGGCATCGCTACCCGCAACCAAGGCAACCACGATATCTCCGTCCCGCGCGTCCGTAGTCTTTTCCAGCAGGACCACGTCTCCGTCACAGATATGGTCTTCGATCATAGAATCGCCGCGCACTTCGAGCGCATAAGTGTTAGCGCCACCGACATAATCGGTTAGATTCAGGGTTTCGTTCTGCTCCACCGCTTCGAGCGGCTTCCCGGCGGCAATCCGTCCGCGCATAGGAATTTCCGGCTGCGGCGGTTTGGCGCGCTGGAGTTCCGCCATGTATTTCGCGGTGATTTCGAGCGAGCGGCTCTGATTGAACCCCCGTTTCAAATAATTCTTAGACTCGAGGATGGAGATGTGCTTGTGGACGGTGGCCAGAGAAGCCAGGTTCAATCCCTTCGCAATCTCCTCGTAACTGGGGCAGTAACGATTCTCATCGACGAACCCGGCGATGAAATCGAGCACCTGTTTTTGACGCTTGGTGAGTGCCATATTCGCCTCTCGCCCTATTGTGGGCGAACAAAAAGAGAAAATCAAGAGGAATTCGGCTTAGCGACAAAAACAATACGCTCTCAGCAGGCTGATAGACTGTTCTGAGTGTGGAGCTCCGATGGCCGCCCGCGCAATGAATCGCCCCGATGTTCGTTTTGTGGGCGGACCTACGAAGATCTAAATGGACACATGATCGCATCCATATGGCCTCCGCCTTACGCTCCGGCTGCCACGTGGAACGACTGCCCGCGCGCTTACATTTGCGTGCAGTGCGTCGAGACGTGCAGCGGGATATTCGCCGAGCAAGGGCTTCATGCCGCGGATACACGGGACGATCGTGATGTTTAAGTCCCGACAACATCATTTTGGGACCATAGTGGGTGTGAGCAGGACAACCGTGGCGAAAGCTGTGTGCGCAGGACTGGCACTCGCGCTGACAGTGTGTGCTCTCGGCGCCATAGCGGAGACGGTGGCGGCCAATCGCGAAATCGGCCGCCACATGGGAGAATCCACGCGCGGAGCATCCGGGGATATATATTTCGAGGATTCGTACTTCGTCGTGGTCCGGGTGAGACCCCTTGCCTTTGTGACAGTGGCCACGGTAGCGTTTGTCGGTGGCTTCTATTGGCAGCTTAAACGGATGCGAAGGAATGTTTAGTCGCCTTTCTTCCTCGTAGTGCCTGGTCCGCTTTCTTCCATTAGGGAAACAACTCCACCGGCAGGCCAAAGATCCCGGAGACCCGGCTTATGGCAGAATGCCCCATAGGTCGCTCGGTTTCCACCCGCGTTCGTTCAGCAGGTGGGCCAGCATCTTATGGGGCTCAGTCATCGGCATCGGAACGGCGGGCCCCGTATTCTTGGATCAGCATAGCCAGCATCTCCAGCAGACGTCCCTCCTCCCTGGAGATTTCGTCTTCGGGTTTCTCCATGATCGCCTCGGCGGCGCGGAGTAGACGGCGATGTTCGGCATCGGTGCGGATGACGACAGGCACCAGCAGGAGGGCGGTCATCCATTCGACCTCGCCCAATGTTGACATCAGGCGGCGCCAGCGTGCTGAGTCGCCTTGGTTAACAAATGATATCTGACAACGCACTTATGCGACGGGGTTGGTCAGTGCGCCGATGCCGTCGATGGTGATGGAGATTTCATCACCGCTCGCGAGAGTAAACTCGTGCGGAGGCACGATTCCGGTCCCCGTCAGCAAAAAACATCCGTTGGGAAACGTGTTTTCGCGGAAAAGATAGTCCACCAGCTCGGCCGGATCGCGCTTCATTGATTCCAGGGTCGTGCTGTCGGAAAAAGCCACCGAACCAGCGCGGCGGATTTCGATGCGGATCGCCGTCGAGCGCGGCAGCGGCGCCGGCGTGACCAGGATTCCAGGGCCGAGCGCGCACGAGCCGTCGTAGACCTTCGCCTGCGGGAGATACAGCGGATTTTCGCCTTCGATATCGCGCGAACTCATGTCGTTGCCCACGGTATAACCCAGAATCTTGGCCTTCGGCGATACCAGCAGCGTTAACTCCGGCTCGGGCACATTCCATTTCGAATCGTGGCGGATGCGCACCGGCGCACCGGGACCTACCGTGCGATGCGGCGTGCTCTTGAAAAACAGCTCGGGCCGCGCAGCTGTGTACACGCGATCGTAGAAGCTCATACCGCCAGCCGCCTCGGACTCGGCCATGCGTGCAGTCCGGCTGCGAAAGTAAGTCACTCCGGCGGCCCAGACCTCCTGTTCTTCGAGCGGCGCGATCAGCGCGTGTTTGCCGCTGTTCGGGGCGGCCTCGCCTGCCAGTCCGGCGAGATACTCGTACAGGTCTTCGCGAGTGGTGAGGCGACCGGAGACCTGCGGCGGAATTGGTATGCGCCCGCCGTGAACGCCTTCGAGCTCCCAGCCGATTTCGGTTCGGAAAATGAGCATTTTTACGAATTTTAGCCTTTCGAAGATTTCAGCCGGGCGATGATCCGCTCCACATCGAACACCGAACCGCCCCAGGTTCCTCCGCTCACGTCCTGGAGCACGGCCCACAATCGCGTTTCGGCGGGAAGCGCGGGGTCGGCGCCAAGATCGGCGGCGGGTTCGCGGGCGATCAATTCGCGCGTCCCCGCCTCCGCGCTGCCATCCACCAACAGGTTCACGGAACCCTCCAGACGGAGACGATCGACCACGATTTCGATCCGGTCGCCTTCGCGGACTTTGCCGATCGGTCCCCCGGCCAGGGCTTCGGGCGTGATGTGGCCTATGCAGGCGCCGGTGGAGACGCCGCTGAAGCGCGCATCGGTAACCACCGCGACGTGCTTGCCGAAATCCAGATAACGCAGCGCCGAGGTGATGGCGAAGATCTCTTCCATGCCCGACCCCATGGGACCGCGGCACATGAGCACGATGACGTCGCCGGGATGAATGTCCCCTCTTTTGATTGCGGCGATGGCAGCTTTCTCCGTGTGGAAGACGCGCGCCGGGCCGGTCTTGCGATACACGCCGTCGGCATCGACCACCGTGGGGTCGATGGCGGTGCTCTTAATCACCGACCCGCCGGGCGCCAGATTTCCCATGGGGAACGTGACGGTGGAAGTGAGGCCGCGGCGGCGCGCACCGGCAGGATCCATGATGACGTCGTCGGGATCGATACCGTCGCGTTCGCGCAGCACTTTTCGAAGAGCCGCGCGCCGCTCCGATTGTTCCCACCAGTCGAGAACGGCGTCGAGCTTTTCGCCGCTTACCGTGAGAGTGCCGGTCTCCAGCAGCCCCGCCCGCCGCAGGTGCAGCATCACCTCGGGAACTCCGCCGGCGAGGAAGACTTGCACCGTGGGGTGGCCCTTCGGTCCGTTGGGCAGAGCGTCGACCAGGCGCGGCACCTGCCGGTTGACGCGCGTCCAATCGTCAACCGTGGGCCGCGCGAGTCCAGCGGAGTGCGCGATGGCAGGCAAATGCAAAATGAGGTTGGTCGAGCCGCCGAAAGCCGCGTGCACCACCAGGGCATTGCGCACATTGCCGCCGCTGAGTACGCCGCTCATCGTCAGGCGCGCAGATTCCATTTGGAGAGCCGCGCGCGCCGAGCGCCGCGCCATGTCGGTCCAGATGGGATGGCCCGAGGGAGCCAGCGCGGAGTGCGGCAGCGACATTCCGAGAGCTTCGCCGACCACCTGCGAGGTAGCCGCCGTACCCAGAAACTGGCAGCCGCCGCCGGGAGTGGCGCAGGCGCGGCACAGCATATTGGCCGCATCCTCCAGCGTCATCTGCCCGCGCGCGAAACGGGCTCCGGCGGATTGCACTTTTCCGGCGTCCTCGCCCCCGGCAGCCTGCAGGGTGACGCCGCCCGGCACCAGGATGCACGGGAGATCGCGCATCGAAGCCAGTGCCATCATCATGGCCGGCAAACCCTTGTCGCAAGTTGCCACGCCGATTACGCCGCTGCGCGTGGGAAGCGAACGGATGAGGCGGCGGAAGACGTTGGCGGCATCGTTGCGGTAGGCCAGCGAATCGAACATGCCGGTGGTACCCTGCGTGCGGCCGTCGCAGGGGTCGGTGCAATAAGCCGCGAACGGGATGGCGCCGAGCGATTTGAGTTCCTTGGCGGCGGCGTCCATCAACAGGCCGACTTCCCAGTGGCCGGTGTGGAATCCGAGCGCCACGGGCGTGCCATCGGCCGCGCGAATTCCCCCGTGGGTGCTGAGGATGAGGAATTCTTTTCCGCCCAGGGCCGCAGGATCCCAACCCATACCGGCATTTTGCGCCCACCCGAAGATATCGCCCGAGGGCCGCGCGATGAGCATTTCGGGCGTCACCGGGAGCGAACCCGCCGGTCCCGGAACTTGGCTGTGGATGTCGTAGAGCGTGGCGTCGCCCGAGTCCAGAAGCTGCGCGAGCATGTCTTCCTGAAGTGTAGCGTACGGCCGCGAAAGGCTGGCAACGGTATATACTGATCGGTTCGAATGGCCATGAAGGGAAACCGACTCTTATTGTTCTTTTTCGCCGCTTGCCTCGCCGGCGCGGCCCCGCTCCAGCTTCGCAGCGGATGGGTCTACGTTCCAGGCGGGCAGGATCTGGTTGCCGCCGGCTTATGGGGCTGTGTAACCAGCGTAAATGTTGCCGCCGACACCCTCTCCATCGCGGCATCGAGCGCCAACTACAACACAGTAATCGACACCACCGGTCCGGTGCTGAAACCTCAGGGCGATTT
>Ga0335073_10001390_pt1 | contig 32225 bp, 27 predicted proteins | sample Lox_Sample_22_FD_207093 | JGI IMG/M metagenome (GOLD analysis project Ga0335073, IMG submission 207093) | Soil microbial communities from Loxahatchee National Wildlife Refuge, Florida, United States - Lox_Sample_2.2 | ecosystem: Environmental > Terrestrial > Soil > Wetlands | place: USA... | reverse complement strand
CGACGAGAATGCGGGCGAAGAGTTACAGAAGCTTTTCGTCGGGAGAGAGCTTGCCGTATTCGCTGGTGTAGTGGAGCGGCACGTCGCCGTAGGAGCCGCTTTCAAGCTGATAGACTTCGCAGCTCGAGTACGGATAGGAATAGATATGGAGGCTGGTGGAGCGCTGGCCGAATTCGGGGAGATTGAGAACCTGATGCACGGGCTCGTCGGGCTGAACGACGGCGGGATGCGTCGCGTCCATGTCATACGCATTGGTGGGAATAAGATGGCATTTTCCGTGCGCGGAGTCGCGGTCGGAAACGCGGAAATTCTGCACCCGCAGCCGCCCGATCGGCGCGGCCATCCAGCAATTTTGACCGCGATGATTGTGGATGCGGCTCACCTGGCCGGATTCCCAGCAAATGGCAATCACTTCGAAGAGATCGCATTTGTAGACGAGATTCCGCGTGTAGTGGCTGCGGGCATAGAAAAGATAGGGCGTGAGGGTGGCGGGATCGACGCCATTTTGGCGCGTGAATTCGAGAACTGCGGGGATGGTGAACTCTTGTTTCGGAATCGAAGCGAGCTTCTTCACCCACTCGCCGACTGTCAGGACCTCCACTGGCCGCGCCTCCACCGGTGTATGCACAGAGCCACCGGAAACAAGTCGATTATAGCGCGGCAAGGCGCGGCGCGAGCGGGAAAATCGGGCCGCGGGGCCGCATGCTATGATGAGGCGAAGATGCCCGCCGCGAAACATCCAAACGCCGCAGAATTGTTGGGAAAATCGCGCGAAGAGCTCCGCGCGTTCGCACAATCTCTCGAAGAGCCCGCGTTTCGCGGCGCTCAGCTCTATCACGCGCTCTACGCCGAGCGGAAATTCGACTTCGCGGAGATGACGAATCTGCCGGCCGCGCTGCGCGAGTGCCTCGCCCGTGAAGCGAGGATCACGCTTCCCGAGATCGCTCGGCGCTACCGCTCCGGAGACGCCACTGTCCGTTACGTCCTCCGGCTTGCCGGTATGGGCACGATGGATAAGAAGGCAAAAGCCCCCGAGAGGCCCGCCACGATTGAAACCGTCTTCATGCCCGAGGAAAAGCGGCAAACAATTTGCATTTCGACGCAGGCGGGTTGCGCCGTCGATTGCCGCTTCTGTTTGACCGCCACTCTTGGTTTGATGCGAAATCTCACTGCAGGGGAAATCCTCGGCCAAGTACTCGTCGCGCTCGCCGACAACCGCCACGCGCTCAAGCCGCAGACGAATATTGTCCTTATGGGTCAGGGCGAGCCGCTTCTCAACTACGACGCGGTGATGGGCGCTCTCCGGATTCTGCTCGACGCGGAAGCCATCGGCATTTCTCCAAAACGCGCCACGCTCTCCACCAGTGGCATCGTTCCGGGCATTGAAAGGCTGGCGCAAGAGAAAGTGCGGCCAAAACTGGCGATTTCTCTGAACGCGTCGTCCGACGCGCAGCGCAACGAAGTGATGCCCATCAACCGGAAATATCCGCTCGAGAAGCTGCTGGCGGCGTGCCGGAAATATCCGCTGCGGCCGTGGGAGAAATTGACGTTTGAATACGTGCTGCTTGGCGGATTCAACGACGCGCCCGAGGATGCGCGGCGCGTGGCGCGCCTGGTGAATGGGCTGCGCGCGAAGGTGAATTTGATTCCGTGGAATCCGGGCGATTTGCCGTACGAGAAGCCGGACCCGGCGCGGATCGAAGAGTTCCGGCGCATCTTGACATACAAGGGCGTGCCGGCGTTTGTGCGCTATTCGCGTGGGCAAGACGTGATGGCCGCGTGCGGGCAATTGGCGCTGCTCGAAGCCGCCGCGAAACAGCCGCTCGCGCAGATTTCTCCTGCTTCCTAAATCAAACCCCGGCACATGCCGTCTCCCAAATGTGCGCTGATCCTGGACTATGTTCCTCAGAGGCTAAAGCCCCGATGTTTCGCGGCCCTTTTGTCGGAGCTAAAGCTCCGACCCCCTAAGAGATCATCGAAAAGACGAGTATTAGCGAATACCGATGGCGGCCATCAGGCGGCCGGTGGTGTGTTCGCGACGGTAGCTGAAGAAAAGGTCCGTGCGGGAGGCGGTGCAATATTCCGACGCGGAGATTTTTTTCGGCGGGATTCCCGCGACTTCGAGAATCGCGCGATTCGCTGCGAAGAGATCGAGCATGGCGCGCGGCGGAGGCGGCGCGTGTCCCGGCGGGCGCATGGTGAGCCAAGGCAGCCAGTTGGGATCGTTATCGCCGCCCGCGAGCGCGTCGAACGGGCCATCGAACCAGTCGCGCGCGGCGGGAAACTTTGCGGCGAATTCGGCGACCACTTCGTGGCCCACCTCGTAGCAGCAGCGGCCGATGCCTGGGCCGATCGCGGCGACAACGTCTTCCGGGCGCGTGCCGAATTCCATCCTCATGCGACCGAGAGTTTTTTCGGCGATGCGCTGCACGGTGCCGCGCCAGCCGGAATGAATTGCGGCGACGGCGCGGTGGCGCGTGTCGGCCAGAAGAATGGGAATGCAATCGGCGGTCTGCACGACGAGGAGAATGCCGGGATCGCGAGTGATGAGCGCGTCGCCCTTCGGCGGGTCTTTAGTCTGTACATCCGCAGTGCCAAGCGAGGCGGCATCCACGCGGACGACAATATCGGAATGAATCTGCCGCAGAGTGACGGGAGCCATGCGGGCCGCGCCGAGCGCGGAGAAAAACCGGCGGCGATTGGCAAGAACGCGCTCGCGATCGTCCCATCCCGCGAAGCCGAGGTTCAAAGCCTTCTCAGCGTCCTTACGTGTGCTAGAAGAGTCAGGAATGCAGCTTTCGCCGCCCGTGCGCGTGCTGAAGCCGTGAACCAGCCAGGCGAGACGACGCAACACCGGCGCTTCGAGGATTTGCAGGCCGCGCGCGCGGCGAAATTTCCAGCCTGTGGCAACAGCGGCGGCGCTGGCGCTTGCATTGCTCGTGGCGCGCGAGCGCGGAACGCGCTTCTTCTTTTTTGCAAGAGTGGCCGGCATCCGTCGTGCGGCCGCAGAATCGCTGCGGCCGGTCCCAACGAGTATTATAGGTATAATTCAGCGCCGGTGCAGGCAGAGTGAGCGCGCGAAGCTACAACGAGGAGCAATCGGGAGGCAGGGTGATCGTAGGTCTCGGGCTGGACATCGCGGAAATCGACCGCATCGAAGCGGCGATCACGCGCCACGGCGCGCCGCTGCTCGAGCGGCTGTTCACGCCGCGTGAAACGGCGTATTGCGAGCGCTTCAAGAACCGCTTCGAGCGCTATGCCGGGCGATTTGCGGCGAAAGAGGCGGCGATGAAGGCGCTCGGTACCGGCTGGAGCCGCGGCGTGCGCTGGCGCGACATCGAAGTGGTGCGCGCGGAGAGCGGAAAGCCGTCGCTGAAGCTTGAAGGCGTGGCGGGGGAGATTGCGCGCGGCATGGGCGTGAAGAACATCGTGCTGACGATTACACACAGCGGCAATCTGGCGCTTGCGCAGGTTATCTTCGAAAGCTAATTGCAGGACTGTCCGTCTGCGCGACGGCGCATCCCAAATTCGCACAACGCGTCACGGTTGCAGTGTAGGACCACCCCGCAACTCTCTGTCATATCGTTAGTTAAATCTCAGACCGCGCCATGCAGAGGCAGCCTGCTTGCATGTGACGTTGCGTCGCTTCTGTTGATCCGCGCAGTCACCCAGGGGGAAGCCATGAGGGATCTTTGGCTGGACGTAAAGCACGCCATCCGGGCGCTCAGAAAATCGCCAGGATTTGCAGCCATTGCGATCGTGACGCTGGGACTGGGCATGGCCGTAAACACGACGATCTTCAGCCTGATCAACGGAGTCATGCTGCGCCCGCTGCCTGTCCCGCACCCCGAGCAAATCACCGTTCTGACCATGAAGGAGGGAGCGAACGATCCCGAGAATCACTTTTCGTTTGCAGATTATCAGGACCTCCAGAAGCAGCCGGGCCCGTTCAGCGATCTTTTCGGTTACGTTGTCACGCTCAGCGGCCTCAACGCCGATGGACGTGGCGATCACTGCATGTTCAGCCGCGTCACCGGGAATTACTTCACGGCGCTCGGCATTCAGCCGCTGCTGGGAAGATTGATCCAGCCCGGGGAAGCAGGGACGCCCGACTCGTCTCCTGTAATCGTTCTTTCTTATTCCTATTGGCAGAAACGCTTTGGCGGCAATCCGGACGTCATAGGAAGGCAGGTTGAACTCAACAACCACTCCGGAACCATCATCGGAGTCACGCCTAAGGATTTTCACGGCACGTATTCGATTCTCGAGATGGACGCGTACGTTCCCGTCACCGCACCCTTTTACGACACCGACCAAGCGGCCCAGACGACTTGGACCGATCGCGGTGCCCGCACCCTGACTTTGATGGGAAGGTTGAAGCCGGACATGAGCGTCCAGGAGGCGAACGCATCCATGCAAGTAGCCGCCGCGCGGCTGGCGGGCGAGTATCCGGACGTTGACAAAGGCGCGGCAATCCGTGTCTATCCTGAGAGACTCGCCAGACCGGATCCCGATCCAAAAGGAACGCTTCCTGCGGTTGCCGCCGCTTTCATGGGGCTGGCGGCCCTGGTGCTGCTCGTCGCCTGTTTCAACGTAGCCAACGTGCTGCTGGTGCGCGCGACCGTGCGGCAGCGGGAAATGGCGATTCGCGCGGCGCTGGGCGCAGGAAGGGCCCGCCTGGTGCGGCAGCATCTGACGGAAAGTTTCCTGCTGGCGCTGCTGGGCGGCGCGACGGGCCTTGTATTGGCGTCTTGGGCGAGCGATTTTTTCAGCACTCTGCACCTGACCACGCAAATACCGCTGCACTTGGACTTTCATCCCGACTTTCGCGTCTATCTTTTCGCCTTCGGCACAGTGATGTTAACGGGCGTGATCGTGGGGATCATTCCGGCGCTGCGAGTGGCAAAAACCGATGTGGGTGTGGTGCTGCATGAAGGCGGGCGCGGATCTTCCGATGGTCCGCGGCGGCAGTTTGCCCGGAATACTCTGGTAGCAGCGCAGGTTGCCGGATCGCTCCTGCTGCTCGTCGTGGCGGGGCTATTCACGCGCAGCCTCGGCAATGCGCAGCGAGTGAATCTTGGCTTTAATCCCGACCACGTGCTTAATCTTTCGCTCTCTCCGGACGAGGTAGGCTACAAAGACCCGCAAGCGCGGGAATTCTATCGCGAACTCCTTACGCGCGTGCGCGCGCTGCCGGGAGTCGTCTCCGCCTCCGAAGCATTTTCCGTTCCCATGGGGGCAATCAGCTCAGCGGATCAGATCGTGATCGCCGATCATCCGCCCGCCCCCGGAGAACAATCCCCCACGATAATGACCAACTACGTCACGCCCGGCTACTTCGCGACCATGCAGATCGCGCTCCTGAAGGGGCGCACATTTACGGATGCCGACGATGAAAAAGCACCTCTCGTTGCCGTCATCAACCAAACGATGGCGGAAACGTATTGGCCAAAGGAAGATCCCATCGGAAAAAAATTCCTGCTGAAGACCGATGGGAACAAAGAGGTCGAAGTCGTTGGAGTTGTCCAAGACGAAAAATACAAAGGCATCGCTGATTCTTCCACGCCTTTTTACTTCCGCCCCCTCGTTCAGGATTTTGTCCCTTTTGACACGCTTCAGGTGCGGACCTCTGTCCCGCCCGAATCGATGGTTGCTCCTATCGAATCCGCGATTCGCGAGTTGGGGCCAAGCGTCCCCATCTCGAATGTGCAAACGATGTCGGACGCGCTCAACGGCGGGAACGGATTTTTTCTTTACCGTTTTGGCGCGCAGGTCACGGGCGCGATGGGATTGCTCGGGCTGATTCTGGCGGTCGTGGGCGTGTATAGCGTCGTATCGTACGCCGCCGCGCAGCGCACGCATGAAATCGGCATCCGCATAGCGCTGGGCGCCGAACGGAAAGACATCCTTGTGCTGGTGTTGAGGCAGGGCTTCGCGGTCATCGCCGTGGGAATCGCCGTCGGCCTGGTGATTTCCCTCGGCGGGACGCGCGCCTTTTCAAGCATGTTTATCGGCGTGGGAGCGGCGGACCCGTTGACGTATGCGCTGGTGGTGGCGTTGCTGATCGGCGTCGCTTTGTTGGCCTGCTGGCTGCCGGCGCGTCGAGCCACGCGCGTGAGTCCCTTGACCGCGCTGCGCTACGAATAGGCGGGAGTTTCTGCCGGTGCGGGCGAGCGGGCGTCGCCGGACGCGAGCGGCGAATTCACCTGCTCAGCCAACTCTTCCAGCGTCTGTGTAACCCACAGATCGAGCCAGGTGTTGGCGGAAAAATCGCCTGTCGCGCGGATCCGCAGATAATTCCCGGTCAGAGCTTCCGTCCAGCCATTGCCGCGCCGGTGGAGCGTGAGCGCCCGCATCGTGCGGCCCGCTTGCGACCGCCGGAACGCCGATGATTTTTCCTGCGACAGCGCACGCAACAGGCGCGCCCGTTCGCGAATCTCTTGCGGCGGCACGGCGCCCGTCATGTCCTCCGCTTTCGTTCCCGGCCGCGTCGAAAAAGAAAACACATGCAGATAGGAAAGCGGTAAGGCGCGAATGAAATCGGCTGTCGCCTGAAAATCTTCGCGCGCTTCGCCGGGAAAGCCGGCAATCACGTCGGCGCCGATGGCTGCGTTCGGAAGCAAGCGATGGAGCGTTTCGATGCGCGCGGCATAATGCGCGGCGCGATAGCGGCGGTGCATGGCGCGCAGAATGCGGTCGGAGCCCGACTGGAGCGGGACGTGGAAATGCGGCGCGACGCGCGGCGAGGAAGCAGCGAACGCGGCGAAATCCGCAGTGACGTCCTGCGACTCGATCGAGCTGAAGCGCAACTGTTCGAGCTGTGTTTCCGAAAGAATGCGCTCGCAGATTTCCGCGAGACTCGCGCGAGGAGACAAATCGCGCCCGTAGGAGCCGAGATTGATGCCACTCAGGACAATTTCGCGCGCGCCCGCCGACACGAGCCGCTCCACTTCCTCGATGACACGACGCGGCGCAAGGCTGCGGCTGCGTCCGCGAACCGAAGGAATCACGCAGTAGGAGCAGCGATTGTTGCAGCCGTCCTGAATCTTCAGGATGGGGCGCGTGCGGTCGGCGGCGAGAGAGTTGCCGCGCGCGAGTTGAATGTCAGCCTGATCGAAAATGTCGCTGGTGAGGATTTTCGCGGGGCCGCGCGCGAGCGACATCGCGTCGGCCTGCAATGCAGCGGCGGAAATCAATGACTGGCTGACGCGAGGAGCCGCATCCGCGGCACTTGCAATTTCCGCGATCTCCGATTGATGCGCGTTTCCCACAACGGCGGCAACGCCTTCGAGCGAGGCGAGCTCTTCGGGCGCACGCTGCGCGTAACAGCCTGTCACGATAATTTTCGCCAACGGATTCGAGCGGTGAATTTTGCGAACTGCCTCGCGCGACTGTGCGTCGGCGGAGGCCGTGACGGTGCAAGTGTTGAGCACGACCACATCGGCCGGCGCGTCAGCAGTGGCAAGCGAAAACCCGCGCTCGACCAACGATTCGCGCATGGCGGCAGCATCCGCATCGGTGGCGCGACAGCCGAGATTTTCGATGGAAAAGGCAGGCATAAGAAGCGGCAACGCTTTCCGTGAAAGAAAAATTATAGCAGCGAAACGAAGGAAAAACCTGGGGATCGCGAAGGGAAGAACGCGAACGACTGGCCGGTGAGGAAGGCGGTTTATGTCCCGCCGGCGCGACGCTGATAGCAGAGCAGGATCAAATCGCTGCGACGCCGAACGCCGAATTTCGCCAGCAGGTTCGAGACGTGAAATTTCACAGTGCGTTCGGAGATGTTCAGGCGGTCCGCCACTTCCTTGTTCGCCATATTTTCGAGCAGGCCGTTGAGGACTTCCTGTTCGCGGCGGCTCAAATCGGTCGGAGTCTCGCCGCGCAAACGGCGCCCCGCAGCCGTGCTGAGAATCGAGTCCACAAAGCGCGAAAGAATTGTGCGCGGCACCCAGAAGCCTCCCTGCGCCACGAGGGGAACGGCGCGGGGAAGCTGGTCGCGCGCTTCGGCGTAGTTGAGGATGCCCTTCACGCCCTGGCGGAGCAGCGTGTGGCATTCACCTTCCTTGAAATCCTCGCCGACGACGATCAGACGGCTCGCCGGCTGGTTGTCGAGAATATTGGAGAGCAGGGCGCCGGTGGCTTGGCGGGCGGCATGGCCATCGACAACGTAGACCGACGCGCGGGGAAGATTGAGATGGCGAAGATCAGGCGCAAGCATCGATTGCAGCTGGCGGGTGATGATCTGGAAGCCGGACTTCTCCAGCAGGCGCTGGAATTCGTCGAGCACCATCGGGTGCGGTGACAAGAGACATATTTTCAGACTCTGTTTGGCGGCGGATTTAGCCATTTTGCGCACGTGCCGTGGCAACGAACCCCGGCGACCCAGGAACCCCGCATCTGCTGCGACAACGATACTTCCAAGCACATCGACTGACTGGCTGCGTGAAGGGACGGTCGAGTCTAGGCTATCGAATCTGCGGCGTGAGGGGCAAGGATCAGGCGAAGGACGATTTCTTAGATTGCACGGGTAACTTCTGAGGCAGCAGCGGGAAGATCTGGTGTGAAGGCTGAGGTCGGGAAGGGACCGGCGCAGAAAAAGCAAAATGGCGGCGCCGGAAGGTTTATCCCAGCGCCGCCATAGAATCTGCAGAATGCAGGTCAGTTATGCTATCGCGCGCCTGCGGAACAGGAAGCCGAGGGAGAGCATCCCCAGTCCGAGCATCAAGACCGTAGAAGGCTCGGGCGTCGCCACATAGGCCATGAACTCCTGCGGAGGCGTATTTGCGCAGGACTGTCCGCTGCAGCTGATCGGGTAGCTCGTGTTGGGGGTATAGATTACGATGTTAGAGAACTCGCCGGCGTAGAACGACTGCAGCCCCGCCTGGGTCAACCACCACTCGGCGTTCGCCAGGTCGGTGCCAGAGATCGCGCTTAGAGCGCCCGGATCGAAGACGGCCCAGATCGCGTATTGAATGTCCGCGATGGTTTGGGTGTTTGTCGTGGAAAACATCTGATTGAAGAGCCACGCCATTTCGTCATAGCCCTGAGTCGCATTGGTCTGCGAGCCCCACTTCGTGCCCGTCAAAGTCCCGAGGGCATTCTCGGTCGCAGTCCACGTCTCGCCGATATAGCTCTCATCCGCATAGTCGTCGCACACCACCTGCGTCGAAACCCCGTTGATCGTCACGGTGTATGCGCCAACGTAGACTCCTCCAAGAACGTTCGAGCCGGCGCCGGTAAGGTCCATGCTGGCACCGTCGGCCAGCGCGGACGGAGCAAAACTCAGAATCGCAACCGCCACCGCAGCGATAAGATATCTTGAGATCCGAATGTTCATTTTTTCCAGTGTCCCTTGGGCCCTGTTGAACCGCGGGCCGGATTAGGCGCCATCCTCACCGATACGAGTATGTATGTCGCCCCCTCAGGCTGGCGATATATATGGCAAATGTGTTGCCATTCTGTAATGCTTCTATCTTATTGAAAAGTAAAGGCAGTATGGTCAGAAGAATGCGGCGAATGCGAAGTAAACTTATCATTGATGGAAAGATAGGCTCCCATGGGTGGGTAACTTGCTTCGATTGTTCCACTTTGAGACATTCCTAGACGTGGCCTAAGAGGCAAACCGGAGCGCAATCCAGGTGTGATTTCTGATCCGAATCTTCGAGAGCGCGAGCAGTTTCAGTCGGCGGAGTCAGGAACACTTGCGACCGCGGCGGTTTCACGTGGAACATGTCGCTGCGGGCGTTTGGGGGGCAGACCGGCCTGGCGCACCTTGTAAAGCAGAGCGCGATAGCTGATTTTCAGGACTTCCGCAGCCTTGCGGCGGTTCCAGTGATTCGCCTGGAGGACGCGCAGAATCAGGTCGTGCTCCATGCGTCGCGTCACCTGCTGAGAGATTCTCTTGAGGGGAATGTTGCCGTCTTCGTTCACTTCGTAGGCCACGCTGAAGGGCTTCTTCTCTTCATTCTGCGGCTCGGCGTAAAAGGCGTCTTCGCTGCCCAGAACCACGTAGCGCGCGAGGCAGTTCTCGAGTTCCCGGATGTTGCCGGGCCAATCGCGCTGCTGGAGCAACAGCATCGTCTCGCGCGAAAGCTCGGGCGCCTCGCGCTGGAATCTGCGGTTGAACCGTGCGCGCAGATATTCGACGAGGTAAGGAATGTCGTCGCGGCGGTCGCGCAAAGAGGGCAGCGTGATGCTGATGACATTGATGCGATAGAAAAGGTCGGCGCGGAATCCGCCGTTTTCGATTTCCTGCTTCAGCACACGATTCGTGGCGCAAACGACGCGCGCGTCGAGCATTTTTTCTTCATGATCGCCGATGCTCATGAAGTGCCCGTCCTGCAACACGTGCAGCAGCTTTGCTTGCAAGCTTGCATCCAGCTCCGCGATTTCGTCCAGGAAGAGTGTGCCGCCCTGGGCCATTTCAATGCGGCCGGGCTTGTCGGTGTTCGCCCCGGTGAATGCGCCCTTTTGATATCCAAAAAGCTCGCTTTCCAAAAGAGTCCCGGGAATTGCCGGACAGTTGACCTTAATAAATGGGCCTTGGCGCCATGGAGAGCGTTCATGAATGAAACGCGCGAGGACTTCTTTTCCCGTCCCGCTTTCGCCAAGGATGAGGATCGGCACATTCAGCGCGGCAGCTCGGTCCACGCGCTGGCGAACTACTTGCATTGCCGCCGAGGGGCCGAAGTAGACTTCCTCGGGCGGGACTTCGACACTATGTGCTGGGGCGATAGCTCTTGAAGTAGCCGCGGATGCCATAAATGGTCGGCAAGGCTCGCACAGCCTCGCTGCCATACGAGCATTGCATCTGAAGCGCCAAACCGCGTCCCGTGTCCGCACTCAACTTATGTATATTGTTTGGTTCTCCCTACGTTAAGGGTCGTCCTTTCAAAGCATTGACACGCTTTCCAATTTCGAGGGCGGAAGCAACATCTAGGGAATCGAACCTCTCTTGCAGCATTTTCAGAAAATGGTTGCCACTTGCAGGAACAAGGTTTCCCACTTTGTTGACGATCGGGTGAAGGCGCGATGAATGCTTATGTGCCCAGAACCCGCAGGAATATGCCGGGATATCCGTCGAGAAGGGAGTTTGGATCACGCGCGAATATAGAGTTCCACGAAGAGCCGGCCTCGACGCCCATGCGGCGCCACTGTCCTTCCGGTTCCAATGATTCTGCAACATTCGCCGCGCGAAATTTCCGGCTAGCGTTGGGGAAAAATCATGGCTTCGAGCATATCGGCACGCGCCTTTTGGTCGCTGGCAAACGTCCGCAAAAGATCGGTGACGGAAATCATGCCGCGAAATCCTTTCTGGCTGTCCAAGACGACCAGGTGAAAGATCCCGTGTTGTTCCATCAACCGCATGCAATCCTCCAGGCTCGTCTCTGGGGTTGCCGTAATCAACCGGCGCGTCATAATTTCAGAAACGTGGATCCACGCGGGGCATTTGTTTTCGGCCGCCACTTTGTCAGAGACGTCGCTGTGGGAAACGACGCCGACAAGGACGCCTTGCGCATCGAGCACGCCCACAGCGCGAACTTCACGTTCGCGTAAATACTGGGCGATGTCGAGCACCGTTGCGTCGTCGCGGACGGAAAACACTTCCCGGCGTGGGGAAATCAGGTCGGCCACATTCATGGGGCCCTCCTGGTGAGACAATTTGAGCGCATCCTAGGCCGAACAGCCTGTCGTTGCAATAGCAATCGCAAGTAGAGGCGTCGCAGCTCTTCCCCACGGAGAGACCTCATTGCAACTCGCGGCGAGCGAAAAACAAAAAGGCCACCGAAAATTCCGGTGGCCTTCTCGAACCTCGCCAGGTGAGCCCCGAGTTACATTTGCATTCCTTCGCCGCGAATAATGTCGTAGCGCTCAATGACGGCGGCGACACCGACCGATTCGTGCTGATCGTCCTGATGTTTGTCGACACGGACCACTCGACCGTGAGCGCGAACGAAAACTTCCGCACCACGGGTAATCTCCGAAGGCAGCGTCAAAGTGAAATCCAGTTCCGTGCCGGGAGCGAGTTCCTTGTGTACCGTGAAATAGACGCCACGCGTCGAGATGTCCCGGGTCTGCCCATTGTGAATCCCAGGTTCCCGATTGACGGGCAAACGAACGTTCACCGGTAGGGAAAGATCATACCGGCGAGCCATGCGGCGCTCAGTCATTCCCGCTGCTCCTCCACGCTGGATTGAAAGTGTCGCAACCCCTATCTTGTGGAGTTGCAATCGCTTTTCCAAATAGTGAGTCGATCTCGCGCACGTTTCGCCGGGTTGAGCCGGCGGATGGCAGTACTGCCGGCGCTATGGAACTCGCCGCAGGCAGGGCAGTCAACTCCTTTGAAAACAGCGTCAAAGGCGTCCACAAGTTCTCGGCTGGGCGGGGAGAACTCGGGGCCGCACGTGAGACCCCATCACGCACGAACCATTTCGAAGCGGATAGTATGCGAATTGGATTTCGATGGGTAGAAAAATCTCAGGCAGTGTGCCCTACTTATGCAATAGTTTGCAGGAGTAATGGAACTAAAACTTCCCCGCGCACGGGGAAGCCGAAAGAATCGTCTCAATTTGAAAAAATCAAGACCCGCCAGTTCGCGGGCCTGCCGGCGCCGGTACGGCTTGCGGATTGGCAGGAGCTTCGCCTTGCGCGGCCAGCTTCTCTCGCGCCGCTCTGGATCGCGAACCTCGTCCGGAATCCAGATTGAATGCGCGCATTTTGTAGAGCAGCGCCTTGTAGCTAATCCCCAGCATTTTCGCGGCATCTTTGCGGCACCAGTTGGTTTTTTCGAGAGCGTCCGCAATCGCTTCCATTTCCGCTTCGTCTTTCAGGCTGCGGACGAGCGCTTTCAAACCCTGGTCCTTCGGCGGCACAGGCTCTTCACGCGGTGCAGTGCGCTGCTGCTGTCCGGTCATCTCCAGAAGTTCGCGGAAACTGCCCTCGTCGTCTTCCAAAATCACATAGCGCTTCACGAAATTCTCCAGCTCGCGCAAATTGCCCGGCCATGGATAGCGCGCGGCGGCATCGAGCAAGTGCTTCGAAGCCTGCGGCGCCGCTTTCTGATATTTCTCGCTGTACTTGACCAGAAAATGGTTGAAGAGCAGCGGAATTTCCGACGTTCGCTCGCGCAGCGGGGGCACGTGAATCGACAGCACGTTCAGCCGGTAATACAAATCCTCGCGAAACCGGCCCGTGCGCATGGCCTCTTTCACATCCACGTTCGTGGCCGCGAGCACGCGCACATCGACGTTGATTACGGAGCGCGCGCCAAGCCGCGAGTACTGCCCGTCTTGCAGCACGTGCAACAGCTTCGCCTGCAAGTGCGGGCTCATTTCCGCGATTTCATCGAGGAAGATCGTGCCCTTGTTCGCAAGCTCGAATTTCCCGGGCTTCGCGCGCACCGCGCCCGTGAAGGCGCCTTGCTCAAATCCGAAGAGTTCCGATTCCAGGAGTTCGCCGGGCAGCGCGGCGCAGTTCACCTTGACGAACGCCTGCTGGCGGCGCGTCGAACGCAGGTGAATCATGCGTGAAATCACTTCCTTGCCCACGCCGCTTTCGCCGCTGATGAACACGGGGACATCCACGGGGGCAATCTGCAGGATCTGCTGGCGGATTTTCAGCATCTGCGGGCTAGCGGCGAGGAAGGAAAGATCCTCGGTAAGCGCCTCGCAGTATTCGCGCAGCGCCTGGTTTTCGGACCGCAGTTCCTTCTTCTGCCGGCATTTCAAAATCGCCGCGTCGAGCTCCGGCTTTTCAAACGGCTTGGTCAGATAATCGAGCGCGCCCAGGCGAATCGCTTCCACCACGGTGGTCACTTCGTTCGAGCAGGAAAGCATGATCACGTTCAACGCCCGGTCGACTTGCATGAGCTGCTGCAGCGTCTCGAGCCCGTTCATCTCCGGCATCAGCACGTCGAGGATCACGAGGTCAGGACGCTCGCCTTCTCCCACACGCCTCAGAGCGTCTTTTCCGCTGGACACGGTCTCCACTGAAAATCCCTCGACCTCGAGAAGCGTCTGGAGGTATTTCCGTATGCTTGGCTCGTCATCCACGACCAGAATCTTTTCTTTATCCGGCATCTTTCACCTTTGCTTTGGCGCGCGATGAATTTTCCCCGCGCACGCCGTCACTCCACATAGATCGGCAACAGAAATGAAAACGAGCTTCCGCGTCCAATCTCGCTGTTCACCCAAAGCTTGCCCCGGTGCGCCTGCACCAGACGCTTTGCAATGGCCAGCCCCAAGCCCATGCCCGAAGAAGAGGGGTCGACCCGCACAAATTCTTCAAAAATCTCCTGATGAAACTCTGCAGCAATTCCCGTGCCGGTGTCCGACACCGACACCAGAATGCTGTTCGGACGGTTTGCCAGCCCGCGGCGCCTTTCGTTCGAGGGCGAAGCCTCGGAAATCCTACGCTCCCAAAAATGCGGCTCGGCCAGCAGGGTGATGCTGCCGCCGCTCGGCGTGTGCTTCAACGCATTATCCAGCAGATTGCCAATCACCTGTTGAACTTTTTGATAATCGAACTTGAAGACGGGCAGCTCGGGATGGAGCTTCACGTCCAGCCGCACATTGGCTCTTTGCAGCGCGTCGTTCCACCGGCAAGTTACGTCTTGGATGCAATCCCGGATGTCGTTGTCGCGAAGCTGGAGCGCCAGCTTGCCGCTCTCGAGCGCGGAATAGTTCAGGAACATCGACACCAGCCGCACCAGGCGATCGCAGCTCTCTTTTGATTCCTGCAAAATTTCCCGCTGCCGGTCGCCCACTTTCCCGAGCGATCCGGAAAGCAACAGATCGTAGTAGCCCTTCATCACCGCCAACGGCGTTTTCAGCTCGTGCGCGGCCGACGCCAGAAACACGGTCTTCTGCCGGTTCACTTCCTGCAAGCGCAGATACGCGGCCAGAAGATTCCTGTAGGTGATCTCGCGCTCCTGCATCAGCTCCTGCACCGTGTTGCGCATTTCCGTTTCGTTGGCGGAAGCCTCGGGAGAGATCGGCTCGATGTACACCACCAGCCAGTCCGGCTCCGGCAGCCACCGCACGCGCGCGCGAAGCTCCGTTTCGCCGGCACGCGCGGGGACGATTGCTTCCTGCTGACCTTCCGAAAGCGAGCGCAGCACAGTCGTCCGATCCGCCTGCAGAAACCCGTCGAACAAATTGCGTTCGCGGTCCGGATCGCACCCCGCCTGTTTCATTTTTTGCTGCGAATGCAGGTTGGCGTGAATCACTTGCCCCTGGCGATCGCACACTACCACCGACCGGTCCAAAGCATCCAACAGACTGGTGATGAGTTGCAGGACGAGTTGGCCACTGGGTTGCTGCTCCGCGGTGGGGGCCTTGGACAACTCTCCTCCTGGATCCAGCGGGCGGTTTCTAGCGTGTTGGAATGTCTTTTCCCAAGCACACGTGGGAAAGGATTTAAGCCTCTGCCGGAAGCGGTTATGCTCGCAGAGGGGATTGGGGGAGTCAATGGGAAATGCGTCCTAGTTTGCACAATTCGGACGCGCTGCGGGAAGTTGTTTGCACACAGGATTTGCGCAGCCGATTTTCAGCTCCGAATTCTCCACCGCAATGCCCTTAGAAATAACGGCTTAGCGAACAGCTATCTTTATCGCTCGACTTGCATCCAAATTGCGCTAGGTCTTAGTACTATTACCGGAGTACCAATGGCTTTCCGAGAAAACGCGGCTCCTCAGAAGTGGGGCCAACTGTATAACGAGAATCGGCGCTCGCAGCGGCTCCATCTTCAGATTCCCCTTTTTGTGCGAGGTCGAGACGCGTACGGGGAGCAATTTCTGGACTTGGCTAAGACTCTGGATATCAGTTCGTTAGGGGCTTTCCTCACCTGTCCCCGACCCTTGGCGATCAACGAAGTGGTCACGCTGACGATTCCGGCTCCGTCCATCACCTCCTCCGGCCTTGTCCCCGCAGGAATGCCCCCCATTCAAGCGCGAGTGAAAAGGCAGCAGGAGGCCGGCGACATTCACTTGGTCGGTGTAGAGTTTCTCAAGCCCATTGGCTGAGCCTTCGCGTTTCCTCCCGCCCCGAACTGCTTCTTTCTATGAGTTGGCCTTGGCAAGAAGTGGAACTGTTTTGCATGGTTCCGTCTCTATTCTCGCAATCCTCGACCTTGTCAATCCGAAAACCTGCTCAACCGTCAATAAAAGCGGCACTTAGAACGACCTGGTAAGGTCAATCCTCTACACGATTGGACTGTGCCGTGCTATAAGATACGTCCCCCGCAGTGCGCTTCGTGTCCTGAGCGCACTTTACGACTATTGGGACAATTGATGCCCCAGCCCAGCGAAGCGACGGCAGAGCAGCCGTCAGCCGACGACTCGTTTCTTGAACTGCTCGCGGAAACCCTTGAAGGCGTCGAGGAGCCGGCACGCGGCCAGTTCCTGAAGCAGTTTTTCCACACGCTCGCGCAGATCGAAGTATCCGAAGCGCGCAGCAGCGAACTCTGGAAGACCGTCCTGCGGCGCAGGCGTGAACTTTCGGAAAGCCTCGGGCGTCCTGTCTCTCTCAAGACCGCGCTTTTCGAGGCACTGGCGACTTCCAACCTTCTTCGCGTTCCCATCCTCATGGAGTATGAGGATTACCGGAAGCTGCAAATCAATGCGGCCACCGATCCGCTGACCGGCCTGCACAACCGCCGCCTCTTCGACGAATATTGCGACAAAGAGCTCAACCGCGCGCGCCGCTACGCGCACACCCTCGCCGTTGTGATTCTCGATCTGCACAAGCTGAAGGAAGTGAACGACCGCCTCGGGCACATGCGAGGCGATCAGGTGCTGCAGATTGCCGCAAGCACGCTTGAGAAAACTCTGCGCCAGTCCGATTTTTCCTTCCGCATCGGCGGTGACGAATTTGCACTGTTGCTTCCGCAAACGGATCCGGATCAGGCGCTCACGCTTTGCCGCCGCGTTCGCGCGCAATACGAATCCGAAATGAAGGCGCTCGGAATCGACATCGGCGTCACGCTCGATTTCGGCATCGCCGTTCACCCGCAAGATGGAGACTCGAAGCCTGCTCTGCTCCGCGTGGCGGACGAACGGCTCTATCGATTAAAATATGCGACGCGCGCTCCCATTGAGCCTCATGCGCCAACGGCGCCTCCGCGAGCTGCGGAAGCTCCACCAATCACCGCTCCCGCGCCACAACCGCGCGCTACCGCTCCGCAAGGAAGCGTCCCAGAGCCTAAGCCACAACCAGCGTCGTCGACTGCGCCTTCAGCACCCAAGCCAGCTCCTGTCGCTATGCCGCCAGCCGCGCCGCCGAAACAGTCGACGCACCCGCCGTACACCGTTCAGAGAAAATGGGAACGCGTCTCGCTCGCCGGCACGCGCGCCCATGCCGTTCTGGGTGACGGTGAATCGAGGACGGCTACCGTGATCGATCTCAGTTATGGTGGAGTTGCTTTGCTGCTCGATACCGGCGAGGACGTTCCCAACGCGTTCAACGCCGTGCTGCACGTCCCGATTCTTCCACCCGTCCGCGTCAGCCTGAAAAAGACCTACGCGCTCGCCGCCGAGGGCGGTCGTCTGCGTGTGGGCTGCGCCTTCGTATCCTGATTGGCGGTTAGCGATGGTGCCCGCGCCGTTTGGATTCGGCCCGCATCTAACGTATAATTAAAGTTTCGACGCTGGCCTAGCGACGCAACTGTATGGCTACCCTCGTGGTTGCGCAGACCGGCCGGCAGACAGGAGCCCGTCGTGAAAGAAGGAATTCACCCCGATTATCATCCCGTGAAGGTGCATTGCGCCTGCGGAAATGTGTTTGACACGCGTTCGACCTTTCGAGGCGATCTCATCCGCGTGGAAATCTGCTCGAATTGCCACCCGTTCTTCACCGGCAAACAGAAGCTGATCGATACGGCCGGACGCGTCGAGCGCTTCCAGAAGAAATACGCCGACAAAGCTGCTGCCAAGAAGTAACTGGCGATTCCCGTTTGCAAACCGAAAGCCCTTGGACAAAATCCGAGGGCTTTTTCCTTTTCGACGTATCGTCGCGCAAGAATCCGCTCGTTTCCCTTCTAGCAATCGGCGGGACACAATCGCCACGCCGGTATACAATGCCACCAAGCCATGGCTGCTCACTCCTACTCCATGTCTGATGTGCCGCCCGAATCCATTGTCGAAACAGCGCCGCCGCGCGTCACGCTGCGCAACTCCTTTGCGCATCCTTTCGATTCCGCCATCGCCGCCGCGCGCACCTGCTACGCGCCGCGCCTAATTCAGCCCGAGGAAATCACCGATAAGCAGCGTACCCTAATCGGCGCCGCGACATATTACGGCGGCCATCACACGGTTTATCAGCACGCGCATTTCGAATTTGGCCTGGAGAACATCAGCCGCCAATTCGTCTGGTCTTTCCTTCACGCGCATCCCTTCTACAATTCCGAGCAGCAGAGCCAGCGCTACGTCCGCCTCGACCGCGCGCAAGCCTTCGTCCCTCCCGTGTCCGAGCGCTTCGGCCCGGAAGAGCGCGCGATTTACGAACGTGCCATCGCCCGCGCCTGGGAGCATTACCGCTCGCTCACGAAACTACTCCAGCCGCAGGCGCGCGAAATTCTCGGCGATATCTGGCACGTCGGACCGATGTCGCACCCCAAGCGCGCCGAAAAAGTCGAGCGGCAATCGGAAAAACGCGCCATCGAAGTCGCCCGCTACGTCCTGCCCGTCGCCGCCTTTACCACGATGGTCCACACGCTTTCCGGCATCGTTCTGCACCGTCTGTGGCGCATGCAGGCGGCGAGCGATACGCCCTGGGAAGCAGCGCAGGTGATTGGCGCGATGTTCAAGCAGGTGCGCGCCGTCGATCCGCAATTCTTCGATCGTTTCGACAACGCGCCGATGGAGGATCCGCCCGAGTGGTCAGGCGCGCCGCGCAGTGGCGACGCTTTCGCCCGCGAATTTGACGCGCGCCTGGGCGTACGCACATCCCTCTTGATCGATTATTCTCCCGGCGCTATTGAAGCGATGGCGGATGCCCATCGCGCCGTTGTGGGGCTCACGTCCAAGGAATGTTCCGACGCCGAAGCCGTCGATCGCCTGCTCAATCCCGCGCGCAATCCCTACCGCCGCGAAACTCTCAACATCGGGGTGCATGCGCCAATGATGCGCGCTCTCCAGCACGCGAATTTTACGTTCGCAAAAAAAATCAGCCACACCGCCGACAGCCAGGACCAGCGACATCGCATGGTTCCCGGCTCGCGCCCTTTGCTCACACTCGCCGATACGCGCCAGCCCGACTACGTCACGCCGATGCTGGTTCGTGGAAGCGCCCGCGCGCAGGAGATTTATCACCAGGCGATGGAAGAAGCGTGGACGGCGAAAAACGAGTTGGTCGATCGCGGCGTGCCTCTCGAATTTGCGCTCTATGTTTTGCCCAACGCGAAATCCATCCGCCTCGTCGAGACCGGCGCGCTCCTCCACCTGCTCCACAAATGGACCATGCGAACCTGCTTCAACGCGCAGGAGGAGATTTATCAGTCTTCGATTGAGGAAGTGGAGCAGGTCCGCGAAGTGTTTCCGCAGCTCGCGCGCTACATCGGCCCGCCGTGCTATCTCCGCGCGGGAATTTCCACGCCCATCTGCACGGAAGGATCGCATTTCTGCGGCGTCAAGGTCTGGCAGGATTTTCCCACGATTCAGCGAAGGATCTGAAAGTTCGCTAGCGCTTCAAAATCCGCGTCGTATCCGGCGAAACCAGTTCGTAGCGAATACCGCGCCAGCGAATCCTCTTCGTCGTCAGCGAAGTCAGAAAATTCCAGGCGAAAAGAAATGGCACCGCAGGCGCCAACGCACTCCACACCCACGCCCACTCACTCAGCTTCGCTTTCTGCTCCGGCAAGAGTTCCAGAATCGCGATCGTGCGTACCACTCCCTTCATGGCTGCCAGCAACGGAATCGCCAGGGCGAGCAGAAAGAGCTGCCCCCACGGATCGCCGCCCGTCATCGTCACCAAAATCACAATCGCCGCAAATATCAGCGTCACGGCATAGCTCAGATGCGCCACGGCTCCATACGCCCACCGCTGCGGAGAATACACGCGGGTGATGATGATCTGCCGGTCGGTAAATTCCAGCAGCTCCGCCGCCGTCCAGGGATGCAGCGTCGCCGCCAGGCATTCCGGACAGAAAATAATCGGCAGGCCCGCCTGTTCGAGCGCCGATGTCATCGCAAAATCGTCGCTCACGGCGCCCTTCCAGGCTTCGAGCACGTTCGCTTCTTCAAACGTCTTCCGCCGGATCGCCGTGCCACCTCCCCAGCAGAAATTTCTCTTTGGATCGCCCAGCATCGTCGCCACGGCCGCGTTCCAGGTGGACGCCATCGCGCTCGCCAGTCCTCCGCCGCCGATACTTCCGCTCGGGACGATCCAACGGTAGGCCGTCGTCGCTCCGATGCGCGGGTCCTGCAAAGGGGCAATCAGCTTGCCCATCCACCCGCGCGGCAGCCGCACATCCGAATCGGTGAAAACGATCACGTCGAATTTTTCACCCAGCGATTCCACCGCGCGCCGCAGGTTGTACACTTTCTCGCCGCAGTCTTCCGGCGGCCCGGCGATCACAATGTGCACCGGCACTTTGCTCGCCGCCTTCACTCGCTCGATGATTTTCAGCGCCGGGTCGAGGCTCGTCGCCAGCGCGAAATAAATTTCATAATTCGCATACTCGAACCGCGTCAGCGCCAGCAGATTATCTTCCAGGCCCCGCTCGTTTCCTTTACACGGACAAATCAGCGCCGCCGACGGCGCGTAGAATCCCGCGTGCGATTGCAGCCGCTGCCGCACCATGCGAAACCATCCGAAGCCGTCCCACAGCGAATAGACCGCCACGGCGATCTGCGCCAGCACCAGAATATAAAAGACGATTTGCATTACGGCGAGAATAACAAGGAAATCAGCGGGCAATACGGGTGTTTGCAGCCCGCTTGACGCATCAGGCATCAAGCGCGATCCATTTCACCGCGTAAAGCAAGGGCATCCTGCTAGATTTTTCGCGAGGCAAACGCCTTGCGCAGCACGCGGTCTGCCGCGGCAAACAGTTCGCGCTGAAAGTGCGCCGCCGCCCGCCGCGCCTGCTCCATCAGCGAAGGGTCCAGCAGAAACGCCGTGCGGTCCACAAACGGCCCGGACACCGTCATCTTCGTGCTGGCGCTGCGCGCCGTGCCCCCGCTAAGCGATTCGTATAGCTCTAGATCCCGCCAGAATTCGTTGGCGTCGTCCTCCCGCCAGTTCAGCGCCTGCCCCAGCGCGACAAAAAACTCTTCGCGAAACAGGTCCAGCAGCGGAAGCCCGATTTCGATGCCCGCGTCCTTCTTTCGCCTCGCCGCGGATTTTTTCTTTCCTTTCTTCGCTTTCGCGCGCCGCGTCTTCGCTTGCTTCACCACCACGCGCACCTTCAGCCGCGCCGGCAATGCCGATTCAATCCGAGCCACCATCGCCAGCACGGCTTCCCGCCGGATCGTTTCCCTCTGTTCGCGGTAGTGCGAAGGCTGGTCGGCGCGCCCCGGCCGCCGGTTTTCCGCCGCATATATGTCCAGAAAGCGCTCCACCATCTCGTCGCGGTCCAGCGTTGCCAGGAGCAGCGAAGCCGCTTCGCGCGCGCGAATTACCAGTTCTCGAGGTCGGTAGAGCATCGCAGGAGTCTACTCGTAGACGATTCTACCTGTACGCGAAGCGCTGCACCGCCGCAATGGAAAACCCGCCTGTGCGCTCCAAAAAGAAAAGGCCCGGAAGCTGGGCGGCTCCGGGCCTTTTCTGACAACGATTTGTTTGAGTTCGCTTTAGTGAACCGGGCTCGCGATCGGCCTCTGCTCGCCGCGCGACCCGCCGGCAATTCCCGTCGGCGGGCGCACGTCGAATTTCCCAAGCGCGATTTCGAGCGCCTGTTCGGCGGTCTTCACGAAATGGACCTGCATTCCGTCGAGCATCTCCGGCGGCAGATCCTCCTGGACGTTTTGCTCGTTTTCCGCCGGCAGGATCACTTCACGGATTCCCGCCCGCTTCGCGCCGAGCACCTTCTCCTTGATTCCTCCCACTGGCAGCACGATGCCGGAGAGCGAAATCTCTCCCGTCATCGCCACCCGCGGGCGAATCGGCCGCTCGGTGAGCAGGCTGACCAGCGCCGTCACCATCGCGACTCCCGCCGACGGGCCGTCTTTCGGCACCGCGCCGGAAGGCACGTGAATGTGCAGGTCGTTCTTGCGGAAGAAGTCGGGATCGATGCCGTAACGATCGGCGTTCGACCTGACCCAGGACAATGCGGCGCGCGTCGATTCCTGCATCACTTCGCCGAGATGCCCCGTGATCGTGAACGATTTCCCGCCGCGCATCTTGCTGGCTTCGATGAAGACGATGTCGCCTCCCACCGGAGTCCACACGAGCCCGACGGAAACGCCCGGCTTCTGCACCCGCTCCTCCACCTCTTTTTCGAGGCGGAATTTCGGCATGCCGAGCGCTTCGCGAATCACTTCCGAGGTCACGACAAGCTTTTCCGTTTTTCCTTCGGCCAGCCGCCGCGCCTGTTTGCGCACCAGCGTACCAATTTCCCGTTCGAGATTCCGCACGCCCGCTTCCCGCGTGTAATGACGGATGAGGTCGCGCAAAGCCTCGTCGGTGAATTCGATCTGCTCGCCCAGCTTGATCCCGTGCTCCGTCGTCTGCCGCGAGATCAAAAACCGCTTGGCGATGTGAATCTTCTCTTCCTCGGTGTAGCCGGGAAGCTCGATGATTTCCATGCGGTCGCGCAGGGGTTCCGGAATCGGATCCAGCCAGTTCGCGGTCGCAATGAAAAGCACCTTTGACAAATCAAACGGCACGTCGAGATAGTGATCGCGGAACGTGTTGTTCTGCTCGGGATCGAGCACTTCCATCAGCGCTGCCGCAGGATCGCCCCGGAAATCGCGTCCGAGCTTGTCCACTTCATCCAGCATCAGCACCGGGTCCATCGTTTCCGCCCGGCGGATTCCCTGGATGATCTGTCCCGGCAAAGCTCCGATGTACGTGCGCCGGTGCCCACGGATTTCCGCCTCGTCGTGCATACCGCCGAGCGAAATCCGGTGGAACTTCCGTCCCAGCGCCCGCGCGATCGATTTTCCAAGCGACGTTTTGCCCACGCCTGGGGGTCCGACGAAACACAGGATCGGACCTTTCATCCCCGGCTTCAATTTCTTGACGGCCAGGTAGTCCAGGATCCTCTGCTTCACCTTCACCAGGTCGTAGTGATCCTCTTCGAGAATCGCTTCCGCCTTCGGAATGTCGATCTCTTCCGTCCCGGAAGTCATGTTCCAGGGCAGCGAGGTCATCCATTCGAGATACGTCCGCGCCACCATGTATTCGGCGGAGGCGGGCGTCATCTTCGCCAGGCGCTTCAGCTCACGGTCGCATTCCTTCTTGGCTTCGGCCCGCATTCCGGATTCTTCGATCTTCTTCCGAAACTCGTCGATCTCGGCCATCGATTCGTCGCCTTCGCCCAGCTCCTTCTGAATCGCTTTCATCTGCTCGCGCAGCAAGAATTCACGCTGGCTCTGATTCACCTGCTCCTGCACCTGCTCCTGAATTTTGTTGCGGAGCTCGAGGACTTCTTTTTCCTTGCTCAACTCGTTGATCAGCGTTTCCATCCGTTTGCGGACGTTGAAGGTCTCCAGCAATTCCTGCCGGATCATCGACGTCAGCGAAGGAAGCGTGGACGCCACGAAATCCGACAGCGATCCCGGCGAATCCTTGTGCAGCATTTCGTTCTGCAGGTCGTCGGAAAGCTGCGGCGAGCGCGCCACCACTTCGCGGAACAGGTCCTGCACGTTGCGTTCGAGCGCCGTCAATTCGGCGTCACGCTGCGTTTCCAGGTCCTCCTGCCGCTCCACGCGGGCGCGAATGTATGGAGTCAGCCCCACCACTTCCAGCACGCGGAAGCGTTCGAGCCCCTCGAGGAACGCCACGATGTTTCCGTTCGGCATCCGCACCATCTTGTGGACCTTTGCCAGCGTCCCCACGGAGTGCAAATCCGTTCCGGATGGCGTTTCGATGCGCGGATCCAGTTGCGCTACCACGCCTAGAATTTTTTCAGGCCCTTCCAGAGATTCCAGAAGCGCCAATGAACTTTCCCGGCCCACCGGCAGCGGCATCACCGCGCCCGGAAACAGTACGGTGTCGCGTACCGGCAAAATCGGCAGCTGGTCAGGAATCGATCTTTTGTTTCGGCTCACGTTATCCCCCTTGGCCCAAAAGACAGCAAAACCTTAAGCGGCTGATCGGCCGCTTGAAGGGTTAGATGCGGGAAAGGGCAAAAGGATTTTAAGTTCCAATGTCCTATATAAGACAATGTGAGTGTATCACGCTAAGACCAAAACCTCAACTCTACGCTGCCTTTGTTGACTCAGAACATATTGTCTTCTAACAACTTCTCTTTCAACTACATGCGAGAAACGCCCTCGGGATAATGCTCCCGCACGAACTCCTTGGCCTCCCCCGTGGTCCTTACCTCGCCGTTTAGCTGAGCCTCTTCGACCGCGTGAAGAATCTCCTTGAACATTGGACCAGGTCGAAACCCCATCTCTTGCAAGTCATCTCCGGTTATCAGCCGGGGAGGGCGCACCTGTTCAGGAGGGGTTTCTGCCAGGAACTGCCGGACATACTCGTAGTTCTGGAGGTTGCGGTGGCTTGAAAGGCAATCCAGCCGATGCAACTCCATGTGCTCCTCAAAGCGATTGAGGCGCACGAATCTCTTCAATGTCGCCGGCTTCATCTGCGGGACGTCCTTGAATCGCAAATGATTCGCCACGAGGGCTGCCACCTGCTCCGTATCGTCGTTTGAGAATCGCAGCCTGCGGCAAATTGCTTCCGCCATTCGCGTGCCTACACCCACGTGGTCGTCAAACCGGATGCGGCCGTTCGGCCCGACAGGGGGTGCAAACGTCGGCGGCTTACCCACGTCATGCAACAGCACGCCCCAGGCCAGTGTCGGGCTGCATCCCGGCCTCAACTGCTCGATCATCAGAAGCGTGTGGATCCACACGTCGCCTTCGGGATGAAATTGCGGCGGCTGCTCGACGCCTTTCATCTTCGCGACTTCCGGCAGCAGGACCTCAAGCAGTCCCGTCTCGTCGAGCAGCTCGAATCCTCGCCTCGCCGCACCCTCGGTCAGCAGTTTCGTCAGCTCGTCCCGGACGCGCTCGGCGGAAACCTGCGTGATCGCAGGAGCCACCTCACGAATCGCGCGAAATGTTTCAGGTTCGATCCTGTAGCCGAACCGCGCGGCGAATCGCACTGCGCGCAGCAGCCGCAGCTTGTCTTCCTGTAAGCGCCGCGCCGGCTCGCCCACCGCGCGAATCACCCCATCGGCCAGATCTTTGCGGCCGCCAACGAAGTCTAGGATTTCTCCGTTCGCAGGATCGAGCAAAAGCGCATTGATCGTGAAGTCGCGCCGCCGCACATCTTCTTGCGGCGTTTTCGCGTATACCACGCTGTCTGGATGCCGCCCGTCGCTGTAGCCGATGTCCGAGCGGAACGTCGCGACCTCGACTTCGTTTCGGTCTTCTCCATTGGCCGTGGTCTCGTCCGCCTTCTCAACAACCAACACCACGCCGAATTCAGCACCTACCGTGATGCTATGCCGAAACAGCTCCAGCACTTCAGCGGGAGTCGCATCCGTGGCGACGTCGTAATCCGCGGGGGTACGGCTGAGCAGAATATCTCGCACACATCCACCGGCAAAATATGCCTGAAATCCCGCTTCACGCAGACGGCGGCAGACCGATTCCGCATAGTGACGTTCATCCATGGCGCGATTATGAGCGAAAAAAGGGAATGTGGAAAGCAAAGCAGGAAATGCTCGGACCGCTTCGTGAATTATTCCGGGCGGAGCCGCACAACCATCACCGTGATGTCGTCGTGCTGTCGCGCGAAACCCGCGAACGCGTTCACGCCGCTCATCACTCGTTTGAGAGTTTCCGCTGCGGGTTCCGATGCTCCCGATTGAATCGCCGCCACCAGCCGCGGCTCGCCGAATTCTTCGCCCGCTTCATTCACGGCCTCGACGGCGCCGTCTGTGAAAATAAAAAGCAGATCTCCGGGATGGAGCTGAACCTGCCCCACGCCGTAGACAGTTTCTGAACCGGTCAACTCCGGCAAACCTAGCGGTGGACCTCCGACGGAAAGCCGCTCGATGTATCCCGTGGCTCGGCGCAGAATCGGATCGTTGTGTCCGGCGTTGACGTAGCGCATTTCTTGCGTGTCCGGATTGACTTCGGCAATGAACGAGGTCGTAAAGCGCCGTCCATCCAGGCTGTGCGCGCGTCCATAGCGGTCGAGACCCGTGACAATTTCTTCGAGCGAAGCCGGCGTGCTCGCCAGCGCGCGTAGGCTCGCCTGGAAAGTGGCCATCAGCAAAGCCGCCGGAACGCTCTTTCCCGCCACGTCTGCCATCACGATCAGCAGAGGTCGCACGCCGGTCACAGAATTTGCCACCGGCCGGATCAGCGCGTCGTAGTAATCTCCGCCGACGGTGTTCTGCGGGCGCGTAGTGAAGGCGATGTCGATGCCCTTCACATCCGGCGGGAATTCCGGCACCAACCATTGCTGAATCTCGCGCGCGATTTCCAGATCGCGCTTCATCGTCACGCGATCGGCTAGCTCGAAGGCGAGCAGCAAGAACAGGATCAGAACTCCGATACCTCCAAGATCGAAACTGAAGTTGTAGTCCTGCGAACGGAACTGCGGCTGAATCACGAGCAGCACGATCGCCAGCAGCAGCAGGACGCGGCGCGCGGGCGTCAGCTTCATCAGCATGGCCTGGAAGAGCGCCCAGCCGGTGAGCACGAGCCGCTTCCATTTCTTCTGTTCCTTTTTCAGCGCGTCCCAATCGACGTCCCGCGAATAGAGTCCGTAGCTTTCGCGGGCTTCGGCTTTGAATTGTCCCCAGAGCTGTTCGAGCTCGAAACCTTCGGTGATCTGCTGCCAGAATCTGCGGAGTTTCCCCGGAGCGCGCAAGGTGCTGCGCGGATCCGCGGGCGGAGAGGGATTCGTCGTGGCGGACATACCGGAAGAAATTATAAGTCACGCGAGACAAGGATTGAGAAATGATGCCGGAGCGTGTGACGATAAATATGAGGCACGTACTCAGGATTCGACGCTTAACGTTCGCTTTTCTTCTCCCTGCCCATAATTCAGTTTTCAGGATCATCTCGGTCTCGCGCTTTGAGCGATCCGCCAAACTGCAACTTTGAAAATCCGTAGCGGTCGCGCAGTTTGTCCGCAGCGCGGACCAGGCGCTCGAGGGCCTCGCGGCGCCCCGGATCGAGCAAATCCAATTGTGTGTCGCTGCCGGAAAAGTCGGCCAGCGCGACGCCCACAAGCCGCAGCATCGATTTTCCGTTCCATGCAGCGGAAAACAATTCGCACGTCGCGGCCAGAAAATCCGTATCGAGGTCGGAGGCTTTCGCGAGAGTGTGGCTGCGCGTAATCGTATGGAAATCGGCGAAACGGACCGTGAGAGTTACGTTGCGAGCGTGGAGCCCCGCCTCGCGCAACCGCTTTACGGCTTTCTGGCAGAGATAACTGATCGTCGCGTCGAGCAGTTCGCGGTCGTTGGTATCCTCGCCAAAGGTCTGATTGTGCGAAATCGATTTCGGCTCCGCGTCGATGAAAAATTCGAACGAATCGATACCTCGCGACTTGCGATAAAGCGCTGCGCCCCATCGCCCGAACTCTTGCTCGAGTTTTTCAGGTGACAGCATTTGCAATTGCACGACAGTTTCAATGCCGAGATTTTTCAGCGCGCCTTCGGTGACTTTCCCGATGCCGGGAATCCGCCGCACGGAAAGCGGAGCGAGGAACGACTCCTCGCTGCCGGCGGGGACCCAGACGAGGCCGCGCGGCTTGGCCTGGTCGCTGGCCACTTTGGCGACGAGCCGCGTGGCGCCGAGGCCGCCCGAACATGGCAACTTTGTTTGCGCGGTGATTTCTCGGAGCAGCTTGTCCGCGGCTTCGAGCGGCGTGCCATGCAAACGCTCGGTGCCGGCGAGGTCGAGATAGGCTTCGTCGATCGAAGCCATCTCGACGATCGGCGAATAGCGATGGAGGATTGCGGCGACGCGGTCGCTCCACTGGCTGTAAAGTTCGTGCCGCACCGGCAAAAACACCGCTTGCGGGCAAAGCTTGGCGGCGGTGCGCAGAGCCATCGCGGAATGCACGCCGAACTTGCGCGCTTCATAGCTCGCCGAGGAAACCACGCCACGCTGGTCGCGGTCGCCGCCGACAATCACAGCACGGCCGCGCAGCTCCGGTCGATCGAGCAATTCGACGGACACGAAAAACGCGTCCATATCGACGTGGAGAATTGCGGAGGAAAATCCGGCGGGCGCGCGATCGCCGGCCTTCGGCGGAACAGCGTCCTGCTTGGCGCGATACTGTGCGAACTTCGGCATGGCAAAATGCCTCGACGCGGCGCCTGAAAAATCACCCAGACAAGACAGCGGAAAGCACACGCGGAATTTCCGCGAGATCATTGGTGACACGAACATCGCGCCAGGCGCGCGAATGGTCAAGCATCGCACGAACGCGAGTGTGCGAATCGTGGCCGAGCTCCAGCACAAGAATTCCGCCGGGGTGGAGAAGGTTGCGCGCTTGATCGATCAATCGCCTATAAATTTCGACGCCGTTTGGGCCGCCGAAGAGCGCAGCATGCGGCTCATGGTCGCGGACTTCGCGCTGCAAGGAATGTTTCTCCTCACGCGAAATATACGGCGGATTGCTGACGATCATATCGAATTTCTCTGCGGCGTCTGACAAGCTTGAAAGCAAATCCGTCTCGAGAAATTCAATTTGCGACGCAACGGCGTGGCGCGCGGAATTGATCTTTGCGACTTCGAGAGCTGCCGCAGAAATATCCGCTGCAACGAATGATGCGTGAGGCAATTCGCGGGCGAGCGCAATGGCGATGCAGCCAGAGCCGGTTCCTACATCGGCGATGCGAAGCGGAGCGCTTGGCTCGCCTGTGTCCATTTTGATTTTGATTCCGCGAGTGCCCAAGCGTTCGAGCGCGACTTCGATGACGTGTTCGGTTTCCGGGCGAGGGATGAGCACGGCGGGAGTGACCTCGAATTCAAGGCCCCAGAATTCCTGTTTGCCGGTGAGATATTGCACGGGCTCGCCGGCGGCGCGGCGGGCAACAAGAGAAAACAATTTTTCGGCTGCTGCAGAATCGACGATTTCGTCCGGATGCGAATAAATCCACGTGCGATCGCGGCCGAGCGCGTGCATCAGGAGCAGCTCGGCGGCCAGCGTGTGCGAAGGAACGCGCGCCGAGCGCAGGCGGGCCATCGATTCCTTCAGCGCGGAACGAACATCGAGGCGGATTGCAAGGACGGGAATCATTTTGCGAGGACCTCAACACAATGATGAAAAACTGTCCGCAAAGGTCTTACTTCAGGGGTTAAAACCCCTGATAAGGGGGTCCGCCTTATGTCGGAGCTAAAGCTCCGACCCCCTAAGAAGACGCGCTCTTTCGACATCTTTACGCCTCCACCAGCTCTTGTTTGAGCCGCTCGGCTTCGAAATGGGCCGAGAGCGCGTCGACCAGCGGCCCGAGCTTGCCGTCCATCACCTGATCGAGCTGATGGAGCGTGAAATTGATGCGGTGATCGGTGACGCGGTTCTGCGGAAAATTGTAGGTGCGGATTTTTTCGGAGCGGTCGCCGGTCTTGATCTGGCCGCGGCGCTCGGCGGCGATGGCCTGGTGCTGCTTTTCCTGCTCCATTTCATAGAGGCGAGCGCGGAGAACGCGCATGGCCTTGGCGCGATTTTTGATCTGGGATTTTTCGTCCTGCTGCGAGACGACCAGGCCCGTGGGGATGTGCGTGATGCGCACGGCGGAATAGGTGGTGTTGACGGACTGGCCGCCGGGGCCGGAGGAGCAGAACGTGTCGACGCGCAAATCCTTGGGCTCGATTTTGATGTCAATTTCATCGGCTTCGGGAAGGACGGCAACGGTGGCGGCGGACGTGTGGATGCGGCCCTGCGTTTCCGTTGCGGGCACGCGCTGGACGCGGTGCACGCCGCTTTCGTATTTCAGCTTGGAATAGACTTTGTTGCCCTGAATCGCGGCAACGAGCGCCTTCACGCCGCCGATCGAAGAGGGCGAGCTCTCGAGAACCTCGACGCGCCAGCCCTGCGATTCGGCGTAGCGCGAGTACATGCGGAAAAGCTCGGCGGCAAACAGAGCCGCTTCATCGCCGCCCGTGCCGGCGCGGATTTCGACGATGACGTTTTTCTCGTCGTTGGGATCTTTGGGGAGCATCAGGAATTTCAGGTCCTGCTCGATTTTTTCGCGCTGCGGCTCCAGCGTGCGCGTCTCTTCGTGCGCCATCTGGCGCATTTCGGCGTCGTCGGTTTCCGCAGCGAGTTGCTTCGCTTCCTTCAAGCTCTTTTCAATCTGCTTCCATTCGCGGTATTTCGCGACGACGTCCGCCATTTCGGCGTGAGTCTTCGCGAGCTTCTGGTAGCGCGAAGTGTCCGCCAGGATTTCGGCGGAAGAAAGCTGCGCCGTCATTTCATCGTAGCGCGCCTCGAGTTGGTCGAGCTTTTCAGACAAAGTCAAATTCGCCATGGCCGTGCCTCAAGAGAAAAGTAGGGATCGGAGAAACTGGGCAAACCGGTTTGCAGACAGCGCCTGATCGAGGGCGGGAAGGAATCAGCTAATAGAACGGGGTGAACATCTTTTTTGCTTCTTCTAAGGTCAGGATAGGCGCAAGCCGCGTGCGTGTCAACCGGCGCGCCGAAGCGTTGCCAAGCTGTTAGATGCTGCGTGGCAGCGGTTCCGATGCGAGTCTCAGCGCTTGGCCGATAGGCAGGCCTCGGTCGCGATTCGACCTCCCTGAGGAACGAAGGGAGGGCGAGATGCAGACCCCTGGGGGGCCGGGAAATGTTGCGAACCGGAATGAGCCCGACCGTTTGTTTTCTGTGAGTTACGGCGAATCCGGTTTTTGCATGTGTTGCGAACCGAAATGGCCGAGGGAGGGTGTGATTGCCGCTGGTGGTGACTGAGCGACCGCAAACCTGGATCGACTTAAAGTCTCTGCACAGCATCTCCTGCCGGCCCTTCTGGCGCGGCGACTAAAGAATTGAATTCGACCATAGCAGGGTTTAAGAAAAGGCGCAAATCACCGTGGCTGTGGACTTTCTTCCGCCTTCGCCAAGTGCTGGCTTCGGCGCGACAAGTCCGCCCAATCGGGCGCTGGTTTCGGCGCGGCGAGTGTGCGCAACGGCGATTCATCGTTGCGAACGCCCGCGAAGTGTCGCTGAAAGGATGCGCGGATTACGTCGACCATGAATTACGGCAACTACGAGGATCGGCTTTCCATCCGGCGCGTAGGCGATCAGGTAGTCGCGCACGGTCACAAACCGAAGCGGAAGCGACGTCAGATCAGGCCGCTTGTGGCCCTGGTGAGGAAGTGCTACGAGCTTGCGGATCGTATCGAGAATTTCTTCGCGCACACGGCCCGCAGCTAGTGGACTGTCTTCGGCGATAAATTCTCAGATTTCGGTGATGTCTTGCGCTGCGCCAGGGAGAAGCTCAAAACCCTGGTGACTGGTCATTTCGCGGGTTTTTTGAGGAGTTCCTGTTCGCGGCGGCGCAGATTCTCAAAGAAGGCTTCTCCGTCGATGGGCTTCACTTTGCCGCTCTTGAACTCCTCATAGCGGGTGTCCAGCATGTTTCGCGCTTCCGCAACCTCGACCAGGTAGGCGGACATGGCATCTTCCACGAGATCGTCCGCTGCTCGTCCGCTTCGGTTGGCCAACTCTTGGAGCCGCGCTTCGGTTTCCGGTTTGAGGCGAACTTCCATGCCGCAAGTGTAAGTCCTGCCGGTCACCCAGTCAAAACCAAGAGGCGGAACGAGCGAGTCTAGACTGAATCCAAGGCATCTCTGCATGTAACTCCCCTATTTTGTGTATAAAAATCGATCTCGTGGCATATTGACAATAGATATATCGTACGATATAGTGCGTGAGATGTTGTAAAACATATAGGAGAACACACATGCATCGACATCGAGAATTTGAACATTTTGAGTGCCGCGGGCGCCACGGACATTTCGGGCGGCGCGGGAGGTTTTTTGGGCGCTTCGGTCCGGGCTTTATGGGCGGGCCGGGAATGCGGATCGCGAAAATGCTGGCGTCGGGCGATTTGCAGTTGATCGTCCTGGCGCTGCTGAGCGAGAAGCCGCG
>Ga0335073_10001389_pt1 | contig 32234 bp, 31 predicted proteins | sample Lox_Sample_22_FD_207093 | JGI IMG/M metagenome (GOLD analysis project Ga0335073, IMG submission 207093) | Soil microbial communities from Loxahatchee National Wildlife Refuge, Florida, United States - Lox_Sample_2.2 | ecosystem: Environmental > Terrestrial > Soil > Wetlands | place: USA... | reverse complement strand
CGAAACACTTTCAGGAATTCCCAGAAGCTCTCGCCATTGAATTTTCCGCTCTCGCGACGAAACAGGAACTCGCCATCTCGCAATCGTACCGCGGCGAAGTATCCGACGCTCTTGCGCGTGGGTGATGGTAAACCACGGGGTCTTTGATCTCGGGAGGCACCCACATGCGACACCGCGATCCCTGCTGCTGAAAATGAACGTGAGCAGGATCGATTTCGAGATGAAATGTGCCAGCATAAGGCTCCATAATCAAAGCCAGAACACAACGATCTGCCGACCTTCAGAAGGGCGGGAGGAGGAATACAGCGATGCCTATTTTCGATTTGATCGGATCCAGTCAGAAGTTTCGATCCGTACTCGACAACGTAGACATAGTTGCGCCGGTCGACGCGACCGTCCTGATTCAGGGCGAAACGGGCACAGGGAAGGAGGTCATCGCGCGTGCGATCCATGAGCGCAGCCCGCGGCACAACGGCCGTTTCGTCGCGCTCAACTGTGCAGCGATACCCAGCGGTCTGTTGGAGAGTGAGTTGTTCGGCTCCGAAAAGGGCCGCTTTCACCGGAGCCTTTACGCGCACGATTGGACGATTCCAGGTTGCCGATTACGGGACTCTGTTTCTGGACGAAATTGGAGATCTCCCGACCGAGCTGCAGCCCAAACTCCTCCGGGTACTCCGGGAAAAGCAATTCGAGCGGCTTGGCGGACACGAGACAGTCAACGTGGACGTCCGCGTGATTGCCGCCACCAATCGCGATCTGGGATTAATGGTGGAGGAGCGAAGATTTCGGCCCGATCTCTACTATCGGTTGAATGTGTTTCCGATGACGGTTCCACCCCTGCGCGAACGGCATGGAAGACATTCCCTTGCTGGTCGAGCACTTCGTCCAGAGATTCGCGGACCGCTTGGGCAAGACGATCCACACGACCCCGGATGAAGTAATGGAGGCGCTGAAAGCGTATCGCTGGCCGGGCAACATCCGTGAACTGCAGAATGTAATCGAGCGCGGAGTGATCCTGACGACTGACAGGGAGTTGAGCCGCGAGACGACCGCGCTTCTTCGGAGTTGGGCCAGACAGGCGGACCGGCTGATGCCGGTGAAGACACTGGCCGACGCAGAACGGGCGCACATTCTGGAGACCCTGCGGCGGACCAACGGTGTAGTCGGGGGACGTGCCGGAGCGGCGGCTCAACTGGGTCTGGCGCGAACCACGTTGATTGCCCGGATGCGCCGGCTGGGGATCTGCATTGATACGTCCGGCCGGATCGGCCGGCCATACCTCGTCACCAGCCAGAGCACAGACGCGGCCCGCTCCGAAGAGGGCGATGAGTCGAGGACTAATTCAGGTGTCATGGAAGCCTCGGTGGCGTGATGATCCGGGAACACGAGGAGCATAATCATGAAAGTTGCCGTCATCGGCGCTACCGGAGCTGTCGGCTCGCGGCTGGTGGTGGAACTTGTTCGCCGCGGGCATCAGGTAACAGGCATTATCGGGATCCCACCCCTAAACTAACAGGGTGCTGAAAAAAGGCACAGTACCGACTCTCGTCGCTGGAGACGTCCAGAACCTGGTGGGGCTGGCGAAGGTGCTCCCAGGGCACGACGCCGTGGTGCACTCTGTGCGGTTCGTCGCAAGCGACCCGGCGAAGTCATCTCCACCGTGAAGAAAGGCGGCGTGAGCCGGTTGCTCGTGGTAGGCGGAGCCAGTTCGCTCGATGTCGCCCCCGGAGTGGATTTGATCGACAGCCACGGCTTTCCGGCGGAATACAAAGCTGAGGCGCAGAAGGGACGGGAGTTTCTAAACGCTCTCCGTCACGAGGACGAAGTGAACTGGACTTATCTTTCCCCTTCGCAAGTCTGAACCGGACGAGGGCCACTGAGGTACGGGTCAATAGTTCAACGCCCAAGAGCAACACCACCTGATACGAGTGCGAATGCCGGATCTTGCGTTCGCAAATTGACAAGATTAAAGTTCTCGATAACTGTCGCGCCATTACTCCCAGTCGGAGACGATTCCCGCAAGCTGGCCATCGGCGATGTTGGCTGCGGTGCGATGCGGTAATATTGCAAGTTTTGCTCTGGGCCCGGCATTGACGAAGCCCGGCAGACGGGTCCATCAGCGAGTTCGGCGCCGGCGACGGGCTGAAGATGGACCGTTCCGCTTGGGTCGCGCAGAACAATCTCAAGAGTCCCAGTACCGCCGCGCCAGCCGGTCGGCTCATTCGTCGCGCCAATAATCGCCCATCCGGTGGGATAGTGCGCTGTGACCCTGGCGCTATGCAACGCCTCAGGGGCACAGACAACCAGGGAACCATCGTAGGCTGCGGCGATGGGCAGGCCAAAGATCATGCCATCCGAGCCCTCGAACACGCCGATGCGCTCCCCCGTTCCGTGCTGATAAGGTGTCGGGTGATTTGCGGTGGTGATCAGACGGCCGTAGGCAGCTTCGACGTCGTTCAAGGGAGCATAGGACGCCTCCGGAGACCGGCGCTCACAACTCGCACACCAAACCGCGGCGATCAAGAAAAGAAGCCGCATCGCGTACCCTTAGGCGAACGCCGCGGCGCTGGCCGAAAATGACTCGCCCGGTCGCGATTCGATACCGAGCCGGCGCATCTTGGAAAGCAAGGTGGTACGCGCGACGCCTAACCGCGCCGCCGCGCCGTTGCGACCTCCCACGACTCCGTTCGTCAGCTTGAGCGTTTCGAGGATATGCTGGCGCGTAGCCTCATCCAGCGACTTCACGCTCAACTCACTGCTTGGCGTTCTTCGGCGCAGTTGTTCCAGAGCCGGTTCAAACTGCGAACCGCGGGAAATAATGACGCCATGCTCCACAAAGTTCTGAAGCTGGCGGACGTTGCCGGGCCAGTCGTAGGCCGCCATGGCCTCCATCGTTTCCAGCGGAATATCTTCGATGATCTTGTTCATGCGGAGGGCGTGCTGGGCGACGAAGTGACGCACCAGGGCCGGAATATCTTCGCGACGTTCGCGCAACGGCGGCAGCGCGATCGGGAAGACGCTCAGGCGGTAATACAAGTCTGCGCGGAACTGGCCTTCGTCGACCATACGCAACAAATCGCGATTCGTGGCCGCCACTACTCGCACGTCGACACGGGTGGTACGCGTGCCGCCCAGGCGCTCGAACGATTGCTCCTGTAATACGCGCAAGAGCTTCGCCTGCAAATCCAGGGCGATTTCACCGATTTCGTCGAGGAAAAGCGTCCCGCCGTTGGCCATCTCAAAACGGCCGGCGCGCTGCATCACAGCGCCGGTGAAGGCGCCGCGCTCATGCCCGAACAGCTCGCTTTCAAGCAAGGTCGCCGGAATGGCCGCACAGTTCAGCGTGACAAACGGCGCATTGCGCCGTGCGCTCGAATGGTGAATGGCGCGTGCGATCAGTTCCTTTCCGGTTCCTGTCTCGCCTTCGATCAGCACGGTTGATCCGGTGGGCGCCACCAACGTGACCTGGTCGAGCACGGCGCCCAGAGCGCCACTGTTCCCGACGATTCCGTTGGGCTGGTCTTCGGCGTAGCGTGTAGTGGATGAGTTCAACATCATAATCTGCTCCAATCGACGATTACTTGGCCTTTCCTTCCGTTTCTTTCGCGTCGGTTCTGGCCCCAGAGTATCTTGAGTTCGTTGCTGACGCCATCCTCTTTTGGTAGGAGACGACTCCTCACGATTCACGAGCGACGGCGGCCTGAATTGCTTTAAACAAAATTTCACGACGCACTGGTTTACCCAAAAATTCTGTCGCCCCCGCTTTCAACGCTCTCTCTCGCGAAAGTTCGTCAGCGTGGGCGGTGATGAAGATAACCGGAATCTGGTGGCCTTCAGCGCGCAGATGTTCCTGTAGTTGGAAACCGCTCATGCCTGGAAGGTAAACGTCTAATATCAGGCATTCCGTATCATGAATGCGTTCGGATGCAAGGAACTCCTCAGCCGAGCCGAACGCGTCGACGTCAAACTGGACGGATCGCATGAGGCCTTTCAAAGCCTCGCGGATGGATGCGTCGTCGTCGACGATGGTGATGCGCGGCGCGGGTTTCATCTACCTTCATCGTAAGGAACGCGCCCAGGATTTGAAATGCTACCAAGGTAGGACACGCGAGCTAGCGTGTTTTTGTGGCGGGCAGTTTCAGAAGCTCATACATGCGGACCAGATCGGCAACCGAATCGGCTTCCATTTTCTCCATGACGCGGCCGCGATGAGTTTTGATGGTCAGTTCGCTCGCTCCCAGTTCGCCGCCGATCTGCTTATTGAGCAGACCCGCCGCAACCAGCGCCATGACCTCTTTTTCCCGGGGCGTAAGGGAGTCGTAGCGGGAGCGGATCTCGGCTGTTCGCATGCGCTCAGCCATGTCAGCACGGTCGCGGGTGATCGCGTCCTGGATCGCGTCAAGCAATTGCTGGCCGCGAAAGGGTTTGGTGAGAAATTCCACGGCACCCGCCTTCATGGCCTGCACGGTCATCGGAATGTCTCCATGGCCGGTGATAAAAATGATGGGAATGTGAATGCCGGCGACGGCCAGTTCGCGCTGCAATTCCAGGCCGCTGGCATCAGGCAGACGCACGTCAAGCACCAGACAAGCCGGCGATTCGGGACGGCCGGCCTTCAAGGATTCCTGGGTAGAGCCGAAGGTCACGGCCTGCAACCCGACGGACTCGATCAGCTTCTTTACGGCTTCCCGCACCGAAGCGTCGTCATCCACCACGAAAACAACTGGAGCCGGCTGACTCACCATGCGTCCTGCCTAGCGACTGGTAACGTGAATTGCATCGTCGTTCCATAATCGGCATTGGACACGGCCCAAAGCTGACCGCCGTGCGCCTCGATAATGGAGCGGCTGATGGACAAACCCATTCCCATCCCTTGCGATTTCGTGGTGAAGAAGGCGTCGAACATACGACGATGATTGTTGGGATCGATTCCAACACCCGAGTCGCGCACGGACACGAGCACATGATCGGCGCCTTGCATTTCCGAGCGCATCAGGAGGATCGCCGGACGCCCAGTGACGGCACTCATCGCCTCGATCGCGTTCATGGCAAGATTCACCAGAACCTGTTGTAACTGTACGCGATCGCCGGCGACCACACGAAGATCCGCGCCAAGTTGACTTTCTAGAATCACGTGATGGCGCGAGATTTCGGTCGCCAGCAGCGCCGCGGCATCGCGAATCAAGCCGTTGACCTGAAGGTTCGATCGCTGCGGCGCACCCTTGGTAAACATGGCGCGAATGCGCCGCACGATGTCGCTGGCGCGCGTGCCTTCGCGCGCGATGCGGTCGACGGCCGCGCGCGTTTCTTCCAGATTGGGAGGATTCGCGGAGAGCCAGATGGAGCAGGCGTCCGCGTTCGTGACGACGGCGGCAAGCGGCTGGTTGATCTCGTGCGAAATCGATGCTGCCAGCGCGCCCATCGCGCTTATTCGGTTCATGCGTGAGAGCTCAGCCCGCGCTTCGTGGTAGGCATCTTCGGCGCGTTTACGTTCGGCCATCTCCGCGACCAGTTGCTCATTGGTGCGACGGAGGTCGGCAGTCCGCTCTTCGACGCGGACCTGAAGCTCATCACGCGCGCGTTGGAGCTCCCCCCTCGATCGCCTTTCTCCAGGAGCTGAACCACCCGACGATCACGGCGGAAGCGGCAAACTCGACAAACAGCGGCAGCGATTGGCGATCGACGGCGAAGGAGTGAAGCGGCGGCGTGAGAAAATAGGCGACCGCAAGAGCGCCAAAAACCACCGAGGCGGCACCGGCCCATTTCCCGCCATACCACGCGCTCACGATCACAGCGACATAAAAGAAGATATATCCGGCCGTTGAAACGAAGTTTTTCAAAAGCAGGGTTAGCCCCACCGCCGCGCCGGGCAAGGCAACAGCGAGGAAGGCGGAGAGAAAGCCAGGCCAGCGGCGATTGCCATTCATTTTCCGAAACCCCTTCGAGGTTAACCGATCTTTAGGGCGCGGTGGATCACTCCCGATCAGATGCCTGTCGTCGGAAAGGGGTTGCGTCGAAACTTTTCGTCGCATCGATCTCGCGGGGTTTGAGAAGCAGTCTGGAGTCATCCCGCAACCCGTTGATGCGGCTTAGGTATTGGCTTGGGCGCCATTTGGCGCGCGGCGTGTACCGGAGATGCCTGGGCAAAGCCCAAATGAAGGAGACAGAAATGAGCAAACCACAAAAGACCCTGATTCTGTTCGCCCTGACCGCGGCCGCATTTTCGCCGACGGTCCGGGCCGACGAGTCGAATCAGAAAACCGTTTTCACATTTAGCGACCGCGTGGAGATTCCAGGGCGAGTTCTCAACGCCGGCACGTACGTATTTAAGGTGGCCAATTCGCAATCGAGCCGCAACATCGTTCAGGTGTTCACCGGCGACGAACGGCAAATCCTGGCTACCTTTATCACGATCCCCGATTACAAGCTCACGCCATCCGATAAGACGATCATCACCTTTGCGGAACGGCCCGCGGGATCGCCGCAGGCGGTGAAGGGATGGTTCTATCCCGGCCGCACCTACGGACACGAATTCGTGTACCCGAAAAATGAAGCGATGCAACTGGCTCACACCATGCACACACCGGTGCCGGCGATGCCCACGGAACTCGCCTCGGAGATTGTCATGCCGGATATTTCGTTGAGCGGGCCGGAAATCGAGCGGTTGGAGGAGGCGCCTTTAAAGGTGGAAAAACCCGACGGGACGGAAGTCGAGATCACGGCCGTGTTTATGACCACGGCGACAGCGAATCCTGCACCCGTGCTCGCCTCCAATGTCAGCGAACTGCCGGAGACGGCGTCGAATCTGCCGCTCATCGCCATGGCCGGCTTGATGTTGGTGGGACTCGGCGCCACGCTTCGCCTGGCGGCGGCGCGCACGAAGTAATGCGGTCGGCACCCGAGGCAGACGCCGCGGAAGCGAGAAATGAAAATAATCGCGAACATCTTCGCGGCGGCGGGGCTGTTGCTCCTGGGCTACTGGACAGTCGAGTACTTTCAAGCACGACTTTTCCAAGCCCAGGAGAGGCGGCGGTTCGAAACCGGGATACGCACTGAGACGCGAGCTGAATCCGAGCAGCCGCCGGCGGTGCGCAAGGCGGAAGCGGAACGGCGATCGCGGGGGTTGAGATGCCGCGCGTGGGCCTGTCCGCAGTGGTGGTGGAGGGCGCCGGGCGGCAAATGTTAAAGCTCGGCCCAGGGCACGCTCGCGGAACCGCTCTGCCGGGTGAAGGCAGAAACGTCGGGCTGACGGGCCATCGCGACACGTTTTTTCGTCCGCTCCGGTTCATCCGGAAGGGCGATTTGGTCGATCTGATCACGGCGCAAGGCGAGTATCGGTATCAGGTCTCCTGGACCATGATCGTTGTGCCCGAGGATGTTTGGGTGCTGGACTCGACGGGGCGCGAGTCGGTGACTCTGATCACCTGCTACCCGTTCGATTTTGTGGGGCCGGCGCCCAAAAGATTCGTAGTTAGAGCCGAATGCGCGGAATGTCCGCGGCGGCCGAAGTTAGAGAAAGGAACAAAATGATGACTAAAAACTTTTTGAAAATTGGCGGCGCGGCCATTCTGACCGTACTTTCCGCGGCAGCGCAGCAACACCGTTGGGCGGGACAAACGCTCGACGACCGGGAGTGGGAGATTCATGAACGACTCGCCGTGCTTCCGTCCCACGGAGTGTTCGATGATATCCGATTCCAATTGCAAGGTGATACCGTTGTTCTGTCGGGACAAGTGATCAAAGAGATCGTAAAACAAAACGCGGAACGAGCGGTCCGGAACATCGCCGGAGTTTCCACTGTAGTGAACCGGATCGATGTGCTGCCGTCCTCGCGCAAGGACGACGCGATTCGGATGAATGTCTACCGCGCGATCTATGAGCACGCGCCGCTTGAGAAATACGGCACTCGTGGTTCGCCCGCGATTCACATCATTGTGAAGAACGGGTGGGTGACGCTGGAGGGCGTGGTCGATTCCGACGATGATCGGCACGCGGCTCACCTGCGCGCGCTGCATGTGACTCCGCACGTGACCGACAATCTGCGTGTGGTTCCAGACGAGTCGTAATTAGACGCATAGTAATCGAACGCCGGTGCGGATCGCGCGGAACGATTCGGCCGGCGTTGCTTTTTTGGGGACATTGACGGTGTCAATCGGTTTTCTTTCCTTGACTCTCTGAATTGCGCTTCGTCGCGCGCTGGATCCACCAACCGCGTAAGGACAGCACTAACAGCGTGCAAAACCCGATCAGAAATATAAGCGCATCGAACGCGTCGTACGGATCGCGTATCATTCTGTGCTCCTCTTTGCCAATCGGATCATAAGCACTGAAGAAGCCAATCCGACCTCGAAGCGTACGGCCGCGGATCGCCGCACGTTGGGACATTTTTCATCGACAGACGGCACTTGAATGCGGCGTCCCTGACGTAAATCGTCGACAGTGCAGGTGGCAATCGATCGATACCGTCATGTCTTTCTGTGAAGTCGGGGTGGAGCTAAGATTGCGAGGCCTTTCATTGTCGCGAATGCGATCCAAGGAGAACGATACCGATGCTTTTCTTTCGCGATCTCACCATGGTGCTGGCAGCAGCCTTGGTGCTCGGGATTTTTTGTGGCGGCTTCACCAGCCGCTGATTCTCGGCTATGTTTTTGCGGGGCTGATTCTCAGCCCTCTCACACCGGGGCTGCAAATCCATGACATTCATTCTTTCGAGGTCATGGCGGAAGTAGGCGTCGTTCTGCTGATGTTCTCTATCGGTACTGAGTTTTCCTTGCCGGCCATGCTACGCCTGAAATGGGTTGCGCTTCTTGGCGCGCCTATCGGCATCTCTCTGACGATCGCGCTCTCGGCGGTTGTGGGTATGCTTTTTGGTTGGCCGACGATTCAAAGTTTCACGGTTGGTTGTATCATCTCCGTCGCAAGCACGATGGTGCTCATGCGCCTGCTCATGGATCGCGGCGAGCAGAGCTCAGAGACTGGCCACATTATGGTCACGCTCACACTGGTAGAAGATCTCGTGGTGGTGTTTCTAACCATGCTCTTGCCGGCGTTCGGCGTTCCAGATAGGGGCGGGTTGCAGAACGCTCTCTGGGATGTCGGCAAAGCCCTAATTCTGATTGGGCCCATAATTTTCGTAGCCTGGAGGGCGGTACCTCGGCTGCTCGCGCGGGTGGGGCGCGCTCATAATGACGAAATCGCGGTCCTCCTGGCTCTCACGATCTGCATGGGAGTTGCCTCAATTACCGCCGCTGCGGGGCTTTCGCTGGCGCTGGGCGCCTTTATTGGAGGTCTGATCCTCGGCAGTTCGCATTACGCGCACCGGCTGGTGGAGTAAATATTTCCAATTCGCGATGTCCTTGTCGCCGTTTTCTTTGTAACCGTCGGCATGCTCATCGATCCGGTCTCATGGCTTGCTAGTTGGCATATCTTCTGCGTGATGGTAGGCCTGATCGTGATCGGAAAATTCGCCGTCTGGTTCCTCATCGTTCGATCATTCGGGTATTCGTCGCAAACCGCCCTGCGTGTCGGCCTGGGCCTTACGCAGATCGGCGAATTGTCATTCGTGCTGGCGCAGGTCGCGCTGCAATCCAACTTGATTACGGCTTCGGTGTACCACGCGACCCTCTCCGCCTCTCTGGTTAGTATCGTGGCTAACGCGACACTATTTAAGCTCGTCCCCATACAACGGGGGCCGAAATTAAACGTCGCCGCCGCTTGAAGGTCAGGACGCCAAGGTGGGAGTGACGATGTTACTTCGACCACGCCCGCTGACGAGTTTTTAGTGTGAAGCATGACGAAAGAACCGTTCATGAAAGAAAAACGCGAGATGGTATTGGACGACGGTGACAGTGGATCGGGCCGCCCGGCCTCGTACGCGGAACGAGAACTTGGACGCTTTTTGTCGACGGTTCATCAGGTTTGTGGCAGGCATACGATACGGCCGGCAGCGGATCTGTGGCTGAAGACGCTGGATGCGCTGAAACTATCGGCGGTGTCGCCCGAACTGCACTTTCAGAACGTGAGCTTGGAAACGATTTTAAAGATGGCCCGAACGGGATGGGTGCCCTCTGATCACAAAGCGATCAAGGACTGACGGGTACGTTGAGTACGTTCGATGACGGAATCGCCGCCGACTCGTTTATCAGTAGGCCGCTCCCTTTCCAGCCCGAAAGACTGCCGTTCGCCGGAGTCGCTCTTTCCAAGCCGATCAACGCTCGTGGTCCACGATTTGCAAATGAGTACGCGTCAGTTGAACGCGGGGCATAGCCCAACAAGAAAAGGATTCCATAACATGAACAGTTCCCGATTTTTACGTATAGCGGCGGCCGCCGCCGCCAGTCTTTTGGTCGTCACACTCGTTTCTGAGGCACGAACGCCGGATGCCACGGTCCCTGTGCGAATGACGGTGACTCTCAACTTGGGCGAAGGCAAGCGCATGCCGGAAGTCAAGCAGGAGGACGTGATCGTCAGGCAAGGCAAAGAGCGTTTACCAGTTGCGGAATGGGTTCCTGCGACCGGAAACCACGCCGGACTTGACCTGTTTATTTTGATCGACGATGCTTCTGAAACCAGGCTCGGAGTACAGCTCAACGATTTGCGAAACTTCATTAACGCGCAGGGCCCGGCCACAGCGGTTGGCGTTGGTTATATGCGCAACGCTGGTGTGACCGTTGTTCAGGACTTCACGACAGACCATGCCGCGGCGGCCAAAGCGCTGCGTTTGCCAATGGCGTCGACCGGCGCTTATGGCAGCCCTTACCTTTCGCTGATCAGTTTGCTGAAGCGTTGGCCGGACGACCCCAACCGGCGTGAAGTCATTATGGTGACGGATGGAATCGATCGCGCACGCCGAACCTTTCGCGCCTGGGGCCTCGAAGCGATAAGCCCCGACGTCGATGTGGCAAGCGAGGTCGCGCAGCGAACAGGAACAATGGTTCACTCGATCTATTTTCCTGGGATCGGTCGTCATCATCGCAATTTCTGGGAAATGAACATGGGTCAAAATGGACTTTCCAAGCTGGCGGATGAAACCGGTGGCGAATCGTTTTACCTTGGTATCCACCCGCCCGTAAGTTTTGCTCCGTATCTCGACCAAATCCAACAAATTCTGGACAACCAGTATCTGCTGACGTTCCACGCCAAGCCCGGCAAGAAATCTCGTCTTCAGTCTGTCACCTTGGCAACCGAGGTTGCAGGCGTCGAGTTCGGCTCCGCTGACAGTGTTTTCGTTCCGGTGAAGTAGATGAAAACCGCTGTAAGGTTCTTCGCGACTCTCAGCTTGATAACCGGTCTGGCATCGGCTCAGGCGTCGAAATGGCCCCGTTCGCTCAAGAGCGGGGCCACCGAAATTACCGTCTATCAGCCACAGCGTGATTCGCTCTCGGGTGACATCCTGCAGAGCCGTGCGGTAGTCTCAGTGAAACGCCCGGGTGACGAAAAGGCGATCTTCGGGGCGGTCTGGCTGATTACGACCCTCGATCTCGATCGTCACCGTCCGCAGATCCGATCTGTGAAAATTGACCGAACGCGTTTCTACGGAATTCCCGATAACGAAGTTGCCTCACTCATGCGGGTGGTTGAACACGACGCAGTTCGGTGGGACGACGCTTTCGAGCAGGTTTTTCATCACCGGCAGAACGCGGGTATGTTAACGATCCTCCGAGAATCATCGTCAAGGACATGCCGGCACTTCTCCTCTCGCTCGACGGAGAGCCCCGCCTTCAGGATCTTGGGGCAAGTGGAATGAAGCGAGTCGTCAATACGGCGTTCTCGGTGATCTATGATGCGCGGAGCGGAAAATACTGGCTTTACGGATCGAGTGTCTGGTTTACGACCGACAACCTCCTGAACGGGCGATGGAACGTTGCCAACGCGCCCGCAAACATCAGTGATCTCGTCAAAGACTCGGCGACGATTGCAGCCGAACAAGCCGAGGCGGGCAGGCGCGCCACTCCGGAGCAGCTTCGCCGTGCGCGAATCGTTGTCGCCACCGAACCGACCGAGTTGATTGTCACAGATGGCGCTCCTCATTACGCCCCCTTGGTTGACGGTGAGCTCCTGGTTGTGACCAACACCGACAGCGAGATCTTCATGGAGGCTGCTACGCAGCGCCACTTTGTTCTTGTTTCCGGACGATGGTTTGCTGGCCCCTCCATCCACGGACCGTGGACGTTCGTCGAGTCCGAGAACCTGCCCCGCGCCTTCGCCCACATCCCGGAATCGTCGAACAAAGCCGGCGATCTCGCATTCGTTCCCGGAACCGATCGCGCCAAGGACGCAGTGTTGGAGAATATGATTCCGCAGACGGCAGAGATTTCCCGCGAAAGCACAAGCCCCGATATTGAATATGATGGCACTCCGAGATTTTCACCGATCTCGAATACATCGCTCGAATACGCGGAAAACACGCCGTCGGAAGTGATTCGGGCTCCACTGGTGTTTATTACGCGTGTGAGGAAGGCGTCTGGTATCGGGCGACTTCCGCCACTGGACCGTGGTTCGTATCGGACACCCGGCCCGCGGGAATCGAGACGATTCCTCCGAGCAATCCCGTTTATAACACGAAATTTGTCTTTATCTACAACTCCACTCCTGACCTTGTGTATGTCGGATATCTGCAAGGCTACCGCTGGTCGTTTCCTTATCACGGCGTCATCATTTACGGAACAGGCTGGCATTACCGCGGGTGGTATGGGCATCATTATTACCCGCGACCCGCGACATGGGGCTTTTTCGTGCGCTACGATCCGTGGATCGGTTGGGGCTTCGGCGGAAGCTGGACTGCGGGATAACTCGGAATGACTTCGCATTGGGGATACGGATGGGCCTGGTGGGGCCCTGTATACGGCCCCACATATCGCGTCGGCTTTTTGGTCAGGGTTTCACGCCGGCGGCTGGTTCGGCCCCGGAGGATACCGCCCGCCGAAGCCGCACTACTGGCACCCGCCAGGCCGTCACGCTGCGATCGGTCCACGCCCTGATCGCCCGGTGCCGGGCCGCCCTGCACCTGGCGGCAATCTTTATCAGCGCCCCGGCAGGCCTGGAATTCGTCCGCCCGGGCGACCCGCACCGCGCCCGCCCGCGGCGCATCCCCAGCCACCAATGATTCATCCGGCCCCGCCGCACCCGCCCGGACGTCCTTCTCCCATTCACCCAGGAGAGGGGCGACCCGGAGGTGATAGACCCGGGCGCGGCCGCGATCAGCCTTCGCACGGCCCCGGTCGGGAAGGACGCGGGCCGTCTATACCTCAATCCCGGCCGCCTGTCCGTAGCGGCTCCATACCCAGATCTGGAAATGCTGAAGGTGGACGATCTGGATCCGGACGGTCGGGTTCCGGCTCACCCGAAAATAATCCGACAGGAAAGCCGCCAGTCACCAATAACGAACGAGGCAGAGAACAGCAACCACCCCGGCCGCGAGCTGGTGGGGCCAATATCAAGGCGTCAAACGGTTCCTGCAAAAGCTGCGCGGAGCGGCCCGGCCGGAAGCGCGCGTGGTGATCGAAACCGCGCGGGGCGAGGATTAGGGCAGTTCCCGCGTCATGATAAGAAGCGGCGCAGGCCCCAGCTTTTTAGCCGAAATCTCCGCCGCGTCCGTCACATAATGCGCTACAGAGCTTCGAGCCACTCGATGAGGCTCGACGACAGAAGGGGCGTCGGTGCAATTCCACCCAGCGCGCGGCAACGCATAAAGGAATTCGCACGGCCTTGCCTCAAAAAGCTCACATTCATTCTGTATCGCCGGAAAAGTCGCGCCGACGAACAGGGTCACAAGCGGCTCGCGGTTGTCAGCACGATTTCCTTTCCGGAAGCTTTGTCGACGATCGTTAGCTTTCCATTTGTAAGGGTCACGTCGTCCACACGGGTGAAGCCGTCGGGGACGTTCGCATAAAAAATCAGGAAGTGGGACTGAATTTTAGACTTGGCCGGCAACCACTTAAAAGTTGGTATACCAAACAACGGATTCAATTCCACCGTTTCACGATGCGAAATATCGAAGGGCTGCGTCGAAAACTCCATACCTCGCGCTGCGTGTTCATCGCCGGTAAAGTTCATCCAGCTCATCACCCACGGATAGTCCTTGCGCGGAAAAATATAGCCCAACACGAGCCGCTTTTCGACGTTCAGAGCCGTGACGAAAGCCAGGGTTCGCGAGGGGTCCATTTCGCAGCTTGCCAAGTCGAGGGTTTTGGTGCCCAGGGGAACGCCGCGAATATCGGTCTGCTCCAGATCGTCATTCGGCGCCATGGGCCACTTGAAATCGCGATCGTAAACCAAGTGTCCTGGAATCGGCCCGGGCTTATAGGGACGAACCCGGCAATTGGTCGCGGGCATGTCGACAAAAGTCGCTCCAGGCTCCAGAAATGGTGGTCCGATGGTGGCGTGTTCAGCCCAGGAGATCGGCCGGTCGATATTCAGATCACTTGCAACGTCGGTGACGACGGAAATGACGTTTTCCCCGTCGCGCAGTTCCACCGTGCGTGTGAACTTCTCGGCGGCCAAAGGCAACGAACCCTGCAACACCAGAGTATGAATACCTGCCTGAGTTTCATTCGTGACGATCTGCATCTGCTGGTGGGAAGCTTCGCCGTGAAACGGCATACCGGCGGCGCGTTCCTGGGGTGTCGGCGCTCCGAAGCCGTCGAGCGCGAGAAAGTGGCCGATCGCGTGATAGGGGCTGAGCGGATCGCCTTCGCGCAGTTGCAGCTTCACAAACCGCGCTCCCAGAGAGTTTACGGTGAATTCCAGCTTGTCGTTCGACAACACGATGGGCGTTCCCATGGGGCGACTGCCCCTTCCGGGTCCTCCTCGTTGAGCGGCAAGAGAGAGAGCCGCAAAAGCGGCGGTGCAGATCAGTCGGTGGCAGCGCATTGCGATTTATTTCTTGGCCTTATAGGTCTTGCTGAAGTGGTTCCGGCTATTGGTTACGGTGAAGGAGCCGCTGGACTCGGCTGAAACTTCGATCCAATTTCCGTGTACATTGGGGTCCACGTTGGCGATAAAGTCGTCAGGAGCGTTGTTGTTCGCCCCACCCGCCACGGTGAAGTGAGCCTGCCAGATATCCTCCAGCGCCGGAGCGGCGCGCAGAATGGGATAGCTTTGCGGATCGCCACCCTTCCGCGAGCCATTGCCAATCAACATCACCCGCGCGCGAACCGCGTCCACCAGTTCCGGCGCGATTCCTTTGATTTGGGCATGGACGTTGACGTTATAAACATCCACGGTGCCGATCAGGTTATCTGGACATACTAAATTGCGGGTCACATAAGCTTCCAGGTCCGCCAGGTCCAGCATGCGGAATTTTCCGTAGGTAAACAGCATTCCCACGGAGAGGTTGTCTTCCACGTCCCGCTCAATCCGGGCCTGTTGCGGGTACTGCGCGCACGCCGGATTCGGCGCTCCTCCACCGGCCACCGGCTTCTCGATCGTCTTACCCGCCGCCGAAAGAACCTGAACTTCCACTCCTTTTAGCGGAATCCTATCGCCCGGTTTCACCACCGTGTGCCCCACCTTGTTCCGAAGTGCGTCGTAAGCCCCGAAGCGCTCCTCCTCGCCCCTGATCATGGCTTTGTATCTCGGGTCAGTAAGGTTCGGATTGCTCTTGAAATCACCATGGTCGTAGACGTGGTGAATGGGAAGCTTCAAAGCTAACTGGGGCACGTCGCCGATATGATCTACGTCGAAATGGGAAATCACCAGATCGTCGATTTGCTTGACTCCGGCCGCCTTCGCCGTCGCCACAATGGTATCGACCGAAGACGCTCGATTCGCTAAAGTGGGCCAGCCCGCGTCAATCAGCATGGTCTGTCCGCCTGGAGAAATAATCAATACGGACTTACCACCTTCGACATCGATGACATACACTTCCAGCTTGCCCGCGGCCGCGGCCAAACCGGCGAAAAGCAAAGCAAGCCAGGCCGCTATTCCGATTTTCATGTGAGCCTTCATTATTTCGCGCTAAATGCCAACAGAACATTCCCCGGCATACTCGAATATCCCGAATTGACATACATCATGCCGTCCACCACCACCACGCCGGTGGCGCTGAACGATCCGCCCTTCGCCGCGACGCCGTTCACCGTCTGAAAATCGCGCAGTGCGTCGAAATCCCAAACGATGGCGCCGGTCTTCACATCAAACGCCCGGATGTGGCCGTCCATCGATGGCGAAAACACCGCACCCCGGATGACCGTCGGCGGCGAGCGCTGCGCTCCCGAACAACCCCGCTCACCCGCACAGGCAGGCTTCGGCGGGGGCGCGTGCCAGATGATTCTTCCGCTTGCAGCATCAATGGCAAACAAGCCGCCGCCCGAGGTTGCCTCTCCGCGAACCGTGTCCGCGATCGGAGCAAACACCAGTTTGTCGACCGGGCTGTAAGCGACGCCCCACTGAACTCCACCACCCGGGCCGCCCTTGCCAATGCGCGTCTGCCAGAGAACCTTTCCTTGTTGATCCGGATCGAATCCCCAGACCACGGCGGATTTCTGACCATCGAGCAGAATCTGATGGCCATCGTCCAAATCGGCGAGGATCGGAGAACCGCCGAAATCGACATCGGTACCGTGGTCCGGCGGGCAATTCGTCCCGGCTCTACCCCTGCCTCCGCAGCCCCAGTTGAACATGTCGAGCGAGGCCTGCTTCGTCCACACGATTTTTCCCGTTTTCATGTCCATGGCAACGATGGCGTCAGCGGTGTCAATGTTTGGATCGGAATAACCGTTGCCCGTGGCCACATAGACCAGCTTGCGTTTCAGGTCGAGCGTCGGAGACGACCAGATGGTTGCCCCCGATGGGCCGTAGAACTGAACTCCCGTGGCGCTCTTTCGCGTGGCTTGCGGGACCGGCGTGGTGTAGCTCTTCCAGATCACCGAGCCGTCGCTGGCCTTGATCGCCATCACATTCCCGCGGAAGGAGCAGCAGGAGTAAATGGGACTCGCACCGGCGTTTTCCTCCTGCGAAGCGATGGGGACGTAAAGCCGGCCATCGTTCAACTTTGCCGTGCCGGTAATACGCGTAAACGGCTGATCGTCGAGTTTCCTTTGCCAGATCAATTTGCCCGTACCGGCGTCCAGCGCGTAAAAATTCGATTCCAGATCGCCGAAGTAAGCTCGCGGCCCTGGACCAATAACAACAGCATCGCGGACCATTGCTTTCGCCTGATAACGCCAGTAAATGCAGCCAGTCTGCCCATCGAGAGCATAGACTGTGCCGTCGTTGCTTCCGGTATAGACTCGTCCCTCGACCACAGTCGGCTGCCCATAAGCGGAAATCGCTCCCGGGAAACCGAAAGCCCATTTCAGCTTCAGCTTGGGCAAATCCGCCGCGCTGAGGCCCGCCGCTTCCACCGGCTGATAGCGGTCATTCCACGGGTCTGGGCTCCATCCGTTCCAAGAGAATCTGCTTTTCTCCGGTTTGACATTCGCGGCGCAGAACCCGGTCATGGTCGGCATGACCACCGGTCCTGTCTTTCCCAGGTAGCGAGCCACCGCGACACGCTCTTCGGGAGTTAGCGTTGCGCCTTGTGCGCGCATTTCACCGGTTTCGAGCGATTTGACGATACTTTCCCAGGGAATATTCTTCAACGCCTCGCGCATCGGCGCGTGGGCGTCACTGTTTTGATCGTGGCACTGTTGGCAGTGCGCAATATAGACCCGGGTGCCCTCCTGGGCGGTACAACATAGAGCGAACACAAGCCCAGGAACACAAGCTCTCAACATAGATCTGTTTCCCTTAGATTTTCCGGAGCCTTCTTCCAGCCGCTGAAACGCTTGGGTCCGGTGCACACAAACTCCGTCGGCCATCGGCCTCTTTTGCGGAGTGAAAACGTATTCACACCGAAACATTATACTCCGCCTAAGTCATTACACCTTCCGATCGCGGCCCGCCCCCTGAGACGGCCACAACTGCCGACGACCTAGAACCGGAAGCGGAGCGAGAGCTGCATCACTCTCGGCGGGCGTGTCGCGTTTGCCTGGCCGAAAGAAGTGTTTTCCTGCACGCCGGCTGGCGAGAACAAAGCCGCCGCATTCACCCCGCTGAACTGGGCGTGATTGAAAACGTTGTAAGTTTCCCACCGGAATGTGAGAATCCGTTGCTCGCTGCCGAGGTAAAAATTCCGAAACACCGTTACGTCCCAATCGCCGATGCCGGGTCCGCGAATCGGATTCCTGGACGCATCCCCCGGGTTGCCGACACCCATAAACTGCACGCAGGAGGTATTGAATTCCTCGTTCGGCCCGCGATTGCTCAATGAGTTCGGGTTGCAGGTCAAGTTCACCCGCTGGGGATCGCCGCCGCCTGACGTATTCTCGCCGTTGGTCATGGTGAAAGTGATTGGAACCGGCTCGCCACTCGCGAACGTGGTCACACCGGAAAGCTGCCAGTTCGAGGCAAGCGCGTTGGCCGCCCGAATGCTCTTCCAGCTCTTGGCCACCGGGATATCGTAGGTGTAGTGCAAAGCGAAAATCTGGGTCTGGTCGAAGCCGGCCAGAGAGTAGTTTCTTTGCGCGGACCAGTACGTCGGGGTGCCAATCACCTGGTCCGTGTCCGCGAAATCCATGGCTTTCGAATAGGTGTAGGCGACTCCAAACAAAAGACCATGGCTGAGCCGGTGGTTCACCGTCACCTGCAGACTGTTGTAATTCGAGGATGAGCTCGGCGTAAAGTACGTGATATTGCCGTATCCGGTGTAAGGTACGATCAGACTGTTGACATAGGGCTTATTGCCGGCCTGCGTCGGATCGATGTTTTGCGGCTGAAATTGCGCGCCGAAGGGCAGCAGGTTGAGGTTTTCTTCGGTCCAAAGATGCCTGCCGTAGGTACCTACCCATCGCGCTTCGACGACCGTTCCCAGACCGACGTCGCGCTGGATGCCGAATGACGTGTTCATGTTGTAAGGCGTAATGGCCTGCGGGTCGATAGCCAGGGTGCTAGCCGGCGCCACCAGAGCGCCGCCGCTCAGCATCGTCGCGACGTTTCCGTTATACACGGTTGAGGTCTGCTGGTCCGGCGGGGCTCCAACCATCGAGAAACCAATATTTCCGTCGGTAAGGGTCTGATAAAACAGGCCAAAGCCGCCGCGAATGGAGGTCTTGCCGTCGCCGAAAGGGTCATACGCAAAACCGACGCGCGGCGCGGGCCGCGGCGGTGACTGATTGACGAAGCCGCGCGGACCCTTATAGGTTGACGCCAGAACTCCACCGGGGGCATAACTGCCTGTCCCCGGAACGAAAGCTCCAATCGCGGCGGCTGTCACAGTCGATCCGGTTGGCGCATCGTACCCCACACGAACGCCGTTGATAATCGCTGGCTGGTAAAGACGCGCCGACTCAGCGCGATTGTATTGGGAGAGAATCAGGTCTCCCGCATTCCACTCGCTGGTATTTTGATATTGCGGAGTGTAATAGGAGATCCGGACGCCCAAATCCAGCGTCAGCTTCTTCGTGATTCTCCACGTGTCTTGAACGTAATTGTCCCAATCGTAATTCCGCAGTTGCGTACTGACGTGGTATTCCGCTTCGGTGTAGGTATTGAAATTCCCAAGAATCGCATTGGCGAAAGGGTTTCCGCTGTTCTCCGGGTTGGTGGCGTTGGTGCTGAAATCGAACGCTCCCGCAAAGGTGCCGTCCGGGCCTTCAAACTCGCGGCCGTGATGCCAGTATGTACCCACCTTGAAACTGTGCTTGCCGTGAACAATCGAAAGTGAGTCCGAAAAATCGAAAGTCGTGTCGGCGCCAGTCTCTGGAAAACGGAAGTCGTAGGTGAGGGTCGGTGCGTCGGACACGCCCGCCAGTGACGTGATCTCGGGAATCACATCATAGGGATTGTCCTGCGGGTAGAACTGCCCGGCTGTGAATCCAACCGCCGAACGCGTACCCACGGCGTCAAATGCCTGCCACGAGGCAGGGGGCCCGTTTTCGGTGCTGTGCCGCACCGCGCCCAAGACTTCGTTCACAATGTTCGGACTAAAGATGTGGGTTTCATGCGCGGCGATCGAATCGTCGGTAAAGATGTAGTGACCATAAAACCATGGCCACAGGGGAGCGCCAATAGCGCCGGTATCCCAGGCCTCCGTATCGGAATGGTAGGCCACGCCCCGCACAAAGAAAGAGTCTTTCGAGCTGAGCGGCGCGTCGATTCGAAATACGTTGCTGACTTTCGGTACGTGGAAGGTATCGTTGAAATCGTAATTGTAAGCTCCGCCCGTAACCGCGGTATTGGTGTTATTCGGCAGGGGGAACAGATTTAGCAGAGCCCGGCTGCTCGAGTTGATGCGACTGGCTGGAATAATGCCGCCGGGGAACGGCGCGCCGGTGGTCGGGTCAGTCGGCTGGGTCGCCGATTGCGAGAAATTCCCTTGTCGTTCGAGCGCCGTGGGCATCGTAAAGTATTCGATTCCAACCGGCGCCGGAAACGTCGACTGGGTATTGTCGTAGGAATAGAAGAAATACAGGTGGTTTTTGAGCCAAGGCATCTTCGGCAACACCACCGGCCCGCCAATGGTGCCGCCAAAGGTGTTGAACTGATAGGTCTGCTTGGGAAGACCGGCCCTGTTGATCAGGAAGTCGGTGGCATTGAAGATCTGGTTTCGAACGTACCAATACGCGGTCCCGTGAAGCTCATTGCTGCCCGATTTGGTGACGATCGAGAGAACCGAACCCGACTGCCTGCCGTATTCCGCCTGATAATTATTCAGCAGGACGTTCACTTCCGCGATCGCGTCCATGTTGATCGAGCTTGATAACGCCGACGCGGTGCCCTGGTCGTTTCCGGGGACTCCATCTACCGTGAAATCCATTGCGCCGTTGCGGGCGCCGGAGATATTCGGAGCCGTCGTTCCTGGAGGGCCGCCGGCTCCTCCCAACTCTTCCGTCTGGGCGGTCTGGGCCACGCCCGGTAGAAACCGCAGCATGTCGACAACGTCGCGGCCACGCTCTGCGATCATCGACATTTCCGTGCTCGTGAGGGTCGCGGTATTCTGATACGTCGTCGTATCGACCTGAGCCGCCGACGCCTCCACTTCAACCGTCTGGCTTACGGCGCCGACCACCAGGTGGATGGTCCCCAGGTTAAGTTCCTGGTTGGCGATCAAAGAGTCGCCGGTTCTTTGAAAAACCTGGAAACCTGTCTTTTCCACCCTGGTCGTGTAGGTGCCCGGTGCAAGCGAGGGGGCCGTAAAAATTCCAGAGTCGTTGGTGACCGTGGTTCTCACCGACTTATTAGCCTGGTCGGTAATGGTGACCGTAGCCCCAGGCACAGAACTCCCGCCCGGGTCGGTGACCACGCCTGTAATTGTTCCTGTGGTGATTTGGGCCTGGAGACTAAATCCACAGATTAGGAAAACAACTGCAAAGAAACATCCGTCCCGAAGCTTACATAGCATTCGACACCTCCACCTGAGAAGGACACAAGGTCCCTGAGGCCGACAGAAATTTGCTTTTTACGATTAACCCTTCGAGCCGTTCATGCTCAGAATCGGCCCACTCGCGCTATGGTAGAACGGTATGGCCAATTATGTCAAGAAGATTTTCTTCCGATTAAATCAAAAAACTGGCATTTTAATCGAATTATTATCGGCGAAAGTCGCTTACTGCCTCTTGATCGTTTTGGTTTACCACTTGCTCTGGGGATCAAGCCGCCGATCGCGGCCTCCACCACGATTTCCTGGAGCGTCGCTGTGTCGGCGGCGGCTCCGCCGTGCGTGGTGACCGCGACGATGGCTCCGGTTTCCATGTCCACCGCCTTCTCGGCCTGCCAGAGCCATGCTTCGAGACGCTATTCGCGGAATGGACCAACCCAATGACGCCCCTCGGAAGCTATGCGCAAATACTTAAGACGTTGTGTTTAAACCGGGTTGCCGTCCACGCGAGTGGCACAAGCTGAGTCGAAGCTGCGATCGGTCTTAAATTCCTTGCTTTGTGGATGAATGTGGCCATTCATCGCCTCCTCCTGGACGGGTGTATACTGTGCCGTAATGACCACGACCGCACGCTGGTGTTCCTGATCGCAAGCATCGCGGCGGCTGTAAAACCGGTCTGCAACAGAAGGAGATGCAAATGAGTCCGAATGATTATTTTGGTTCAACAGGGCTGAACCGTCGAGACACAATGCGGCTGCTCGGCAGCCTGGCGGGAGTTGGCGCTATGGCCGACACCAATCTGTTGCCGAGCGGCACTCTGATGGCGGCGCAGTTGCCCAAAGGCGGGACCATCCGAACGGCCCTGAAAGACGTGCCCCCCGAGTCGCTGGTTGAGATCCTGGTGCACGAGCACCTTCAGGCCAGCAGCACATATACCTCGGTACGAGCGGAGGCCCAGCCCACCCAGAATCCGTCGCCGGGCGGTCGGGAGGAATGGGTGAGTCAGTTTAGTAACAACATGAGTCCGCAGGCCGGGGAGGTATGGGTGAGCAATTTCACTGAAAACCTCGATCTGATGATCGAGGAGATGAAGCTCGCCCAAAAGGATGGCATCACGGCTATCGTCGATTGTGGGCCGCCCCTGCATTGGACGCAACGTCCCGAATACCTGCGGCAGATGTCGAAGCTCTCCGGTATGGCGATTATCATTGGTGGCGGCTACCACACCCAGCCGCGTTATCCGGCGGAAGTGGCGCGGATGAGCGAGGACGAGCTCGTTGAACAATTCCTCCGCGATTCCGTTCCGGCGCGGTGGGGAGTCATGGGTGAAATCGGCATTTCAGCTCCAATCACCCCGGACGAACGGAAAGTGAACCGCGCCGCCGGAAGGATGCAGGCGTTGACCAACCTTCCCATCATCAGCCACACTGCCAACGGAGCATTCGCCGTCGATCAACTCGATCTGTTTGAGTCAGCCGGGGCCAAAGCGCCGCACATTCTTATCGGTCACATGGGTGCTCAGACGATGGTGCCGATCGAGGTTTTCAAGACAATCTGCAAGCGCGGCGCCTTCATCGGGTTCGATCGGGTTGGTTCGCGCGCAGAATCGGACGCGAAGCAGGTACCGATGATCAGAAATCTGATCGAAGCGGGGTACGTCGATAACATCCTCTTGTCATCCGACGGCAGTGGCTCCCCAAATATCCTGAAAACTAAGGGAGGGCCGGGATGGTCAAGAGCATTCACCGTTATGGGGCCGAAGCTCCGCCAGGCCGGCGTGGAGGAGGCGGCGCTGCGGAAGATTATGGTGGATAATCCGCGGCGGCTGCTTACTTTCGTGCCGAAGAAAGGCTGATAAGAAGAACGTGTGTTCTTATTGCCTTTGGCCGCCAGCTCGGGATACTCACCGAGAGGACTCTCAGGATACTCACCGGTGTTTATGTTGATGGCATTCAGCATGCCTCCGAGGAGGGGTGATCGCTGGGCACGCGTCGATATTGAGGAACTTGTTGAATCCCGTGAACCGGTACTGTGAATCCCAGGGCACCGGCTTTGCGTTCGCCAGGACGGAGAAACCGTCGATTCCATTCCATCTCTGACGTAACGAATCGGCTTCGGCGAATCCGCTCAGGAGCGCGCGTTCAGGCGCAGCGGCGGCCCACAACCCGAACGCTTTGTCCACAGGCACCATTGCGCCTGGCGCTCTTACAAATCTCAGCAGCCGGGTCGAAGGCGCCCGCATTCACGTTGCCCGCCTGGATCGCGATCAACGTCCTTTCATCGAGAGCGGCCAAAATTCAATGAGTGATTTTAGTGTTTGACTGAGTTGTTTCATCAGAAACGCTACTCAAACGGTATCCGTCTCCGTGGGCTGTGCGAATGAATTTCGGATGGTGATAGTCCGCTTCGATTTTCCTCCGGAGTCGTGCGATGGCAAAGTCGACCGCTCGCGTGAAAGTGTCTTCCGTATTCAGCTGGCCCCAAACGGCCCGCAGCAGTTCGTCGCGGTGAACCACCATATCGCGGTGTTCGGCGAGATAGCTCAATAGTTCAAACTCGCGATGTGTAAGAGGAACAATACGCTTGCCATGGGAGACCTGCTTGTTCAGGAAGTCAATGGTCAGGTCCCCCAGACGAATACGGCTTAGGACCGGACGTGCGCGCCGCAGCACCGCACGAATGCGAGCCAGTAATTCCTCTGGATCAAATGGCTTTGTAATGTAGTCATCGGCACCGAGGCGTAATCCCTTCAGCTTTTCCGTCTGCTGCGTGCGGGCGGTCAGGATGATGATCGGAACCTGCCCCTGCAGCCGCAGAATCGGAAGGATCTCCAATCCGTCGTGATCCGGCAAGGTGAGGTCAAGGACGACCAAGTCCGGCGTAATCATCTGGCTCCGCCGGACTGCGCGGGCGCCATCTTCGGCAACATCTACCCGGTATCCTTCAGACTCGAGGTTGTCCCGAATCACCAGTCGAAGTGTCGGGTCATCTTCCACAATCAGAATTTTATGAGACATATGTTAACAAGCGGGAAGCCCGATCACGCACCGGGTCCCCATCCCTAAAGCACTTTCTACGGTGAACGTTCCACCATGGTCCGCGACCACCTTGCTGGCTATCGCAAGGCCCAACCCACCCCCGTCGGACGGCGAAAAGGCGCGGCTCGCAATGCTGGCCTTCAGCGCCGCTAGCCTGGCCGCGGAAATGCCGCATCCATCATCCTGCACCTCGATACACACGACCGAATTCACACACCTGGTCGAAATAGAGATGCGTCCATCGTTGCGGACATGGCGGATCGCATTGTCGATCAGATTGTTGAGAGCCAACATTATCGCCCTCTGATCCACGTACACGAACGGCAGGTCCGGAGACACGTCGAACTGCACCCGGATTCCGCTCTCCGACAGTCGCGGCCGGAAGCTTCTGACTGCGTCATCAAGGAGTTCGGCCGCTGCGATGGCCTCAAACGCGTACGTCTCGGTCACGTCGGTAATTCGCGCGTAAGCCAATAAGTTATCCACCAGACGGCCCAGGCTTTTCGTCTCCTGAATCAGCAGATTGGGGTATTCCCGATAACGGTCCGCTGGAATCTGCGGTTGTCGCGCCAGCGTGGCCGCCAGCGCATGGATGTTGGCAAGCGGTGTTTTAAGCTCGTGAGTCACGGACGATACGAAACGCGATCGCATTTCCGTAAGCTTCACGCCGGAGAGAACCGCCTTGTGCGTCAGTATCAAACTCGCTCCACACAGAATCACGGCCAAGCTGGTCGCCACAAAGGCACTGTCCGCGCGCCCTGCGGCCCCCAGCAGTACGGGGTCGCGCGATGCACTGACCCGGAGCGTCCATTTGACATTCGTCAATCCCGGCGGAATGTCCGATGCACTATCGGAAGAATCCATGAAAAGGAGCGGAAATGTTCGTTCCGCCACCGGTCCGCGATCATTATTCGAACCCCAAACCGTGCGGCCATTTTCATCCAAAAGCGCGACATCCTGCGACAGGCCGCCTCTCGCGCTGGGACCGATTTGCGTCAGGATATCGCTGAAATACCATTTTCGTACCCAGGCCAGATTCACCGTGAATCCACTCACTGATTCCAGATGCTCGCGAAGCGAATCCGCATAGGTGATTCGGGCAACGAACTGGTACGGCACTCCCGCGAGTTCCGTATTAAAAATCGCGTATCGCAGTTGCTCGGCGGTCGCGGATGAGACCTGCTGCCGCACTTGCTCCGCGACCGGGGGATCGATCGCCAACGAAATAGGAGACCGCGCGACGGTACTTTGCTCCGGCATCCATTTCGGCAAGCGAGTCGTCCGGTTGAAAAAAAGCATACTATGATGTCCGCCGCGCCAGGTAAAGAATGATTCGGGATAAGGGTAACGGGCAAATGTCGTGGCCACCTGTTCGGTCATGTCCCGCGCCGAGCCATCCGGCAGGGGAGCATCCCAGTCGCGATTAGCAAGAATGCGCGCCTGCGCGCCGCGCATATCCCGCGTAATCGCTTTGAGAATCAGGTCCGCACTCTCTTCATTTTGACGGGTGATGCGAGCGGCCACCTCCCGCTGCCACTCTCTTGTGAGGCGATATCCGAAAAACAGAATCGCGACCACGCCCAAAAAAACCGAAAGGGTTAAGAATCTCGAAGCTCGCAGCGCAAAGCCGACGATGCGGTCAGATCTCATCGACTCACCTCACGCTCCCGATAGTATCGGGCCGCTCCCGGATGCAGCGGAATCACCACGGCGGCGGCCCGCTGCGGATCAGTTTTCCGCCGGAACTTTTCGGGAGTGTCTTCAAAATAGGCGCGGGTCAGTTCATAAACCAAGTTCGCGTCGAGATCGGCGCGGCAGACCAGCAGCAGGTCAACGCCCACCGTGTGCAGGGGAACATTCTGGCCCGGATACGTGTCGCGCGGGATCACGATTCTCCTCAGGAGTGGGTAGTAAGCCCTGAGATGATCGATCGTTGGCCCGTCAACATCCAGCAAGTGCGCGCCGCCGGTTAGCGCCTGGGAAACCGACTTATCGGGCGGCCACCCCGTTACGACCACCGCCCCGACGTTGCCTCGTAGTAGTTCTTTCACGGCCGGACCGCGAGGCAGAAATACACCCTGCGTTTCTGATCGGGGTATTCCCATACTGCGGATCAACCGTTCTCCGAGCGCAGCATTGCCGCCTCCAGGATCGCCAAAAACCACCCGCCGGCCCGCAAACCCGCGGCTCGGATCGATTCCCGGTCCGATCATAAGATGAACCGCGCCAGGAGAGAGCAGCGCGATTCCCCGAATCTTGTCGAGCGGCTGAGAGAGGTGCGGCAATCGGCCCGTAAAAGCTAGGTAGGTGACATCGGCGACCGTTAGCGCAACATCGATTGTGCCTTGTTGAAGCGCTGCGAGACGCTTCTCCGAGTCGCCAATATTGACCGCCTGCACGGAGAACTGGGGAAGTGCCGCAAGTGCGAAGCCTATAGCGCTCTCGGCAGATGTCGATAAGCGCACGACAGGTCGGGAGGCCGGCTGATTCGGGGCCGATCTGGCATCACACCCCGCAAGTCCGGCCACGATACCCAGCGCCAGCGCGGGCGCCTTGATTCTCCACATGGTATCGAGATTCTATCACCAGCTTATGCCCACGGGAAGAGCCTGCCCGGATCCTTTTAGCCCGGCAGTGCCTGCATCGCGCTCGGGTCCGCCGGCAAATCAGCCTGCCACAATTTGCAACAAATTTTCGCCAATATATCGAATACAATACCACCCAGTATCGTTCTTCGAAAGGGAGGTCGCTCCGACGAAGGTGAGCGGACATCGTGGGAATTTGGGCTTTGACCTACGGGATCGTCGCACACGCAGAAGCCGGGGCCGGAATAATTGGCTCGACGGAGATGTTGGCTGCAACCGTTTGATGGTGGTCCGCTGCTCCGCCGACTGTGACGCCGAGGAGAGTTTCGAGGACCTGTGATGCTTGGGTTTTGGAGGATATGGAAACGAGCCGCCCGCTGCCAATTGTGGAAAAGCCGAAGCCGGCTCTGTGTGGTCGCAAGTGTCTTGTTTTTAAAGATATCGAGTACAGTAGCAGCTTGACAAAACGGGAGAATGCTTCAAGAAGTACGGCATAGTCCGTAGAAGCCCCAGGAGGCCTAATGACAGTTCGACGTGTGATCGAAATAAGTTTGTTCTTACTTCTGTTCAGTGGTGCGGTTTGGGGACAACGCGATCTGGCAACGATAACCGGGAATATTATTGATCCCACTGGGGCCGCCGTTCCGGGCGCAAAAGTGACCGTTACTGAAACCGCCACGGGGTTGTCCTACTCGCTGACTACCGACCAGGCGGGAGTATATGTTCGCCCTGCCTTGAAGCCGGGCACATACACCGTTCAAGTGGAAGCCAACGGCTTTAAGACATCGACGCAAACCGGCGTCCTGTTAACGGCGGGGGACCGGGTTGCGGCAAACTTCGTGCTTCAGATCGGGGAAGCTACACAGAATGTGGAAGTGACTTCGGCCGCTCCGCTTCTCGAAACTGAAAACACCAACATGGGAGGCGACCTGAATTCCCGCGCGACGGCGGATTTGCCCCTGGGCGGCCAGCGGGAGATCGCATACCTGGCGCGTCTTTCGGTGGGTGTAGTGGTAGACGAAGTGGGCGCCGCAGGCGCGCAGGGTGGTGGATTCTCGGCTGCCGGCGTTCCGTCCATGGGTAATAGCAATTACTTGCTGAATGGCGTGGACAACAACCAGAACAATATCGACTACCAAGGTACGGCCGCATACGTGGTTTCTCTCCCACCCGAGGCCGTCGGCGAAATCCGCGTGCTGACGAACGGTTATAACGCCGAGTATGGCCGAGGCGGGGGCGGCGTCATGGATGTCACCATGAAGTCCGGTACCAACGACCTGCACGGCGTCGCTTATGAGTTTTTGCAAAATGAAGACCTGAACGCCGCCACTTGGGATGCGAATAAGGCGGGCACCGGAAAAGGTACCTGGCGGCAGAACCAGTTTGGAGCGTCGGCCGGCGGCCCGATTATCAAAAATCGGACTTTTTGGTTTGCAAACTATCAGGGGCTAAGATTCCAGTCTTTCGGCGCGGCGGTTCCAGGTACTTTTGGAGCTTCGACTCTGTATACGATTCCGACACAGGCGATGGTTCAAGGGAACTTTTCCGCGGAGCTGGGGGCTTTGAAAGGTACGGACAGCCTTGGCAACCCCGTCTATGCAAATCAAATCTACGATCCCCTGAGTACGGCGCCCAATGGAACCGGCGGCTACACGCGCACTCCCTTTCCGGGCAACATAATCCCGCTCACCCGCATGGATCCTGTAGCGGCAAAGATACTCAGCGGCCTGCCTGCTCCCAACGAAAACCTCACCTCCCCGGTTCCCGGATCGAATTACTTCGCACCAGCACTTGCAAAGCAGCCCAATGACCAGGGGAACATGCGGATCGATCACAAAATTAGCGACAAGGATTATTTGTTTGGCAGCCTGAGCTGGTCTCAGGGCCAGCAGATCAATCCCCCCGCACTGAGTCAAGTCAACGACGGGGCTCTCGCGCCGGGTTACGTCCAGACGCAAGGATCACGCTTGGCCATGCTCAGTTATACGCGCATTTGGACGCCGGCAGTTCTTTCCGAAACGCGGGCTGCATTCACCCGCTCCGTCCAGGTGAGAAACCAAAGCACCCTGAACGAGGACGAATATAAGGAATACGGAATTCCCGGTTACGATCCGTTTACGACCGAAGCGGGCGGCGGACTGCCAGATTTGTCGATCACCGGCTACTCTACGCTGGGGAGCGCCAATTTTGAGCCGAGCTACGAATGGACCAGCGTTTGGGATTTCGTTCAAAACGTCGCCGTCACCCGCGGAAAGCATGCCTTCAAGTTCGGCGCCGAGCTGCGTCCGGTCCGGCTGCCTACATTCCAGCCTGATCAGACTTTCGGCGAGATGTATTTTACTAAAAACATGACGAATAACCCGAACCCATCGTACGCCGGTGTTACGGGAGATGGTTTGGCGTCCTTCGAACTCGGTTATCTGAACCAGTTTGCTTTCTCGACGCCCTCGTCGATCTATGAGGCTCACACCGCATGGGCATTCTACGCGCAGGACGATTGGAAAATCACCCCCAAACTCACATTGAACTTAGGCGTTCGTTATGAGTTATTTTCTCCATTTTATGACAACATGAGCGGTCAGGCGGATATCGTCCCGGCGCATAACCCGAGTGGATGGCTCTACGAGGTGGGCGCAGGTCCGCACGACAGTACCGCGTTTACACCGGCTGAGACCGATATTCTGAGTGCTGCGGGAATTCCGGTGACCGTCGGTCAGGCGAGCAAATACATCGTTCCTTGGGATAAATTTGATTTCGGTCCGCGTTTGGGCCTGGCCTATCAGGCTCTGAATAAGACGGTCATCCGAGCGGCCTTTGGAATCTTCTATGACGGTGAACAGAACCGGGGTGGTTTTGTTCCTCTGGACGAGAATCCGCCGTATGCTGAAGATATCAACTACACCGGCCCTACATACACCTTGAATCCCTATATCCCCCGGCTCTCGGGTGGGTTCCCGGCGAACGTATTCAATCTCGATATTCCGGGTAGTATCAGCCTGCACGGGTATGCTCCCGATTTGCTCAACCCGCGCGTCGACAAGTGGAATGTAGCAATTCAGCGAGAGCTTCCAGGTAATACTGCGCTGGAACTTTCTTATATGGGCAACTACATGTCCCATTTGTTTATCGTCTGGGATCCAAATTACCCGCCGAACAGCCCAAACGTTCTGGTGTCCTCGGCGACAATCAACCAGTTGAGACCAAATTCTGCACTCGGCGGCATGCCCAACTATCTGTTCTCGAATGGAGTGGGAAATTTTAACGCAGCCTCCGCGAAATTCGAAAAACGTTATTCCAAAGGGCTTCAATTTCAGGCCATCTACACTTATGGCCATGTATTGAGCGACGCTCCGACGGGGCCGTGGGGCTTAGGCAACATCGGCGCTCCGAACGCCGCCAGTATGGGCTCTGCCTACTCCAATGCTCCTTGGGATATTCGACATAATTTTATCGCCAACTTCAATTACGAATTGCCGTTCGGTAAGGGCAAGGCGTTTGGGTCCAACTGGAACTCAGTCACCTCGGCTGTCCTCGGCGATTGGCAGATGAACGGTATCCTCACACTGCATACCGGCCACTTCTTTACCGTGACCACGAACCAGGGAACCGGCTACCTCGGTTACTACCACGGAGCGCCCCAATATTATGCGTCCGTGGCATCCGGCCATTCCTCGAATGCCGCTCCCTCCACCGGGAGAAACCCTAATGAGTGGTTCAATACGTCGGATTACGCTGTTCCTACGCCTTATGTACAGGGGAATCTCGGGAACGCCACCAACACTTATCCAAGCGTGGAAAATCTAGATTTCTCGCTGTTCAAATACTTCCCGATTCGCGAGCGCTACAGGTTCACATTCCGGGCAGAGGTTTTCAATATCTTCAATACGCCAAATTTTGCAAGCATTGGGAGTACGCAAGGCGTCGGAAACTTCGGTCAGCTCTTGACAACGGTTCCCGGCAGCAATCGTCGCATGCAACTGGGCCTTCAGTTCGCCTTTTAATCCGGCCGCGGGGAAATGATGTTTTCGTTATCCAAGCGGCGGTTTGTCCGGCTCGCGGGGCTTTCAATCGCGAATCGTCTGCTTACACACCGCCTGTGGGCCGCGGCGGAGTTGCCGAAACGTACTGGTCACAAAGTGATCATCGTCACTTTCGGCGGTGGCGTGCGAAACTCGGAAACCTTCGCCCCGGAAGGCCTGCGCAATATCCCTCGGCTTGCCATGCTGCGGCCGAAAGGCTATTTTTACCGGACTTGCTCGAATCTAGGCGCTTTGTCGCACTTTAATGCCACCGGTAGCATCATCACGGGAAATTGGCAGCGCGTGGATGATTTCGGATTGGAGCCGCCGGCGAGCTCCACGATTTTTGAATATTACCGGAAACAAACCCGTGCCGGGCCCATGGACGCCTGGGTGATCGCCACCAATAAAAGCTTCTCGCAGATGGGTTGGAGTGCGGACCGCGATGGTGGGGTCGCGTACGGTGCGAATGTCGTCCTGCCGAAACAGCTTCTGCTCGAAGCGGTCGGTGACGCGGTAAAGCACAAATCCGGTGAAGGCGTTGCCGACCGCGAAAACGTGCTTAAGCACCTGGAAGGAACCCTGGGCGAGGGGTATGAGGGTGTGGGCTGGACCATTTTCAAAGCGGCGCGGGAGTTGGACCGCCATGTCCGGCAAAGCTTGGTGCGCGCACTGGTTGACTATATTAATGGTCCGGAAGCTCCCAGTTCCGGAGACGAACTGACCTTTTTCATGGCCCGGGAGGTCATGCGCGAATTCGCGCCGCGCTTGATGCTGGTGAATTTCTGGGATATGGATGTGGCGCACTGGGGATCCTATTCTCTATATCTGCAAGCGATCACTCGTACGGATCGCGTCACGGGGATGTTGTGGGATGAAGTGGAGAGCAATCCGAAGTACAAAGACAATACCACCGTGCTGATTCTTCCCGAACTGGGGCGCGATGGGGACCAGAATGCCTCCAACGGTTTTCTGAATCATCGCACCGGTGATCCTTCCTGCCGCAATCTATGGTTGCTCGCGCTTGGCGCGGGAGTTCCCGTGGGCGAAACGGACCGGCGCGTATCGCATGTCGATGTCGCCGCCACTGCGGCCGAATTGCTCGGAGTTCGCACGGAGCTCATCGCTGGAAAGGTCCTGAAGGAGATCCTGTAAGATGCCTGCCGGATCGAAACTGTCTCCGGTGATTCAGGATCTCATCGATAAAGGTCTGTTCGATCGGCTTCCCCCCACC
>Ga0335073_10001388_pt1 | contig 32236 bp, 30 predicted proteins | sample Lox_Sample_22_FD_207093 | JGI IMG/M metagenome (GOLD analysis project Ga0335073, IMG submission 207093) | Soil microbial communities from Loxahatchee National Wildlife Refuge, Florida, United States - Lox_Sample_2.2 | ecosystem: Environmental > Terrestrial > Soil > Wetlands | place: USA... | reverse complement strand
GGGTGCAGCCAGTGGGCGATGGCCACGACGGCCTGGGCGTTCCGCGGGCTGGGGGTCACCTCGTCGTAGCTGAGGGGCAGGAAGCAGTGGTTCTTCACCGCCGGGAGGTTCTTGCTGGCGGCGTACGTCTCGAGGAACTTCTCCTTCTGGGCGACGGTCGGAGTGCCGTAGTCGTTGATGATGATGCACTCGGGCTGGGCCTTGACGACCTGCTCCCAGGAAACCGTGGTCCAGCTCTGCTTGAGGGAGGCGAAGATGTTGATCCCGCCGCCCAGGCTGATCAATGGGGTCGTCATGGCCAGCCCGGGTCCGGTGACCGGCGCGGCCTCACCGCTGTCGTAGTCGAAGACGGTGATGGGCTTGAGACCGGCGACCTTGGGCTGGACCGATGCCACCTGGGCCTGCATTGAGGCGACGAGCGCCTTGGCGCGGTTCTGGACCGCGAAGATTTCGCCGAGATTGCTCAGGTCAGTGTAGGTGTCGTTGATGCTGATGGAGTTCTTGCCCGGCTGGACGTGGGCGCAGGACTCGGTGAGCACCAAGGTCTTGATGCCGAACTTGCTGAGGTAGGTCGGCGTGAGGTTGGTGCCGACCTGAAGGCCGTAGTTCCAGCCCGCGAACAGGAAATCGGGATGCAGCCCGACCAGCTGTTCCAGCGTGAAGTAGTTGTCGGGCGACACGTCGCGGACCTTGCTGAACCCGGCCTGGTACTGGGGTGGTATCGCCGGGCCGTCGACCGGGCCGTCGCCGACCGCTGCGAAGGTCCCGACCATGTGCGATTCCAGTCCCAGCGCGAGCATGTCCTCGGTGGTGTTGATGTCGTTCGCTGCCGCCCGCTGCGGCGTGCTGTCGTAGGTCACGGGCACTCCGCAGCTGGAGACGGTGACCGGATACGCGCTGCTGGGCTTGGCCGACGCGGTCGCGGCCGGGGTGGCGCTGCTGCTGCTACTGCTACCGCTGCTGCAGGCGGCCAGGCCGCCGAGGACGGCGAGCGCCGCCGCACACGCGGTGAGGGTGCGCCAGGCTCGTTGCCGGGCTCTGTGCTGAGTGCCGTGGTGATGCACTAGGGATCCTTTCGCTTTATCAAGGTGTGCCGGGTTATCAAGGCGTGTCGGGCTGGGCCGGTGGCTGGCCGGAGGTAGGAGGCTGGGTGCCAGGCCGGGTAGCGGGCTGCACGCGGCGTGGGATCAGGTGCGGCGTGCCGGTGTCGGGGTGCTCGATGACCAAGACGTCGGCGCCGTAGGCATGGCGGATCGTCTCCGGCGTGAGTACCGCGCCGGGCGGGCCGCTGCTCACGATCCGGCCGGCCCGCAGCACGTGGATGGTGCGGCAGAACAACGCCGCGAGGCTCAGGTCGTGCAGGGCCGCCAGCACGGTGACGCCGAGCCCGGCGACGAGCTCGAGGATCTCGACTTGATGGTGGATGTCGAGGTGGTTGGTGGGCTCGTCCAGGATGAGATGATCGGCGCCCTGGGCCAGGGCCCTGGCGATGAGGATGAGCTGCTTCTCGCCACCGGACAGGGTGTTGAAGCTGCGATAGGCGAGCTCCTCGCAGCCGACACGCTCGATCGCCTGGTCGACGAGGCTGTGGTCGGCGGCAGTGTCACGGTCGAAGGACCCCTTGTGCGGCGTCCGGCCGATCATCACCATCTCCCGGACGCTGAAGTCGAACTCGCTGGTGGATTCCTGGGCGACGACCGCGATGCGCCGCGCCGCCTTTCGCGGGCGCAGCGCCAGCAGGTCGGTGCCGTCGAGCAGCACCCGCCCGGCGGATGGCCGGTGCACCCGGTAGATCGCCTTGAGGATGGTGGACTTGCCGCTCCCGTTCGGCCCCACCAGACCGGCGAATTCGCGGTCGGCGACGGCCAGGTCGATCCCGCTGACGATTCTCCGCCCCGAGATGTCGACCGCCAGGCCGTCCAGCAGGAGGCTCACTGGGTCGCGCCGTACAGGTAGGGGCGGCGGCGGATGAGCACGATCAGCGTGGGCGCGCCGATGAACGCGGTGATCACCCCGACGGGCATCTCCTGCGGGGCAACGATCGTGCGGGCCAGCAAGTCGCCAAGGACCATGAACGCGGCACCGAACAGCACGCCGGTGGGCAGCACCCGGCGGTGGTCCGAGCCGACCATGAGGCGGACGATGTGCGGCACGACCAGGCCGACAAAGCCGATGATCCCGCTGACCGCGACCGCGACCCCGGCCATCAGCGAGGTCACCACGAACAAGTTCCGTCGCATCTGCCGCACGTCAACTCCCAGCGACGCGGCTGGCTCGGCGCCCATGGCCAGCGCGTTCAGCGCCCGGCCCTGCGCCAGCAGATAGACCATCGCCGCCGCGAGCGCCGCCGCCGGGATCGGCAGCTGATCCCAGCTGGCCAGGCCGAACGACCCGAGCAGCCAGAAAAGCACCGACTGCGTCGCCTGCGGGTTGCCGCGGAAGATCAGGAAGCTGGTCACCGACTCGAACAGCGCCGACAGCACCACCCCGCACAAGATGAGCTGGGTGGGAGCCAGCCCCGAGCCGGACCGGGAGACCAGGAACACTGCCGCCATCGCGGCCAGCGCGCCCAGCACGCTGCCCACCGAGATCGCCCACACGCCCAGCGAGGCGAACGCCCCAAGCAGCAGCACGGCGGTGGCGCCGACACTGGCGCCGGACGACACCCCCAGCAGGAACGGATCCGCCAGCGCATTGCGGACCAGCACCTGGACAACCGAGCCCGCCGTCGTAAGCGAGGCGCCAACCACGGCCGCGAGCAGCACCCGGGGCAGCCTGATCTGCCAGACAATGATCCCGGCCACCGAGTTTTCCGGATGACCGGCCAGACCGCCGGCCACCACGTCCCAGACCGTCGCCGGGCTGATCGGGACCGAGCCGATGGCCACACCGAGCGTCATCGTCACGACCAGCAGCACGGCGCAGGCCATAAGCACGATCGCTAGCGGCACACGTTCCCGTCGCCGCACTGGACCGGCCCGTCCTGGCGCAGCCGACCTCACCGCAGCGTTCACCTGTCATCCCCCTCAAATGCCGGAGGATGAGATGGGCCCCTGCGGACCTCGGATAGCCGGTCCCGCAGCGAACCGTCCTTCCTCCGAGGACTAGTGCTCGCCGGACACGCCAGGCCAGGCGACCGGACTCGTCCCCTCGAGGGGCTTTACCGTTGCGGGACAGTGCCGGGCTCTCACCGGACTTCGCTGACTGGCTGCCAACCCCAGCGGAGCCGGGGTCACGGGCACGGTACATTCGCGGGCAGAACACCGTCAAGACGCCGGGCGGGCAGCGAACCGATCATTCCGAACGTAAGCGGGCGCCTCCCGTACCCTCGCTAATCCCGGTCCCGGCGGACCAGATAGGTGTCCATGATCCAGCCGTGCTGCTCGCGCAGCCGCGCGCGAGTCGCCGTGATCTCCGCGGCGACCTCCGCCAGCGGCCCGGAGATCAGCACCTCATCCGCCGTGCTGAGGTAGGCGCCCCAGAAGACGGACAGGCCCGGCTCGCCGAATTTCGCCGCGGTGAACCCGCTGTCCAGCATGACTACGGCACTGTCAAGACCGTCGGGAAGCCCGCCGGGGAGCCGGCGGGCCGGGGTGATGTGGATCGGCTCGCCGACCCTGTTCAGCGGGATGCGGTACGCCGCAGCCAGCGCTTGCACGCTGGTAACCCCCGGGATCACGGTGCAGGTGAAGTCGACGGTGCCGAGCGCGCGGACGCGGTCGACGATCCGCATCATCGAGTCGTACACCGAAGGGTCACCCCACACCAGGAACGCCCCCACGCCGTCCGGCCCGAGTTCCGCGCCGACCGCCCGCCCGATCAGCTCCGCGCGGGCCCCGTTCCAGTCGCTGACCGCACCCTGATAGCCATCCGATGTCAGCGACGGCGATCGGTCGCGCGGCGGCTCGGGAATGTCCACGACGCGGTACCCCGGATGGGTGACGTGCCGGCGGAGGATCTCCTCACGCGCCGCGTTCAGCCCGGACTTGGCGTCGCCCTTGTCGATGCGGAAGAACACGTCCGCCCTGTTGAGGGCCTGCACGGCCTGAACGGTGAGCTGGTCAGGATGACCGGGTCCCATGCCTATGATGAGCAGTTCGCGCATCCGCCCAGTGTCCCGTACCCCGCTGTGCCCGGTGCTGTCCAGGGCCCAGCACTACCCTGATCCGGTGCGCATCCTCATCCTCGGCGGGACCGGCGAGGCGCGGGAGCTGGCCGCCGAACTCGTGCCGGCGGGCGCCGATGTGATCTCATCGCTCGCGGGCCGAGTGAGCCAGCCACGGCTTCCCGACGGCCCGGTGCGCGTCGGCGGGTTCGGCGGCGCGGACGGCCTGGCCACGTTCCTGCAGGACGAGGGCATCACCCACCTCATCGACGCGACGCACCCGTTCGCCGAGCGCATCACGGCGAACGCCGCGCGCGCCGCCAGCGACGCCGGCGTGCCCCGGCTCGTGCTGTGCCGTCCCGCCTGGGAGACCGACCCGTCGTGGGAGTCAGTCGCGGACATCAGTGAAGCGGCCGCGGCTGTCCGGGAATGGCCGGGCGAGGGTGTGTTCCTGACCACGGGGCGCCGCGACCTGGCCGTCTTCGCCGCTGACGACGGCCACTGGTTCCTCGTCAGGGCCGTCGACCCGCCGGACGGGCCAGCGCCGCCGCACATGACTCTCGTCCTGGACCGAGGCCCGTACACGGTCGAGCGGGAGTCCGCGCTCATGCGTGATCACCGGGTGGGTTTGCTGGTGACGAAGAACAGCGGCGGCCCGATGACGGCCGCCAAGTTGGCGGCCGCGACGGACCTGGGCATTCAGGTGGTGATGGTGCACCGTCCGCCGCTGCCGCCGGGTAGCACGGTCGTGGCGGCGGTCCCCGAGGCCCTGGACTGGGTCAGCGGTCAGCCGGGATAGCGGCGCGGCGTGATCACTCGGGCCCCGCCGGAGCCGTCGCGCACCACGCGGGACTGGCTGGAGCCGACGATGACCAGGCACCGCATGTCGACCGCTCCGGGGTCGAACTCGCCCAGCGTCGTCACGGTGACGTCCTGATCCTCGGTGCCGACGGCGCGGCCGATCACGACCGGTGTGTCGGGATCTAGGCACGTGAGCAGGAGGGCACGCGCGTCGATCAGCTGCTGCCGCCGCGACTGTGACGCGGGGTTATAGATCGCGATGGCGAAGTCGCCGTCCGCCGCCGCTTTCAGCCGCCGGGCGATGACCTCCCACGGCTTGAGGCGGTCCGACAGGGACAGCATCACGTAGTCGTGGCCGAGCGGTGCCCCGGCCAGGCTGGCGACGGCCTGCGCCGCGGTGATCCCGGGAACGACGGTGACCGGCACCGCGGCGAACCGCTCATCGGCCGCGGCCGCCTCGAGCACCACGGAAGCCATGGCGAACACCCCGGGGTCGCCGGAGGAGACCACGGCGACCCGGCGGCCGCGCAGCGCCAGGTCGAGCGCGAACTCCGCGCGCTGTGCCTCGACCCGGTTGTCGCTGCCATGCCGCCGCTGCCGGGGATTGACCGGCACCCGATCGACATAGGTGGCGTAGCCGACGATGTCGTCGGCGGCGCCCAGCACCGCCGCCGCCTGCGGCGTCAGCCAGTCGCGCCCGCCGGGGCCGAGCCCCACCACGTCCACCCGGCCTGCCCCTGCGGCAGCCGACGCATCAGCGTCAGCAACCGCGGTCACGGGCTGACCGGCAGCCTCGGCGCCGGCCAGCAGGACGAGCGACATGTACGGCACCGCCGCCGGGTCGACGTCCGCCGCGGACTCGATCACCTGCCGCTGCCCGCCGGAGGCCCGCTCGACGTAGTACGCCTGCTCCAGCCGGCCGGAGTCTTTCAGCGCCGCGCGGACGTCCGCGTAACCGCGACTGATCTTCATGATCGCCGCCGCACCCGTGCCGCGCAGCCGCTCCGCCAGCTGCTCACGGCCAAGCGTGCCCGGCAGCACCGCCAGCACGTCATCGCCTTCGACCAGCGGCATGGCCAGCGCCGCGGACGCGGCGCTCACCGACGTGACGCCGGGCACGATCTCGGTCCTGAACCGGCCGCTGATCCGCTTGTGCATGTGCATGTAACTGCTGTAGAACAGCGGATCGCCCTCGGCGAGCAGCACCACGTCCCGACCGGCGACCAGGTGAGCCATCAGCCGGGCCGCCGCGGTCGCGTAGAACTCCTCCATCGCGCCCTCGTAGCCGCCAGGGTGGTCCGTCGCCTCGGTTGTGACCGGGTAGACGAGCTGCTCCTCGACCTGCCCGTCGCGCAGGTACGGTTCGGCGATGGACCGCGCGACCGAGCGCCCGTGCCGCGCCGAGTGGTACGCGACGACGTCCGCTGCGCTGATGAGACGCGCCGCCTTGACGGTGACGAGCTCCGGGTCGCCGGGGCCGAGCCCCACCCCGTACAGGACGCCGTCGCTCATTCGCCCTCGCTCGCCACGGCGTTCACGGCGGCGACAGCCATCGCGCTGCCGCCACGCCGTCCGTGCACCACCAGGTACTCGAGACCGGACTGCGTGAGCGCGAGCTTCGACTCCGCTGCGCCCACGAACCCGACCGGGATGCCGAACACGGCGGCCGGCCGCCCCGCGCCCGCGTTGACCATTTCGAGCAGCCGGAAGAGCGCCGTCGGCGCGTTCCCGATTGCCACCACGGCACCCGCTAGCCGCGAATCCCACAGGTCGAGCGCCGCTGCTGACCTTGTCGTCCCGAGCCGTTCCGCGAGCGCGGGCACCGCCGGGTCGCCCAGGGTGCAGACGATCTCGTTGCCTGCGGGCAGCCGCCTCCTGGTGATGCCTGAGGCGACCATCTGCGCGTCGCACAACACCGGCGCTCCGCGCAGCAGCGCGGCCCGCGCCGCCCGCACCACGCCGTCGCTGTAGCCGACGTCGGCGGGCAGGTCGGTCATCCCGCAGGAGTGGATCATCCGCACGACGACCCGTGCGACATCGCCGGGGAAGCGGGCGAGGTCGGCCTCGGCCCTGATGACCGAGAATGAGCGGCGGTAGATCTCCGCGCCGTCACGGACGTAGTCAAACTCCGGCAACCTGGTATCCCTCGCTGGTGGCGGTCACGTCGATCTCGGTGGCGGCGGGCCGGCCGCAATGCCGGGCGCAGCCGCTGACGTGCACGAGCCGTCCTGGCCAGCGCGCCGCAAATGCCCCCGCGTCCGCCTGCACGTCGGCCAGCGCGCTCGCGCAGCCCGGCCGCCCGGCGCAGGCCGTCACCCGCAGCCACGGCGACGTGTTGTCCACGCCGAACCCGAGGCCGGCCGCGTCATCAAGCACCCCGGTCGCGTCGGGCAGACCGGGCAGCACGATGCTGCGCCACGGGGTGATTCGCGCGTGACGCGCCGGGATCTGTTCCGCGACCCAGGTCAGTTGGGCTGAGGTAAGGCGCCCGAGCGCGGCGATCAGCACGGCTGAGCTCCCAGAATCATCCTGAACGTTCGGTGGCGGCTCATCACCCTCACGCGCCTGCCGCCAGGTGATGAGCCCCACGGGCCGGGCTGCTGCCGCTACGGCAGCTTCCTGCCGGGCGGGAGACAGCCCGAGCTGCGCCGCCACCGCGGCCCGGACCCGGCCGGGGCCGTCAGGAAGGTCGGCGACCCGCCAGGCGGTGCTCTCGAGCTCCGCCCGCAGATCGAGGAACGCCTCGGCGCACGCGAGCATCGTCGTCACAACGGCGTCCCGCAGGCCACCTGACACACCGTGGCCGGCCATGCCCGTCAGGCCGTTGTCGTCCGGTAGGTCCGTGTGATCAGCAGCGCGAACAGCGAGTCCGTTCACTACAGCGGGGTGGGGTCGGACCGTCGCGACGACGTCGGCGCCCAGCCCGGCCACGTCGCCGCGCCCGTCGTCGATCGCGAACAGGAACCGGCCGGGCAGCTCCGCCAGCCGGGACCGCGCGCACAGCGAGGCGTCCAGTCCCCGGACGATCTCCGTCAGATCGGGGCCGCCGTCCAGGCCAGCGAGCGGCGAGGCCAGTACGTTGCGGACCCGGTCGTGGGTCAGCGACGGCAGCAGCCCCGCTTCGGTCAGCTCGCCGGTCAGCGTGCTCGCGGCGTCCGCCGCCAGGCCGCGCAGCTGGACGTTGCCACGGGAAGTCAGTGTGACGCGCCCGTCGCCGAGGTTGTCCGCGAGCCGGGCGAGCGCCGCCAGCTGGTCCCCGGAGATCAGGCCCCCAGGGAGCCTGACCCGCGCCAGGAACCCGTCGGCCGCCTCTGCGAGCCGCAGCACGCCAGGGCAGCGGTCGGCCGCCGGGCGGCTGGCGAACGGGCTGGTCGGAATCACGCCCCGGATTGTACGCCGGCGTCCGGCCAGCGGCCTGCCGCGCCGACGGCCGATTGACGGGCTCCGACATCGGCAGATACCGTCCAGAGTGCGTGACGGCGCCAGGAAGCTGGTGAGAATCCAGCACGGTCGCGCCACTGTGAGCCAGCCGCGGCAGCGGGCCGGCTAAGTCAGGTACTGCACCGTCACCACGCCCGGTCTAGTAGGGACGCAGGATCCCGAAGGAGGCTCCCGGTACCTTGATCGTTCTGCTGTCCACCTCGGACACCGACCTGCTGTCGGCCCGCGCAAGCGGCGCCGGTTACCGGCTCGGCAACCCGTCCCGGCTTCCGGTGGCGGACCTGCCGGCGCTGCTCGACGGCGCGACCGCAGTCGTGGTGCGCATCCTGGGCGGACGCCGGGCCTGGGAGGACGGACTCGACGCCGTCCTCGCCTCCGGGGTGCCGGCGGTCGTCCTCGGCGGCGAGCAGGCCCCGGACGCCGAGCTCATGGAGCTGTCGACGGTGGCGACGGGAATCGTCGCCGAGGCACACGCGTACCTGGCGCACGGCGGGCCGGAGAACCTGCGGCAGCTCGCGCGGTTCCTTTCTGACGCGATCGCGCTGACCGGTGAGGGCTTCGATCCGCCGGCCCCGATGCCGACCTGGGGACTGCTGGACCGGCCGCATGCGACGGCGCCTGAGGACCGTCCGGTCGTCGCCATCCTGTACTACCGCGCTCATCACGTCGCTGGTAACACCGGTTTCGCGCATGCCCTGGCCGACGCGGTGGAGGCGGCGGGCGGGCAGCCGCTCCCGGTGTTCTGCTCATCGCTGCGCACCGCCGAGCCGACGCTGATCGACGCGCTGCGCGCGGCGGACGCGATCGTCGTGACCGTGCTCGCGTCCGGCGGCCTCGTGCCCGCTGCGGCCGGCGCCGGCGGCGCCGACGAGCAGTGGGACGTCGGGGCGCTAGCTGGCCTGGACGTGCCCATCCTGCAAGGTCTGTGCCTGACCACATCCCGGGCCGACTGGGCCGCGAGCGACCAGGGGCTGACTCCGCTGGACGCCGCCACTCAGATCGCGATCCCCGAATTCGACGGCCGCCTCATTACCGTCCCGTTCTCCTTCAAGGAAACCGGCCCTGACGGCCTCACCAGCTACGTCCCGGATCCCGAGCGGACCGCCCGGGTCGCCGGCATCGCCGTCAAGCACGCGGTCCTCCGGCGTATCCCCGCGGCGCAGCGGCGCGTCGCCGTCATGCTCTCGGCGTACCCGACCAAGCACGCCCGCATCGGCAACGCAGTCGGCCTCGATACGCCGAAGTCCGTGGTCCGGCTGCTCGCCGCGATGCGGGACATCGGCTACGACATCGGCGGCGATGCGCTCCCCGGCGTGGCCGCCGGGGACGGCGACGCGCTCATCCACGCGCTCATCGCCGCCGGCGGACAGGATGAGGACTGGCTGACCCAGGAGCAGCTCGCCGGCGGCCAGGTCCGGATCCGCGCCGCCGACTACCGGGCGTGGTTCGCCGCCCAGGACGAAGACCTGCGGCGCGCGGTCACCGCGCACTGGGGCGAGCCGCCGGGCGAGCTGTTCACCGACCGCAGCCGCGAGCCGGACGGCGAGATCGTGCTGGCCGCGCTGCGAGCCGGCAACGTCGTCGTGCTGGTGCAGCCGCCACGCGGGTTCGGCGCCAACCCGATCGCGATCTACCATGACCCCGACCTGCCGCCGAGCCACCATTACCTGGCCGCTTACCACTGGCTGCGCGAGGAGTTCGGCGCGCACGCCGTCGTGCACGCAGGCAAGCACGGCAACCTGGAGTGGCTGCCAGGCAAGACCGCCGGGATGTCCGCCGCCTGCGGCGCGGACGCGGCGATCGGCGACATCCCGCTCGTCTACCCGTTCCTCGTCAACGACCCGGGAGAGGGCACGCAGGCCAAGCGGCGCGCCCACGCCACCCTGATCGGCCACCTGGTGCCGCCGATGGCGCGCGCGGAAAGCTACGGCGACATCGCCCGGCTTGAGCAGCTGATGGACGAGCACGCGCAGATCGCGGCGATGGACCCGGCTAAGCTGCCCGCCATCCGCGCCCAGATCTGGACGCTGATCCAGGCCGCCAAGCTGGACCACGACCTCGGCCTGGATCAGCGGCCGCACGAGGCGGAATTCGACGATTTCCTGCTGCACGTCGACGGCTGGCTGTGCCAGATCAAGGACGCCCAGATCCGCGACGGACTGCATGTCCTCGGGGCCGCACCGGAAGGCGCTGACCGGGTGAACCTCGTGCTCGCGATCCTGCGGGCCCGGCAGATCTGGGGTGGCCGGGCGCAGGCGCTGCCCGGCCTGCGGGAAGCGCTTGGCTACGCCGAGCGGTCCGACGACCGCGACGCGGCCGACGCGGTGGAAGCACAGGCCCGGGCGCTCGCCGAGGGAATGGAAGCGGCCGCCTGGGACCCCGCCGCGATTCCCGGCATCATCGTCAACACGCTGGGTGCGAGCCCGGACGGCACAATCACCCAGGCAGTCACCGGCGTGCTCACCTTCGCCGCGACCGAGGTGGTGCCCCGGCTCGCCGCGACAACCGACGAGATCACCAGGACGCTGCACGCACTCGACGGCGGGTTCATCCCCGCCGGCCCGAGCGGCTCGCCGCTACGCGGCCTGGTGAACGTGCTCCCCACCGGGCGGAACTTCTACTCCGTCGACCCGCGCGCCGTCCCGTCCCGGCTGGCGTGGGAGACCGGCCAGGCGATGGCCGACTCGCTGCTGGCGCGGTACCTGGCCGACACCGGGACCTACCCGCAGTCAGTCGGCCTCTCGGTGTGGGGCACCGCCGCCATGCGCACCTCCGGCGATGACGTCTCGGAAGTGCTCGCCCTGCTCGGCGTCCGGCCGGGCTGGGACGAGGCGTCCCGCCGCCTCAGCGGGCTCGAGCCGGTCCCGACGGCCGAGCTCGGCAGGCCGCGCATCGACGTCACCGTCCGGATCAGCGGCTTTTTCCGCGACGCGTTCCCGCACGTGGTCACCATGCTGGACGACGCCGTCCGGCTGGTCGCCGACCTTGACGAGCCGGACGACCAGAACTATGTCCGCGCCCACGCGCAGGCGGACCTTTCGGTCCACGGCGACGAACGCCGGGCGACCACGCGGATCTTCGGCTCTAAGCCCGGCGCGTACGGGGCTGGCCTCCTGCCGCTGATCGACGCGCGGAACTGGCGCGACGACGCCGACCTGGCCGAGGTCTACGCGGCCTGGGGTGGCTTTGCGTACGGCCGGGACCTGGACGGCCGAGAGGCCCGCGCGGACATGGAGACCTCCTACCGCCGGATCGCAGTAGCCGCGCACAACACCGACACACTCGAGCACGACATCGCCGACTCCGACGACTACTTCCAGTACCACGGCGGCATGATCGCGACCGTCCGGGCACTGACCGGGCACGCCCCCCGCGCCTACATCGGTGACTCCACCCGCCCCGACACCGTCCGAACCCGGTCGCTGGCCGAGGAGACGGCGCGCGTGTTCCGCGCCCGGGTCGTCAACCCGCGCTGGGTCGAGGCGATGAAGCGGCACGGCTACAAGGGCGCGTTCGAGCTCGCCGCCACGGTGGACTACCTGTTCGGCTACGACGCCACGGCCGGCGTGGTCGAGGACTGGATGTACGACAAGCTCACCCAGGCCTACGTCCTGGACCCGGCAATGCGGGAGTTCTTCACCCAGTCCAACCCGTGGGCGCTGCACGGCATCACCGAGCGGCTGCTCGAGGCCGCCGACCGCAAGCTATGGGACACCCCGGACCCGGAGACCCTCGCCGCGCTCCGCCGCGTCTACCTGGAGACCGAGGGCGACCTCGAAGACCGGTAGCCGTCAGCCGGCGAGACTGCTGACGATCGCGGGCAGGCCCGTCGGGATGCCGCCTTCGATGAGGCCGAGCAAGGCGCCGGAGTCCAGGTGCTGGCTGATCATGTCGGCGAGCACCTCGTAGCGGCGTTCCCTGACGGCGGCGAAGCTCACGTCTGGCGCGGGGACGAAGGCCCGCCCGGTACGGGCAGCCAAGTCGCGTAGGAACGCGCGTCGGAAGCCGTCGCTCTCGAAGATGCCGTGCCAGGTGGTGCCCCGAACAGCGCCGGCGGCGCAGCCGTCGAGGAAGAGCTCGCCGCCGTCCGCGGTGACGGTTCCGTGGTGGATCTCGTACCCGGTGGTGACGGGCTCGTCGAGCGCGGTCCCCGATCGCCGGGCGAGGGTCTTGGCTGGCGCAAACCGGACCGTGGCGGGCAGCAACCCCAGACCTGCGACCGTGCCGGCGCGGCTCTCCACGTCGTCGGTGATCTCGCGGGCGAGCATCTGGTAGCCGCCGCAGATGCCGAGCACCGGGCGGCCGCGCGCGGCCCGGTCGGCGATGGCCGCCCCAAGGCCGGTCTCCCGCAGCCAGCCCAGGTCGCTGACGGTGGCCCTGGTTCCGGGGACGATCACCAGGTCGGCGCTATCCAGCTGGGCCGGGGTGGTGGCGAGGTCGACGCTGACGCCGGGCTCGGCGGCGAGCGGGTCGATGTCGGTCACATTGGACATCCGGGGCAGCCGGATGACCGCGATCCGCAGGCGGTCGGCGCCGCGAGGCGGCAACACGGCGCGAGGCCTGGAGTCCAGGTCGAGGGAGTCCTCGGCATCCAGCCACAGGTCCTGTCGCCAGGGGAGCACGCCCAGCGTGGGCCGTCCCGTCATCGAGCGCAGCATCTCCAGACCTGGGGCCAGGAGCCGGAGGTCGCCGCGGAACTTGTTGACCACGAAGGCGGCGATGTGCCGCTGGTCGGCGGGATCGAGCACCGCGAGAGTCCCGTACAGGGCGGCGAGCAGCCCGCCGCGGTCGATGTCACCGACGACGATCACCGGCAGGTCCGCCGCGCGGGCCAGGCCCATGTTGGCGATGTCGCGGTGCCGCAGGTTGATCTCAGCCGGGCTGCCCGCGCCCTCACAGAGGACCACATCGAACCGGCGGCGCAAGTCCGCAAGGCTCGCGGTGACCGCATCCTGAAGCATCGGCTTGAGGTCCTGGTAGTCCAGCGCGCCTGTTTCGCCGATCGGCTGCCCGAGCAGCACGACCTGACTGCGGGTCTCGCTGCCCGGCTTGAGCAGCACCGGATTCATCGCCGCCTCGGGCTCGGAACCAGCCGCGGCGGCCTGCATTGCCTGGGCGCGGCCGATCTCGGCCCCGTCGGCGGTGACCGCGGAGTTCAGCGCCATGTTCTGCGCCTTGAACGGTGCCACCCGGACCCCCTGCCGGGACAGCCACCGGCACAAGCCCGCGACCATGACGCTCTTGCCAGCGTCCGACGAGGTTCCCGCGACGAGCAGCGCGCCTTTCACCGGCCCAAGGGTAGTCGTCCGCGATCTATGCTGAGATCTTGACTAGATCTGAAGAAGCCTTGACGCCTCCTTGAAACTTGCTTAATGTCCGGTATGTATGCGTGGCGGCGCGAAGGAAGCTGGTGAGAGTCCAGCACGGTCGCGCCACTGTGAGCCGCCCGCGGCAGCGGGCGGTGAGTCAGATACTTCGCCGTCACGATGCCTGTTCGAGTAGGGACGCACGATCCTGAAGGAGGCTCTCTTGACGAGCATTTCGGTCCCCGGCAGCCAATCCGCCCCGCGAGTATCGCCGCACGCCCTGTCCCGCGGACGGGTGGCGCTGATCCTTGGCATCACCGTTTTCCTCGCCCTGGCCGTCTACTACTTCGTCGGCGTCGACGAGGGAATGACCTCGCTGTTCGGCAAGACCATGGTGATCCACGAGTGGGTGCACGACTCGCGGCACTTCCTCGGCTTCCCCTGCCACTGACCAGCAGCAGGGAGCCGCGTACCCATGGAAATCCGCATCATCCTGCGCGGCGCGCTGTCCGGCGCGGTCGCGGGAATCCTCGGCTTCGTCTTCGCCCGGATCTTCGCCGAACCGGTCATCGACAAGGCGATCGCCTACGAATCAGGCCGCGATGACATCCTCGCGGCGCTGAACAAGGCCGCCGGGCGGGCGGTCGCCCCGGACGGGCCGGAGATCTTCTCCAGGACCATCCAGTCCACGATCGGCATTGCCACCGGCATCATCGCGTTCTCTACCGCCATGGGCGCGCTCGTCGCCGTCGCCTACCTGGTGCTGCACGGCAGGTTCAACATCCGGCCCCGCAACCTGGCCTGGATGATTGCCGGGTTCGGGTTCCTCGGCGTGTACCTGCTGCCGTTCGTGAAGTACCCGGCCAACCCGCCGGCGATCGGGCACACCTTCACCATCACCACCCGCGGTCAGCTGTACCTGTCGATGGTGGCCTGCTCGCTGATCCTGCTCGGCCTCGCCGTCTACCTAGCCCGCAAGCTGGCGCCGCGGTTCGGCATGGTGACGGCGGTCGTCATGTCGGCCGTGGCGTTCCTTGTGGTGTACGGGGTCACCATCGGCCTGCTGCCGTCGCTCGGGAACCTGTCCGCGAACGTGGCCGCGAGCGATCAGTTCGGGTACGCGCGGGCCGCTACGGAAACGCCGCAGCCGATCACCAACATCCTGTCCACCCCGCTTGTCATCGACGGCAAGACGATCGCGCCCGGCCAGATCCTCTATCCTGGCTTCGACGCCGACGTGCTGTGGAAGTTCCGCTGGTACTCGCTCATCAATCAGGCGCTGATCTGGCTGACGATCGCGCTGGTGTTCGGCGGCTTGCTCGAGCGGTTCCTCGCCGGTCCCGAGCGTCAGCGCGACCCGGAGACTGAGGAGCTCCCCGAGTCGGCCGTGCCGGTGGTCTCCGGCCAGCCCTGACCACCGCGCACGACGGGGGCATGCTCGGTCAACTGGCATCCTTTGGCCCTTTCTTCGCGGTCGCCTCGCATCCGCCGGGCGCATCGCCCATCCCGCCATGGCGTCCGGTCAGCGAGCTGACCGGACCGACCGGAGTGCTCCGTGAGCGCGTCGCGTCGGTCCGGGCGGCCCTGGCTGCCAGGGGTGGGCGCGCCGTCGGGGAGGTCGAGCTCCGCGTCGCTGCCTCGGCGGTCCACCTCGGCCTGGTCGCGCGGCTGATCGCGCCCGCGCTCGGCGCGGCGGTCCTCCGGTGCCCGGTCGACATGCGTCCCGCCGGGCTCTGGTGGCAGGACGAGGCCGGCGGCCCGATACCGCTCTCGGTCCCGGCCGACAACCATGGCGGCGGGCCTGACCCGGTGTCTCCAGAGTGGGACCGGCTGCTTGTCGACGAGGCGGTCGTCCCTGTCACGACGGCGATAGCGCGGCTGGTCCCCATATCCGGCCGCGTCCTCTGGGGAAACGTGGCCTCGGCGGTCAACGCGGCGGCCGCCCAGCTGGCCGGGCAGCGGCCGGACCTGGCCGAGGACGCCTGGCAGGCGGCGGGCCGCCTGTTCGGCAGCCCGCGGCTACATAGCGAGCGCCTGTCGCCGGGACCGGCGTTCCGCCGGTCAAGCTGCTGCCTGTTCTACCGGCTCGCGCCGGGGAACCGGGCTGCCGTCTGCGGCGACTGCGTCCTCGCCCAGTCCGGAATGCGCGAACGGGATGGAGTCGGCCGCGCCCGTTCCGGATAACTTGAATTTTCTTTCCCGCGCCAGGGCGAAAGCTGCGCACGCGACGGCCGCCGCGACTGTGACAGCGCGGCTCAGCCGCGTGGCCCTGGCGATGTCGCGTGGCCGCGTCGCGCGCCCGCCGGCGCCGAGGATGGGACGGTCCTCGATGTGGGAGCCGTAGTCGTTGCGGCCGCCGAGGCGGACGCCCAGCGCGCCGGCGAAGGCCGCCTCCGCCACTCCCGCGTTCGGGCTCGGGTGGCGGCGGCCGTCCGCCCAGGCAGCGGCCAGCGCGCCACGGCCGCTCCCGCCCGCCGCGGGCGCGACCAGGGCCGTGAGCACGGCGGTCAGCCGGGCGGGCAGGTAGTTGGCGGCATCGTCGGTCCTGGCGGCCACGAAGCCGAAGTTCTCATAACGCGGGCTGTGATGGCCGACCATGGCATCCAGCGTGTTGACCGCCCGGTACGCCAGCAGGCCGGGCAGCCCCGCGATTGCGCCCCACAGCAGCGGGGCGACCACCGCGTCGGAGGTGTTCTCGGCCACCGACTCGACCGTGGCCCTGGCGATCTCCGCCTCGTCGAGGAGGTCCGTCCGGCGGCCGACGAGGTGGGTGAGCTGCTCGCGGGCCGCAGGCAGATCGCCTCGCCGCAGGTGCGCGGCCACCGCCTCGGCCTCGGCGGAAAGAGAGCGCGAGCCGAGGACCGTCCACGTGCAGAGGGCCGTGGCCGCCGCCAGCCAGGGCGCCGGGAGGCCGCGGAGCAGCAGGCCGAGGACCGTGGGCCCGGCGACCAGCGCCGCGGCATACCCTGCCCCGGCGGCGCGGTCGTCCCGCCACATCCAGGCCTCGAGCCGTGCTGCCGCGGAACCGAACAGGGCAACCGGGTGGCCGCGGCGCGGATCCCCGGCGATCTGGTCGAGCACGACACCAGCGAGCAGCCCGGCCGCCGTCGCGCGGGCGCGGCGCTGGCGACGGGAAAGAGCGGGCACGCGCACCAGAGTAACGAGGTGGCATAGTTGGCACGTGCACCTGCGTCCCGCTGAGCGATGAATATCGACCTATCCCACCATGGTGACGCGGACCTCGTTCCCGGGCTGATCGACCTCGCGGTCAACGTGCGCTCAGGCGGGACACCGGGCTGGCTCGCGGCGCGCATCCGCGACACCGACCTCGCCGCGTACCCGGACCAGCGCGACGCGGTGGCCGCGGTAGCGGCCCGGCACGGCCGCACCGTGGACGAGGTTCTGCTCACCGCTGGCGCGGCCGAGGCTTTCGTACTGCTGGCCCGGGTCATGCGGCCCCGGCGGGCGGTCGTGGTCCACCCTCAGTTCACCGAACCCGAGGCGGCGTTGCGCGCGGCCGGGCACCACGTCGACCGAGTGATCCTGCCGTTCCCGTTCACCCTGGACCCCGCGGCGGTGCCGCCCGACGCGGACCTCGTCTTCGTCGGCAACCCGACCAACCCGACCTCGGTGGCGCATCCGCGAACTGCCCTGCTCGGGCTGCTCCGGCCGGGCCGCACCGTCGTCATCGACGAGGCGTTCGCCGACTGCCTGCCGGGAGAACCGGAATCGCTGGCCGGCCACGACGACCTGACCGGGCTCATCGTAATCCGGAGCCTCACCAAGACCTGGGGACTAGCCGGGCTCCGGGTCGGCTACCTGCTCGCCGCCCCCACGCTTGTCCGACGGCTCACAGCCGCGCAGCCGCTGTGGGCGGTATCAACGCCGGCCCTGGCGGCGTGCGTCGCTACCGCGTCATCGTCCGCGTTGCGCGAGGCGGGGGAGTGGGCACTCAAAGTCGCCGCTGAGCGCGCGCACCTGCTGCGCCGCCTAGATGGCCTTGCCGGGATCCGGGTGGTGCCGGGCGCCACGGCATCGTTCGTGCTGCTCGACACGCGGGTGCCGGACATCAGGGCCCGGTTGCTCCGCCAAGGTTACGCGGTCCGGCGCGGCGAGACGTTCCCAGGCCTCGGCCCGGGCTGGATCCGCGTCGCCGTCCGGGACACCGGGATAGCCGACCGGTTCGCGGCGGCACTCGCGGCCGCGTCGCAGCCTTGACGTTATTCCGTTTCGACGCGAAGGTGCCGTCCCGCCGTCACGTGACCTTCTGCCAGGTGACGCTGTACGGGCTGAAGGCTTTAGGGCAGGTGACATACCGGTTCGCGGCGAGCATCGCGAGCGCGTTCCGTGCGACCCTGACCGATATTCCATGCTCGTTCGCCAGGTCGGCCGCGGGGAGGGGATCGCCGTGCTTGTACTTGCCGGACTCGATCTTGGCGCGGAGGATGCGGGCAAGCTTGACGTACTGGGGTGAGTAGTCGGCATCGATGTCATGAAGCATCGGAAGGTCGGAGATGGCATCCATCGCCTATGCCTGCCTGACGAGGACTGCGTACACCGCTTTACCAGGGTCTTTCGGTCTCCATCCCCAGCTGGCGGACAGGGCTTCGACAATGTTCAAGCCGCGGCCGTGCTCGGTGTCCTCGGACAGGCCACGCTTGACGGGGGGATGTGGTGAGGGGTCGGTGACTATGACCGCGACCGCTCCAGAGGCCGCCAGGTGGATGACCTCGAAGCCGAACTTCAGCCCGTCTGTGTGCTTGATGGCGTTGGTGGCGAGTTCGGAGGTGACCATCACGGCGTCCTCGGAATAATCGCCCAGCTTGTGGTAGGTGAGTGCGGCCCGGACGTAGAAGCGCGCCATCCGCACCGAGGACGGGGTACTCGGTAGCGTGAACGTGATCAGTGACGTGGTCTCTGTTGCGGCGACTGCCATCGTCGTGCGTTCCCTTCGTGCCTGCGTGCTGGCAGCCTGCACGCTCGGGAACGCATTTGGTAGAGGATGCTGGGCATCTGGCCATCCCATACCAGGCATGGCAAATTGGCCAGGTTAGCGAGCTCCAAGCGGAGCACGTTCGGTCGCCGGGAGTGTCCGTGGCTAACGTCCGCCCGCACCGTTGACCCACGCGCGCAGTGAAAAAACCTACCGGCCGAGAAGTTACCTGATAGTCGCAGTGAAGGTTCGCCATGCGTCATCGGTGAAAGTGACGACAGGGCCGGTGCGGTCGGTGGTGTCGCGGACTAGCACGGCCTCAGCCAAAGACGCTACCTCTACGCAGGCTCCGCCGTTGTCCCCTGAGTAGCTGCTCTTGCGCCAGTTGCTTTCCATTCCTCGCAGATCCGCTCTATGAATGCCAGGGACTCCGACGCCCTGAGCGCTTCGTTCCTGAGCGTATCGAAGCGGGTTAGCAGGCCGGCAATGATTTCAGCGTCCTCGAATACCTGACCGGCGACGGCGGTCTCTACATACGCAGCGCGCTCGGTCAGGGAGAACCCGCCCAGCAGGCCAGCGTGCGCGATTGCGGGCACCACCTGGATCGTGATGTTCGGCAATCGCGCCACTGCCTCAAGGTGTGCCATCTGGGCGGTCATGACCTCTGGCGGGCCGACGCGGCGGTGAAGCGCAGCCTCGTCGGTGAGGAACCAGGCTGCGGGTGGGTCGTCGCGGGTCAGGATCACCTGGCGCTTCATCCGCGCTGCGAGCCGCGCGTTTACCTCGTCGTCGGTCACGCCAGGGCTGACAGCTAGGATCTCGCGGGCATAGTCCTCGGTTTGCAGCAGCCCGTCGAGCAGGCTCGGGAACCAGTTCCGCAGGGTTAGGGCGCGTTGCTCATGGCTTACATAGTTGCGGAACCAGGGCGGGGTAGCGATCCAAGTGCGGGACTCTTCGAAGAACTCGGTGAACCACCCGGCACGGTGGGGGAAGACCTGGTCGCACAGCTGGGCGAGCAGTTCTGTCGCTGGGCGCTTCCCGCTCTCGATGCGGGACAGGTGCGCGGGGTCATAGCCGGTTCGCTGCCCGAACTCGGCCAGCGTCCAGCCGGCTGCGAGCCGTTCCTTACGTACCTGGCGCCCGAAGTATCGGACGGGGTCGTTCATGCGATCACTCATCGGTGCATCCCTCGCCACGTGGCGTAGGACCGCATTGCGCGGAGCTGGCCAGTGGCCGGCAGGATCGCGGGAAACGGGCGTCTGAACGACCGAACGATCCTGCCGGACCGACTGCGATCCTAGCAAGATAGTAATAGCTCTGCATAGCTCTCAGAGCTAGCTGACGTTATCGCAGCTCACTGAGCATTCTAAAGTGCCCGTGTGAACGCTCGTCCTGTCGATCCCTTCGGGCCGGAATATGCCTATGTGCAGGTAGCGGACGATGTCCAGCGGCGGATCGCAGAGGGTGAGATTTCGGCGAAGCTCCCCAGCGAGCGGAGCTTCGCCGAAGAGTACGGCGTCGCCTACACCACCGTGCGTCATGCCATGGCGATGCTGCGCGAGCGCGGGATCATCGTCACCGTTCACGGCCGTGGCACCTATGTGAACCCGAAGAAGTCCGGTAACGGTCCGCGGTGAAGTCACGTCCTAGGCACGTGCGCTTGAACCACTACGGCGTTCACCACGTATCACTTCATGGTGTGAAAAGCGGCGCACACTGACCACGCAATAGGCGAGCGACCAAGGGAAACGGGCGCGCCAATGGCAGTCAGTTCCGCCGACGTGCGGGCAACCGCAGAGCGAGTTCCCGCACGTCCAGAAGCCCGGGGTTTCATGTCCGGCGACCACGTGAAGGCGTAGCCCCGTCATGCAGGTCACCGCGACATGGACCGGCGCACAGGCAGACGCGCTGCGGCAAGCGTTGCGCATGACCAATGAATCGTTCGCTGAGCACCTTGGCGTCTCGGTTCGCACCGTCGCATACTGGCGGCAGCGGCCTGACATGATCCCCCAGCGCCAGATTCAAGATTTTCTCGACGCCGCGCTTGATCATGCTTCTGACCGGATAAAAGCACAGTTCGCACTACTTGCAAGCGAGACGCGCGATGCTCCTGAGGACGAGCCGGACGCCGGACAGCCCTTCTGCGTTCCGCTCGATGCCATGACAAACCAAGCATGGAACGGAGACGACGCGCGTCGGCTTTCACTCAGCTTTGACGCCGCGCTGGAAAGATCCGCCGTCGAAGACATCGAGCGGCTGTCGCACCTGTGGCTCATCTCAGATCCGCCACAGGTAATCGAGCTGAGTGCCGGACGGCGAGTCAGCGATGCGCTCCTGAGCGCAGTGGAGCATCGAGTTGTCCAGCTGCGGCGGGCCGACGATTTCGTAACCGGTGCTGCCAGCAGGGATCTCATGCGGGTCGAGTTGACGGCAACCGTTTGCCTTCTGTCCGAGGGAACTCTTACGGATCAGCAGGCGCGCCGTGCTCTCACGGCGATCGGTGAACTCGCACAGCTCGGCGCGTGGGTGGCCGCCGATGCTGGCTTGCTTGATGAAGCGGCGCGGTATGTCAGGGGCGGGGTCCTGGCCGCGCGTGGCGCAGACAACGCGCCTCTTGCCGCGAACCTCATCTCGACTTTCAGTTATCAGGTTGCCAACGCCGGAGACCCGAATGAGGCTGTGGTCCTTGCTCGCACTGCGTACCAGGGCGGCCGGTCTGGCGCGACGCCGCTAGGGCGAGCGCTGCTGCTGGAGCGGGTCGCATGGTCGGCCGCGCGGTCTGGTGACGTCCGCGAATGCGAGCGGGCTCTCGGGATGGTTGAGGAAAGCTTCTCCGCGGGGCGCAGGGATGATGACCCGGATTGGCTTTACTGGCTCAACCGTGAGGAAATCGACGTCATGGCCGGCCGCTGCTACACCGAGCTGAGGAATCCGGCTCGCGCTGAGCCGCTGCTCACGAACGCTATGGCGCGTTACGATCCGGCGCTCGTCCGGGAGAACTCGCTTTACCTGAGCTGGCTCGCCGAAGACTACGTCCAGCTCGGTGAGATTGAGCATGCTGCGGGCATCGCGCTGCAGATGGCGGCGCTGGCGGCGCGTACGAACTCCGCGCGGACTGACACCCGCTTGCGCTATCTCGCGAAGCAACTTGGCCCATACCGGGGCGTGGCCAGCGTCGCGGAATTCTTTGATGAGTACCAATCGGCGACAGTACGCGAGATTCCTCCACCTAGACAAGCCAACTGACTCCGGGTACTAGGATAACTCGCCTCCCGGTCTGTCGGTTATTGGGATTTCTAGTTGTCGGGCCTCTGCAAAAAGCCCTGCTCTGATCCTCCGAGCAGGGCTTTTTGCATTGTGGTTGCATTGACTCGCGTTGAGTTTGCATTAAGCTTGCATGTAGCTTCCGGGATTGCGTGCTAATTGCATTAGCGTTGCATGGTAAAAGCGGCTGGTAGCCGGTGGAATCGGAGACATGGATGCACCTCAAGTCTCCGAAGGATGTGATGCCACATGAGCTATTACGCCAATTCTGAGGAGCGCTCCCGGCTTATTTCCGGGCTGCGCGACCTTGCGGAATTCCTCGACAAGAATCCCGGCGTACCCGCGCCACCGCGAACCGACATGCTCGTGTTCCCGCCAGTAGGGAGCAACGCGCAAATGTTTGCCGAGATCGACGCGATCGCCGGCCAGATCGGCGCCACGGCCAGTGACGCCGACAGCCCGACCGGGCACTACAGCGCCCACCGCGACTTCGGACCGGTCCAGTACCGCGCCGTCGCCATCCCGCACAGCGCCCGCGCTGACGAGAGCAGAAAGGCGGAATAGCGATGCTGCTGCACCTGATCCTCGGCTCCGCCGCCCTCATGGCCGGAGCGTTCACCGGAGGCCTAATCCTCGCCGTCATCGGCATTCAGCGAGGCGACCACGGCCAGCGACTGACCGGCAAGCCCGCCAGCTCGAGCGAGGCATTCGCCCGACGCATTCTGACCGGATCAGGCGGCTGCGGCCCGCGCGGCGACGCAGAGGACGGTGACTGATGAGCCAGATCACCGACGTCTCCGCCGTGATCGTCCTCGCCCGGCACTGCAACGAACTCAACTGCCCGAAGTGCCGTGCCCGGGCCCGCTGGGCTCGGCGTAAGGCATGGCGTTCCCGCAAGTCCCCGACACGCCGTGACCGCGGCCGGAAGAGGTGATGCCGAATGACTGTCTCGATTCCACTCATCGCACTCGTGGCGATCGTCGCCTACCTCGCTTACCGGCACATGGGACTGCGGGCCTGGCACGCGATCGTCTGCGCGCTGCTCGGCTTCCTCCTCGCCGCGACCAGCGCCGCGCCCCAGATCCGGAGCTTCATCGCCGGAATCGTCCAGTGGCTCCAGGCCGGCGGAAAGGGGTGATGTCCGATGACTGACGCTTACAGGCTGACGCCACCCGCCGAAAGCCCGCCGTGGGCTCTGTACGTCGGCGACTCCCAGGCCGTCCTCGACGGCATGCCCGCCCAGTCGGCCAACTGCATCGTCACCAGCCCGCCGTCCTGGGGCAAGCGAGACTACGGCGTGGCCGGGCAGTACGGCCACGAGGACAGCCCCGCCGCGTACATCGAAACCATGCGAAATGTGTTCCGGGAAGCGCGGCGGGTGCTCGCGGACGACGGGACGTGCTGGCTCAACCTCGGCGACTCCTACTCAGCCAGCGGCGGCGGCGCGACCGGGATGCACGCCTACCTCGGCGAGCACATCACCACCCACCGCGTGACCGGGATGCACGCGAAGAACCTGCTCGGCCTGCCCTGGCGCGTCGCGTTCGCGCTCCAGGATGACGGCTGGATACTGCGGAACGCGATCGTGTGGCACAAGCCGAACGCGATGCCCGAATCGGTGCGCGACCGGCTGTCGTGCCGGCACGAGCTGCTGTTCCTGCTCGTCAAGCAGCCTGCCTACTGGTTCGACCTGGACCCGATCCGCGTCCCTCACTCGGCGGACACGCGCCGCCAGCAGCGAGAGCCGCGTACCCGGCCGCCGGGCCGTCCGGATAGGTGTACCCGGCCGCTGAAGTACGGGCCGGGTACGCGCGAGGTCACCACGGCCCGCCGCTATGGCACAGGGCGGCACAGCGCGAGCCACCGGCGCGCGCACCCGAACGGGCGCAACCCGGGCGACGTGTGGTCGATCCCCACCCGCCCCTACAGCGGGCCGCACTTCGCGGCTTACCCGATCGGCCTTCCGCTGCGGCGCATCGCGGCCGGATGCAAGCCGAGCGGGACCGTCCTCGACCCGTTCGCCGGCAGCGGCACGACCGGACTGGCCGCCATCCAGCTGGATCGCCGGTTCACCGGCATCGACCTGTCGCCCGACTTCGCGCGGCTCGCCGCGGGACGGCTCGCCCAGGCCGTCGCCGGCAGGACGGAGGGCGCGCGATGAACCTCAGCCACCCTGCCGAGATCACCACGCGCAACGACATAGCGCGCGACATCATCGCCGGCTTCGCTGCGGTCACACCATCGCTCGCAGGCGCATGGCGGCTCATCGACACTGCGCTCGCCGACCTGCCTGCCGTCCTCGCCGCCCTCGGCAAGGCCCGGGCGGAGCTCGAGGCGGTGCGGCTGGATCGCGCCAACCTGCTCGCCGCGATCCGCGCGGCCCTCGCGGCCGACGCCGAGGGCGAGTCCTACCCGCTCGGCTACCTGCGCGACGAACTCGACTCGCCCGATACCCCGGCTGCCACCAGGCGGCGCGGATGAGCACGTACCGGCAGATCCGCAGGCAGACCCGCCGCGCCCGCCGCGCCGACCTGCAGCCCATCGTGGTCATCGACAGCCCGTTCCCAGCGCCAGCCGGGGTGATCCTCGCCCGCTGGGCGTGGCGGTACCGCTCCGAGATCGCGCCCGCCGCAACGGCTTGCGCGGTCCTCGGGGCGGGCTGGTGGCTCCACGAGACGCACCGGCACTGGTGGCCGTGGCTGCTGACCGTCTCGGACCTGGCCGCGGTCGCGCTCGTGATGTTCGGCGCGCGGCTCGGCCTTCTCCGGCTCGCAGAGCGGATCTACGCGGCGGCCGTCACGCTCGCTGCTGGCGGATGGCTCGCATCCTCGGCACTGCTTGGCCCGTTCACCTCCCCGCTCCCGCAAGTCCTGGGCGTCGGCGCGGTCATCCTCGCGGTCCCGTGGTGGGCCCACCGGCGCCGCCGCGCCCGGGCCCGGGTGCAGCGCACCATCGCCGCCTGGCCGGACATCTCCAAGGTCATCGGACTGCCAGGATCAAAGATCCAGTCAGCAGCCGTGGACGTGTGGGGCTGGCGGGCACGGGTCAAGCTGGCCCGCGGGCAGACCATCGCCGACCTGACCGCGCGCATGCCGGCGATCGAATCAGCGCTCGGCACCTACCGCGGCGCGGTGCGCGTGCACCCGACCCGCGACGGCAAGGCGAACAGGTGCGAGCTGCGCGTCCTCGACACCGATCCGCACGCCGAGGCAATCGGCTGGCCCGGGCCGTTCGCCCGGTCGATAACCCAGCCGGTCGACCTCGGGCCCTTCGAGGACGCCGAACCCTGCCGCGTGTCGTTCCTGCGACGGCACGCGCTGTGCGCTGGCACCACCGGGTCGGGCAAGAGCGGCGGACTCAACGTGCTCATGGCCACCTTGGCCGCCTGCAACGACGTAGTCATCTGGGCCATCGACCTCAAAAACGGGATGGAACTCCAGCCCTGGGCACCGTGCATCGACCGGCTCGCCACCACGCCCACAGAAGCCGCCGCACTACTCGCCGACGCCGCCGCCATCCTGCAGGCACGCGCCGCGCACCTGGCCGCCATCGGCCGGCGAGTGTGGGATCCGAGCCCGCACATGCCCGCGCTGGTGATCATCATCGATGAGTACGCCGAACTCGCCGACGAAGCACCCGGCGCCATGAGCGATACCGATTCCATCGCCCGGCTCGGCCGCGCAGTGGCGGTAACACTCGTCGCCGCGACCCAGCGGCCCACCCAGAAAGCAATGGGACAAGGCGCCGTGCGCTCCCAGATGGACACCCGGATCTGCTTCCGCGTCCGCGAGCGCAAAGACGTCGACCTGATCCTCGGACAGGGCATGCTCGCCGCCGGATGGCACGCCCACACGCTCAACGCGCCCGGCAAATTCCTAGTCTCCGCACCCGAGCACACCACCCCGAAGCGCGCCCGCGCCTACCTCGTCACCGATCAGGACGTGGCCCGTATCGTCGCCCGCTTTGGGCCGCACCGGCCGCGGCTGGATGACGTGTCACGCGGCGTGCTCAACCCCGGTCCTGTGGTTGCCGAGCCCGCGCCGTGGTACCCGGCCGGCGCCCAGCGCGACCCAGACAAGCCCGGGGATGTCCCGGACGGCAACGACTCCACCACGCCGGACGGCGCGCTGTGGCTCGCGCTGTGCACCGCCCCCGACGAGGGCGCCGAGATCGCCGAACTCATGCGCCTCAGCGGCATGACCAGGCCGACCCTGTACCGGCACCTCGCCGCCCACGCCCAGGCAGGCCGAGCGATCCAGGTCAGCCGCGGCCGGTGGCGCGCGACCACGACCGAGGACCAGCTATGACCGTTTGTCTCACCCACTTGTCTCGTCTCACGCCTCGCGCGTGTCTGCACGTAAACGCGCGTACACGCCCTCTGAGACAAACGCCGAGACGACCACGACCCGCAATCAGCGAGCGGAGGTGATGCACGTGTCCAAGAACATCAACGCACGGATAGCAGCCGAAATCTCCTGGGCACGCACCTCTGATCGCAGCGCCCGCACCCGGCCCGCCCGCGAAGCCTTCCTCAGGCGCTTCGAACGCGAGGTAGACCCTGAAGGCAAACTCCCACCCGACGAACGCCGCCGCCGCGCCGAGCATGCGCTACGTGCTCACATGCTCCGCCTCCGCAAGCGAGCGATGGGTGCTAAGAAACTAGATGGGCAGTGATCCCACCGCATCAACGTCTGGATCGGCACCGACTCTCGTTGAGTCGCACCCAGGACCGTAGCGGCTCCCGGAAAAGGCTCTGCCGACGAGCTCTGTGCCGACACGCCAAGCGCGTGCACACTCCGGCTCGCCAGGCGAGCCGTAAGCGCCCGCGAGACACGCTGAAGCTGGACAACGCTACGACGTGGTTTCAGCCTCTGTGGGTGATATCGTGCGAGGCACCAGCATGAGGCGGCACACCTCAACTGACCCCGCGAAGGAGACCGGCTGGGCCCGCGGCGAAGGGCGCAACAACTGAATGCATGTCTACTTCGCGAAGGGTAAATTGTGCCGCTCATGATTGCATGCGAGACTCTCGTTCTCGCTGGAATTATCGTTATCTGCTGCGCGGCTTACACGATTGGGGCCCAATCGTTCGAGTTCTCGTTGGTGATCTTGAAAGTGGTCTCCATCTCTATCAAGATCATCTCACCGGCCGGGCGGAGGAGAACTAAGAGACAGGCAGCCAGGTCATGACGGAAGAGCCGAGCTGCCCCCATCGAAGATCGTCAGAGAGCCGTCGCGTTGATTCCCAGCGCAGCGAACTCGCGCGCTACTGTCTCGTACTCATCTCCGGTGATTCCTGGCTCGCCGCTGATGATGAAATCGCGCTGCTTCAGTGCCCACTCGGACCAGCGCTCGAAGGCGACCTGCAGGCTTTCGCCGAGCGCGCTCTCTATCGCCACGGGACGAGCCCCCGCGAGCATCGCGCAGTGGATCGCGATTGGCTGCCACCGCCTCAGCCATGCGCCTAGCGCGGACATGATCGCGAGTTCGGACAGCTCGTCGTACTGGGTCCGGCCATCGATGGGCCACGCCATCCGGTCAGTCCACAGCTGGGCTAGCTCGAACGCGCCCAGGTCCTCAGCGGCGCGGAACGTGATCGGCCGCGATGGCGGCTCAGAGCGATTGCGTGATCGGTTCATCGGGTCGTCTACCTCTCTGCCGAAGCCGAGGACAACCCTCCAAGACGCGCCCAGAGGCCGCGGATTTTTAAGCATCTGATTCGGCGCACACCGTAGATTGACGATCAGGATTTTCGCAGTTCAGCACAGCGAGGATCGAAAATCTATCCGTAGTCAGATGCTCTATCCGTTGAGCTACGAGCGCACGGCTTACGAGTATACGGCAGCTGGCAGGCTCCTGGTGCGCGTAGACGCTACGTTCCCGGGGCGCGACGCCGCGTCCCCAGAACGCATGTGCCCCATCGAGCGACGGGATAAGGCAGATAAGACCGCGCACCTCTCCACTTTCAATCTATAGCGCGGCGGGGGGCTTGCCGCAAGACCCGGGTCGTGCCGCATAATCGCAGGCCGGGGCAGAACGCAGGCAACCTCAGATCGGAGCTGATGACGTGAATTCGCTGGCTGCCAGCGCGTTTGACCTTCCCGGCAATCTGGCGGCCAAGGCCGACCCGGCCCTGATCGCCGGTGACCAGCAGCACTTCGCGGCCATCGCGGAGACCCTCGAGCAGTCGATCGCCGACCTGTCCGCCCGTCTCGACGCCGAGCGGAAGGCGCCCGGCGGCATCGGCCAGAAGGCACTGGACCGGGACATGCAGATCCACCGGCTGACCTCCCGGCTACGTGCCCTGCGCCGCTTCGGCCTTGACCTGTGCCTCGGACGCACCGTCAGGGCAGACAACCCCGAGCCGGTGTACATCGGGCGGCTTGGCCTCACCGACCGTGCGGGCCGCCGGCTGCTGATCGACTGGCGCTCTCCCGCGGCCGAGCCGTTTTTCGGAGCGACCCACGCCAACCCGATGGGCCTGGCGAGCCGCCGCAGGTACCGGTGGGCCCTCGGCCGGATCAGCGATTACTGGGACGAGGTGTTTACGCCGGATGGACTTGAAGGGCACGCGGCGCTGGACGACCAGTCCGCCTTCATCGCCAGCCTGGGCGGCAGCCGGTCTGCCCGGATGCGGGACGTGCTCGGCACCATCCAGGCCGACCAGGACGCGATCATTCGCGCGGGATCCCGTGGCGCTCTCGTCGTCGACGGTGGTCCCGGCACGGGGAAGACAGTCGTCGCCCTGCACCGCACCGCGTACCTCCTGTACTCCGATCCCCGACTCGGCCATCGCCGGGGCGGCGTGCTGTTCGTCGGCCCGCATCAGCCCTACCTGGCCTACGTCTCCGATGTCCTGCCCAGCCTCGGCGAGGAAGGTGTGCAGACCTGCACCTTGCGCGACCTCGTCCCTCAGGGCGCCGCGGCAACGCCGGAGGCCGACCCGGACGTGGCCCGCCTGAAGTCGTCCGCGGACATGGTGACGGCGATCGAAGCGGCCGTCAGGTTCTACGAGCAGCCGCCCGCGAACGGGATGACGGTCGAGACCGACTGGGGCGGCAGCTGGCTGAGCGCCGACGACTGGGCCGAGGCGTTCGAAGCGCCGGAGTCCGGTACTCCGCACAACGAGGGGCGCTATCAGGTCTGGGAGGAACTGCTCGGGATCTTGATGGACTCCCGCGACGATGACGTCCCGGCCGACCTGTTCCGCAAGTCGCTGCTGCGGAACCAGGAGCTGCGCACGACCTTCAGCCGGGCGTGGCCGCTGCTCGAGGCCGCTGACCTCGTCGCGGATCTGTGGTCGGTGCCCGCCTACTTGCGCAAGTGCGCTCCCTGGCTCGGCCCCAAGGATGTTAGGCGGCTGCAGCGCCCGGACCCCCGGGCCTGGACGGTATCCGACCTGCCGCTCCTGGACGCGGCTCGCCTTCGGCTCGGTGACCCGGAGGCGTCCCAGCTCAACCGCAAGCGTGCCGCCGCCGTCGCCGCCGAACGGGAGCGGATGACCCGCGTCGTGGACGACCTGAGCCGGGTCGCCGACGACGAGTACGGCGTCGGCCTGGTGACGATGCTGCGCGGCGAGGACTTCCAGGACGCCCTGGTCGACGAGGCCGCGCTGCCGAGCGCCGACCGGGAACTGCTCGCCGGCCCGTTCGCGCACATCGTCGTGGACGAGGCGCAGGAACTGACCGACGCGGAGTGGCAGATGCTGCTGCTTCGCTGCCCGTCCCGGAGCTTCACCGTGGTCGGGGACCGCGCCCAGGCCAGGCACGGGTTCACCGAGTCGTGGCGGGAACGGCTCGTGCGAGTCGGATTCGACGAGATCAACCTGGCCTCCCTGACCATCAACTACCGGACACCGGAAGAGGTCATGGCGGAGGCCGAGCCGGTCATCCGGGCCGCGCTCCCCGACGCCAACGTGCCCACCTCCATCCGCAGCACCGGCGTCCCTGTCGTGTACGGATCCGCCGCGGACTTGGACGAGATCCTCGGCGACTGGCTCGCCAAGCATGCCGAAGGGGAAGGGATCGCCTGCGTCATCGGCGGCCCCGCGTTCCTGGCGACCTCCCGCGTCCGGTCGCTGACCCCGGAGCTCGCGAAGGGGCTTGAGTTCGACCTCGTGGTCCTCGTCGATCCTGACGCGTTCGGCACGGGCATCGAGGGAGCGGTCGACCGCTATGTAGCCATGACAAGGGCGACCGAGCAGCTTGTCATCCTCACCAGCGACGGTCACGGGAGGCGTCAATGACCGGGCATGCGGTGGTGATCGCCGGGGGAGGCCCGACTGGACTGATGCTCGCGGGCGAGCTGGCGCTGGCCGGGACCGACGTCGCCATTGTCGAGCGGCGCACCAGCCAGGAGCTCGAGGGCTCCCGCGCCCGCGGCCTGCACGCACGCACCATCGAGGTTCTCGATCAGCGCGGAATCGCTGACCGGTTCCTTTCTGAGGGGCAGGTGCATCCGGTCGTGGCCTTCGTGATCCGCCTGGACATCGGTGACCTCCCCACCCGCCATCCCTACACGCTCGCGCTCATGCAGAACCAGTTCGAGCGCATACTGGCCGGCTGGGTCAGCGAGCTGGGTGTGCCGCTCTACCGCGGACTCGAGGTGACGGGCTTCACGGAGGACGGCACCGGCGTCGACGTGGAGCTGTCCGACGGCCGGCGACTCCGGGCGCTGTACCTCGCGGGGTGCGACGGCGGGCGCAGCCTTATCCGCAAGGCCGCCGGCATCGAGTTTCCCGGCTGGGATCCGTCTGTCAGCTCCCTGATCGCCGAGGCCGAGATGAGCGAGGAGCCGCAACTGGGCATCCGCTACGACGACAAGGGCACTCAGGCTATGGGCAGGCTGGAGGACGGGAAGCGGGTGGGGGTGGTGGTAACCGAGCGGTATGCCGGGCAAGCCGGCGAGCCCACTCTGGCTGACCTCAGCCGCGCGCTCGTCGCCGCGTGGGGAACGGACTTCGGGGTGCACAGCCCGACCTGGATCTCCCGGTTCACCGACATGACCCGGCAGGCGGCGTCCTACCGCAAGGGACGCGTGCTGCTGGCCGGGGACGCCGCCCACGTGCATTACCCGGTCGGCGGTCAGGGCCTTGAGCTCGGCGTGCAGGACGCGGTGAACCTGGGATGGAAGCTGGCCCAGGTGGCCAGCGGGGCATCACCGGAAAGCCTGCTGGATACCTACCATGCCGAGCAGCACCCGGTCGGCGCCCGCGTGCTGCGCGGCACCATGGCGCAGACCGCGCTCACCCGGTCCGACGCGCGCATCGATGCGCTTCGCGAGACCATGTCCGAACTGCTGAGCATGGACGAGCCTCGCAAGCTGTACGGCGCGAGGGCATCAGGACTGGACATTCATTACGACCTCGGCGATGGGCACCCGCTGCTCGGGCGCCGCATGCCCGATCTCGACCTGGTCACCGCCGGCGGCCCGGTACGGGTCTTCACCCTGCTGCACGACGCCCGGCCCGTGCTGCTCAACCTCGGCGATCCCGGCAGCATCGAAGTCACCGGATGGGCAGACCGGGTCCGGCTGGTCGACGCCGCCTACGCCGGCCCATGGGAGCTTCCGGTACTCGGCACGGTCACCGCTCCCGCTGCCGTGCTGATCCGGCCCGACGGGCATGTCGCCTGGACGGGAACAGGGGATCCGGCCAGCCCGGGGCTCCGCGAGGCGCTGACTACCTGGTTCGGGCCGCCCGCGGTCCTGCCGGAGTTACCGGTAGCCGCTGCCCAGCGGCGGACCGCCGACCGGGAAGGGCGGGTTCCCGCAGGCATTGACCGCAGGCATCAGGCAGAACGCCCTGGGCCGAGGCAGCAGCGCTGACGAGATCTGCTTGAAGGTCGGCGCGGCAACCGCGGAGAGCGAGACCTCGCGGAACCCGGCCGGGATGGGCACGGTGAGCTTGGCCAGGTTCTGCGCGGTCGGCGGGAGCCAGGTGATGTCCGCCGTCTGCTGGACGGCTGGGGCGCCGGGCGCGCCAGCCGCGCCGGACGCCGAGCGGACAACCACGCGCACCGGGAGGTAGGTGCCCGGGCTGACCCAGATGGTCTCGGAGATCGGGCTGCCCGCACGGCTCGTCAGCTTGATCGCCTCGACCCCGTCGACGGTCTGCCGGCCGGCCACGGTCAGGGTTCCGCAGGAGACCGCGGTCCGCAGGGACCTGGCCACGGTCGACGGCAGCGAACTAGCGGGCAGGCCCATGCCCGGCAGCCCGAACTTGTAGAGCAACGGGGAGGCCCCGATCGCCGGCCGGCAGCCGCGCGAAGCGGGCAGGGTGGAAAACGGTATGGCGGCGGCGGGGCGGCCCAGCCCCGGCCGCTTGGTCCAGGACCGCGTCGAGTAATTGACCAGGGTGTACACAGACGAGCCGGCCGAGGCGGTGTA
>Ga0335073_10001387_pt1 | contig 32243 bp, 28 predicted proteins | sample Lox_Sample_22_FD_207093 | JGI IMG/M metagenome (GOLD analysis project Ga0335073, IMG submission 207093) | Soil microbial communities from Loxahatchee National Wildlife Refuge, Florida, United States - Lox_Sample_2.2 | ecosystem: Environmental > Terrestrial > Soil > Wetlands | place: USA... | reverse complement strand
TATGCCCAGGCCATCGACCGCGCGTTCCTGTATGCCGTGCCAGTGGCGGCGGCGGCCTTCGTGCTGGCCTGGTTCCTGAAGGAGATCCCGCTGCGGCAGACCGCGGGTGCGGCCGACCTGGGGGAGGGACTAGGCGCGGGATCAGCGCAGCGCACCTCGGCGCAGGAGATCGAGCGAGCCCTGCTGCGGCTGGCTGACGCTGAGATGCGCCGGCGAGGCTACGAGCGGATCGCCACTCTGGCCGGCCTTGACCTGCCAGCCGGCAGCTGCTGGGTACTCGCCCGGCTGGCCAAGCACGGCGACGTGGCCGGAGCAGAGCTGGCCAGGGAGGCTGGCGTGACCGTCGAGCGCGGCCGGCCGTATGTGGACAGGCTGGTTGACCGCGGGATGGTGCAGCGCGAGGACGGCATCCTGCTGCTGACGCCGGCCGGGCAAGTAGCTGCTGGCCGGATCTTCGCCGCGCGCCGGGAAGGCCTTGAGCGCCTGGTCGCCGAATGGTCGCCAGAGGAGCACCCCGATCTCGCCCGCATGCTCGACCACCTGTCGCGCGCGCTGATGGGCGAGGACGCGGACAGGCGCGCGGTGACCGCGCGGCCGGGCGCCCGCTCGGCAGCCAGCTGACCAAGGGGTCCGCAGCCGGGCCGCTGAGGCGTACGATCAGGCCATGCCAGCGCAGCGGCGGGCGGCGGGTGCCGGGCCGCAGTTCCTCCAGGTACAGACCACCACCGACTCGCGTGCCGAGGCGGTGGAGCTGGCACAGGCCGCCGTCGAAGAGCGGCTGGCTGCCTGCGCCCAGGTGGCAGGCCCGATCGCGAGCACCTACTGGTGGGAGGACGGCCTGGAGAAGGCCGAGGAGTGGCTGATCATGCTGAAGCTGCCCGCGGACAGGTTCGATGACCTGGCCGCGTTCCTGGCTGAACGGCACAGCTACGACGACCCGGAGATCATCGCCACGGCCATCGTCGCGGGATCGCAGTCTTACCTCGACTGGGTAGCCGAGGAAACCCGCGTGCAGTGACCCGCGATCCCGCGTACTCGGAGCTGAACCCGCTGCCCGCGGGAGAGCCCGAGCGTGCGGATAACCGGGATTACGGGCTTTTCGGGCCGGGCTCGGTCACCTGGCGGGTGCTCAGTGAGCCGGTGATGTGGATCGCCGGCGTCCGCGCCATGTACATGCAGGCCCTGCATCCCCGGGTGATGCTGGGCACCTGGCAGAACACCGCGTTCGCTAAACCCGACGAAGCCTGGGGCCGATTCACCAGGACGGTCGAGTTCGTCCGGGTTCGCACCTACGGCACGAAGCCCGAGGTGAATCGCGCGGCCGCCAGGCTGCGGAAGGTACATTCCTCGCTGACTGGCGTCGACGGCGACGGCTGCCGGTTCCGGCTGGATGATCCGGAGCTGCTGCTCTGGGTGCACTGCGGCGAGATCGGATCATATGCCGAGATCGCCCGGCGAAGCGGCGTGCACGTGAGCGCAGCCGAGCTTGACGCGTTCATCGCCGAGCAGCGGCGCAGTGCCGAGGTCGTCGGGCTGAGCCCGTCCATCGTGCCCGGCAGCATGGCGGAGCTGGAGGCCTACTATCAGCGGATGCGGCCGCGGCTGCGGGCATGCGCCGAAGCACGGCACGCGCTGCGGTTGTCATTCGCTCCGAAGTTGCCGCCGTCCCGCAAGCCACTGCAGCTCATCGTGCCGCCCGTCAACGTGCTGGCGTACGCGAGCCTGCCGCGCTGGGCGCGCCGCTTGTACGGCACGCCGGCAATCGGCCTTACTGACGGGGCCGTCACTATCGCGCTCCGGGCAGCGTTCGAATCGACCACCCGAATCCCGCCACAGCTACTGATACTGACCGGCGCGTCGGACGCACGGTCACGCCGATCGCCTGCCGCCTGAGCGTTGGCGCGGTGCGTCATCTACGCTGCTGGTGTGTCTTGGGGGGAAGATAACCGCAGGCAGCGCATAGTGCGGCTGCTGCGCACGTTCGCCGTCGATCCGGTCGGTGTGGGCCGGGCCCTGCCCGGAGAACTCCGGCAGTCGCGTGCGAACATCGGATTCCGCGGCGACGAGGCCGACCAGGCGTGGCAGGAGCACCTGCACAGCCTCATTGGCGCGGCGTGGCCGTGCCATGAAGGTAAGCGCCTCGACGAGCTCATGGTGGAAGTTGGCGCGCTGCTCTCGGCCCGCGGGTGGGGGTTCGGCCGGGACAACACCTACGGCTGGTACGCCGACGCCGACAGCTCGCTGTGCCGGGCGGTGTGGTGCACAGTCGTGCACACCCGGCCCGAGGTCGTGATTGAGACCGGCGTCGCGCACGGCGTCACGAGCCGCATCGTGCTCGAGGCCATGCGGCAGAACAACTGCGGGCACCTGTGGAGCATCGATCTGCCGTTCCCCTTCGATCATCGATTGCATGCCGAGACGGGTGCAGCCGTCACGGATGCGTGCCGCGGTCGATGGTCGTATCTGGAGGGCTCGAGCAGGCAGCGCCTGCCGTCGCTGGTCGCCGACCTCGGCCACGTCGAGATGTTCATCCACGACAGCCTGCACACCGCGAGGAACACAGTGTTCGAGATGGAGCAGGCCGCCGCGAAGATGCCGCCCGGCGGAGTCATGCTGGTGGACGACGTCTCGATGCACGCTGGGTTCGCAGCCTTCGCCCGGCGGCATCCGGGATACCGGACGCTCACCTGCGCACATGCCGACAGGTCCTCGAAGTTCGGGATCGCGGTCAATGCCTGACGCGAGGAGAGGGATGGCCATAGTCAGCACCGCTGAGCGGCGGACCACGCTGTTCCCGCGGCTGCGCCGCGTCCTGCGTGACGACCTGGATCAGGGTCAGCGCGCGGCCCTCGCCAGCTGGATGTCGTTCACGGCCACGTTCGGCGCGGTGCGCGGCATCACTTACAGCATCCGCGCGGGCAAGGGCCCGTTCCGGAACATGAGCCTCGGCGGCGAGCACTTGCATCACTACATGTGGGGCATCGCGATGCTGGCAGGGGTTGGTGCGGTGGCCGTGCACGGCGACGAGCGCTACCGGTCCCACCCGGTGGTCGCGACCAGTTACGGCAGCGGCCTGGCGCTGATTGTCGATGAGTTCGCACTCCTGCTTGACCTGAAGGATGTCTACTGGGCCAAGCAAGGCCGGCTGTCCGTCGACATCGGCATCGGCGGCATCGCCGTGGCAGGCAGCTACTTCGCGGCGCTTCCGGTCGTGCGCGCCATGCGAGAGCGTCGCTCTGCCGAGCAGGCGCACCACGCTCACGCAACCGGCTAGGCAGCGTCGGCCGGGCCAGCCGGCGGGATGTTCCACGAACTGACGACCGGCTGCTCGCGCTCAGTGCCGAGCGTGCTCCACGTGCCGGTGTCCAGGCGGAAGAGGCTGCCGTCGGCGGGCGCCAGCCCGAGCCAGCGAGCGGTCAGCACCCGGAGCAAGTGGCCGTGCGCGACCAGAGCCACATCGCCGTCCTGCAGCAGCGGCCGGACCCGGCCGAGCACGGCGTCGGTGCGGATGCCAACCTGCTCGATGCTCTCGCCAGGATGAGCGGCGTCGCCGGCGATGATGCCGTCGCGCCACAGGTTCCAGGACGGACGCTGCGTCCTGATCTCGTCGGTGGTCAGGCCCTCGTAGCCGCCGTAATCCCACTCCCACAGGTCGTCGTCGACCTGGACTCCGGTCAGCCCGGCCAGCTCGGCAGTCTGGATCGCCCTGCTTGCCGGGCTGACGAACGCAGCTCCAGGGTGCCGGCCAGCCAGGGCCGGCCGCAGTGCCATCGCTGCGGCCCGGCCTTCCTTGGTCAGCGGCACGTCAGTCCGGCCGGTGTGCTTGCCCGACTGGCTCCACTCGGTCTGGCCGTGCCTGATCAAGATCAGCTCACCCATGCGCAGCATCATGTCACTGCCGCCGCCGCGCCTCAGGCAGCGCCGGCGCCGGAACCTGACTAGCGTGCAGTCTGGGCGCAAGCTGGGAGTATGCGGCCGAAAAGCTCCCGCCAAGGTAAAGAACTGGCCGGAGGCGTGCATAGCGGCTCACTCAGGTGCACGGGCGGGTTACAGTTGCCGGAATTAGCCGCCGCGTGATCCCTGCCCTCGGCGCTCTGGCGGCTCGCACCCTCCCGAGATTCCATGCCAGAGAGCGACCATGCGCCTGCTCCCTCGCGAGCTTCACCCTGCCGGCGTACCGGCCCGCCACCGACCTGTCGTTGAGCGCGTTGCCTGCTGGAGCGCCAGGCATCGCAAGACCGCAGTCGCAGCGTGGCTGGCGTTCATGGTCGCCGCATTCATCGCTGGCCAGTTCGCCGCCGGTAACGGCGTCCAGCAGTACGACCCCGGCCAGGCCGGGCGCGGTGAGCAGGTGCTGACGAAGCTCGGGGTGGTGACGCCGCCAGCGGAGAGCGTGCTGATCGAGGCCCGAGTAGGCGAGCGGCACATGGCTGCCGCTGCTGCCAGGGACGTCGGGCATGCCGCGGCTGAGGTGAAGCACGCCACACTGCAGGTGGAGGCGGCACTCGCCGCGCTGCCGCAGGCGGCCGACGACATCCGGGCGCCGTACCATCCGGGCGCGCGCGGACTGGTGGCCCAGCACGGCACTGTGGCCCTGGTCACGTTCAATGTCGCGGGGCCGAACGCAGCTGCAGACACGACGGTCCTGACAGACCTCGCAGCCGTGCGGAAGATCCAGGCTGCTCACCCTGGCCTGCTCGTCAGGGAGGCCGGCGACGCCAGCACCGACCGGGTGGCGAGCGCCGTCCTCGGCCAGGACTTCCGGCAGTCCGAATGGACGTCGATCCCGCTGACGCTGATCCTCCTGCTCGCCGTGTTCGGCGCGCTGATCGCCGCGGGAATCCCGGTCGTACTGGCCGGGACCGCGGTCGTCACCGCAGTCTCGCTGCTCGGGATCCTGGGCCGCTGGCTGCCCGTCGGCTCAGGCACCTCGGAGCTGGTCCTCGTGATCGGGATGGCAGTGGGGGTCGACTACTCCCTCTTCTACCTGCGCCGCGAGCGCGAAGAACGGATGAACGGCCACAGCGAGCAAGCCGTCGTCGGGATCGCGGCGGCGACCTCAGGACGGGCCATCCTGGTGTCCGGGCTGACCGTCATGGTCTCGCTGGCCGGGCTGTTCCTGACCGGGATCGACATCTTCACCGGCATTGGCGTCGGCACCATCATGGTCGTGGGGGTGGCCGTACTCGGCTCGCTGTTCTTCCTGCCGGCCTTGCTGTCGTGGCTCGGGCCCTGGGCCGACCGGGGCCAGCTGCCGTACCTGGGCCGTCGCCTGACCCACCCGCAGCCGTCCAGACTGTGGGCTGGCCTGGCCCGCCGGGTGGTGCGAAGGCCGCTGGTACTGGGCAGCATCGCGGCCGCAGCGCTGCTGGCGCTGAGTGCCCCGGCGCTCGGCATGCGGATCGGCAACCCGTCGATCGACCTGCCCAGCAACCTCGGGGTTGTGCAGGTGCTGTCTGACATCCAGCACGATTTCCCGGCCAAGCCGGCCCCGGCTGACGTTGTCGTCAGCGGATCTCACCTGGACGGCCCGGCCATGCAGGCGCAGCTCGCTGCCCTGCGCGCGGTCGCCAGCAAGGGCGGCGCGATCCACGGTCCGGTCGGCGTGGCGGCGGTCGCCCACGGCACGGCGCTCGTGGTGGAAGTCCCGCTCGCCGGCAATGGCAGCAGCAAAGCGTCCGATTCCGCGCTCCTGACGCTGGAGAACAAGATCCTGCCCTCGACAATCGGCAAGGTGCCCGGCACCAGCTTCGCCGTGACCGGCAACACCGCAGCGAGCTACGACTTGCGGTCCATGCTGGACTCGCGGACGCCGCTGGTGTTCGGTGTCGTCGCACTGCTGGCCTTCGTGCTCCTGATGTGCGCGTTCCGCAGCGTGACCATTCCCGTGGTGTCGATCGTGCTGAACTTGCTGTCGGTGGGCGGCGCCTACGGGCTTATGACGCTGATCTTCCAGGACGGCCATCTGCAGGGCCTGCTCGGCTTCACCTCGTTCGGGGCGCTTGTCCCGTGGGTGCCGCTGTTCACGTTCGTGATGCTGTTCGGGCTGAGCATGGACTACCACGTGTTCATCCTGAGCCGGATCAGAGAGCTCTGGACCGGTGGCGCGAGCACGACTGATGCGATTGTGAACGGCGTCGGCAAGAGCGCGGGAGTCGTGACCAGTGCCGCGATCATCATGGTGGCGGTGTTCTCGATCTTCGCCACGCTGTCGATGATCGATGTGAAGATGCTCGGCGTCGGCCTTGCGGCCGCAGTCCTCATCGACGCCACCATCGTGCGCGGCGTCGTGCTCCCGGCCGCGCTAGCGCTGCTGGGCAGATGGGCCTGGTACCTGCCGAGCTGGCTCAGCTGGCTGCCCGGGCGCAGCCTGGCATGCGAGGGCCCGCCGCTCCAGGTACCGGCGCCGCCGGTGCCGAGCCGGCTGCCCGTGCGGCCAGCTGCCGTCACGCTCCTCACGCGCTAACTGCCCCGGCGTAGCATCGGGTCAGTAGGCCGGAAAGGGGGAGCGCGATGCACATCTCAGTATTCGACTACCGAATTCAGGGCATCGACGACGCCGGATGGTCTCGCGCCTGCGACGAGCTCGCTCCCGCGTTCGCTGCCGTGCCGGGCCTGGTGAGCAAGGTGTGGCTGCGTGGCGAGGGGGATGCGCGAGGCGGCGTGTACCTGTGGGAGGACAAGGCTGCGTATGACGCTTTCCTTGCCAGTGACCTGGGGAAAGCCGTCGGATCGCATCCGAACATAGCCAACCTTAGGATGCGGGACTACGCAGTAGATGAGGCGCCGACCAGGGTCACGCGCGGCGTTCCGACGGCAGTCGGGTAACACGAGTCCAGCGCAGTCCGGGGCCGCGTCGGTCAGGGCACAGTCAGGATCTCGTAGCCGTCGGCGGTCACGACGATGGTGTGCTCGAACTGCGCTGTGCGCTTGCGGTCCGCCGTCACCACCGTCCAGCCATCGGGCCAGATGTCGTACTCCACGGTGCCGAGTGTCAGCATGGGCTCGATGGTGAAGGTCATGCCGGGTTCCATGACGACGCCGACGGCCGGGTCGTCGAAGTGCGGCACGACCAGCCCGGAATGGAAGGTCGTTCCGATGCCGTGGCCGGTAAAGTCACGCACCACCCCGTAACCGAACCGGCGCGCGTAGGACTCGATGACGCGGCCGATTGCGTTCAGCGGCCGGCCGGGAGCCACGGCGCGGATCCCGCGCATCATCGCTTCCTGGGTGCGCTCGACGAGCAGCCGCGATTCGGGGTCCACGTTCCCGGCCAGGAACGTGGCGTTGGTGTCGCCGTGGACGCCGCCGATGAACGCGGTGATGTCGATGTTGACGATGTCGCCGTCGGCGACGATCGTGTCGTCCGGGATGCCGTGGCAGATGACCTCGTTCAGCGACGTGCACAGCGACTTCGGGAAGCCGCGGTAGCCCAGCGTGCTCGGGTACGCGCCGTGGTCGATCAGGAAGTCGTGGCCGATCCGGTCCAGCTCGTCGGTGCTGACCCCCGGCGCGACGTGGCGCCCGACCTCGACGAGGGCCTGGGCGGCCAGGCGGCCGGCGACGCGCATGCGCTCGATGGTCTCGGCATCTTTGACGTCCGGCTCGCCGAGGCGCGGGGCACGCCGGCCCACGTACTCTGGCCGGGCGATGCCCGCTGGCACGCTGCGCGGCGGAGATATCCGGCCGGGCTGGAGGGTAGCTGCCATGATCTGGAAGTCTAATGGTCATGACCGATGACAAGAGCTGGTGGTTCTGCCTGAAGCATCACGAGGTGGAGCAAGGGCCGGGCTGTCCGGGGAAGGACCGGCTGGGGCCATACGCGACCAGGGAAGATGCCGAGCACTGGCAGGAGATCGCGGAGCGCAGGAACGAGGAGTGGGAAGCTCAGGACCGCTGGCCTGGCGAGGAAGCCGACAGCTAGCATCAGGCGGCTGACCAGGCTGGGCTGCTGAGGAGCTGACCCGCCGTCTTGTAGGGTGAAGACAGCGGCAGAAAGCGCGACAAGGGGGCGCAGGGTGACCGTGGATGACCCGGGCCAGAGCCTTCCGTCTGTCGCTGAGGCACGGATGGCCGAGATCCGGCGGAGCGGCACCTGGGGATCGGCGCTGACGGCCGATGAGTTCACCGCGATCAAGAGCACCGGATTCGAGCCCGTCGGGCAGGTGCTGGGCGCAGCGGTCTACAACATCGGCTACACAGGGGGATACGGCTGCCCCGCCTACGGCGGGGGCTACGGCATGGGCCGCATCGGCGTGCTGGCCGCCACCCCGTACCGCACTGTCACGGCGACATCCGGCAGCGGGTCCCTGAACTCCTACGCGCCGCTCGTGCGCACCATGTACGAGGCGAGGCGCCAGGCGATCGCGCGGATGACCCGCGAATGCCAGGAACTCGATGGTCATGGCGTGGTCGGGGTCAAGCTGACGATCGGCGCGTTCCCGGCCGGCGGCCTGGAGTTCAAGGCCATCGGCACGGCCGTGCGGGCGCCTGGCGGAGTTCCGCTGCGCGAGCCGTTCACATCTGACCTGTCCGGGCAGGACTTCGCCAAGCTCATCCTGGCCGGCTGGGTGCCGGCCGGGCTGGTGCTCGGCATCTCGATCGGCGCCCGCCACGATGACTGGGTAACGGTCAGCCAGACCCGGTGGGGGTCAGGCAATACCGAGGTCCAGGGCTACACCGACCTGGTGAACACCACCCGGCATGACGCCAGGCATCAGCTCGAGCGTGACGTCGCCCGGCACGGCGCGGACGGTGTCGTGCTGCAGCAGATGGCGATCAGGGTCGGCGAGCACGAATGCCCGGTCCAGGAAGGGCGCCGGGATCACATACTCGAGGCGACGATCATCGGCACGGCGATCGCGCATTTCGGCAAGCCGCGGGGTCCGGACAGGCCCCCGCTGGCGATGATCTCCCTGGATCCGCAGCGACGGCAGGCCGCGCGGGTGCGACTTGGCCCATGACACTCTCCGACCGCCCCGGCTGGCAGCGCGCACGCCACGGGCACCACGAACTCGACGCTGAGGAGCGCGATGACTGAGCAGCAGGGCACCGACCTCGAGGTGCTGGGAGTCCCGCAGGACGCCATGCGCAGGCTGGCCGAGCTGCGGCCAGGACAGCCGGGCTCGATCTTCACCTCCGACCTGTCAGTGAACGAGTTCCTGCTGGTACGGGAGGTTGGCTTCCGGCCAGTCGGGCTGGTGCTCGGCAGCTCGATCTACCACGTCGGCCTGCAGATCGGCCGCTGGGGCCAGAGCCAGGAGCTGAACGTGCTCTCCCAGGCGATGTATCACGCGCGGGAGCTGGCGATGACGCGGATGGAGGCCGAGGCGCAGTCCCTCGGCGCCGACGGCGTGGTGGGCGTCCGGCTGGACGTGGAGCTGAAGGAGTTCGGCGCTGACATCGCGGAGTTCATCGCAGTCGGCACCGCTGTGGTGGCAGAGCCCGGCGCTGGCGGCGGTGGTGTCACGAACTGGCGCAACAACAAGGGCATGCCGTTCACCTCTGACCTGTCCGGCCAGGACTTCTGGACGCTGATCCGGGCGGGCTACGCGCCGCTCGGCATGGTGATGGGCTCGTGCGTCTATCACATCGCGCACCAGAAGCTCGGCAGCAAGATGGGTAACATCGGCCGGAACGTCGAGCTCGAGCAGTTCACTCAGGCTCTGTACGACGCTCGCGAGCTGGCCATGAGCCGGATGCAGGCGGAGGCGGAGGAGCTGGCTGCCGAGGGGATCGTCGGCGTGCAGCTGCGACAGCACAGTCACGCCTGGGGCTCGCACACCACTGAGTTCTTTGCCATCGGCACGGCCGTGCGACCGCTGCGCGACGACCACATCATCCAGACACCGACGATGGTGCTCAGCCTCGACGCATAAGGGCTGCTGCCGATGTCCCATCCCGAGGAACCCGGGCACGGACTGCCGCCGTCGGCGCAGGCGCGCCTGGCGGAGATGCGAACGACCCGCAGTTGGGGCTCCTCGCTGGACGTCAGCGAGTTCGCTGCCATCTCCAGGGTTGGCTTCCAGCCCGTCGGCCAGGTCCTCGGCGCGGCCGTTTATCACGTCGGTGACGCCGGCGATGAAGAGTGCCCCTATGGCATGGCCGTCTACCGCGGTGAGGGCAACCGGGCCTACCGGCCGCCGGGAAGCGGACCGTGGCTCGGGCCGGGCCCGGTGGTGCCGCCGAAGGGCGCCGCCGCGATCGGCTCGGCCCGGCGGCTGGTGTCGGTGCTGTACCAGGCTCGCCGGGCGGCGATCAGCAGGATGACGGCCGAGTGCGCGACACTTGGCGGGCTCGGTGTCATCGGTGTCACGCTGACCATCGGGCCGTTCGGCGACGACGAAGGCGTGCTCGAGTTCAAGGCGTTCGGCACGGCTGTGCGCGCGGCCGGCGTGGTGAGCCGCGCGCAGCCGTTCGCTTCTGACCTGTCGGGCCAGGACTTCACGAAGCTGGTGGCGCACGGCTTCGTACCGGTGGGCCTGGCGCTCGGCGTCGCCGTCAGCTACCGGCACGACGACTGGCTGACCCAGGGCCAGACCCGATGGACTGCCGGGAACGTGGAGGTCGAGGGCTACAGCGACCTCGTCCGGCAGACGCGCACCGACGCGCGAAACGAGCTAGAGCTTGACCTGGTCAGGATGGGCGCCGAGGGCGTGGTGGTGCGGGAGACGAAGACGCAGATCTCCGAGCGCCGGTGTCCGATCGTGCCGTTCGGGAAGGACCACGTCGTCGAGGCAACGATCGTCGGCACGGCCATCGCACAGTTCGCCCGCATGGCTCCACCGCCGATCTATGGCATCCGCAAGCTCGGCGGCCGACGCCCGGTGCAGCCGCCGGACCGGCAGGTATCTGTGAGCCTGGACGGCGACGAGGACGACGGGGACGACAAGAAGCTCGCAGCCGAGCCGGGCACGCAGCCGACCGAGCCGGGCCAGGGCGGCCCCGCCTAGCGGTCAGGCCGGCTAGTCGTCGGTCGGGCCGCTCACGGCGTCCAGCAACCGGGCCAGCCTCGAGCGCAGCGTGGGCGTCCCGCGCACGGACGCTGCTGAGCCGGCGGACCCACCCGGCCGTGCCACCGAGTACTGGAGCCCGGCACTGCCGCCGTCCTCAGCGACCGCGCCGCTGACCAGATGCTGAGCCGCATCGAACGAGACCGGCGCGATGCCGGGGCGGACCGGCAGCGACTCATGAGCGAGTCCGTCCAGCTCAGGATCGTCGGCGTCGAGCGCGAAGATCGTCGCACCAGCGCGCCGGACGTCGTCGACTCGCTCGAGCAGCTCCGCCGGAGCCAGCTGCGGGCTGACAACTAGCAGCGTCTCGTCACGGTTCGTCACGCGCAGCCGGTCCAGGCCGATCGACAGATGCGCGGGCGCTCCTGGCTCTGGCCGCCAGCGGACCAGGGTCGGCGCCAGCTCGGGGAGGCCAGCCAGGTAGCTCTCGTTCGCAAGGTGCGCCGTCATGTGCCAGGGCTCGTAGCCTTCCGTGCCGACGACCAGCAGCCCGCTCGGCGTGCGCGCGCTGCGCCGGAGCGCACGCGCGAACGCTGACGTCCGGTCCAGCCATCCGGTTGGCGCGAGCAGCGCGCGGAGTGCCGCGACCTGATCGGCGTTCATTCCCTTATGGTGCCCGACCGGCCGTGCGAACGCCGACGTCTGACAGGATCTCGGCTATGACGGCTGACTCGACCAGCACCGGCCTCCCGGATGTCTCCCAGCTCGTTATCGGCGTTCTCGGCGGCACCGGCGATCAGGGCCGCGGGCTGGCCAGACGGCTGTCGATGGCCGGGCATCGCGTCCTCATCGGCTCCAGGGACGCCGGGCGGGCGAGCACAGCCGCTGCCGAGCTGGGCGGCGGACCGCTGCTGGGCGGCGGGGTGAACCATGACGTTGCAGCGCAGGCGAACATCGTGATTGCCGCGATCCCGTGGGAGGGCCATCGGGACTTGCTTGTCTCGCTGGCCGATCCGCTTGCCGGGAAGATCGTCATCGACTGCGTCAACCCAATGGGCTTCGACGCACATGGCGCGTTCCCGCTTAGCGTGCCAGAAGGCAGCGCCGCTCAGCAGGCCGCTGCGGTGCTGCCGGACAGCACCGTGGTCGGAGCGTTCCACCACGTGTCAGCCACATTGCTGCTCGACACTGGCGTCGACCGCATGGACCTGGACGTTCTGGTGCTCGGTGATCACCGCCCGGCCACCGACCTGGTGATCGCCCTGGCGGGCCAGATTCCGGGCATGCGCGGCATCTACGGCGGACGGTTGCGCAACTGCGGCCAGATCGAGGCCCTCACGGCCAACCTGGTGTCCATCAACCGCCGCTATAAGGCACACGCCGGGATCCGCATCACCGACGTCTGACCCCCAAGCCAGGATCACGCCGCCAGTCAGCGGTAGGAGTACTCCGGCGTCGGGAAGCTGCCGCCGACCACGTCCGCCGCGAACGCGGTGGCCGCGTCCCTGAGCACCCTGGCCACGTCGGCATACCGCTTGACGAACTTCGCCGTGCGCGGCGACAGCCCGGCCATGTCCTGCCAGACCAGCACCTGGGCGTCGCAGTGCGGCCCGGCCCCGATGCCGATGGTCGGGATGTCGAGGCTGGCGGTCACCCGCTCCGCCAGTTCCGCGGGCACGCACTCCAGCACGAGCGAGAAGGCCCCGGCCGACTGCAGCGCCTTGGCGTCGTGCAGCAGGCGCTCGCCGTCCTCGCCGCGGCCCTGCACCCGGTAGCCGCCGAAGGCGTTGACCGACTGCGGGGTGAGGCCGAGGTGGGCCATGACCGGGATCCCGGCGGCCACCAGCTCTTCGACCTGCCTGATCACCCGGTAGCCGCCTTCGAGCTTGACCGCCTGGGCGCCGGTCTCCTTCAGGAACCTGGTCGCTGTCTCCAGGGCTGCGGCGGCGGAGGCCTGGTAGGAGCCGAAGGGCAGGTCAGCCACGACCATGGCCCGGCTGGTGCCGCGGACCACGGCCGCAGTCAGGGGGATCAGCTCGTCCACCGTGACGGGAATCGTGGAATCGTGGCCGTAGACGACCATGGCCGCTGAATCGCCTACCAGCAGCACGGGGATGCCGGCCGCGTCGAAGACAGAGGCGGTCAGCGCGTCATAGGCGGTGAGCATGGGCCACTTTTCGCCGCGCGCCTTGGCGGCTGCGATGTCCCTGACAGTCAGACGCCGGGCCGCCTGGCCGCCGTAGAGCGGCTCTGGATTCCCGGCTGGTGAGGTGGCTGGCGCGGCCTCGTGCAGGCCCTGCTCTGCAGTCATGTCAATCCTCCGCGTCTCGTTGCGCCCTTGTGGCGTCCCCGGACCATCTGATGATCGCACGGCGGCCAGCCAGTGAACAGAGGCACTTATCGTGCCTAAGTTGCGATACGATCATGTCTCGTATCGTTTTTCACGAGCCCACGACTCCAACGCGTAGCGGCGGCTCACGCTTCCCTAAGGCAGGCATGGACGGAACGGCGGTCCACCGGCGGCGCTGGATCATCCTCAGCGTTCTGATCATCAGTCTCACTGCGATCGTCCTGGACAATACGGTCCTGAATATCGCGCTGAAGACCATCTCTGAGCCGCGTGCCGGGCTCGGTGCCAGCCAGAGCCAACTTGAATGGGCGATCAATTCCTACACCCTGGTCTTCGCGGGCCTGCTCTTCACGTTCGGCGTCATCGGTGACCGCATCGGCCGGCGCCGCATGCTGGTCATCGGCATGGCGCTCTTCGGAGTCTCGTCGCTGCTGTGCTCGTACGCGCAGACTCCCGATCAGCTGATCTGGGCCAGGGCGGCGATGGGCCTTGGCGGCGCGGCGGTCATGCCCCAGACGCTCTCGGTCATTACCAACGTCTTCGAGCCGGGGGAGCGGCCGCGCGCCATCGGGATCTGGGCCTCAGCGGTCGGCGTCGCCATCGCCGTCGGGCCCATCGTCGGCGGCCTGCTGCTTGATCATTTCTGGTGGGGCTCGGTCTTCCTGATCAACGTCCCGCTGACCGCTGTCGGCATCGCCGCGATCGCGGCATTCGTGCCGGAGTCGAAGAGCCCGCTTCCAGGCCGGGTGGACTCGCTCGGCGTGCTGCTGTCGATCGCCGGGCTCGTGCTGGTCGTGTACGGGATCATCCAGGGCGGCGACACCGGGTCCTGGCTCCAGGCCGATGTCCTCGGCCCGGTTGGGGGCGGCCTGGTCGCGCTGGCCGTGTTCGTCTGGCACGAGGCCAGGACGGATCACCCGTCCCTGGACGTCCGGCTGTTCCGCGATCCGCGGCTTTCCTCGGCCGCGGCGGCGATCTCGCTGGTGTTCTTCGCGATGGGCGGCGTCTACTTCTTCATCAGCTTCTACACCCAGAATGTGCGCGGCTACAGCCCGCTGCACGCTGGCTTGCTGACGATCCCGCTGGCCGCCGGCCAGCTGCTGTTCGCCACCCGCAGTGCCCGGCTAGTGCGCCGGTTCGGCGCCAAGGCAGTGTGCACCAGCGGCCTGATCGTCATGTCCGGTGCGCTGATCGGCTACCACTTCCTCGGCACCAGCTCGCCCGTCTGGCTGCTCGAGCTGACCTTCGCGATCCAGGGCTCCGGCATGGGCCTGGTCATGCCGTCGGCGACGGAGGGCGTGATGTCGGTCGTGCCGCGGGAGCGCGGCGGTGCTGGCTCAGCCATCACCAACACCTCGCGGCAGGTCGCGGTCGCCCTCGGGGTCGCTGTACTGGGGTCAGTGCTCGCTGACGCCTACCGGAGCCGGCTGCAGCCTTACCTCGGCGTCCTCCCGCCGGGCCTACGGCACACCGCGACGGTCTCGATCGCGCAGACGCAGGTGATCGCCGCTCACCTGGGGCCATCTGGCAGCCGGCTGAAGACAGCGGCAAGCGCCTCCTTCGTTGACGCGATGCACGTGGCCGCACTGATCTCGGTGCTGATCGCCGTGCTCGGCGCCGTCGCGATCGGAATCTGGATGCCGGGCCAGAAGGCTGCGGCGGGCGGCGCCGTCACCCGCGAGCCCGCGCCCGGTCATGCCGAGGTCGTCACAAATGCGGGAGCACTCGATGCCTAGCCGCGGGGCGGCCGCCGGACCGGCATCCGCGCCGCCCGACGCCGACGGCGCCGGCGCCGCCCTGCCGCCATCGCGCCGGCCCGGTCGGCCGCGCAGCGAGCGGGCTGAGCGGGCCATCTTGTCGGCCGCGCTCGAGGAGTTCGCCGACTGCGGCCCGGATGCACTGGGCATCGAGCAGGTCGCAGCCAGGGCGGGCGTCGGCAAGGCGACGATCTACCGCCGCTGGCCGGGCAAGGAGGACATGCTGCTGGACGCCATCAGCTTGCTGCGGACCGAGCTGCCAGAGCCGCAGGGCAGGTCCGTGCGCACCGACCTGATCGCGCTGCTGAACGCCATCCGCAAGGAAACCGCGGACCGGCGCCGCGCCAGGCTGTTCGCGCTGCTGCAGGGCGAGGGCTCGCGCTACCCGCGGCTCATGGAGCGCTACATCCAGACCGTCGTGCAGCCGCGCCGGGACGTGGTGCGGTCCGTGCTGCGGCGTGGCGTCGCGACGGGCGAGCTGCGCGAGGACACCGATATCGAGGCGGCCTCGTTCCTTCTTGATGGTGCAGTTCTGGCGAGCATGTACGGGCCGGGGGCTGCCGACTCCCGCTACGCCCGGCGGGTAGTCGAGGAGCTGCTGCGGGGGCTTGCCGCACGCTGAGCTTGTACGCTCGCTGGCATGCTGCTCACTAAGCTCGGGCATGCCTGCGTACGGCTGGAGAAGGACGACGCCCGCCTGATCATCGACCCGGGCATCTGGGCCGGGCCGGACGTGCTGCACGGCGCCGCCGTGGTGCTGATCACCCACGAGCATGTCGATCACCTCGACGACGCGGCGGTCCGCGGCGCGCTTTCCGCCGAGCCGGAGCTGGAGCTGTGGGCGAGCGCGACTGTCGCGAGCCAGTTCGGCGAGTTCGGCGGGCGGGTGCACGCCGTGCGGCACGGCGATGCGTTCAGCGTGGCCGGCTTCGACGTGCACGTCTACGGCAGCGAGCACGCGCGGGTCGACAGCGCGATCCCGATCGTGCCGAACACCGGATTTGCCGTGGACGGCAGGATCTTCCACCCCGGCGACTCGTTCACGGTGCCAGACGAGGCGATCCCGACCCTGCTTGTCCCGGTCAGCGGGCCGTGGCTCAAGTTCAGCGACGTCGCGGACTACCTGCGGACCATGGCGCCGGAGCGGGCGTACTGGATCCACGACGCCCTGCTCAACGACAAGGGCGCCAACCTCTGGCAGAACCTGCTCGGCCTGGTCCCCGCGCGGACTGGGCCGGCCAGCTTCCTGGTGCCTGGCACGTCCGTCGAGCTGTGACATGATGCGATTCGTCAGCAGACTGGCGAACGCGAGGTGATGCAGGCATGTCTGGGCGCTTCCGGCTGATTCCGGGCCTTGCGGCGGTCGGCTGTGCCGCAGCCGTCGTCATCGGCGCCGCCGCTGCCGTCGCACCGGATGCGCACGCTCGCGTCGGTCCGGCCCGGCTGGCATCGGATGCGGCGCAGGCATCCAAGAAGGGCGTCAGCGCCTGGACATTCCGCGGCGTCGACACCGCCCTGCGGAAGTCGGGAGCGTCCTGGTATTACACCTGGGGATCCAGCCATCAGGGCATCAAGAGCCCGCACGGCGTCCAGTTCGTCCCGATGATCTGGGGCCCGGCCGACGTCACTGCGGCAACTCTCAGGCAGGTCCGCCGCGAAGGCCCTTACCTGCTCGGATTCAACGAGCCTGACAACGCGGGCCAGTCGAACATGCCGGTCAGCCAGGCACTGGCGCTGTGGCCGCGGCTGATGGCGACGCACCTGAAGCTGGGCAGCCCGGCGGTGGCCGCGAACGCGGCGACGCCGGGCGGCTGGCTGGACCAGTTCATGAAGGGCGCGAAGGCGGCCGGCGACCGGGTCAACTTCATCACGGTGCACTGGTACGGGGCAGACTTTGCCACCAGCGCGGCCGTTGATCAGCTCGAGTCGTACCTGCGGGCGATTCACTCTCGCTACCACCTGCCGGTCTGGCTCACCGAGTTCGCGTTGATCAGATTCGGCTCGACGACGGTCTTCCCGTCGCCGCGCCAGCAGGCCGCGTTCCTGACGGCCGCGACGGGCATGCTGCAGCGGCTGAGTTTCGTGCAGCGCTACGCCTGGTTCGCGCTCCCGGCCACTGCAGGTGACGGCACGGCCGGCCTCTTCCGGCCGGGTGCGGTGGCGACTCGCACGGGGCGGGCATTCGAGGCGGTGCGGTCATAGGCCCGGTGCCGTGAGCACTGCTGCCTACCTGACTGCGCTGCTCGGGGCGGGAGTTCTGGCCGGCATCGTCAGCACCGTCGCGAGCCTGGCGTCGGTGGTGTCCTACCCTGCGCTGCTGGCGCTCGGGCTGCCGCCCGTCAGCGCCAACGTGACCAACACCGTGGCCCTCATGTTCACAGCGGTCGGGGCGGCCGCTGGCTCCCGGCCCGAGTTGGCCGGCCAGGGCCACCGGGTTCGCACGCTCGGCCTGGTGACCGCTGCGGGCGGCGGGACCGGCGCTGCGCTGCTTCTGCTGACTCCTGGCCGCGGGTTTGAGTACGTGGCGCCGGTACTGATCGCGGCCGGCTCGCTGGTCATCCTGCGCCCGTCGCCGCCGGCGGAGGCGCAGGGCACGGTGGCGGGCGGCCTGGGCGACGCCGCAGGGGGAGTCCGGCGCGTTGCTCGCGCCCGCCCCGGATGGCTGCCGCGGGCCGGAGCCTTCGCGGTCGCGGTCTATATCGGGTACTTCGGGGCGGCGGGCGGCGTCCTCATGCTCGCGCTGCTGACTCGCCTGTATGCGCAGTCGCTGGCGCGGTCAAACGCGCTCAAGAACGTGATATCCGGCCTGGCCAACGCCGTGGCCGGAACCGGGTTCGCGATCTTCGGCCCGGTGCGGTGGAGCGCGGCGCTGCCGCTGGCGGCCGGCTTCCTGATCGGCGGCTGGATCGGGCCGTCGCTCGTGCGCCACCTGCCCGCCAGGGGCCTGCGCGTGTTCATCGGCTGCTGCGGGCTCGCGCTGGCCATCAGGCTCGGCGTCAGCGCGTATCGGTGACCAGCGGGAGCGTCAGCGCGGACGGATGCTCCGGGTCGTGGTACACGCGCTGATCCTGGGTCACCAGCAGCGTCGCGGTCGCGAGCGGGTCAGCGGTGCCGGGGTTGCGTGCGTAGCGCGGATGCGCGCCGCTGGACACCTGCAGCCGCAGCCTGTTCCCGGCGGCGAACCGGTGCGCGACCGGCCAGAGCTCGAACTGCGCGAGCCGGGTGCCGTCCGCCGCAACGGCGGGCTGTCCGGGGGACAGCCGCAGCAGCGCATCGCAGACATTCAGCGACTGCCCGGCCGGGTCCACCTCGCACACCCGCGCGAAGAAGTCCGTGTGCTCGCGGCTCGAGGAGACATGGAGAGTCACGACGGGAACGCCCATCACCTCGGTATCAGCTGCCAGCGGCGCGCTGGTATAGGTGAGCACGTCCGGTCGCGCTTCCAGCACCCGGTTGTCTACCCGCGCGCGGCCGGAGTTGCCGACGGGACCGGCCAGGCTGGGAGTGGGATCAGCCGGGTTGTAGGTGTAGCGGTCCGGTTCGCTGGCCGCTGGCAGGACAGGGCCGAGGCCGCCGTCCGGTTGCAGGTACCATGTCTGCGGGCTACTGGGAGGCGGCCAGTCTGGCAGGTCACGCCACTGCTCGGCGCCGGTGACGAAGATGCGGACTCTGGGCGCGGTGCCGGTCGCGTCCAGGCTGGCGGCCGAGTTCAGCTGCGCTTGCAGGAAGTCCAGGCCGTCGCGGACCCAGGTAGCAGCCGCCTCGTTGTCGGTATGCCGCCACGGGCCGATGGTGAGCCGCGGCTGCTGGCCCGCCGCCCGCAGCCTGGCAAAGTCACGCAGCTGCGCCGGGAGGAAGAAGTCGTACCATCCCGCGGTCATTGCGACGGTCGCGGTCAGCCTGCCGGGCCCGGCAGCAAACTGGTGCTGGTCCCAGAACTCCGCATCCTCGGTCAGCCAGGACTGCCAGTACGGTACGGTCGCGCCCGTCGCCAGCCGGTCCAGATCACCCAGTGGCAGCTGCCCTGCCAGCTCGCGCAGCTTCCGCGCGCGCAGCTGCTGGCGGAACATCGCGCCGGTGCGCTCCTGCCGCGCCACCTGGTCGATCCACTCCAGCATCGTCTCCAGGCTGAACGATCCGTTCGGCTGGATGAGGTCCCGTGGCCGCGTGCTGCTGACTTGCACGGCCATCGCCTTGTGGTCGGGCAGCCCGAGCGTCGCCAGGGCCCACTGGGTGATGCCGAGGTAGCTCGGGCCCCACGTTCCGAAAGAGCCGGGATACCACGGCTGCTTGCGGAGCCACTCCACGGTGGCCAGTCCGTCCGCAGCCTCCGTCACGCCGAGCGGGTCCAGCTCGCCGCCCGAGCCGAAGGTGCCGCGGCAGCTCTGCACGACGCTCTGAAAGCCGCGCTCGGCGAACAGTCGTCCGGACAGCATCCCGAACGGTCCGCGGCGGCCATACGGGCAGCGCACCAGGATCAGCGGCAGCTGCGCGGATGCTGCCGCCGCGGGCACGTAACGGTCGGCCAGCAGCGTGACCCCGTCCGGCATTGGCACGCGCAGATCGCGCTGTACATCGACATCGCGGGTGAGCGGGGGCGGAAGCCTCATCGCCCGCTCGAAGAACCGGCTCATCACGGTCATGCTCGTACCGCCCGCCAGATCGGGGATCAGCCTGCGCGCGGCTCGCGCCACCGGCTGGTGATGGGCAGCCGTCGGTCCCGGCCGAAGTTCTTGGCGCTGATCTTAGGCCCGGGCGGGTACTGCCGTCGCTTGTACTCGGCCCGGTCGACGAGCTGGATCACGCGCTCCACGAGCGCCGGGTCGTGGCCGGCGGCGATGAGCTCAGCCGAGCCCATGTCCTTCTCCACGTAGTCATCGAGCAGCTTGTCGAGCACGTGATAGTCAGGCAGCGAGTCGGTATCCAGCTGGCCCGGCGCGAGCTCGGCGCTAGGCGGCTTGCTGATCGAGTTCTCCGGGATCGGCGGCGTCTCACCGCGCTCGGCGGCCTGCTGGTTGCGCCATCTGGCCAGCTCCCAGACCAGCGTCTTCGGCACGTCCTTGATAGGCGCGTAGCCGCCGACTGCGTCGCCGTACATCGTGGAGTAACCAGTAGCGAGCTCGCTCTTGTTCCCGCAGGCGAGAACGAGGTGCCCTTCGGAGTTGGACAGCGCCATCCAGATCATGCCGCGGATCCTGGCCTGAAGGTTCTCCGCCGCCAGCCCGTGCAGGTCGAGGCTGGTGGCGAACCCGTCCATCATCGGCTTGATCGGGATCGTGCGCGCGTGGATGCCCTGCCGGCTGGCCAGCTCCTCGGCGTCAGTGACCGAGTGCTCGGAGGAGTATGGGCTCGGGTTCAGCACGACGTTGACGCGATCGGGGCCGAGTGCGTCAGTCGCGATCGTGGCGCACAGCGCCGAGTCGATCCCGCCGGACAGTCCCTGGATGACCGAGCCGAAGCCGTTTTTGCGGACGTAGTCCCGGACGCCGAGCACAAGCGCGCCGTAGATCTCGGCCAGGTCCGGCAGCCGCGGCCAGATCATCGGGGCGGCCAGCGGCGTGTCAGGCTTCGGCGCGGGCAGCGGCGCGAGCTCGATCCGCTCGATCGTCATCGTCGTCCCGTCACCGGCGTTTGCCCGCTGCTGCCCGGTCGGCATGCGCGGGTTGGCCGCCGGGAGGTTCAGGTCGGCCAGCACCAGGGCCTCGTCGAACTGCGGTCCCCTGGCGAGCACCTCGCCGGCGGCGGAGACGATGATCGAGTCGCCGTCGAAGACGAGCTCGTCCTGGCCGCCGACCATGTTCGCGTAGGCCAGCACTGCGCCGGCCTCGCGCGCTCGGCGCTGGCATAGCTCGAGCCGGACGTCGTCCTTGTTCCGCTCGTAGGGCGAGGCGTTGGGTACCACCAGAAGGCTGGCGCCCGCCATCCGGGTAACCGCGACCGGCCCGCCGTCCTGCCACAGGTCCTCGCAGATCGCGACCGCGACGTCGACGGACTCGCCGTCGGCCGGCAGCCGGAAGACCGGCAGGGAGTCGCCAGGGAGGAAGTAGCGGTACTCGTCGAAGACGCCGTAATTCGGCAGGTGATGCTTGGCCGAGGTCATCCTGACGACGCCCCCGTGCAGGACGGCAGCGGCATCCAGCGGCGCTCCGGCCGGGACGCCCACTCTCGGTCGCTGCCCGGTGCGCCGGTCCAGGTAACCGAGGACGACGGCCACGCCGTCGAGGCCCTCGGCTGCGAGGTCGGCAGCGAGCCGGTGCAGCGCCGCGATCGACGCGTCCACGAAGGACTTCCGCAGCGCCAGGTCCTCGACCGGGTAACCGGTCAGCACCATCTCGGGAAAGACCACGATCCCCGCGCCCTGCTCGGCCGCGCGCATCGTCCACTCGATCACTTTGTCGCTATTGCCAGCCAGATCGCCCACGGTCGCGTTGACCTGAGCGAGCCCGATCCGCAGCTGAACCACGGTCCCAGCCTAATAGTCACCGGCTAGTTGCCGGCGATGCTGCAGGCCGAGCTGGTGGCCGGCCGGCCGGCCAGGCCCGGTAACAAGCAGGAAACATACGGCGGGCAGACTGTGGCGGTGGACAGGCAAGAGGAGTTCGTGCTGCGCACCCTCGAAGAGCGCGATATCCGGTTCGTCCGGTTGTGGTTTACCGACGTGCTCGGCTTCCTGAAGTCCGTCGCGGTGGCTCCGGCGGAGCTGGAAGGCGCCTTCGCCGAGGGCATCGGCTTCGACGGGTCCGCCGTTGAGGGGTTCGCCCGGGTCTACGAGGCGGACATGCTCGCCAAGCCCGATCCGTCCACATTCCAGCTCATGCCGGTGGGCAATGACCGCGCCGGGACCGGCCGGATGTTCTGCGACATCCTGCTGCCGGACGGCTCCCCGTCGTACGCCGATCCGCGGCACGTGCTCAAGCGCGCCCTGGCCCGGGCATCCCGGCTCGGCTTCACCTTCTACACACACCCGGAGATCGAGTTCTTCCTGCTGCGGGAGAAGCCAGAGCCCGGCAGCAAGCCGCGGCCGATCGACAACGGCGGCTATTTCGATCACACGCCGCACGGCATCGCCCACGACTTCCGCCGCGAGGCGATCAGCATGCTCGAGGGCCTCGGCATCTCCGTCGAGTTCAGCCACCACGAGGGCGCGCCGGGTCAGCAGGAGATCGACCTGCGCTACGCCGATGCCCTCAGCACCGCTGACAACATCATGACGTTCCGGCTGGCGATGAAGGAGGTGGCACTGCAGCAGGGCGTCTACGCCTCGTTCATGCCGAAGCCCTTCACCGAGTATCCGGGCTCGGGCATGCACACGCACATGTCGCTGTTCGAGGGCGACCGCAATGTCTTCTACGAGCCCGGCGGCGAGTATCACCTGTCCAAGGTGGGCAAGGCGTTCATCGCCGGCCTGCTGCGGCACGCGGCTGAGATCACCGCGGTGTGCAACCAGTGGGTCAACTCCTACAAGCGGCTGTGGGGCGGTACCGAGCGCATCGCCGGCGCCGGCGGCGAGGCGCCGGCGTACATCTGCTGGGGCCACAACAACCGGTCGGCGCTGATCCGGGTGCCGATGTACAAGCCGACGAAGGGCAACGCGACGCGGATCGAGTTCCGCTCGATCGACTCGGCGTGCAATCCGTACCTGGCGTTCGCCCTCATCCTGGCTGCAGGCCTGCGGGGCATCGAGGACGACTACGAGCTGCCGCCAGGCGCCGAGGACGACGTGTGGGCGCTGACGTCCACGGAGCGGCACGCCCTCGGGATCGCGCCGCTGCCGCAGAACCTGTCCGAGGCAATCTCGGTGATGCAGGGCAGCGAGCTGGTCGCCGAGACGCTGGGGGAGCACGTCTTCGACTTCTTCCTGCGCAACAAGAACGAGGAGTGGCAGGCCTACCGCCGCGAGGTGTCCGAGTTCGAGCTGGAACGCTATCTCGGCGTCCTTTAGGCGATCCGGGCCCGTGACGCGCAGGAGCGGCGCCGGGTCGCTAACGTGCAGTCGTGACTACGCCCCGCGGAACGCTGGCCGGGCAGCTGGCGGCCATGGGCTTCGGCGATACCGCCCGAGCGCAGACGCTGATCGGCGAGCTCGCGCTGGACGTCGGTGGCGAGGGAGCCGACGCCGGACTCCTGCAGGAGCTGGCGGGCGCGGCTGATCCCGATCAGGCGCTGGCGGGGCTGGCCCGGCTGGCGCCGGACGCCGGGCTGCGACAGGCCCTGCGCGACGACGACGAGCTACGGGAACGGCTGGTCAGCGTCCTCGGCGCGAGCGCAGCACTCGGTGATCACCTGAGCCGGCATCCGGCTGACTGGCGGCTGCTAGCCCACGACGCCTCGTTCCCGGCCGAAGATGACGGGGCTGAACTGACGGAGGACCTGCTGGCGGCGGTCGGCGCCACGGCCGGCCCTGAGGCGGTGGCTGACCTCGCCGTGGCGGACGGCCGCGATCCGGCCACCAGGCTGCGGATCGCCTACCGGCGGCGGCTGCTTCAGCTCGCCGCGCTCGACCTGACCGGGGCCAGCTCGCTGGACGAGACCATGACCGCGCTGGCTGACCTGGCCGGTGCGGCCCTGGAGGCGGCGCTGGCGATTGCCAGGGCGGAGCTGCCGGCGGGCCAGCGTGGCGGTCGCCTCGCGGTGATCGCGATGGGCAAGACCGGAGCGCGCGAGCTGAACTATGCCAGCGACGTGGACGTGATCTTCGTGGCCGGCCCGGCTGATCCGGCCGTCCCCGGCGACGATGTCACTGCGCTGCGGACCGCAACAGCGCTGGCTAGCGGCATGATCCGGGTGTGCTCGCAGTCGACGCCTGAAGGCCAGCTGTTTCCTGTCGACCCGAACCTGCGGCCCGAGGGTCGCGACGGCCCGCTGGTGCGGACGGTTGCCAGCCACCGGGCCTATTACGAGCGGTGGGCAAAGACCTGGGAGTTCCAGGCGCTGCTCAAGGCGCGCTTCGTGGCCGGGGACGCGCGCGTGGCTGCCGACTACCTGGCGGCGGTCATGCCGACGGTGTGGCACGCGGCGCAGCGCGATGACTTCGTCCCGGACGTGCAGGCGATGCGCCGCCGGGTGGTGGCCAGCCTCCCGCCCGACGAAGCTGGGCGTGAGCTCAAGCTCGGACCGGGCGGGCTGCGGGACATCGAGTTCACTGTGCAGCTCCTGCAGCTCGTGCACGGCCGCGGGGATGAGACCCTGCGCGAGCCGGCCACCTTGCCGGCGCTCGCCGCCCTGGCGGCCGGCGGCTACGTGGGCCGGTCGGACGCAGCAGCGATGGCGGAGGCGTACCGGTTCCTGCGCAAGGTCGAGCACCTGCTACAGCTGCGGCGCCTGCGGCGCACGCACTTGCTGCCTGAGGACCCGGCCGTGCTGCGCGAGGTCGGCCGTGCCCTGCGGCGGATGCGTCTTGGCCCGGCAGCAAATACAGCTTCGATGCCGCTGTCGCAGGCCGTCTCCGCTGATCCGGCTGAGGCCCTGGCGGCAGACTGGCGGCAGCACGCAGGCCAGGCCCGGCAGCTGCACGAGAAGCTGTTCTACCGGCCGCTGCTCGACGCGGTCGCGCGACTGCCCGGCGAGGCGACGCGGCTCACTCCGGAGGCGGCGCGGGACCGGCTTGAAGCGCTGGGTTTTGCCGATCCGGCCGGGGCGCTGCGGCACATCGAGGCGCTGACGGCCGGGATGTCCCGCAAGGCCGCGATGCAGCGGACGCTGCTGCCGGTCCTGCTCGGCTGGCTGGCCGACGCCCCCGAGCCTGACGCAGGGCTGCTGGCCTTCCGTCAGGTCAGTGAAGCACTCGGCAGGTCGCCCTGGTATCTGCGGCTACTGCGGGACAACGCTGTCGTGGCCCAGCGGATGGCCCGGCTGCTGGCCTCGAGCAGGTACGCGGCCGGCCTGCTGCTGCGCGCGCCAGAGGCTGTCGCCATGCTCGGCGACGATGCCGAGCTAGCGGCCCGGCCGCACGCCGAGCTGCTGACTGAGGCGTCGGCCGCGGTGCGGCGGCATGACAGCGCGGACGAGGGCGCGCGCGCGGTCCTGGCGATCCGGCGCCGTGAGCTGCTGCGGACTGCGGCAGCCGACGTGCTCGGCCTGGCCGGGATCGACGACACCGGCGAGGCGCTGACCGCCGTGGCGGAGGTGAGCGTCGCGGCGATCCTGCGGGCCGCGGTTGCCGAGGCTGAACGGGCCGCCGGCCCGCTGCCGACCCGCCTCGCGGTGATCGGCATGGGCCGCTTCGGCGGCCACGAGATGGGCTATGCCAGCGACGCTGACGTGCTGTTCGTGCACGATCCGCTGCCTGGCGCCGATGACGAGGCGGCGACGCGGGCCGCCCACGCGGTCGCCGAGCGGCTGCGCGCGCTGCTCAGCAAGCCCGGGCCCGATCCCGCACTCATTGTCGATGCGGGCCTGCGGCCAGAGGGACGGCAGGGACCGCTCGTGCGCACGCTTGCCTCCTATCGCGCCTATTACCGGCGGTGGTCGGTTCCCTGGGAGGCGCAGGCCTTGCTGCGGGCAGAGTTCACGGCCGGAGACCGCGGCGTCGGCGATGCGTTCATCGCGATGGCCGATGAGATCAGGTACCCGGAAGGCGGCATCGACCAGGCCGGGATCCGGGAGATCCGCCGGATCAAGGCGCGGATGGAGGCAGAGCGAATGCCCCGCGGCGTCGAGCCAGCGCTGCACCTCAAGCTCGGGCCGGGCGGGCTGGCGGACGTCGAGTGGGTTGCCCAGCTGCTGCAGCTCGAGCATGCCTGGGCCGTTCCCGAGCTGCGCACCACCAGGACGCACGCGACGCTGGCGACGGCGAGCTCCGCCGGCCTCATCTCAGCAGGGGATGCGGCAACGCTGATCTCATCCTGGCTGCTGGCCCGGCGGATCAGGGACGCCGTGATGCTCGTGCGCGGCCGCCCATCGGACACGCTGCCGTCCCTGCCCGGCGATCTGGCCGTGGTCGCTCAGGTTCTTGGCTACCCGCCCGACGGCGCCCAGGACCTCGCCCAGGACTGGCGACGGTCAGCCAGGCAGGCCCGGGCCGTCATGGAGCGCCTGTTCTACGGATAGCGGCGACCGCGCCTGCTGACGGCGAGGGAGCCTGCCGCCCGGAAATGCGGCGGCCCCGCCAGGCGCGCAAACCCGGCGGGGCCAGATCCGACAGGAAGGAATCAGGATCGCTTTACTTTAGCTCATCGATCACGGATATGTCACTGATTGGCCTCAGAATGGCAACGCTACCCGAGGTAGATGGTGGTCCGCGCAACGTGCTTGCTGCCGCAGCCGTGGTGTCCTGGCAGGCCCAGGCCATCCTTGGACTCGGTGTCCTTTGCGCAGGCGTTGGGAACCCAGTCGGTCTTGGCGTTCTTGACCGGAACGTAGTACGTCAGCGTGTCCCGGAACTCGCGGGAGTTGACGCGCGTCGGCCCGGCCACCTTGCCGGCCTTAGTCAGGGTGTAGTCCTTCGGCAGACGCGGGTCCCCGATCGCGATGTAGAGATAGATGTGCTTGCGTGATTCGGTCTTGTAGGCCGAGGCGGGCACAGAGACGTAGATGCGGAACGAGAAGACGCACCGTTTGGTGGTGCACTTGTTCTTAACCCACTTTTGCGGGGCGGCCTCGTACGGGGTGACGTACACGGTGACCGAGCTCGAGGTCGCGTTGTCCGTGCCGGTCACCTGAACCTCGTAGTGGGTGGCGAGCGTTGGCGTGACGCTGAACGAGTAAGGATTGGCGCCGAGCGTCGTCAGCGATATCGGGGAGCCGACGGGCGCATAGGTCTTCTTGCCGAATGGCTCGGCCATCAGCTGCGCCGTGTCGTTGGTCGCCGTCGTCGTCACCGTGCCGCTGATCGTGGCGGTGTTCGCATTAGCGAGCTTGTAGACGACGACCGCGTGCCCGTCGACGAGGTCATGGTCCTTGGCCGTCAGGCCAGGATAGTTCGGCGAGGTGGCGCTGATGGTGATGATGCTGGCGGCCGGACTGGCGTCCGCCGCCGGGATGGCGCCCGATACGAGGAGGCCCCCGGCCACCGCGATCGGCGCAATCCATCGCCAGGTTTTCTGCATTTGCACTACTTTCCGCCCGACTGACCCGGGCCCCCTGGACAGTGTCGCCCCAAAGTGTGACAGGGGTGAATAGGACCAGGCAAGACCTATCTGAGTGACCGAAAATCACCAATAAGCAATGTCGGGCTTGGCCATGGAGGTGGAGCAGGCACGCCGATTCTCAAACGCGTCTGTGCGCGATAGGTGCTGCTATGGCAGCAGCAACCACGCACGGACCCCGATCACGCCTGGCCGTCGTCCTCCGCGCCCGCCTCCAGCACTGCCATGAACCGGCGAACCCGGTCGGTGACGTCCTCGCCGACGTGCGCGATCATCACGATCCTGCCGTCTGGGCCGAAGACGGGCGCGTTCACTCCACTCCAGTAACGCCTGGCCCAGTCGCCGCCGGGCGTCTCGACGTCGTACTTCTGGAACTCGATGACGTCTGGCTCACCCGTGGCCAGGACCCGGCGGAGCGATGCGACCGAGTTGCGCACCCCCGTCGCCTCGGGATTTGCGGGATCTTCAGGGAAAGCGTCGAAAAGGTTGCGGCCGAGCAGTTCCTCGCGCGTCCGGCCGGCGGAGCGCAGGAACGCCACGTTCGCGTCGGCTACGGCAAACTCTGGCGTCAGCACCAGGACCGGGATCGGGAGCTGCCGGTACAGCGCCGCGTAGTCGATGTGCGCTCCCGTCATCACGCCTCCTCCCCGTTGCCAGGCTGCTACTCCTCCCCGCCGTGGCGTGCCTGAACCATCGCAGGCAGCAGGCCTGGCGCAGCATCCTGACGCGAGCGAGCAAAACGGAGGCCGTAATGGGCGGCCCGAGCGGGCCCTGAGGCCCGCCTGGGTCAGCGCCACGAAAGGTCAGACGTCGTAGTAGAGCTCGAACTTCTGCGACCCGGAGCGTTCTTGCAGGTCACCCGTCATGCATGCTGTCTGACCAGCCAATACTCGGCATTCAATAGCGTTGGTCGGCACCAGTGTTTTGCAGCCGCGCTGTGGACTCTCCGTGGGCTTTGATCTTGCTCAGCCTGAGACCAACCCCAAAAGCCGCCCGGCCGCTCGCGGTGATGAGGCATCACAATACCGCGGGAAGAGGTCGTCAACGTGCGGCCCGGAGAGCCTCCCGGATGGTGTCGAGGGGCAGCCGGCCGGGATGGCTTGACTCTCCGCCTTTACCGACATGCGGGCTACTCTTGACAGCATCGTTACCTAATTGCCAAGCTCGCCGTGCCGGTTTGGTAGTGGTCGCCGGCTATGCGCCGAGCAGCCGTGCCTGACCGGGCGGGGAAGCGGGGTTGACGCAATCGGCCTGAACTAAAGGATCGCTGAGGCGATAGCACGCCTCAGCGATCGGTGTCCCACGTCGTCGTCTTGTGAGGAAGTTCGCCGTGAGAACGTATCGAAGTCTATCGCGCAAGTCAGCGCTGGCGGGTTCGCTGCTGGCAGCGGCAGCCCTTGTTGTCGCCGCGACCGTGCCTGCTGGCGAGGCCGTTGCGTCAACTGGCCAAGCCCCGTTACAACCTGCCGCGGGCCAGTACGTCCCGGTCACGCCTATCCGGGCGCTCAATACTGGAGACGGTACCGGCGGCGTGCCGGTGGCGCCCATGGCGGCCCACTCATCGGTGACGTTCCCCGTCACCGGGATCGGGCAGATTCCGGCTACCGGGGTCTCCGATGTGTATGTGATGCTGAACGCGATCGGGCCCACAGCCAACGGCTGCCTCGATGACTTTAGTCCCGACCAGGGTGACACCGGGATCTGCTCGGCCACATTCGACGCCGGTAACAACGACACCGACAGCGACATCGTGCAGGTCTCCGGCTCTGGAGATATCTCGCTAACCAATAGCAGCAGCGGCACGGTTGGCGTGGTGGTGACCGTGATGGGCTATTACACCGACGGGAGCCAGGCATCCGCCGGGGAGACCTATGCGCCGTTGCCGCTGGACCAGATTGTCGAAACCCAGTCGGGGCTTGGTGCCCCGAAGGCGCAGATCCCCGCGGGCGGGACGCTGACCGTACAGGTGACCGGGCTGGGCGGCGTTCCGGCGGACGCGGCCGGGGCGGCGCTGTACGTCGGCGCGAAGAACTCCGCCTCGACCGGGGACGTTTCCGCTTACCCGGCCGGCGGTACGGCGTCCAGCCTGTCGTTGCTGAGCTACGTGCCAGGCCAGGCCGTGCACGACCTGTACTTCGGGGCGTTGTCGTCTTCCGGGAAGCTGACCTTGTGGAACCACGGGTCCGGCCCGGTCGACCTGATGGTCGCGATCCAGGGATACCTGGCCAGCCCGACCGGCAGCGAGGCCGGATCGACCTATCAGGATGTCCCGCAGTACCGGCTGGCTGACACACGCAACGGCACTGGCGGCGTCCAGTCAGCGCCGGTTCAGCCCGGCGCATCGATAACCTTCTCAGCGACCGGAGTCGACAACATCCCGCAAGCAGGTGTGTCAGCTGTCGCCGAAACGATAGTGGCGGTGAATCCCACCGCAGTCGGGTTCCTCTCGGAGTACGCGGCGGGGACGGCGGACCCGGCACAGCCTGGCGTCAACTTCTACGCGGGCGGCAACCAGGGCAACGGGCTGACAGCGTCCCTGGTTTCCTCAGTGAGCCCGACAGGTCAGCAGACGATTACGAATCATAGCCAGGGAACTGTTGACATCGCTGTTACGGTCCGCGGCTATTACGACGCGCCGAACTTGCCTGACCCGCCCAATAACGTCACAGCCACCACGTCAGGATCCTCGGCCACAGTCAGTTGGACGGCTCCGGCAGTGGACGGCGGGGCACCGATCTCTGGCTACACAGTCACGGCCACCCCGGACGGGACAACGACGAATGTCAGCGGCACGGCAACGTCAGCCACCTTCAACAACCTGGCGAATCCCACAGCTGACACGTTCTCCGTTGCCGCAGTGAACCAGTTCGGGACCAGCGATACCGAGACAGCCTCACCTGAGCAGGTCATCACGGGAACGGTCACCGCTCCCAGCGGCACGCCTGTTCCCAACGATCAGATCAGCTTCGTCACCAACGACGGTGACGCGACCTCCGCTCCTGTCACCCCGACCGTGGTTGGAACGGCGACAACAGACAGCAATGGCAACTGGTCGTTCACCGTGCCCGGGTATGGATCGCTGCCCGCAGATGCCCAGGCGTCAGCCACAGCTAACGATGGCTACCTCAACATTGAGGCGATAGGCATGGGAACAGCCACGGTAAACGGCACTACGTACGTCGAAAGCGCAATGGGAGTGCGCTCAGCCTGGGTCGGCACGGCGGCGCAGCCTGCCGCGCCCGCTGAGGTCGGCTCGTCCCCGCCGCCGACGATGGTGCTGCGTCCCGACGGGCCCGACAATTCCGCCGGTTACACGCAGCAATTGCAGGACAGCTCCTTCGCAACTCTGAACGATCCGGGGGCGACTGACGCCAGCGGAGACATCGTCGGCGCGGGTGCCGACGACCCCTACGCCTCGGCGCCTGCCGACGCCTACGGGTACCAGGAGGTTGGAGGGAACGGCAGCTACAACCCTAACGTGGCTGCGGATGGCACCGACCTCACCAATGCCGCGGTGACGCCGATGAACCCCAGCAGCTCGAGCAACTGCTGCAGTCCGAATCGTTACGAGACGAGCTGCGTCGATGTCCAGAAAGCCGTTCTGCAAAAGACGACTTCATGGACCGTCGTTGGCGAATACCACACCGGCTGGCATGACGCCGGCGCCCTGAGCTACGCCACGGGCGCGACGTCCCAGATCGGCTCCGTCATCGGGATGAGCGGCGGAGATTTCGAATTCTCGGGCTACAACAACGTCTCGAATAACGGGCAAGTTACCCAGAGCGAAGGTACCGCGGCCGGCGTTGACAACGACTCGCGCAGGGTCTTTATCCTCCTTCGCTACCGGGAGACCAGATGGGAGGCCGATAGTCCATCCGACGGCCACACTTGCTATTGGTGGGACCAGTGGGACCCGCGCGGCATCGCGACTCCGCCCGGCGGTGCGAACATCAAGACCGGCTCGAACATCTGGGGTCAGCTCTCAAAGAGCGACCAGAGCAACGGCAAATGGTGGCGGGAGGACGGATTCAACGGGCTCGAGAATCTCCTGAATTATGCCAATCACCACTGGCTCCAGCATGAGCAGTGCGGCTGGTCCGGCGAGCTCGATAAGGGCAGCGGGGTGACTTACGGCTTCGCAGCGAGCGTCGGAGGCGTCGGCATACAGGCGGAGACGGGACACACCAAGGATGTAGATCAGAGCGTCGACACACGATCCTGGACCTGCTCGACACGGCTTGACCAAAAGACGGAGGTTCATGATTCATTGCACTGGGTCTGGGGTTATAACAAGGCATTCGTCGACCATCCCAAGACCTTCTACATGTACTGAGGCTCCGGTACCCTGCGATGACTATGCGCAAGTCGATTCTGATTGCAGCCCTGCTGGCCTCGCTGGTCCCGGCGTGCTCATCCGCGTCGGGTCAGGCTGACCCGGAGCGAACGGTGTTCAGGATCGAGATGATCGGCGCGGATGAGCACGGCCCCGACCCTTTCGGCCAGCTTGCGGACGTGCAGGTTCCCGAGATGTACAACCAGAGCGGCAGCACCGTACGGGTGACCTCGATCCGGCTGCTCGCGCCCCCGAAAGGTGTGCGGGTGGTCAGCGAGACCGCTTACTCGGAGTCGAGCGGCGCAACTTCGGGCTTCGGCGATTCAGGTGACCTGCCGAAGGAATGCCCCAAGGAATACGAGCCGCACCCCCTTGCGGATGCCGTCACCCCGCCGCATGCCTACTCCAACTGGATAATTGTGACTGCACTGAGCTTTGCCAAGCCGGGCCGCTACTATTTCGGTCAGGAAAGGATTGACTACCTCGCCGACGGCAAGCCCGGATGGCAGGTTCAGAACCTGCACATCACGATCTACGAGGTCCGGGGCTTCAACCCAGGACCTCAATGCTAGCCCCGTACGCAGGAGATAACGCAGCATAACGAAAGGACGAGAAGGCGAATCGATAGCCGCCACGATCCGGGATTACCAGCGGCTATGCAATCGCCATAAGGCTTATATCACGAATGGCTACTTATTCGATCCTGCGCTCTTAGTTTGCCCTGGACTGGGACCCGGAGCCATCGACCAGGTACCAGACCCGCAC
>Ga0335073_10001386_pt1 | contig 32246 bp, 31 predicted proteins | sample Lox_Sample_22_FD_207093 | JGI IMG/M metagenome (GOLD analysis project Ga0335073, IMG submission 207093) | Soil microbial communities from Loxahatchee National Wildlife Refuge, Florida, United States - Lox_Sample_2.2 | ecosystem: Environmental > Terrestrial > Soil > Wetlands | place: USA... | reverse complement strand
GCTTCCATCCAAAAAAGTGGCACTGCCGCAAGGTCAAAGTTACGCCCGCGTTCGCGGCACGGTGGCGCGAGCGGGCGAAGAAGTTGGGCGGTGGGCTCATGCTCAGAGCGCCCGAGGGCGGGATCGACATGGCTGACCAGCGATCCGCACGTCGCGATCTTCTTAAAAGGGGACAAGCTGGATGCCCATGCAAAAGAACATGCCAGGTCTGGGCGCGAGTGAAAGGAACGAAAATCGAAGGACCGCGCGTTCCAGTCCAGGTATGGGCAGTAGATCACATTCTCCTTACGCCACGAACTCTCGACATTCCTCTTGGAAAGCGGGAGCAGATTACTGCGGAGGTGACGGACGATGAAGGGCGCCGCTCGACGGATGTCTTGCTTGAATGGCTGCATGATGCCGAAGATCAGATGACTGTTCTCATCGACCGCTCCGGCGTTGTAACCGGGAACCGTCTTGGCCGTACGGCAGTTACCGCTGGTGCTGGAGGAGTCTGGGCCCGTATTCCGGTCGAGGTCCGCGTTATTGCCAATCCCGAAGAGCAAGGACGGGGCAGCGGTTTCCCGCAACTGCTCATTACCGGACGCGACGAAGACCCCTCCACCGGGCAAATTCGCGAAGGAGACCCCGACCAACCGGCACTGTGGCAGGAACCTTCCGACTACGTCCACAACATTTGGTGGCTGAACTTGCAGAGCCCAGAAGCGGCGTTCGCCTTTCAGCAGCGTGGAGCACAGCCCACACTCTGGCGCACATACCATTCAGAAAAATTGATTGAGATGGTCGTGCAGGTGTGGATGACGGATGAATTCAGCCGCAAGGGTGAAAGTCAGCGGCCTGAATTTTGGGCCGCGCACCAGGCTGCACTGGACCGGCACCGTGTGCGCACGGTGGGTCAGATGTGGAAGAAACTTGAATTCTATGTCGCGAGTGGCGCCTTTGGCGCCACTGACGACGAGGAGCCCGAACAGCAGGTCCCGCGGAGGGCGGCATGACGGGGCCGGGAACGAGGAAGGAGACGCCGCGTCGCGCCAGCCTGCGGGAGCAAGTGCTGCTCGCAGCCCTTGAGTGCTCAGGAGGTGATCTCGAAAAGGCCTTCACCTCCGAAGACTTGCTCGTCGCAGCGTGGAAAAGAGACCGTCTTGCGTGGGGACTTCGCGGGTATGAACGAGAGCATCCCGATGTCGATAAGCTTCGCAAAGAAATCGATAGCCGGGGCGCCCGAGAAGGAAGTTCATCAACGGGTCTCGTTTCTGCCGGTTTGTTGCTGCGGGTTCGAGAACGAATGTATCAGCTTACGCCTGCCGGCCTTGCAGCGGCATCCGAAGTTGTCGGCGCGGAGCCGGATACTCGGGGTAAGGCCACACGCGCTCTCGCGGATGCGGTTAACGTGATTCTGTCTCATTCGGTCTTCCGCGGATGGTTGAAAGATTCAAGTTCACCGAAGCACTTCCGCGACGCCGGTCATTTTTGGGGTATCGCGCCCGGAACACCGGCGAAGGTAATCCAGACTCGTATTCTGGATGTGGACCACAACCTCGAAACTGCGCTGAGAATTCTAGATACCGAGCGCGTTGACGAAGTTACGGCACGACACGGGAAAGCATTATTTGATCGCGCCGACATTGAACGAGCCACGAAGTTCCAGGCAGTGCTGAAGGAGCGTTTCGCGAAAGATCTCACAACGCTCCAAGTGAAGTTGGGCTAGTGCCGGATCGCTTTCGGAGAATCATGGGAACAATTTTGCGTATGCACAAGGTCGTCGTGGCCTTGAGTGAGCACTACGCTGACCTTTGGGAAAACGGCAAGTTTCTCGGATCAGCGAGACTGCCGGAAGGCGGCATTGTGGAAGAGTTGTTCATCGACAGCTTCAAGGAGAACATCGGGGCCTCGCACGTCGAGCGCACCGTCACGATCACGCTCGTCTTTACGAAGTGGAAATGGGAGGACACGCAATGACATGCGCTCCAAGGAAGGATGGAGGACCAAATGACTCACAAAAAGGAAAAGCCGCCTGCAGGGCGCGAAACCGCTGGACCGGCTGAAATGGTCAGCCAGCCCCGGGAGACAAAGCTTGCGCTCCCGGCTGGCGATCCGGACCTTGAAGCTCTTCGCTCCGTCACTCGCGAGTGGCTTGTGCCACTTCTGGTTGAGAAGTTTCTGCGCGAACAAGGAATTGACTCGCGCGTGCACCCCGAAAATGCCAATTCCCAGCTCATATATAGGAACGGTCGCAGCAGTGATGCTACTGCCGCCGGCGCCGCCGAGATATCCGGTTTTGCCGAGAGCGTCAAAACCACCCCGCTGCCGAATGTCAGTAAACGGAAAAAATCAACTACCGAGGGCTAGATAGAGGAGGTCGGCGCCACCACGCCGACAGCGATCTATCACAATGAACACGAAAGTTCCCAATTCGAACGCCCGTGACGAACGGCCAATCATTCGCTGCGCCATCTATACCCGCTATTCGTCCGAAGAGCAGCGAAAAACCTCAACTGAGGATCAGAAGCGCAACTGTCGGGCCGCCGCAGAGCGGAACGGTTGGCTAGTGCTGGACGAATATATTCGCTCTGACGAGGAAACGACAGGGCGAACACTGGCAGGGCGAGACGGCATAGCCGATTTGATTCGACTTGCGATGCAACGCCCGAAACCTTTCGATTGCATCATCATTGACGACACATCGAGGCTCGGTCGTTACTTGCCAGACGTACTTCGAGAATGTGATCGGCTCATGCACAACGGCGTGTTTCTTTATTTTGCGAGCGACCGACTGGATTCCCGTGACGACAGTTTCCGCATCATGCACATCTTCAAGGGCTACCGTGATGAAGACTTCATCCGAGATTTAGGACACAAGATTCATCGAGGGCAAGAAGGGCGTGTGCTGAGCGGTTACGTTGCAGGGAATCGTTGTTATGGATACAAAAATGTGCCGATCCCTGATGGAAACGGCAAAAGCAGCTTCGGCAGGCCAGCACTCATCGGCGTGAAGCAAGAACTCGTCTCGGAAGAGGCTGAAATCGTAAAGAGAATTATGGAAATGCGTGCCGACGGATTGAGTTTCGGTCGGATTGCCCAAATCTTAAAAAGCGAAGGGGTCGCGCCACCAAGGAATCCGAATACGGCGGTGATGCCAGCGTGGTATCCGTCAACCATCAAGCAGATTACTCACAATGAGCTTTACCATGGCTGGCGGGTATGGAATCGGACACAGAATGTCTTCAATCAAGCTGAAGGGAAAAAGTCAAAACGAAACCGCCCTCAGTCGGAATGGATACGGGTGGAAGTTCCTGAACTGCGCATCATTTCCGATGAGCTTTGGGAAAAGGTGCAGGCGGTGAACCGCCGTGGGCGTGACAAATATTATGCCACCAGGCAGGGTGGTATGAACCGAACTGAGCATAGCCGCAAGTATCTTTTCAGCGGCCTGATGATCTGCGGAATCTGCGGCGGGCCCTACACGGTGATCAACGGGAAGGCACCCAACGTTCGGTATGGCTGTCCGAATCGTGCCTTCCGTCATACCTGCAACAACAAGACGACAATTCTTCGTACCCGTCTTGAGCGGCAACTCATCGCCGCTTTGTCAGCGAACCTCTTGGATGGTCGTTTGGAAGAAGAGCGTACACGTGAATTTGTTGAACAACTGAAAGCCAGAATCGAACTGGAAGAACAGCTTGCTCGTGAAGCGGAACTGGATCGACCAACACTGGAAAAAGAGCGCACCGAATTGGCCGCGCAAGGGCGACGGCTCGGTGAGGCGATCGCAATGCACGGGCATTCGCCTTTCCTTTTAGAGCAGCTTAAGAATGTGGACTCACGATTGGCAGAGATTGATATTCGCCTGAGTTCGAGAGCCGTAGCGAAACTGCCTAGCTTCACGGGTGAGCAAATCAGAGAGTTTCTGCGCAGGGAATCCACAGATTTCTGCGAGGTGCTGGCGGGCAATCCTGAGGTAGCAAAACGGGAAATCCAGAGGCGCATCAAACGGCTGGTATTAACGCCGAAGCAGATGCCGAATGGAACTGTCATCGAAATCACAGGCGACGTGGAATTGTTCCAGCAACAGGACGGTCTAATGCTGAACAATTCGCTGGATGGAATTGGTCAGCATTACACTTTCCCTCGCTTCGTCATTACCGTCGTCCTCGACCCCAGCCTTCCTGTGGCTGCCTAACTGGATTGCCAAGCCCATGCTCAGCGAGGACGACAAGATCCGGCTGATTCATGAGCGTCGCACGGCGCTCCTCAATCGTATGTTCGATGACTTCAGCCGGCTGTCCGGTTTCGGCGCCGAGGAGCCCTCGGATGAAATCCAGGCTATCCGGAGTGCGCTCTCGGAGTCCGACGCGATTGGCAGCCCAACACGCGCTATTCGTACTCGCTCTGCAGCAGGTCGTTGAATCCTTTATCGCCGGGCCGCCCACGGATGAGGCCTTTGAGTGGTTGGCGGAAGAACAGCACCGGGCGGATTAGATTCTGCTTGAGGATCTCGACCTTGGGAACCCCAGTGAGCACAAGATGATCGTGGCCTGACATGTCGCGCCGGAACGTGGTCAGAACATGGAGCGTGGAAATCTTTCAGGTCGCGTGCATGAGGTTCCGGTACGAACACGCAACGGTTCGGCCAGCGCTCAATCAGCTTTTGCTCCAGTTCCCTTTTCAAGATGCCTCCACAGTTGCCCTCTGACCTCTGTAAAGCTAGAATGCCGGACGGCTGATTCGAGATCATCCGGCGGTTGTGAGGACTTCGAGCCGCTCCTCTCGGAAGCCCAGACACTGGGAAGCACCCAGGTTGGAGCTTTTCGCGGCGAGCACACTTCCGCAGGTGAAGTGACATTTTATCCATGTCTACGGATAGCCGAATTATTAGAAAAGTGGTCAGCGACGCAATGCATTCACACCGCGAGCTCTCCTACGTCAGCAGCCCATGCATTTGTCCCCGCTCACCCTCGATGGAATCTCACTGGTTCTTTTCCAAAGTGTTTTTGATAGACGCTAAGGATTTCTGCAGTGAGGACGCTGACTTGTCCACCGCGGCCTTTCTGACGATCGAGCCCTTGAAACCGGTCAACCCCGCCTGTTCCGATCCCATCAACATGATGAGGTAAAAACCGGACTGCTTGGGATCGTCGCTGCGGACGCAATAAGTGAGGTCCAGGGCCGTCTCAAAGTAGTGACTGGAATAAAGTTGTTTCTCAGCGATGGTGTAGGCTGGCTCATGCGGATTGTTCCCCTGCATGGTTACGACCTGCACCACACGCAACGTCGGCTTAAGACCAAACTTTACCTTTGCCCAATAGAACATGTTCTCCACATTGGCGGGCTTGCCTTCGGGATATTCGAGAAGGTAGTTGTAGTAGTCCGGCAGCGCTTTCGGCAGAATCTTGGTGTAGCTCAGTATGTACTTGAATTGTTCCGGAACTAGCGTGGGATTCTTCTTGTCATTATATTCGCCGAGAGCTTGGTTCCCTCCCTTCTGATAAGCGAGCAGCCGCTCGATTACCCTCTTGTGCAGAAACTCATTGGCTTGGTCGGCCGCGTCGGGTGCAGAGAAATCAACGGATTTCTGAAGTCCTTCGAGGCCCTCCGCGGGCGACTGGATTTGACAATTTTCGGGCTTGCAGTCCTTCAACGCTTTGATGTCCTCACCATCGTATGAGAAGCCCTTCAAATCGGAAACTTGCGGTGGATCGCTGAATTTTCCGATGGCCACGAATTCGGGGAGCTTGCGCAAGCGATCAAAATCATAGGCCAGTTTGACGTAGCTTTCCGGAGTGGCCTTTACGAAGACGGCGCCGAATACGACAATTTCATCGGGAATACGCGACGGCATTTTCATCGACACCGCCTGCCCTGCCCGGATGGCAGTTAGCTGGTCCTGACTAAGCCCGATCTGTTGAAAATAGCTATTCAGCTCAGAAGTCGTCTGGGCGTCGCAGCCCAAAGCAGCTCCAACAGCTAAAGTGACAAGCCCAGCGACTCGCATCACGTTTCGCCTCATGGCAACCTCCGCTAGTGTTCTCCCGCCCAAAGTGTTTCTTCGTGGATTTGCTCCATTCATATTCTGCGACTTCATTTCTTTGGCATGAACTCATTCCGAGTCAGGGGGCCAGTGGCGAGTGCTGTAGGCTCGGGCTCGCGCTGGTTCTTGCCCTATCAATGAACCTGCGGAGTGCTAAAGTCAGCGGCACCGAGACAACCGCTCCCGCTGGACCGATGAGATATCCCCAGAACAACAGCGAGAGCGTGACTTCGCCCAGCGATACGTTGATTTTCTTTTTCAAAATTATCGGATTCAAAATGCTCCCACCTACGGTCTGCGTCAGAACCATTACTGCGAGCACCAGCAATGCCCTCTTCCAGCCCAACATCAGAAGTGCCAGTAAGGTCGGCGGTACCAGTGCGATCACGAATCCAAGGCTTGGAATGAAGCGGAGGAAGAAGTACAAAACGCACCAGACCACGGCGAAATCAACGCCTAGTACGGTCAGCAAAATCAGATTCACGACAGCAAGGATGGCTCCAGTTTCCGCGGTTGTAGCAATTTGGCGTTGAATATCTTCGCCAAACTTTGTCAGTCCCTTAACGATGGGACTATCGCCCCGCTCGGCGTTCAGCAGTGCTCCTAGAAACAGCATCGCTAGAACCCAAATTACCAAGCGGTCAGAAAAGAGCTCGATGGTTGTCGGAATGACGTAACCGACGAATTGCAGGATCCGACCTGCACTAAGAGAACTCCTAACCAATTCTCCCGTTGATTCAATTCCATGTCGCGCCAACAAGCCCGTGATCTGTTGGGAAAGATCATGAATGCGAATTTCGTAGACCGGAAGCTTTGCACGCATTTGCAGGCTCGCTCTGGCCAGAGCGAATGCAAGGACGCAATACAGTGCAACAACAAGAAATACGGCACAACTGAGCGCGGTGCTCCTGTGGAAATGGAATCGGCGCACGAGCCACTGGGGGAATGGAAGAATGGCAAATGTAAGCAGGAGGGATAAAAGCAGGATGGAGAGCAGGTGGGAGGCCATGTGGACGCCATATGCCACGATGATAATGCAGGCGGCAATCTTCAGCGTTTGGATGCCTAAGTGCTTATCGTTCTCCACTGAACATTCTCCGGCCACAGATTCCCGCTCTCAATTTGCATTTTGTAATGACTGGTCCTTGCACACTATGGACACAGGCCAATAATGCTGTCTACTGCCCTTTGGGGAAGGATGAAGCCCCTACCGACGCAGGGTGAATTGCAGATGACTCGGGTATTCTTCGCGGAACATGCATGCACCTTCCCCAAAGGGCAGTAGCGGCGTCACCTTTTCCACACCTATAGTGCTCATCGACGCAAAAACCTGAACGCGAGGCGAGCGAGATAAGTCAGAAAGAAATGAGAGCTTCCTATGAAGTGGTCAAGAAGGGTAAGCCCCGCTTTGGGGGTGCTGCCAGCCTTCTTGCTGTCAACCTTCCCTCTGTTTGCGCAAGACACGCCCGTTGGCCCGGCGGGTACTCAAGTTGCCACTGAGCAAACGTCTGCGGCGGCAGTGAACACCAATGCACTGCGAAACGCAGCGCAGAATCCGGTGGCCAGCCTCATTAGTGTTCCTTTGCAGGATAACTTTAACCTTGGCACCGGGCCTGGTGACCGCACCCAGAATGTTCTGAACATTCAGCCGGTGATCCCGTTCAGCCTCTCAAATAACTGGAACCTCATCACCCGCTGGATTACGCCGATCATCTACCAACCACTTCCTGTGCCGCAGCCACCTGGGCCCACAGTGCAAACAACAGGAGTCTACGGCTTGGGGGACCTGAACCCTTCCTTCTTCCTCTCGCCGAAACACAGCAAAGTGATCTGGGGCGTCGGGCCGACGTTTGTCTTGCCCACAGCAACGAACACCACGTATCTCGGACAGGGGAAACTGAGCATGGGCCCCTCGGTAGTCGTGCTCGTGCAGCCGCCGCATTGGACGATCGGGTTTCTTGCCAACAACGTCTGGTCGGTGGCTGGTCATGCCAATTTCAATCCCGACGGCACCGTCAATAAGCCACCGGTGAACCAATTCCTCTTACAGTATTTCGTGAACTACAACTTGAAAAGGGGTTGGTATCTTAACTCTTCGCCAATAATCACGGCGAACTGGAGGGCCAACAGCGGAAATGTGTGGACAGTGCCATTCGGCGGTGGTGTCGGCAGAATCATGAAGCTCGGATTCCAGCCAGTGAATATTACGGCGCAGGTCTACGGCAACGCCGTTCATCCCGCAGGGGTTTCGCCATGGGGTATCCGGCTGCAGTTTGTTCTGCTATTTCCTCAGTTAACCAAGGATCAGCAGAAAGCCTTGCTGCAACAAAAACTCAAACAGATGGAACAGGAGGAGCAGCAGAAGCAATAGAAGCGAACCACTGGTGCCGAGCGGGAATGTTTGTGAAGAGCCACGCGCTATCAGGCATATCGGGTTCATGGCATGAGTTGCCACGCTTTCGGGTCCGGTTTAATGCGAGTTACTACATTTTGATACGGGAGGAATTGAATGAGAATTACTACACTTTTGCTGCTGGCATCCGCCGCGCTGGCATCACCGCGCCCTGCGGACGCTCCGGTTTTCGAGATCGTGCGGGCAGATAGCGCGATAAAGTTCAACGTAAAGGCATCAGTGGCTATCGCCGGGAAGTTCGACAAGTGGGACGCTACGCTAACATTTGCCTCGCCAGAGCTCTCGACTGGCGTCCTGGACATCAAAATTCAAGCCGGCAGCGTGAATACGGGCAGCGGCATGAAGGATGGCAAACTGAAAAGCAAAGATTTCTTTGATGTCGAACAGGATCCATACATCACCTTTCATTCGACCAAGTTTGAACAGACCGGTCCGAACACCGTTGCGATTGACGGCGACTTTACCATTCGCGGTGTAACCAAACAGGAAAGATTAGTCTTCACCACGGTTGACCCCCAGGAGAGGGCTGCGGGTATAGGCACGGTGACCGGGACCATGGCCTTCGACCGTAAGCAGTACGGGATGAACAGCGGCATCCCATTCATCAAGATCGCGGACCGCGTAGAGGTCGACCTTGCACTCAAGGTGCACCGTCTCAGCGGGCCTCCCCCCAATCTCAACCAGTAGTTACCGCAGAGGGCTCCCGGAGGCTACGGCGTCCCTACCTCGTTATTATTGCGTCCGACCTCATAGCCTTCGGGAGTTTCTTATCTTAGAATTACCCCAAAGCTCAGATCGCTGCCCTAACGAACGTTGACAAGAATATCGGCAGAAGTTGTTCCGGCAGGATTGCGACGTGAAATTGTAGGCGTGCGTCTGACCTCCAACGCAATGAGCCCGATTACCATCATCTGGTCCATGATTGCGTCGGCGTGCCTCACGCTGGCCGGAATTAACTTCCTAGTCTGGTGCCGGGATCGCAAGAGTTGGGTTAATTTGTTTTTTTCTTTGCTTGCGACGAGTACGGCGGCCTCTGCCTTTTGTGAATTATGGATGATGCTAGCAGGGACGCCGCTAGAATTTGCGACTGTGCAGAAGTGGGTGCAAATCGCGCTGTGGCTGATGATTGTGTCCCTTGTCGGGTTCGTGCGGGTCTACTTGAAAGCCGGGCGATTGTGGCTCGTCTGGATTGTCTGCGGCCTGCGCACCCTCGCTCTCTTGCTTAATTTTCTAACGGGGCAGAACCTCAACTACCGCGAGATCACGGGCCTCCGGCATATTTCGTTTCTCGGTGAATCCGTGGCCATCGCCGAAGGTGTGCGCAATCCCTGGCTCCTGTTGGGCCCGATAAATGTGGTGATCCTCGTCATCTTTCTCACCGACGCCACTGTCACTGCCTGGCGGCGGGGCGACCGCCATCGTGCACTTTACATGGGCGGAAGTGCCGTATTCTGCGCGCTTGCCTCAACGGCTCTGTTCCAGTTGGTGCTCCTGGGAATCGTCCAAGTACCCTTTGTGGTGAGCCCATTCTTCACGGGCATGATCGCAGTGATGGGTTACGAACTGGGCAGTGAGATGTTTCGCGCCTCGCAACTCGACCGTAAGCTACAAGAGAGTGAAGCCGGGCTGCACGAAATCGAAGAAAGAATGAGACTGGCGGTTGAGGGCGCGGAGTTCGGCATATGGATTCGGGATTTGCTGCGCAACGAAATCTGGGCAACCGACAAATGGCGGGAGCTGTTTGGATTTCCCGGGACGGAACGGCTGGAACTAGACAAAATCCTGGACCGCATTCATTCGGAAGATCGAGACGTGTTCCGCTCGATTCTGGAGAAAGCCGCCAAGGGCGACGGCGGTTATGAAGCAGAATATCGCCTCGTGCTCCCAAGCGGCGAAATGCGTTGGATCGGTTCTCACGGCCGTGTCGAGTTCGACAATACTGGAAAACCGATTCTCGTTCGTGGCGTATCGCATGACATTACCGGGCGAAAGCAAGCCGAGCAGGAAACTGAGAATTTGCGCCGGGACATTGCGCATGTTGACCGTGTCTCTATGATGGGCCAGCTCGCTTCGGCGCTGGCGCATGAGATTAACCAACCGCTCGGCGCCATTCTGCGCAACGCGGAGGCGGCGGAACTGTACCTGGAAAATGCGTCGCCGGACCTCGAAGAAATTCGCGCGATCCTCGCCGACATTCGGAAGGACGACCAACGCGCCGGAAGTGTGATCGACCGGATGCGTGCTCTGCTCAAGCGGCAGAGCCTGGATAGGCGGCTGGTGAATGTTGGCGAGCTTGTCGGCGAAGTGGTTGCTCTCGTACGTTCCGACGCCGCGACGCGGCACGTGAAATTGGAAGTGAGCGTCGCCAACCCTCTACCTCCGGTATGTGGTGAGGTTGTGCACCTTCAGCAGGTGTTGTTGAACCTGATCGTCAACGGAATGGATGCTTTGGACGAAGCGAGCGCGGAGGAGCGCCGCGTCAGCGTTACCGCATGGCCAGCTGGTCCGCAGTTAGTGGAGATCGCCGTGAGCGATTCCGGCCGGGGCATTCCGGAAGGCAAGCTGAAGCAGGTTTTTGACCCCTTTTTCACCACCAAAGCGAAGGGCATGGGCATGGGCTTATCAATCTCTCGCACGATCATTGAGACGCACAACGGCCGGATCTGGGCGGAGAATAAGCGCGAGGGCGGTGCAATGTTTCGAATCACGCTGCCGGCGGCGGAGGTCGTTACGAAATGAACGAAACCGCGCCCATTGTTCACCTTGTCGACGATGATGCGTCTTTTCTGACGGCAATCTCGCGGCTGCTCCGGGCCAGCGGATTCTCTGTAAAGACCTATTCGTCGGCGCAGGAGTTCCTCGCGCAATGTGACCACTCCGATTCTCCGGGCTGTGTGCTGGCGGATTTGCAGATGCCTAAAATGAACGGACTCGATCTGCAATCTGCTCTCGCGCAAACGCACAATCCGCTGCCAATTCTCTTTTTGACCGGGCACGGGGATATTCCGTCCAGCGTCCGCGCCATGCGCGAGGGCGCCGAGGATTTCCTGGAAAAAACTGCTCCCAAGAAGAAGTTGCTCGATGCGGTTACGCGCGCTCTTGCCCGCGATGCTCGTGAACGCAACGCGCGCGAGCGGCAGCGTGAATTGCGTGCGCGCTTCAACTCGCTCACCGAGCGCGAGCGCGAAGTTCTCGCTCACGTTGTGCAGGGACAACTCAACAAGCAGATTGCCGGGCATCTGGGCATCCACGAACGAACCGTGAAACTGCATCGCACCGCCATCACCACAAAATTAAAAGTACAGTCCGTGGCGGAACTCACCCGGCTAACCGAAGAAGCAGGAATCTTCTCGAAGCCCTGAAGCGTACCTTCCCCAAAGGGCAGTAGACGGCATTTCCCGTCATTCCTATAGTGCTCGTAGTTCGAGAGCCGAAAACCCAAATCGAAGTTCGGCCCTGGTCGCAAACCTCTCGCTTAGGAAGCAAATTCCAGAAGCGTCCGCACGGGTGTGCCGGGCGAAGGAGAAGAACGCATGGAGAACAGCACGTTAGTCAAAGGTGCGATCCCGGATTGGGTCGCGGACATGTTCAAGAAGGTCGATGGGAAGGACTTGAGAGGTGCCTCGGTCTATTTCAGTGATACTTGTGACTTCTATTTTGGTCACTTTCATCTTCTCCCAGGCCCCGCCGGGGTCTTTAAGTTCATGGGCGCGTTTGATGCGCAGTTTCCGAAGTATCGCCATTTGATCGAGGAGTGCTGGGCCGGACCGGAGTTGGTGGAATTTGGTGGTCGCGTGCAATTCACGATCGATGACGGCACGGTGGTTGAGACGCCTTTCTACAATCGGTTTTTCGTCGACAACTCGAGCGGGGAGCCCAAAATCACCAAAGGCAACGCGTTGGTCGACCTTTCGGCGCTGCCTTCGAAATACTGGCAGCTCAGCAATCTCGCCAGATAGGTTTGCAGCGGGTTTGCAACCGCCTCGAGGCATGCCCGCCAGTTGGGAGAAGTCAATTCGAATAGCAAGAATTTTCGGACTAAGAAAAGGGAGAAAAACTATGGCTAGCACGTTAGTAAAAGGCGCGATTCCGGGTTGGATCGCGGATATGTTCCAGAAGATCGACGCAAAAGACCTGAAAGGGGCTTCGGCTTACTTCATGGATGACTGCGACTCTTATTTCACGCATTTCCACTGCAAGCCAGGCGGCGCGGGATTCGTTGAATTGGTGGCGACCTTCGACGCCCAGTTTGCCGAGTATCACCACCAACTCGCCGAGTGCTGGGACGGTCCCGAAGTCGTGATGTTTGGCGGCATGGTGCAATTCAAGACCCCCGACGGTCAGGTTTTCTCCACGCCTTACTGGAACCGGTTCTATAAGGCTCCGGGCGGGCAAGAGAAGATCGCGAAAGCGTTCTTCATGGGCAGCATGGGAGGCCTTCCCGAACAGTATTGGAAGCACCTCAGCAAGCTGGCGCAACCGTAGTTGAGTAGCGGGAACGGACAACTCCGCAAAGGAACGAAGAAATGAACATGCTCTTCCAGACTGCAAAAACGCTAATCCTGATGGCGGCGATTGCACTGCTCCCGATTTGTACGCTGGCGGATGAAAGCGGCGCTGGTTACTGGCTCGTCGGCGCGGCTGGCAGCCTGGCGGCGGCCAAGGCGACGCCGGGATGTACTTTTGCCAGCACATTCTACTTCGCAGACGAGAACTCAACCTCCACGGTGACCCTCCCGAATGGTCAAACCGCGAAGGTGAACGTGAATGTGAAAAGCCCATTTTACCTTCCCAGTGTGAGTTGCACGCCGTTCACTAAGATTCTGGGCGGCCAATTCACCGCGAGTTTTGCCTGGCCTGTTGTCCACGCAAGCGTCGACGCCACCGCGACTCTGACCGGCACCACGACCGGCGCCAGCAAAACCGACTCCAACACCGGTATGGGCGACATGTACCCTAATGTCAATTTGCGTTGGAACCGGGGCGTCAACAACTACCTCGTCTACGTCCAGCCCGGCGCGCCATTCTTCTCCTACGACACGTCTCGGCTGGCGAACCTCGGTGCAGGGCACATGTCGATGGACCAGGGATTCGCTTACACCTATCTCAATGTCAAAACCCGGTGGGAAGCCTCCTTCCAGACCGGTTTCACCTACAACTGGGAGAACAGCCAAACGCATTACCAGAATGGTGTTGATATGCACACGGACTGGGGCACGTCCAAATTTCTGCATTACGGCAAGAGTCATCGCATCTGGCAGATTGGCGCTGTCGGCTATTACTACCAGCAACTCACGGGCGACAGCGGCTCAGGTAACAAGGTCGGTTCCAACATCTCGCGGGTGGTGAGCCTAGGGCCGCAATTCGGAATGATTCACAAGCTCAACTCCAGCTGGGAGGGCTACATCAACGTCAAGGCCTACGGGGAATTCGCTGCACAAAACAGATCCCAGGGCTACGTCATATTCGTTACCTGGGCGCTCTCGCACAAAGCGCAAGCTCGGACGGCGGGCGTCGAGTGACGAAAACAGCTTCAGAATTCAGAGAAGCGAAGGAGAAAAACGTGGATAACACGCTAGTGGAAGGCAAGATCCCGGATTGGGTCGCGGACATGTTCAAGAAGGTTGACGGGAAGGACTTGAAAGGCGCCTCGGTCTATTTCAGTGATACTTGCGACTTCTATTTTGGTCACCTTCATCTTCTCCCAGGCCCCGCCGGGGTCTTTAAATTCATGGGTGCCTTCGATGCCCAGTTCCCGAAGTATCGCCATTTGATCGAGGAGTGTTGGGCCGGACCGGAGTTGGTGGAATTTGGTGGTCGCGTGCAATTCACGATCGACGACGGTACGGTAGTCGAAACGCCTTTCTACAACAGGTTCTTCTTCGAAACCTCGAGCGGCCAGCCCAGGATCTCCAAAGGCAATGCCTTGGTCGACCTTTCGGCTCTTCCCGCGAAGTATTGGCAGCAGGTCTCGGCTCTCGCTCGCCCCAAGTAAAGGTGGACGGGCAAAGTGAACGGCAATTCAAAAAGAGGTAGAACAATGAAAACTGCAAGAGCGACAACGAAACTTCGCGCCTGCACTCTTTTCCTTTTATTGGCGGCAGTGGCGAGCGTCAACGCACAGGAGAAGACGCCAGACTACTCAGGCGACTTCCTGACACGAGATACGATGACCGGCGATTGGGGAGGATATCGAAGTGAGTTGGCGGAGAAAGGCATCACATTCGATCTGAGCCAGACGCAGAGCGAAATGGGAGTGGTTTCAGGCGGCTTGCGGTCGAATGGATCGTTTAGCGGGCGCTTTGACGGGTATCTGAATGTGGACACCGGCAAGGCGGGGCTCTGGAAAGGCGGCTTTCTGTTGGTCGAGGGTGAAGCGAATTATCTTGCTGGCTCCAGGGTTGACTTGAATACCGGCGCGCTGCTGCCGGTGAACCTCAATGGCGCGCTCCCTTCCGTCGGCCACTTCGGACGGGCCGCTATGTCGTACGTTTTGTACACCCAATTCCTTACCCATCACATCGCTGTCGTGGCAGGCAAGTTGGCCCTCACGGGATCCGATCCCAACGAGTTCGCCCATGGACCCGGTCTGCATGCCAAAGGTGATTGGCAGTTCATGAACATTGCCTACAATTTCTCTCCGCTCACCATATTTCCCGCTCAATACACTCCCATTGGAACCGGTTTCTTGATTATTCCCGGGAAAGATCCCGACGCATTCAAACTGCAAGCTTATGTCTTCAGCGGGACAGGCGATTCGACCGTGCCGGGTTTTGATAAATTCACGCATGACAGCCTGAGCTGGTCAGTCGAGGGCCATGTGCGAACCCATTTCTTCGGGAAGACTGGCCACCAGACTGCCGGCTATGTGGCGTCCAACAGAGAATTCACATCACTGTATCAGCTTTTTTCTCTCTCTCCTGAACCCGTAGAACTCCAAAAGGTTCAGGGTACATGGTTGGTTTACTACAATTTTGACCAGTATTTGTGGGAGCCCGAGAAAGGCAAAGGATTTGGAGTCTTCGGCCGATTCGGTGCGTCGGACGGCAACCCGGACCTGATCCATTACTTCTACAGCGTGGGAGTTGGCGGCACGGGCGTCGGCGCGAAACGTCCCCTCGATACGTACGGCATCGGCACGTACTACATCAATACCAGTCACCCCGTAGTGACGACGCCGGAGGGCGAAAGGATATTCCTGCGGGATGAAAAGAACTTAGAAGCATGGTACAGCTTTGCGATCACCCCCTGGGCTTTCCTGTCGCCTGACCTGCAGGTTGTTCATGGAATGGCGCAGCAGAATCTCATTGCTCACATCGAACAAGGTGTTCCGCTCAGGAATATTGATACGGCCGTGGTCCTGGGTGTGCGGCTGAGATTGGTGTTCTGACCCTTGCGGATGGCTGCTGGTGCAATTGCAGTATCGAACGAAGTCGCGAGTGAACGTCTAATGAACCGCATAGCCACCACCTATGTCGCAGTTGTTGATGATGATGAAAACATTTGCCGGTCGTTCGGGCGGCTGCTGCGTGCTGCCGGACTTCAGGCAATCACTTATAGCTCGGCGGAATCGTTTCTCGCAGACCGGAAGCATCCGCAGTTTGGGTGCCTAGTGCTGGATATCCAGCTCGGCGGAATCTCCGGGATTGAACTCGCGGAGAAACTCGTAGCGACAGGCGAACGTACCCCCATCATTTTTATTACGGCTCATGACGATCCCGAAGCGCAGCGAACGGCCGAAGCCTTGGGATGTGCCGCCTATTTCCGAAAAACAGATTCCGGCAAGGAAGTACTCGAAGCCATTCGGAGGGTCGCGCTTTAGCGGACGGCTGGCGCCAAGGGATCACAATGGAAATGCAAAATACAACTTCGCCGTTGTCACCGTGGCCCGCACCTGCGGGGGGTCGTCGTGCTTACCACGCCATGGTCAAACCAATAGGAGCCATCTGCAACCTGGACTGTACCTATTGCTACTATCTTCATAAAGAGCAACTTCTCGGCAGCACAAAAAAATTCCGTATCTCCGACGAAATCCTGGAAACGCACATCCGCCAGTACATTGAGGGTCAGGATCGTAGTGAAGTGGTCTTCTCCTGGCAAGGTGGCGAGCCGACTTTGCTTGGGCTGGAGTTCTTCCAAAAAGTTGTCGAGCTCGAGCAGAAGTACAAGAAGTTCAATCAGCGCATCGAAAATGACCTGCAGACCAATGGAACGCTCCTGAATGACGAGTGGGGCGTGTTCCTGAAGAAGCATGGTTTTCTGGTTGGGCTGAGCATTGACGGCCCCAAGGATCTGCACGATCGCTATCGCCTGGCCAAGGACGGCAAGCCCACGTTTGACAAAGTCTACGCGGCGGCACAAATGCTTCACCGCCATGGAGTGCCCTTTAACGCGCTCTGCGTTGTGAATCGCGTGAACGCCAAACGGCCGCTGGATGTTTACCGGTTCCTGAAGAATGAAATCCGACCGCGAGAAATGCAGTTTATTCCCTGCGTGGAACCGAAGGATTTCAAGCAGACAGCAACGCAGATGTGGGATGCAGCCACATTGCCGGTGCAGGACTCTCCCGCCGCTCATCCTGGTAATCCAAATTCCGTCGTCACGGACTGGTCCGTGGACCCTGATGATTGGGGCTACTTCCTATGCAAAGTTTGGGACGACTGGTATCGCCGGGACGTTGGCAAGGTATTCGTCAACCATTTTGAAACCGCCATCGCCCAGTGGAAGGGCATGGACTCCCAACTCTGTATCTACCACGAGTTCTGCGGCAAAGGCGTGGCGCTCGAGCATGACGGAAATCTTTATTCCTGCGACCATTATGTCTATCCCGAATACAAGCTCGGCAACATTCTGGAAACCTCCAGTTCAAGAATGGTTTTCTCTGAGGAACAGCGCAAGTTTGGGCTCAATAAATTTCATTCTCTGCCCCGCCAGTGCAAAGAGTGCGATTTCCTGTTTGCGTGCAATGGCGAGTGTCCCAAGAACCGTGTGATCCGCACGCGCGATGGCGAGCCGGGACTGAACTATTTGTGCACCGGATTGCAGAAATATTGGCGCCACATCGATCAAGACGTAAAAGACATTTGCCGGCGCTTGGCTCAAGGCGGGTTGGCTCGTCCGGACTAAAAGATTCACGGTGAAAGAAACATTCCCCGTGAAGGCAGGCTTTCAAGGAGCTTATGGCGGTCAAAAAGAAAGCAAGCTTCTATCGTGTTTGCGCGGTAAGACAAAAAGGAGAGTGGTTATGAAGTGGAATGGAAAGATAAGTCTGACTTTGGCGACGGTGGCCACGCTCTTCAGCGCGGCACCACCAGCCGCCAAAGCGCAAGAGAAGAGACCCAACATCGTGGTCATTTGGGGCGACGACATCGGCATAACCGATATCAGCGCCTACTCGATGGGTTTGATGGGTTTCCGTACGCCCAACATTGACCGCGTCGCCCGGGAAGGCATGATTTTCACCGATTTCTATGCTGAGCAGAGCTGCACGGCTGGCCGAGCATCGTTCATCACCGGCCAGTCCGGCTTGCGTACCGGTATGACCAAGGTGGGTTTGCCGGGTTCTACGCTGGGGTTGCAAAAGGAAGACCCGACGATTGCTGAGCTGCTCAAGGCGCAAGGCTATGCCACTGGTCAGTTTGGCAAGAATCACCTCGGCGACCGCAACGAGTTTCTCCCCACAGTGCACGGTTTTGACGAGTTTTATGGCAACCTCTACCACCTGAACGCCGAGGAAGAGCCGGAACTGCCGGACTACCCGAAGGACCCAGCGTTCTTCGCTAAGTTTGGGCCGCGCGGCGTGATGGACTGCAAGGCCTCGACTACGGATGATCCGACGGTCGACCCACGTTTCGGTAAGGTTGGCAAGCAGGTATGCAAGGATACTGGCCCGCTCACAAAGAAGCGCATGGAAACCATTGACGATGACATTGCCGCTCGGGCAATAGATTTCATCCAGCGTCAGAACAAGGCCGGCAAGCCCGCCTTCGTGTGGATCAACTTCACCCACATGCACCTCCGCACCCACACCAAACCAGAGAGCCTAGGCCAGGCGGGGCGATGGCAGAGTCCCTACCATGACACCATGATCGACCACGACAAGAATGTCGGCCAGATACTCGATGTGCTGGACCAGTTGGGCATCACGAACAACACCTTCGTCATGTATTCCACCGACAACGGTCCGCACATGAACACTTGGCCCGATGGAGCGATGACTCCATTCCGTAGCGAGAAAAATACAAACTGGGAAGGCGCCTATCGCGTCCCCTGCATGGTCCGCTGGCCGGGCCACATCAAGCCGGGCAGTGTGTCCAACGAAATCGTCGCACATCTGGACTGGCTTCCGACGTTTCTGGCCATGGGTGGTGACCCCAACGTGAAGGAAGAGTTGCTCAAAGGCTACAAGGTCGGAGATATGACCTACCATGTCCACCTCGACGGCGACGATCTGGTGCCTTATCTGACCGGGCAGGTTGCGAAGAGCCCGCGGGTATCCTTCTTTTATATCAACGACGACCAGCAACTGGTTGCCCTACGTTACGATAACTGGAAGCTCGTGTTCATGGAGCAGCGAGATCCCGGTACGCTGGGTCTTTGGGCTAACCCATTCACTCCGCTGCGGGTCCCAAAGATCTTCAATCTCCGTACCGACCCGTACGAGCGGGCGGACATCACCTCGAACACTTATTACGACTGGCTGATGGATCACGTCTATCTCGCGGTGCCCGCACAGGCGTATGTGGGCCAGTTCCTGATGACCTTCAAGGACTACCCACAGCGACAGAAAGCGGCAACCTTCAACCTGGATGAAGTTATGGAGAATCTGAAGGAATCAACCGGCGGCTCACACTAGCTTCGAATGGTAGGACGCCTCGTTATAGGCGTCCCGCAGCCGAGTAGTTTTGCCGCCAACCAGGAGGGTGGCTCGCAGAGGCCGCCCTCGGATCACAATTGTGGAAAATCTATGAAAAACATACTGATGAAGATTCTTGTTGCTCTGCTGCTCTTCTCTCCCATAGCAGCATTTGCAGCCGATCCGCTTCCATCCTGGAACGATGGCCCGGCCAAGCAATCCATCATTGCTTTCGTTGAGAAGGTGACAACACCCGGCTCAGCTGATTTTGTTCCAGTACCCGAACGCATCGCCACCTTCGACAACGACGGAACGCTCTGGTGCGAGTCGCCGCTGCCCACTCAATTGTTCTTTGTGCTTGACCGCGTGAAGGCGCTCGCACCGCAACATCCCGAATGGAAAACCACGGAGCCATTTGCCTCGTTGCTGAAGGGAGATTTGAAGTCGGCGCTCGCGGGAGGGGAACGAGGGCTCCTCGAACTCGTCATGGTGACCCACACGGGAATGACCACGGCAGAGTTCGAGCAAATCGTTAAGGATTGGATTGCGACGGCAAAGCACCCGAAGACAGGCAAGCTCTACACCGAAATGACCTATCAGCCGATGCTGGAACTGCTTGCCTACCTGCGCGCCAATGGTTTCAAGACCTTCATCGTTTCCGGTGGCGGCATCGAGTTCATGCGCCCGTGGGCCGAGCGGGTTTATGGCATTCCACCGGAGCAGGTGGTGGGCAGCAGCGTCAAAACAAAGTTTGAAATGCGCAACGGCACGCCCGTCCTTGTGCGCCTGCCAGAAGTGAACTTTGTCGACGACAAAGGCGGTAAGCCCGTCGGCATCAACCAGCAAATCGGCCGCCGTCCCCTTATGGCGTTTGGCAATTCCGATGGCGACCGGGAAATGCTGGAATACACCCACGGCGGCAGCGGCGCGCGGTTCGAGTTGCTGGTGCTCCACGATGATGCGGCCCGCGAATACGCCTACGGCCCGGCTCAGGGATTGCCGGACTCCAAGCTGGCACCTTTCCCCCAGGCGCTCTACGACCAAGCAAAGAAGAACAACTGGACCGTTGTGAGTATGAAGGACGACTGGAAACACATTTTTGCGTTTGAGAAGTAGAGTGCGCCTTCACGTGAGAGTGAAGCGTAAAGGTGTTGTTCGCGCTAAGACTAAGGAGGGTACAAATGAATCACGTCCCGGCAATTAGCAATCGGAAGCAAATTATCGCCAGCACTGCTCTTCGCATCAGCAAGCGTCTCGCGGTAATCGCCGCGGTAACGCTCGGCATCACTGCACCGGCAATCTCCCAGAATACTGAACTTCAGCAGAAACTCGCGGCCGTGAAGCAGGCTGCGGCAGAAAACAAGCAGAACATCCGCCAGTATCAATGGATCGAGACAACCCAGCTCACTTTGAAGGGCGATGCCAAAACCCCAACGAAGAATAGCTGCCAGTACGGGCCCGACGGAAAAGTCCAGAAGACCCTGATCGGACCTCCACCGCAGCAGCCAAGTGGCGGCAGGGCCAAGCAGAAGATCGTCGAAAAGAAAAAAGAGGAAATGAAGGACTACATGCAAGACGTGAAGGCCGTCCTCGCCATGTACGTGCCACCCGACCCCCAGAAGATGCAGGCCGCCTTTCAGGCAGGCAAAGTCTCTTTGAACCCTGCGGAAGGCGCGGCGAACCTGGTGTTCACCGATTACGCCCAACCCGGCGATAAGATGACCCTGACGTTTGACACCGCCACCAAGAAAATCGCCGGCTTGCATATTAGTACCTACATGGGACAGGAGAAAGATGCCGTCACGTTGCAGGTGCAAATGGGTAGCCTGCCTGATGGCACCAGCTATGAGCAGCAAACCGCTCTCAACGCAACCGCCAAGCAACTGGTGGTCACAACCACAAATTCCAATTACCAAAAGCTTGGCGGGTCGTAGGACATCAGCAATTCAGCACTGAAAGGACACAAGATGAAAACCGCCCCCGCCCCAAAATTTCTGGCGCTTGCACTCATTTGCGCGATAGCAGTCGCGGCGCACGCTGCTGATAGCAAGAAAGAACAAAATCAGAACGAAATCCGGAAAACGGCGCAGGATACATTGCAAACCATTTACAAAGCCGAACCGAAATCCAAGGCAGCAATCAAACATGCTGCTGGCTATGCGGTCTTCAGCAATTTAGGAGTGAAAATCCTCCTCGCAGGGTCTGGCAACGGAACGGGTCTGGCGGTCAGCAATAAGACCAAGCAAGAAACCTTCATGAAGATGTTGCAGGTCCAGGCCGGACTTGGAATGGGTGTCCAAAAGTTCCGGGTTGTCTTTCTATTTGACAACGAGAAGGCGCTCAATGGCTTTGTCAATTCCGGCTGGGACTTCGGCGGGCAATCAACGGCGGCGGCTAAGAACGGCGACAAGGGTGGCGCGATGAGCGGGGCGGTGTCGGTCTCTGACGGAGTCTGGATGTATCAATTGACCGACAAGGGCTTGGCCGTCGAGATCAGCGCCACAGGCACGAAATACTACAAGGATGACGACCTGAATTGAAATGTGAAGCCCGAAGGAGTGCGACCTATGGCCCATACAGCTATGCTTAAGAACGGGGAGTCGCGGCAACCCATCAACCGCGAGTTCGCCGCCCAGTCACACCACTCGCCAGCCGAGCTCAAAACGAGGGGCAAAATGTTGCGCGAGAAGTGTCCGCGAACCTCGCACGCGGAATGGAAGCCACCCCACGACCGACCGGACCCCGTTCGCCTTGTGCTGAAGGCCGACGAGGGGCGCATCCCCGATCTCCTTCCCCTTCGCCACGGACGCATGGTGGCGTCTCCCTTCAGCTTCTACCGGGGTTCGGCGCTAGCCATGGCGGCGGACCTAGCGGGCCTTCCATCAACGGGCATCCGGGTGCAATGCGGCGGAGACTCACACCTGGTCAACTTCCGAGGCCTGGCAACTCCGGAGAGGCAAGTTATCTTCGCCATCAACGATCTCGATGAAACTCTCCCGGCGCCCTGGGATTGGGACCTCAAGCGTCTGGCAACGAGTTTCGTGATCGCCTGTCGCGACAACGGCCTTAGTGAATCCGTCGCCAAGGATGCCGTACACACCTGTGTCCGGTCCTACCGCGAGCACATGGCCGAGCTCGCCGAAATGAAGGTGCTGGACCTCTGGTATGCCGCGGTCGAGTCCGAGACGGTGATCTCGAGTGTCAAGGACGCTGGGATCCGACGCGGTGCGATCAAGAACTTGGCAAAGGCTCGTGAGAGCAGCACGTCCGAGGGTATCTTCCCGAAGCTCATCGCCGATCCTGGCGGGGAGCCGGTCATCAAAGACCACCTTCCTGCCATCTTCCACTGGAAAGGTCACATCGCCGGGAAGATCCATCCGGACGTCATGGACATCATCATCCGGTACCGCAAAACTTTGGCGCCTAACTATCGCATGTTGTTCGACCACTACGAAGTCAAGGACGCCGCAGCCAAGGTCGTCGGCGTCGGCAGTGTCGGCACTCTTTGCTGGATAATACTGCTGATGGCCTATGAGGGAGATCCTCTTATTTTGCAGGTTAAGGAGGCGCGTGCTTCGGTCCTGGAGAACTATGCCGGAAAGAGCATGTACCCGAATCACGGACAACGTGTCGTGAACGGCCACCGCCTGATGCAGCCGGCTAGCGACATTTTCCTTGGCTGGACCCAGAGTAGGCGAGGACACCACTTCTATGTACGCCAGCTCCGGGATGTCAAGATGAAGTTTGCCGTTGAGACCTTCCACAAGGACAGGATGATAATTTTCGCTGAATGCTGTGGTTATTCGCTCGCGCTCTCCCACGCGCGCTCCGGGCCCGCCGCCCTCATTAGCGGATACCTGGGCAAGAGCGACACGTTCGACAAAGCGCTCGCCAAGTTCTCGATCGCCTATGCTGATCAGAACGAAAAGGACCACGCTGCGCTGAAACGTGCCATCCGCGACGGAAAGGTCAAGGCAGTCATCGAAAAGGAAAAGTAAGAGATCGCGCATGATGGAATCCAGTGCTACGCGTTCCCTGAGGTCAAAAACTTGACGCTGCGACGCGACACGATCGTGACGGTGCTGGTGCTTCTGGCGATCGCCATCGCGCTGCCGTTTGCCATTAGGGACACCCTTGAAACGCATCGCGTGTACGTGTTCTCGCGCCAATTCCTGGAGGAATTACCGCGGCGCTTTACCGGCCCCGGGCGGTTTCGTTTCATCCTGCAGCCGGTGACGGCCCTCCTCCTGGGGCTGCACGGAGGCCTGCCAAGGCGAGCAATCCGCCCTACCTCTTTGGGCTCATCTTCAGTGGCAGCCATCGAGGAGAATTCCTGCGGAGCGGCTTGGCGGCCATCCGCAACCTGCTCGCCGTAGGGATCATCATGGACCTCGCGTTTCAACTGATCCTCTATCACTCAGTGCATCCGGGCGCGGCCTTGCTCATTGGGCCACTTTTTATTTGTCTCCCCTACGCAATCTTCAGAGCACTTACCACTCGCTTCGCAGCGTTGTCCGGGAAAAAATCAGAAACAGGATGATAAGCAACGATGCAAATCACTCTAACATGCGATCTCAACGCTATAGCGTCTGTCTCAGGAGGCATCGCCATGTCTTATAAGCGTTACTTGCGAAAAGCGAGAGGCTGGGCAATCCCTGCGATTTATGCAGGTGTAGCAATGACCGCCGCACTGACCCTTCCGCGGATAGAGGGCCGGTTGTTTCCTGGCCTTGCCTTACCAATGAGCGTCTCTTCTGCAATCGCCATTTACTCCTCGATCGCCTCGGGCATGATCGCGTTGACAGGGATCGTATTTTCTCTAACCTTCGTGATGGTGCAATTCAGTGCAACCGCATATTCTCCACGCCTGGTCCTCTGGATTGCGCGCGACCCCATGCTTTCTCATGCCCTGGGGATTTTTACCGCCACCTTTCTCTATGCCGTTGCAGCACTCACCGGTGTGGACCGAAACGGCTCGGGAAAAGTTCCGTTTGTTAGCGCTTGGATCGTAGTTGGTCTCCTCATAGCAAGCGTAGGCATGTTTATCGGCCTGATCCAGGGGATTGGTTTGCTTCAGATCAACCGGATGCTGATCTTCACCGGTGACCAGGGCCGTAAGGTGATCGCGACAACTTATCCGGCGGTCAATTCTCAGTCTGCCCCCACACAATTGCGCGATTTTCGTCGTTCAACTCCCGCACAGACGCTGCTTCATCATGGGCGGCCGCAGTCCGTGGAGGCGGTCGATATCGCTGCCTTGGTGAATCTGGCGAAAGTATCCGGCGGTGTCATAGAAATCGTCGTCGCAGTCGGCGATACGGTTGTGGAATTGACGCCTCTGTTGAACGTATATGGTGCGGAGCACCCGGTTGATGAACGAAAGTTGCGCAATGGCATCGAAACTGGAGATGAGCGCACGTTCGAGCAAGATCCCAAGTACGCCATCCGCCTCCTGGTGGACATCGCCATCAAGGCGCTCTCTCCGGCAATTAACGATCCCACAACAGCGGTGCAAGCACTTGATCAGATTGAGGACCTGCTGTTCCGTCTAGGCCAGCGGCGCCTAGAAATTGGACACTTTCGTGACAGCGAGGGCAAATTGAGACTCGTGGTCCCTTTTCCTTCGTGGGACGACCTCCTTCGCCTTGCTTTTGATGAGATTTGCGCCTGTGGCGCCACCAGTGTGCAGGTTATGCGGCGCATGAACGCGCTCCTAACGGATCTCAAAAACGCTGTTCCGGAAGAACGCCGCCCAACTCTTAGGTACTGGGATGCACGATTGAAAGCCATTATCGCACGTTCGTTCGCGGATGGTGAAGAAAGGCTGGAAGCATTTCGGGAAGATCGGCAAGGGCTTGGCGTCCCCCGCGATCGTGCTTCTGAGAGCGCTTAGGTGTGAGCCGGCCGAGTGACTCAGGAGGGTCAATGAATCATCAAGAACTACACACCGCAGACCCACGAGTGGACTTAGCGCGTGGCCGAACGGGCATGGCAAAGTTCCGCACGCAGCTTGCGCTGGACCGCACTACGCTCGCGTGGATCAGAACAACGATCACCATGGCAACTTTCGGGTTCGGCATGATTGGCTTCTTCCGGAGTTTGGAAGAGAAATCTCCCAACGCCAGAAGTGCCCAGTTACATCACGGCGCAATAAAGTTTGGCGTCGCACTTATTCTCATCGGAGTAGCTGCCACGCTGCTATCGGGGTTTTCCCAGTGGGTTTCCCTACGGAGGCTTCGTCGCGGTGACGACCTAGGCTTAAGTCAGTGGCCATTGAGCATTACCTTGGCATTGTTGCTTGCGATTTTGGGCTTGGGTGGACTGTGGTACGCAGTCTCGCACTGAACCTCAGAGTTCACCCCGCAGACGGGAAATTGGCAGGAAACAACTTGGGCCGACAGGACTACCTGGCTATCTGCTTTCGGCACTCGGAGATACAGAGTATTACTCCGGTTCTTGCGTTTCTTGGCGACTGATGAAGTTCGAGTCGCCTCAGAAGCTATGGCAACCATTGGTAGCGAACGACAGGAAAGAAACGACCTAGGGTTAGTTCCGGAACGCGCCATATACCATGGGAAGAGTTTTCAAGCTCGTCTTAATTATGGTGCTCGCCGCGTGTCCTCACCATGGACTTCGTGCTCCAGGACCTCGCCCCGCGGGCTTACGTAATCACCCCCATCCATTCGAACGCAGTAATCTTCACCTATTCCTTCTCCGACGGTGCTGTCTCCTTGAACAACGCACTCCCGGTTCCGAACGCAACGGGGAAAATTAGCGCACCAGCTTTCACTTATTTCCACTCTTTCAACTTCTTCGGCCGGACCGCCAACTTGACCGCTTCATTGCCCTACGGTATAGGGCACTTCCAAGGAACCGTTATGGAAAATGAAGACAAGCCCTACCGTTCCGGCCTTCGGACGCCGGTGCGGCAGCAGCGCTCTGGATTGGAGGAGCAGGCACAAAAATCAGAATGGCGACTTCCGGTTTCGGCGCAGGCGGAGGGGGCGGCGCTATTCCGGTTCTCTTGATCTCCTGGGTAACCAGAGTTTCTGGCTGCTCGACTACTTGTTGCGCCTCGATCTTCATTCCTGGCTTTAGACCGAATGCATCTGTTTGTTGTCCATTGATGGTGAATTTCTGTCCCTTGGGGATCTTGAATCGCTGATTCTTACCATCTTCCAGGGTCAGGATCACGGAAAGAGGCGGGCTAACCTGCCAAACGGTGCCGGTCACGGTTTTAACGGTAGTGATCATCCTTGGTGTGGCGGTGGTGATAACTTGTCTCTCGACTTTCATGCCTGGCTGGAGTTGGTGGACGTTCAGCTGCTTGCCGTCAACTGTGATGGTTGTGCTTTCCGGAACATTGTCGAAATGGCGTAGCGTTCCATCTTCCATCTTAACCACCACACTGTTGCCGGAGACGTAAACGATTTCACCGATTGCGACTTTGACCGTCTTTATCGGAGCCCCCACGGTAGCAGTTTTCGTTTCTGTCTGCACTTGCGCTAAGGCTGTAAGAGCGAAGGCGGTACAGAGAACCCCCGCAACGGACAGACCTTGCAAAATAGATCGTCTTAACTTCATCTGATTTTCTCCTGTTTGTTGATTTTCTGGCCCTTGGGAATTGAGCTTTTGTTCGCATCCTCAACCGATTGGCTAGATATCTGCATCGTAGCGGTCACCACATAGCGCTGCGGGGCGCTGCCGACAAAATAAAATGGATAGCAAGTGACCAGGGTCAGATTAGGTTCTGCCGTGGCATCCAGAACGTGAACATTGTCGGGGTTAACAATCTGGATTCCGATGATGACGTAGTGATCCGTATGCCCTGGTCGGACGAGCTCGATAGAATCATTTGGAGCCACGTCCTTCAGGCCGCGGAAAAAGCCATCCCGATGTCCCGCGATACCTACATTCCCGCGCTGCCCGATTTGGGCGGTGCCTAGAATCCGGCCGACCCCGCGATTCAGGGTGAGATCGTCCGTATCGTTGAATACCGGCACTTCAAGGCTGATCTTTGGGATGCGCAGGATTGCGAGGGGAAGATCCTTCTTAGTGGCGAGGCTGTCTTTGTACGCAGCGATTCGTTGCGGAGACCATTGCGCGAACCGCGGCTCAGAAGGGGACGCCTGCGAGGCGGTGGCGTGGTCGTTGCTTGCCGCTGAAACAGCATTGAATCTTTCCGGCGCGGCGCGAGAAGCCATCGCCCTGTGGAATCGCGCTGCTCCCCAGAACGCTAGAAGCCGGGGTCGATCCCCAGGAAAACACGCCCGGCCGTTCGAACTGTTGTTGCCCCGTGTGAAGACATCTCGTCCCTGTATCCTAATTAGACAAACGTACCTTGCTGCGCCCAAAGCTCCTTGCGATCTCTGCCTTCAGGAAGAACCGAATTTTGCTATACGGCCAATCTTTTCGTCGTCATCAACACTGCGACAATGGGGGTGGTAATGCTGCTCATCGGGATTCGATGAGCACTATAGGAATGCAAAGGTAACGCCGTCTAGTGCCCTTTGGGGAAGGTCCGCACTGAGGCTCAATGGCGGTAAAGGATTATCTAGCAGGAGCCAACCAGTCCGCACTGCGCTTTGATGAAAGACGGAACGGGTCGGCTAAGTGACTTGTCCCTGGCATTCGGAGGCAGATTGAATCGTACTTCACGGCCGTAGCGCTCCAGCTTTCCTTCACATTTGAGTGTGACCAGGTTTCTATGGCCATTGGGACCGGTCGCCGGCAGCAAATGGCATCTAGAACAGCGTGGGGCGATCCGAGAAAGCTTGGAGGTTTGCTGAGAGTGAGAGCTTCGAGCTCTGCGGCAGTGATCCGCGTTCGCGGTGGATGAGAACTACATCGGGTTTTTATCGCGAGCTGGGAGACATAATGTTTCGATGAGGTTTTGAAACACGAGCCGGCAAACTACGCCGGCGTTCACGAAAGGGTTTTGGATCTCGGCGAAATGCACTGCTGCTCGGACCCCGTGGCACCTGACTCGGCAGAGGCATGGAATCTGCGAGGTCAGGTGATGAAGGAAATAGGGAGATTCAGGCCGCGGTGGAATGTTTTGGTGAAGCACTCCAACGTGACGCAATCAGTCTTGGGATTGTCGAACACTCAATCAGACTGCTCAGTCCCCCGAGGCGGGGCCATAGATCTTTTGCCGGGTTTCGAAAGACCCTGAGCAGAGAAGGGGAAACCTATTTGGCAAAAAACGAATATGAGCATGCTGTGAGTTGTCCTTGTCTCTGCATGGCGGTTGGGTTAGAGCCCAATAATCCAGAGTACGTGAAACTCAAATGCGAACTGTTGGCGCAAATCGGTCTCCCCCGGAGTTGGCCGGGAGCCCGCTCATTCTAACAATGAATTCGGTCTGCCTTATGGGGGGAGTAATATATTGGCACGCTGCGGCGATCGGAGCTTCTGACAAGATTCTATCGTTGACTTCAGCCTCCGTTTCCTTTTTACTATTTTTACTAAAAGCGGCTGGAACAGGGCTTGTCTAGCGCTAAAAGGAGCTAACGCCGATTGAAAGTCCTTGACCGCCAGCCCGTTGGAAAAGCACGGTTTCCCTCGTTTTTACTGCGTTTTTGAAGATCCTGCCGGACAATCCCGGTATCGCTACCAAATAATTATATATATTATAAGTACACAATTCTGGGACAGACCAAGAAAGAACATCACTTCGAAAAATAGCGCTCTGATTTCGGCTGCGTTTGCTTGGCCCCTTGTGCAAGCTCTCTGATGAAATGCTCCAGGGGAAAGGCTTCTACTCCCCTGCCGATCGCGGAAGTGATCATAGATGCGCGCGGCCTACGGTGGACAACAATCAGGCGCCTCGCCTTTTTTCCAAGGGAGCGCTGCAATGACTGGAGTGGTGCGACCATTCCGGGCTGGACGGTCTTACCAGCCTTTGCCTCGATCAGCCAGAGTCCAAGATTAGGCCCGGGCACAAGAAAATCCACTTCGAGACCTTGCTGATCGCGAAAGTAGTACAACTCTTTTCTCAGCCCGCGATTCGTCTGGCTCTTGAGTATCTCGGCTGCAACGAAGCCTTCAAACAAGGGGCCCAAGAAGGGAGAACGCTCTAGCTCACCCACCGATTTTATTCCAAGGAGGTAACAGGCGAGACCAGAATCAAGCCAATATAACTTTGGAGATTTAATCAATCGTTTGCCGAAGTTCTCGAAGTATGGGGGTACAAGAATAATTTCGCCTGTTGCTTCCAAAATCTGCAGCCACTCACCAATTGTTGGCACGCTTATGCCGAGGGGAGCCGCCAGGTCCGTTTTGTTGAGAATTTGGCCATGGCGGCTAGCCAGCAGTGCTAGAAAACGACGAAACGTTACCAAGTCTCGCACGTTTGTGATTGCTCTTACATCACGCTCCAAATATGTCTGCAAATAAGAGGCAAACCATAACTCGCGAGATTTAGGCCGCGCAATTACTTCCGGAAACCCACCATGCAGTAGCGTGACCCTTTCCGTTTCTAACAAGCTGAAGGGCAATAGCTGCAAAATCGCGGCTCGCCCTGCCATCGACTCGGTGATGCCCCGCATCAAAGGAGCTTCCTGCGATCCGGTGAAGAGCCACTGCCCCATACGGCGGGGCTTTCGGTCAATAAGTGTGCGAACGTAGTTCAGCAACTCCGGTGTATTCTGAATCTCATCAAAGATGACTGGAGGATGCAGTCCTTCGATAAAAGAGCGGGGGTCACTGCGCACGCGCCCTTGAATGTCGGGATCTTCAAGGAGGACGTATTGGGCTTCGCGAAAAAGTTGACGCAAAAGGGTCGTTTTCCCCGCGCGACGTGGTCCAGTTACGACCACCGCCGGAAAGTGACGCGCGGCTCCCGTAAGAACGTCGGCCAGTTTTCTCGCGATATAGCGCATATGAGTATTCTAAACTAGCACTTTAGGATTCTCAAGGAGCGACTTACGGTAAACCTCGCGTCATATCATGCAGTGAGAGTTTCCCTGAACCCATAGGCCTTCCCAGGGGTCGCTTGGAGGAGGTCGTTGACCTATTCAAGAAAAATGGGGTCAAAAGTGAGATCTGCGACGAACGAAATCAAGGCCACAAAATTAGAGTCTCCTTCTCCAGCGAATTGCGGCTTGAGCAACAGGACGCGGTGCGGCAGATTGAAAAGTTCGATGACGGAATACTGTGTGCTCCCACTGCGTTTGGAAAGACGGTGGTTGCAGCTTGCTTGATCGCAAAGAGAGGCGTTAACTCGCTGGTGCTTGTACATCGTCGGCAGCTCATGGACCAATGGGTGGAGCGGCTCGCGTCCTTTCTCTCTTTGTCTAGCAGCAACATAGGGCAGTTTGGAGGAGGCAAGAACAAGAGAACGGGGACCATTGACGTTGCCGTGATCCAAAGCCTGCACCGAAAGGGCGAGGTTCAAGATTTCGTTGCGGATTACGGACACGTCATTGTTGACGAGTGTCATCATCTGTCTGCTTTCACATTTGAGAGTGTCCTTCGCCAGATCAAAGCCAAGTATGTTTTGGGACTAACTGCCACGCCCACTCGAAAAGATGGTCACCACCCGATCATTTACATGCAATGTGGCCCGGTTCGGTTCTTCCTCAGCCCCAAAAAGGCAGCCAAATCTTCACCGCTCGAACACAAGGTAATCCCCAGACTCACCGATTTCACCTGGAACAACCCGGTGGACGAAACGGCGATCCATGACATCTATAGCGCGCTAGTTACAGACGCTCGGAGAAATGACGCGATCATCGAAGATGTCGAGCAAGCTCTCCTGAACGGGAGGTCGCCTCTCCTATTGACTAGCCGGACCGAACATCTCGATTATCTGACAGGGCGCTTGCGCGGAATGTGCCAGCACGTCTTTGTCTTGAAAGACGGTATGGGAACGAAGCAAAGAAAGCAAATCGCAGAGTCGCTTTCACACTTTGGGCCCCACGAGCCCCGAATGATTCTGGCGACAGGGAGCTACCTCGGTGAGGGTTTTGACGACGCCCGCCTTGACACGCTGTTCCTTACGATGCCGATCTCGTGGAGAGGGACGCTCCAGCAATATGTAGGCCGACTCCATCGGCTGCACGAGAACAAAAGGGAAGTGCTCGTGTACGACTATGCCGACGTGCTGGTGCCGATGTTGGCCCGAATGTACAAGAAACGATTGGCCGGGTACTCAGCGCTTGGGTATACGGTTGCCATTAATCGTGACCAACAAGCGCTACCTACTGGTTGAGTTCACGAAAAGATAAATAACTCAAAATTTACAATGTCTGTTTGGGACCGAACCCGTTGGCTTGACTTCCGCTCCCGGTTCCTTTTTACTGTTTTTACTAAAATTGGGCGGAACAGGGCTTGCCTAGCGCTAAAAGGAGCTAACGGCGATTGAAAGTCCCTGAACGCCAACTGGTTGGAAAAGCACGGTTTCCCTTGTTTTTGCCCCGTTTCTGAAGATGCTGCCGGACAATCCGGTTTATCTGCAACAAGCCATAACTGTTCGCGTGCCGGAACACCAAACGTGGACGTCAACGAGATCTGTTCCGTAATACTTCAGTAAGGAATCGAGCTAAATCGGAGATATCAGATTTCCCAATGGCACCGGTAAAATAAATTTTGCCTCAAATAGCGTTTGACGCGATCAGGGTTTGTTTTTACCATCAGCACAGGGAATTTCAGGGCCTCATGGAACAGAATCCCCCCCTCTCCGCCATACCTTCGTTGATTCAATTGCCCTTGCGGATGCCTGCTACTAGATCCTGCACCCATTCAGTCTCGTTCTGGACCTAAATTGGAACCTAGCGAAGGTCGTCGGTCCTGATACCTCAATGGGAGGTAAGCCCGGCACCGTTAATCGGGACCTGTTTTGCTTTTTGCACTCAATTTGCGTCACAAACAGCCTCGGTTTGTTGACTTGACTCGAGGACACAACCTAACATTGCGGCATTGTGGCAGATTCCGACACGCTGATCGGC
>Ga0335073_10001385_pt1 | contig 32254 bp, 26 predicted proteins | sample Lox_Sample_22_FD_207093 | JGI IMG/M metagenome (GOLD analysis project Ga0335073, IMG submission 207093) | Soil microbial communities from Loxahatchee National Wildlife Refuge, Florida, United States - Lox_Sample_2.2 | ecosystem: Environmental > Terrestrial > Soil > Wetlands | place: USA... | reverse complement strand
GCACGGTCACTGGAGATGACGATCTGCTTGCTGGCGTTGTGCAGGGTGTTGAAGGTGTGGAAAAACTCCTCCTGCGTTCCTTCCTTGTTCTCCAGGAACTGGATGTCGTCCACCAGGAGGACGTCGACGTCCCGGTAGCGCCTGCGGAATCCGTCCTGCTTGCCGTCGCGGATCATGTTGATGAACTCGTTGGTGAACTCCTCCGAGCTCACGTACCTGACCTTCAGGCCGTTGTAGAGCGTCTGGGCGTAGTGGCCGATGGCGTGCAGCAGGTGCGTCTTGCCCAGGCCCGAGTCTCCGTAGACGAACAGCGGGTTGTAAGCCTTGGCGGGCGCCTCGGCCACCGCGACCGCGGCAGCGTGCGCGAACCTGTTGCTGCTCCCGATGACGAACGTCTCGAACGTGTACTTGGAGTTCAGCCGGGCCGACGCCGGCCGCGGCTGCTGGTCCTGCTGGTGCCCGTGATGTCCCGGCTGCTCCCGCTGACCCGGCGGCTGGTACTGGTCCATGTCCGGCTGTTCCGGCTGGCTGGCAGGGGCCTGCGGCGACAGCGGATGCTGCTCAGGAGGCGGCAGTTCCTGGAATCCCTGGGCCGAACGGTAGGGCTGGTACCCCGAGTCCTGGTAGGAGTAATGCTGCGGCTGCGGGTACTGCGGCGGTGCCGGCTGCGCGCCAAGCTCCGGCTGCAGGGGCTGGGCCGGCCTGGGCGCGGTGTCGTCCGTGGGCGCCCCCGTCAGCTGGCCCATCACCGACAGCGGCGAGCTCGGCGGTCCCGGCGGCTGCTCGGGCGGGGAGACCGGGCTTGGGTCGACGGTGACGGCGATCTGAATCGGGCGGCCGAGTTCCTTCGAGAGCGCGTGGATGACCAGCGGCCTGAGCTTGGTCTCCAGATACTCCTTGACGAACGGGTTGGGGGTGGCGATCAGCGCCGTGTTCTCGACGAGGCCGAGCGGTCTTGTCAGCCGGAGCCAGGCAAGCTGGCTGGGCGGAAGACCCATCTCGGCGAGCCCGTCAAGAGACCGTGCCCATACATCCGCCAGATCCACACCGCTCACGATGTGCTCCCCTCGCCTCGGCGTATTGCCCGGGTTGCGTCTGGTTCGACCATGTTCAATCACCAATCGCAACTCGTTGTCCACAGGTTCTTCCACAAGGTGTGTACGTGCGCTGCACTGCGGTTTCCCCTTCCCGCCGCGGCAGCCGGCCCCCAGCAGTCGACCCGTGGAGCTAGATTTTTCCACAGCCTAGGTCGCCGGCGGCAGGCCCGCTGTGGAAATCGTGGTGTTTGACCGCGGACAGACCCCTGACGTGCGGACCGCCAGCGGCCTCGCGCCCAGCCGCGGCGCCTCCGCCGGATCGGTTTGACCTGTGCGTGGATCACCCGTACCGTTAACAGGCTGACCCATGTCCCCTCAGCGGTGGCCGCCTGGCCGATGTCAGAGCCGGGCCTGGCCGAGCGGAGCGGGCCATGTCCGCCATTCATTTTCAGGTCCTACCGTCCCTGGAGTTCCAGTGAGCAAGCGTACGTTCCAGCCGAATAACCGTCGGCGGGCGAAGGTGCACGGCTTCCGTGAGCGGATGCGCACCCGTGCGGGCCGCGCCGTCCTCGCCGCACGTCGCCGCAAGGGCCGCGACCAGCTCGCAGTCTGAGCGCGGGCCGAGGGGCTGACCCTGGTCAGTTCCAGTGTCAGCCGCATCGGCTCTCTCTGGAGGGGTCGTGCTGCCGCAGCAAGCGCGGATGAGGAGCCCGGAAGAGTTCAAGCGCACAATGCGTTATGGACGACGGGCCGGCGGCGCTACCCTGTCCGGCCACCTGCTGTCGCCTGCCGGTCCGGTACCGGAGCACGGCGGACCAAAGGTAGGCTTTATTGTCAGCCGTGCGGTTGGCTCGGCGGTAGTTCGCAACCGGGTGAAGCGACGGCTCCGGGAACTAATGCGCAGGCGGGTCGCCTCGCTTCCCGGAGGTTGCCTGCTCGTGGTGCGTGCTCATCCGGCGGCCGCCGGCGCACGCCAGGTGGATCTAGCCGCCGATCTTGACCTGGTGCTTGGACGACTGCTGAGGCGGCAGGTTGGGGCGCTGCGCTCGTGAGCGCATCGGAGATGAAATCGGCAGACGAGGCCGTGCCGACATTGGCGGCGCGGATTCTCATCGTCCCCGTGACCGGCTACCGCCGGTTTATCAGTCCCCTGCTCCCTCCGGTCTGCCGGTTCTACCCATCCTGCAGCGAGTACGCCGTGGAGGCACTCCGCACGCACGGAGCGGTACGCGGACTGTGGCTGGCCGTGCGCCGCCTGGCCCGTTGCCATCCCTTTAATCCCGGCGGATACGATCCCGTGCCTCCCCGGCCCCAAGGAGTTGTCCTGTGAGCATCCTCAACCCGCTGTTCGAAGCGGTCGCCTGGGTGATGATGCAAATCCATGCGGGTCTCTCGCACGCGTTCGGACCGTCGAGCGGCGTGACCTGGGCTCTGTCCATCATCCTCCTCGTGGTGCTGATGCGGCTCATCATGGTGCCGCTGTTCATCAAGCAGCGGAACTCCATGTGGAAGATGCAGTCGCACATGCCGCAACTGCAGGAGATCCGCAAGAAGTACAAGAACGACAAGACGCGTCTCAACGAAGAGACGATGAAGTTCTACAAGGAGAACGGCATCAACCCGCTGGGCGGCTGCCTTCCGCTGCTCGCGCAGCTGCCGGTCTTCTGGGCGCTGTTCAACGTGCTGAAGGCGATCGCGGAGTGGACGCCCGGGCATACCCCGGCGTACGGGCTCACGGTTCCGGTGGTGGAGAGCGCGCGGCAGGCACGCATCTTCGGCATTTCCCTCTACGACGAGTTCCTGCGCCCGGCCGTGGGCGAGACAGCGACCTCGCGGTGGCTCATCGTGGTGTTCGTCCTGATCAGCGCCGCCACCACGTTCCTCACGATGAAGCAGAGCCAGCGGCGCGGCATGCTGAACCAGACGCCGGCCGACCCGGACCAGCCCGGTGCCGCCGCCGCGCAGGCGATGTCGAAGAACATGATGTACATCGCGCCGTTCTTCGCCCTTTCCGGTCTGTACTGGCAGTTCGGCCTCGTCATCTACTGGGTCACCACGAACGTCTGGACGCTGGGACAGCAGTACTTCCTGTTCCGCAAGCTTCCGGTGGTGGGGAGCGCTACGGTAGGTGCATCTGCGGCGCCAGCGGCGTCTGGGAGTTCGGGATCGGCTGCCAGGAGTTCGGCTGCCAGGAGTTCGGCTGCCAAGACCAGCGTGTCCAGTGCTTCCGCCAAGCCGGCGGCGAAGTCGGCGAATGCCGCCGCAGCGGGTAAGGCTGCGGCGGGTTCGACGGCGGGCAAGGCCGCGTCAGGCTCCGCGGCGGCAGGGAAGGCGGCTAGCTCCAAGGCGCCGTCCTCGAAGCCGAAGGCGGAGGCCAACGGCGCGCCGACCGCCAAGCCGAAGGCGGAGGCCAACGGCGCGGCGACCGGTGCCGCGAACGGCTCAGGCGTGCTACGGCGGTTCGGTAAGAAGGAAGAGCCGGAGAGCGTGCCGGCCGCCCCGCAGACGAGGGTCGTCAGGCAGCAGCCGAGCCGGACGACACGCAGCAAGCGCGGCAACACTGGCAAGGGGTGAACGGCTTTGGGCGACGGTCCCGGCGGTGAGGGGTTCGGCACGATGGTAGATCAGGGGCGCGAACTGAACGGCGTGGTCGATGGTGAAGACCTCGTCGAAGCGGATGACGACCTGGATGACGTGGACGATGCGGTCGACGACGCCGACGAGGAGGACGACGGAGAAGACCTGAGCTCTCTCGAAGAAGAGGGTGAGGTCGCCGCCGACTACATCGAGGGACTTCTGGACATCGCCGATCTCGATGGCGACATCGACATGGATGTGGAAGGCGACCGGGCCGTCGTCTCAGTTGTGGGGGCGACCCTCGACGAGCTTGTCGGGGACGACGGTGAGGTGCTCGAGGCGCTTCAGGAGCTGACCAGACTGGCAGTGCACCGGAAGACCGGGGCCCGTGCCAGGCTCATGCTCGACGTCGGCGGCTTCCGCGCACGGCGCAGGTCCGAACTCGCCGAGCTCGGCCGTTCCGTCGCTGAGGAGGTCTCGCGTACCGGGGAGCCGAAGAAGCTGCGGGCCATGTCCCCGTTCGAGCGGAAGATCATTCACGATGCTGTCGCGCTAGCCGGGCTGCGGAGCGAGTCGGAGGGCGAGGAGCCGAACCGGCGCGTGGTGGTCTTCCCGGCCGGCTGAGGCACGGGACGATGGCCGGGGGAACTTCTGCCGACGGCCTCGGGGGGACACCCTCCGGGGCCGTCGCCGTATTCGGCGGCGCGCTTGACCAGGCGCGCCGGTACGCGGAGCTGCTCGCGACCGACGGGGTCGCCCGCGGCCTGATCGGTCCGCGCGAGACCGCACGTCTGTGGGACCGCCACCTGCTCAACTGCGCCGTGGTTGCCGAACTGGTGCCGGAGCAGGGCGAACTGGTTGATATCGGTTCCGGCGCAGGCCTGCCGGGGATCGTGCTCGCGATGCTCCGGCCGTCGCTGGACGTCATCCTGCTTGAACCGCTGCTCAGGAGATCGGTCTTCCTTGAAGAGTGCGTCGCGGAACTCGGGCTGTCCAACGCGACGGTCGTCCGCGCCCGGGCGGAGGAGAAGGCGGCCGCGCACATCAGCGCGGACATCGCCACCGCCCGGGCCGTCGCACCGCTCGGCCGGCTGGCGGGGTGGGCCGCCGGACTGCTGCGTCCCGGCGGGCAGCTGCTCGCGATCAAGGGACAGTCCGCCGAGGAGGAACTGACGGCCGCGAGGCCCGTTCTATCCCGGCTCGGCGTGCGCGGTGCGGAGGTTCTGCAGGCCGGCCACGATAAGGTCATATCTGCGACCACGGTTGTCCGTGTCGTTTTTGACGGACACGGCCGAGAGGAGCGAGCAGGTGCTCAGCGCAGCCGGCGTGGGGTGGCCTGACGGGGGAAGCGTTCTGATGCCAGGCGTGACCGGGCTGGGGTGGCCCGGGAAGCGGCTGGGACTTTCGTCTCAATCCCCTGATCAGGTCTCGAGAGGTACGCCGGTGAACGGTCGAGAGGATCTGTCCCTTCCCGGGTCGGACCGCGTAAGAAATGCGCTGGCGGCGGCGGTTTCACGTGGAACAACGAATGTCGCGGCGAGTGCGGGCGTGGCGGACGGCGCCCTCAGGAGCGGAGGAGACCATATGTCGCCGGAGCCTACCGTGCCGGACACGCCGGTTGTGATCCCGGACGCGCCGATTATTCCCGGTGACACACCCATCGCGCGGGCCGCTGAGGCGGCCGTCGGCGTGCGCGGTGCGGCCAAGCGGGAACAGTGGCCCAGGCCGGAGCGCTGCCGGATCATGACGATCGCCAACCAGAAGGGCGGCGTCGGTAAGACGACGAGCGCCGTCAACCTGGCCGCGAGCCTGTCACAGCACGGTAACCGGGTCCTGGTGGTTGACCTGGACCCGCAGGGGAACGCTTCGACCGCACTGGACGTTGACCACCACGTCGGCCGGGAATCCGTGTACAACGTGCTCGTCGATGAGCGCGCACTGTCGGAGATCGTCACTGAGGTCAACGGCATGCCCGGACTCTACTGCGCGCCAGCCACGATCGACCTGGCCGGCGCCGAGATCGAACTTGTGCCGCTCGTCGCACGCGAGTCTCGGCTGTCCCGTTCGATCGGGCAACTCGACACGGCCAACTTCGACTACGTGCTCATCGACTGCCCGCCGTCGCTCGGCCTGCTGACGGTCAACGCACTGGTGGCAGCCGAGGAGGTGCTGATCCCGATTCAGTGCGAGTATTACGCGCTCGAAGGACTGGAGCAGCTCCTGCGCACGGTCGAGCTGGTGCGCGCCCATCTCAACGCGAAGCTGCGAATCTCGACCATCCTGCTTACCATGTACGACGGCAGGACCCGACTCGCCACTCAGGTCGCCGACGACGTGCGCTCGCACTTCGGCGACGTCGTGCTCCAGACGATCATCCCCCGCTCCGTCCGTGTCTCCGAGGCCCCGAGCTACGGCCAGTCGGTCATTACGTATGACCCCGCCTCCTCCGGCGCCGTCGCCTATGCCGAGGCCGCCAGGGAACTCGCCTACCGGGCTGTCACGTCTTGACACCGTCCGGTCTCTGCTGATGACGGCTTTTGTCAGGGAATGATTCGGGATTATCCCTGATGTGATGGTGATGCCTTCGCTGCCAGCATGGGCTCATGGGACGATTTCGTACTGGTCGGCTGGCGCATGCCGGCCATGGCGTCGCGGCGCTGCTGCGGTGCGAGCCGTGGATCGTGCGCCGGATGCCGGCGGCGCTGCTGGTGGTCGCGGTCGGTCTTAGCGCTTGGGTGCTCGAGCTGGGTGCGGTGCTTCAGGGGCAGGCCGAGGTGAGGAACTGGTCGTCGGTCTGGGTGGGACTCGACGTTCTGGAGATCACCGGACTGGTCGTGACCGCTCTCCTGCTCCGCCGGCGGTCGGCCTACCTGTCGGCAGTCGCTGGGGCGACCTCGGCGATGTTCGCCCTCGACGCCTGGTTCGACGTGCTGACCGCCGGTGCCGGCACCGACTGGTACGAGTCGCTGGCATCAGCCGTCTTCGGAGAGATACCCATGACCATCGCCCTGGCAGCCATCGCAGTCTGGGCCGCGAGACGGAGTACCGGATCTTAGTCCTCGGCGGGCCCCGGCCGGGCGGCGGCCTCGGGAGACATTGCCTTGACGATGCGTTCGAGGTCGTCGATGGTGGCGAACTCCACGGTGATCTTGCCCTTGGTCCGGCCCATCTCTACCTTCACGCGGGTCTCGAAGAGATCGGAGAGGCGGTCAGACAGGTGACGGAGAGCCGGGGCGACAGGTCTGGCTGTCGCTTGCCTGCGCGGCTGCTTCCCAGGGTTGTCATCACCGATTGCCACGATCTCCTCGACGGAGCGGACCGAGAGTCCCTCGGCGACGATGCGCTGGGCGAGGCGCTCCTGGGCCTGCGCGTCGTCCAGGGAGAGCAGAGCGCGGGCATGTCCCGCGCTGATCACGCCGGCCGCGACACGCTTCTGCACGGCGGGGGGCAAGTTGAGCAGCCGGAGCGTGTTGCTGATGTGCGGACGGGAGCGCCCGACCTTCTGCGCGAGCTGCTCATGAGTGGCGCCGAAGTCATCGAGCAGTTGCTGATACGCGGCCGCCTCTTCCAGGGGGTCAAGCTGCTGCCGGTGCAGGTTCTCAAGCAGCGCGTCGCGGAGCATCTCGGTGTCAGGGGTCTCGCGGACGATGGCCGGGATGAACTCGAGTCCCGCTCGCTGGGATGCACGCCACCGGCGCTCTCCCATGACAAGCTCATAGTTCCCGTCGCCGATCTTCCTGACCACTACCGGCTGGAGCAGGCCGACCTCGGTGATGGAGGCGGCAAGTTCCTCCAGAGCCTCCTCATCGAAGCTCTGGCGCGGCTGACGCGGGTTGGGCGTGACGGAGCCGACCGCGACTTCCTCGAAGTAGGCACCGGCGACCTGGCGCAGCCCTGAGTCGGCGGTTTCCGTGACTCCGGTGGAAATGCCAGCGGGCTGTCCATAGCCGGTGACGCCCACGGCGCCGTGACTGGCACCAGAGGAGCCGGCGCCTCCGGGGTCCGAGGTACCGGTCATCGGGCCGGTGCCTGCCGTGCTGCCCGCGCGAGGTGCCTCGGGGATCAGTGCTCCCAGGCCCCTGCCGAGCCCTCGCCGTTGCTGCGCCACTGCTTCTCCTGTGTAATGCCGGTTGTGCCGCTAAGACGGTGCAGGCACGAAGAGCGCGCCTTGGCCGTCACTCCAATTTAGCGACAACGCGCCGCGATTTCACAGCGTTCGCCCAGCGCGGTTTCACGTGAAACAATCCCCTAAGCGGAGGCGGCCGGCCCTGTTTCACGTGAAACAGGGCCGGGGGAAGCTACGATCGCGCGGCCTCGGCCGCTGCCGCGGCGGAAATGCCGTAGAGGAACGCGTCGACGTCGCTCTCTTTAGTGTCGAAGGCCGTCATCCAGCGGACCACGGACGCGGACTCGTCCCACACATGGAAGATCCAGTCCCGCTGCAACTCGGCGATGTGCTTGGGGTCAAGTCGCGCGAACACCGCGTCCGACTCGACAGGGTAAACAACCTCCACACCCGGAATCTCCGCGAGCCCGGACGCCAGCCTCGCGGCCATCGCGTTGGCGTGACGGGCGTTCCGCAGCCACAAATCGTCGGTCATGAGCGCGCTGAACTGCGCGCCGAGGAAGCGCATCTTAGACGAGAGCTGCATGTGCTGCTTGCGGAGATAGGGCGCGTTGAGTGCATCGCCGGGTTGCATCACAATGACCGCTTCGACACCCATAGCCCCGTTCTTGGTGCCACCGAAACTGAGGATGTCCGCGCAGACGGCGATCTCTGCGAGGGAGCACCCGAGATGCGCCGCGGCGTTGGCGAGGCGCGCACCGTCAAGGAAGACACGCAGCTGGTTGGCCGTGCAGAACTCCTTGATCGCGCGCAGTTCGTCAAGCGAATAGCAGGTCCCGTACTCGGTCGACTGGGTGACCGCGACCACACCGGGCTGAGCGAAATGCTCGTCCCCCCGGCCGGCGAGCCTGGTGGCGATGAGTTCGGGTGTTATCTTCCCGTCGACTGACGGAACGGTCAGCAGCTTGGTTCCGAGAATGCGCTCCGACGCCCCGCACTCGTCGGTGTTAATGTGCGCTGATTCGGCGCAGATGACGGACTCGTGCCGGCCGAGCAGGAGGCCGAGCCCGAGCACGTTCGCGCCGCTGCCGTTCAGGACCAGGTAGACCTCGCCCTGCGCGCCGGCCAGGCGGCGGATCCCGCTGACCGCGTGCGCCGTCCAGGGGTCCGCACCGTACGCGATGGCGTCACCCGCGTTTGCCTCGACGATGGCGCGCATGACGGCCGGATGAGTCCCGGCGTGGTTGTCGCTGCCAAAGCTCTTCCGTGTTGCCGCCCCGGTCATCGGGTCCTCCTAGTAAAGATTTCTAGATCATGGGTCACAGCATTCCCTGCCGTTGGCGGGGTACCATGCCAAAATAGTGGCTAGTTCACGCTGACCTGATCGGGGAACACAACGGGATGTCACGCCGGCTTGTCAACATCACGCTGGATAACCTCGGGGACCTGCCGCCGAGCTGCCGCTCGTGCGTTTTCTGGGAACTCGATCCAGTGAGCAAGTCTCGTGCCGAGGCCTCGGATCCAGGGCTCGAAAAGGAGTCGTGGATCTCCTCGGTGCTTCTTGAGTGGGGCAGTTGCGGGAAAATCCTCTATGTCGACAGCGTGCCCGCCGCCTACGTGCTTTTCGCACCGCCGCAGTACGTTCCCCGGTCGGTCGCCTTTCCCACCAGCCCGGTCAGCGCGGACGCGGTTCTCCTCATGACGGCCCGGGTGCTGAGCGAGTTCTCCGGCGGCGGCCTCGGCCGCATGCTCATTCAGGGCATGGCGAAGGATCTCACCAGGCGAGGCGTCCGGGCGATCGAGGCCTTCGGTGACAAGCAGTGGACCGCGCCAGCATGCGTGCTGCCCGTCGACTACCTGCTCGCGGTCGGCTTCAAGACGGTCCGCCCGCACCACCGCCACCCCCGCCTTCGCATGGAGCTCCGCTCCACCCTCAGCTGGCGCGAGGACGTCGAGGTAGCCCTGGAACGTCTCCTCGGCTCCATGAGCCCAGAACGAGTCCTCCGGCCCGCGCCCGCCCCCGCCGTCCTCAGCCAGGTGTTACTGCGTCGCGATGACGACGCAGCGGAAGAACTCCGCCAGGGCGCCGGCATCGCCGTTGATCGTCACGCGGCCGGGCTCGCCGGGGGTCCCGCGGTTCCAGGCCCAGCGCAGCACATCGGCCGGGGTGCCGCTGACCGTGACATCGGCGGCGGACTCGTCGTTGACGGCTTCGCCAGGGCCGCCGTCCACCGTGAAGTCGCCCGGGGAGGTCTTCACCAGCCAGGTCACGCTCGGGCTATCCGTCGTAGCGGTGATCCGGACCTTGTGTGTTCGGCCTGGGGAGCCGGCGAGGGCCTCGGTGAAGTAATCGCCCCACTCGGTCACGCTGTAGGCGACGAAGACCTTCAGCAGCTCGTCGACTCCGTCGATCGCCAGATCGGCTGGAATCGAGGAGATACGGGCACCGCCGCCGAGCTCAGCGTCGATCCGGTGGATCACGGTCTCCTGGGCCATCCGCCGGAACCAGAAGCCGACCGTCGGATCCGGGGCGTACCAGGTCCCTCCGCGGTCCGAGGGGTTCCGGGTGGTGAGCTCTCTGACGAGGTCGGCGTAGGCCCGGTCGAGCAGAGCGACAGGCTCTTCGTCCTTAAGCCCGGCCGGCGGCCACTCCGACTCGCGCTCGGCCCCTTCCCGCATGCACTCGACCTTGTGCAGGTACACCTGCCCGACATGCCGTGTCAGATCGGCGACCGTCCAGTCCGGACATGTAGGCACCCGTTCGTCCAGATGCCCCGGCACAACCTCCCGGATCCGCCGGTAGTCCGCTTCCAGACACTCCAGAAACCGTGAGTTCTCCATGCCCCTCAGTCAACCACGGGAACGAGGCGATAGCACAGGTTTTCGACTAGGACAACGGCGGCCGCGAAGGTGCGAGGGTCGGCGCGCCGCCCTGAAAGCAGAAGCGGGGGGCGAGGGGATCCCCCCTCGCCCCCCGCAACCGTTATGCGGCTCAGATGAAGTCGGCCAGGTCCTTGAGCAGCGCGGCCTTTGGCTTCGCGCCCTTGATCTGCTTCACGACCTCGCCGTTCTGGAAGACGTTCAGGGTCGGGATGGCAAGGATCTGGTACCGCTGCGCGACGGCGGGGTTGTCGTCGACGTTCAGCTTGACGACGTCGATCTTCTCGGCGTACTCCGAGGCGATCTCCTCGAGAACCGGCGCGATCATCCGGCACGGGCCGCACCACTCGGCCCAGTAGTCGACGATGACCGGCTTGCTGTTCTTCAGGACTTCGGCCTCGAAGGTCGCGTCGGTGACAGCCCTGGTCGTACCCATAGTGATCACACCTTCCGTGTTAGATGTCAGTATGCATTAAGCGTTCGCGTGCTCCGCGGCGTGCTCGGCAGCGTGCTCCGCCAGCCAGCGCTCCGCGTCGATCGCGGCCGAGCACCCGCTGCCGGCGGCGGTGATGGCCTGCCGGTACACGTGGTCCACCACGTCACCGCAAGCGAAGACGCCCTCGATCGCGGTCCTGGTCGACCGGCCCTCGACCTCCAGGTACCCCTCGGGGTTGATCTCCAGCTGGCCGGCGAACAGTTCGCTGCGCGGCTGGTGGCCGATCGCGATGAACACGCCGCCGACGGGGAGCACGGTCTCCTCGCCACTGTGCACGTTGCGCACGCGCAGCCCGGACAGCTTCCCGTCGCCTTCCATCGAGACGACCTCGCTGTCCCACTGGAACTTGATCTTCGGGTTGGCGAACGCCCTGTCCTGCATGATCTTCGATGCGCGCAGCGCGTCCCGCCGGTGCACGATCGTCACGGACTTGCCGAACCTGGTCAGGAACAGCGCCTCTTCGAGCGCCGAGTCGCCGCCACCGACCACCGCGATGTCCTTCTCGCGGAAGAAGAACCCGTCGCAGGTCGCGCACCAGGACACGCCGTGCCCGGAAAGCTCCTTCTCGCGCGGAACCCCGAGTTCCTTGTACCTGGACCCGGTCGCGATGATCACCGCGTTGGCCAGGTAAGTGTCGGTCTCGGTCGTCACCACCTTGGGCGAGACTGTCAGGTCGACCTCGATGACGTCATCGGCCACCAGTTCGGCGCCGAACCGTTCCGCCTGCTTGCGCAGCCCGTCCATCAGTTCTGGCCCCATGATGCCGTCAGGGAAGCCGGGGAAGTTCTCCACGTCGGTGGTCTGCATCAGCGCGCCGCCCGCGGTCACTGACCCCTCGAAGACGAGAGGCTGAAGCTTGGCCCTGGCCGAGTAGATGGCGGCGGTATATCCCGCCGGGCCGGAACCGATGATGATGACGTCACGTACGTCGGTCACTGAGCGCGCCTCCTAAAGAATGCTTACTGCTCAACCGATCCTAGGGCGCGGAGATTCCCGGGTCAGCCGGCCAGCGGCACAGACGCGAGGAGTTCTGGTTTGGCGGCCGTGCAGCCAAGTCCCACCACCCACACGTGGCTCGAACTGGCGATGATGTAGGCGGGCGTCCCTTCGTAGGTGCCCTTGTCCACGAGCGTGGGACGCGCGCCGTCCGCGACGTGCAGCACGCAGCCGAGCAGCACCGGCGACGGGGCAGTGGCGGGCACGGGGGCGACACTGCTTGACGACGCGGCGCTTGACGACGCGGCGCTTGACGGGGGCGCCGTGGCGGCAGCTGCCGGAGCGACCTCCTTAGCGCTCAGCCTGGCCCGCACCTGTTCGGCCAGGGTCGCCCGCTGGTAGCTGGTGCCGCTGGCCGTGACGACGAACGACGCCGCACTGCCGCCCGCCTCGGCGCCCCCGAACGCGGTACCCGCCGAGGGACTGGAGGCGTTGGGCGCGGCCACACCCGATGCGGCGGCAGACGACGATGAACTCGACGACGAGAATCCGCGGGACACCAGGAAGCCGAAGCCGACGAGCAGGCAGATGACCAGCGGGCCGACCAGCAGCTGGGGCCGCGGCCAGCGCCGCCGGAGGCGCGCCCTGGCGGGGGCAGGACCGAGCGTCCGGGCACGAACGGTCTCATCGGGTGCGGCGCCGTCTGTTCGAGCCGCGGCCTCGGCCGCGATCGCCGCGCTGATCCGCGCTTCGACGGCTTCCGGGAGCATGGGAGCGGGAACCGACGCCAGGTACGCGGCGACCTCGGACAGCCGTGCACCGGCTTCCGTGCCTGGCTGGTCGGCCTCCTCGTGGAAGTCATCGTCCCACTCCGGCGGCCACTGCCCGCTCATGCGCCTCCTCCCTGCTCAGATGGGACGCCGTCGGCGACGGCCTGGTTCCCTTCGCCCGGAGATCTAGTACGCAGATGCGAAAGATAGGGCAGCAGCCGGGTCCTGCCCCGCGCGCACCGGCTCTTCACCGTTCCCTCGGAGACGCCAAGGATCACGGCGGCATCGGCAACCGGGTAGCCGAGCATATCCACCAGGACCAGCGCCGCCCGCTGCGGTGGCGGCAGGGTGCCAAGCGCCGCGTTCACGTCAAGCCGGGAGTCAGTGACGGCCACGCTGTCCGTGCCCTGCCGTGGTTCCGGCAGCGGCAGGTCATCCGGCTCACCCGACCAGGGGACGGAGTGCGCGGACCGCCGGCGCAGCAGATCGAGGGAGGCGTTCACCACGATGCGGTGCAGCCAGGTTGTCACGGCTGACTCGCCGCGGAAGTCACCCGCGCGCCGGAAGGCCGAGATCATCGCCTCCTGGAGCGCGTCCGCGGCGTCATCAGGGTCGCAGGTGACGCGCAGCGCTACGGCCCAGAGCCGGCCGGAATGCCGCCTGAAGAGCAGCCCGAAGGCCTCGGGATCTCCCTCGGCATGCCGCCGCAGCAGCACGGCATCTGATGGCTCGCCGGGAGCCGGACCCGACATCGGCGACGTCGCCGGCGTCAGGAACTACCCGAGACGGCGCTGCCGCGTACCACGACGTTATAGATCTGGCCTTCGTAGTATGTGTGGCCAGGCGGCGCGTCCACCGGTGTCTTTGTCAGCTGGGGGATGCTGGTGAGCCAGATCAGCACGTACCGGCCGGTGGCCTGGCTGCTGACCGGGAATTTGTGGTCACCGGAAACCGAGACCGACGGCGAGACCAGGGTGAAGTTGCTCAGCGCGGTCTTCGACATGGCGGCCGAGTTGCCAAGGTAGATCTCGGCGGTGGTGGTGCCCGGTGAGCTGAACAGCACCTCGACCTGGCTGAGCCGCACCTCCCTGCCCATGTCGATGAGCAGACCGGTGCCCGGCTTCAGGCCACCGAAGTTGGGGTGGTCGAAGTAGTAGGACGTCGACCATGCGGTCGAGAGGCTGCCGTCGATGGCTCCCGCCGCGGTCGTCTGGTTCTCGGTGTTGCCAGGCGGCGAGCCGTAGATGTTGAAGGTGCTGTCCCCGACGGGCTTGAGCACAGTGGTCCCGGCCGCACCGGACGCCGAGGTCGCCGGGTGCGAGCCGCCGGTCGCCGTGGAGCCGTTTGACTTGCGGAAGCCGACCGCCCACACGGTGACCGCGATGGCGGCGAGCACGAGCACGACGACGATTGTCAGCAGGGCCCGGCTGCCGCCGCGCTCCCTGCCCCTTGAGTCACCCGCCGCGTACTGTGCGCCGGTGTACTGTGTGCCGCCGTATCCGGCCGCAGGGAACTGAGTGGACGGCGGCTGGTAAGGGGCGGTGCCACTGGGGCCCCGGCCGGGCCTCGCCCAGGTTTCCTGGTTGCCTGGCTCCGGCCGGTATCCGGCGTAGGTGTCGTAGCCGTTCCCGCCCGGGTAGCCGGCGGGCGCGGGCGGAGCGGGCTCGGGGAGCGGCGCGGGCGGTGCCACCGTGGACAATGCGTCGGCGAAGTCGGCGGGCGACTGGATCGGCGGTCCCTGCCGGGTCGGTCGCTGCAGCAGTCCCCGGATGATCACGCTGTCGATGGCGGAGGACACGTCAGGGGATACCTGGCGCGGCGTGCAGACCATGCCGTCGGAAAGAGGTGCCGGGGGCAGCCTCGTCGGTTCCTCTCCTGGCCAGTACCCGGTGAAAGCCGCGTAGAGCAGCCCGGCGATGGCGGCCGTGTCCGCGAGGGACGGATCGTAGGCGGCGGCGCCGGTCAGGCCGTCGCCGGCCAGCGCCGCGTCGATGCCCAGCCCGGTGATCTTGATGCCACTGCCCCGGGTCCATCGCAGCGTGTCCGGGGTGAGTCGCAGGTGCGCTTGCCCGAGGGCGTGCGCCCCGGCCACCGCGCGCGCCGCGTCGCAGATAAGCGAGCACGCGAGAGCAGGCTCAAGCGGTCCGCCGTCGAGCAGATCTGTGAGCGAATCGCCGCCGACCCACTCGAGCACGATGTACGGCTGGCCGCCGCCGTCCTCGACGTCGAAGACCTGGGCCATCCGCGGGTCTGTCAGCCTGCTCGCGGCCCGGGCGGCGGTCATGACCTGCGGGATTCGCGGGAATCCTGGCGCGAACGTCAGGACGGAGACGGGACGCGCGAGCGTCTCGTCGATGGCCTTCCACATGGTCCAGCCGTTGCCTGCGGCTACCTGGTCTACCAGCCGGTACCGTCCGGCAAGCCGAGTTCCTGGTTCAGAGGTATACGTGCTCATTCGTCAGCATCAAGAGCGGGGCCGGCTCTCGGCCTCCTTCCAGGCCCGGATGTCCCACGATCACCGTTCCATGCTAATGTCTGGCGCTCGCCGGACTCCGGCGACCGGTGCAGTCATCGCCCGGGGTGCACGACCCCGGGAGGCGCATCCGAGGGACAACCGAGTGTATCGGACACGCAACCCGGCGGGTCGTCTTACCGTTATATGCGAATACAGCCAATGTCGCACGCCCGGACACGCCGAATCCCAGCGGGTCGGCTTACGAACCGCGATGTTCCGCAAGAAGTCACCACCCCGTCATCCCGGCCCGTTTCCTTACGGGCGCTACCCGAACCGCCCGGCGACGGACCGCATCAAGGTCCGGAACTCCTCGATTCCGAGTATCCGCGAGGAGATCGCGTACAGCAGAAGCGCTCCGCCTCCGCCCACTACCGTGGTCAGCAACCCGTAAACCGGACCTTGGTGCATGAATGTCCCCATAACGGCCATCACCACGAAGGCGAAGAGTAGCCCGGGGATGGTCGCGATGAACATCCGGACCAGCGACCGCGTGATCCGCCAGCCGTCCAGGCTGCCCACCCGGCGCAGCAGCAGCGGCCAGGCGATGACCGCGCCGGCGAGCGCCATGATGTCGTAGGCGAAGGCGAGCCCGACCACGATCCGCCCGGGAGGCAGGACCGCCTTCGCGACCATGTAGCCGATCACGCCGACGACGAGCATGATCATGCCGACGACGGCCGGGGTCCGGCTCTCGTGGAACGAGTAGAACACCCGCAGCTGGAGCTGGGTCAGCATGAACGGCAGCAGTCCGAGGCAGAAGGCGCCGAACACCTCGCCGATATACCGGGCCGACTCCCAGGAGGTGTGCCCGTGGCCGAGCATGAACTCGCACAGCGGCGGCCCCAGGACCGCGAGGAAGACCGCGGCCGGGATCACGATGACCGAGGCCAGCCGGACCCCCTTGGAGAAGTCCTCCCGGACCAGGGAGTACCGCCGCTCGTTGGCGTGCCCGCTCATCCGCGGCAGCAGCGCGCTGATGACCGAGATCCCGACGATCGCGTACGGCAGCTGGAAGAGCTGGTAGGCGTAGGAGTAGGCGGAGATGCCGGTCTGCGGGGGAGCGGAGTTCGCCACCCGGGTCACCACCAGGTTGCCCAGCCATTGGCTGAACACGTAGCCGAGCATCCAGCCCGACATCCGGCCGATCTCGGCGATCTCGGCCCGGCGGAAGCTGAAGGTGAGCTTCATGTCGAAGCCGGCCCGCCACATCACCGGGAACAGCGCGATCGACTGGATGACGATGCCGAGCGTGGTGCCGATGCCGAGCAGGTCGACGCCGTAGCCGGAGATCGTGTTGGACGCGATGCCCGGCTTGCCGACGGTCACTACGAAGAGGATGCCGACGAAGATGACCACGACGTTGTTGATGACCGGAGTCCACATGTTCGCACCGAACCGGCCGCGCACGTTCAGGATCGCGCCAAGCAGCGAGTCCATCCCGTAGAAGAAGATCTGCGGGATGAAGAAGTAGGCGAATACCACCGTCAGGTGGTACTCGTTCGGCTTCCCCAGGTTGCCGCCGTAGAGGCTGGCGATCGGCCGGGCGAGCAGTGTGGCCACCACCGTCACCGCGAGCAGGCAGATCACGCCGAGCGAGTAGATCCGCTTGGCGTAGCCCTCGCCCCTGTCCGGGTCCTCCTTGGACGCTCGGACCAGCATCGGCACCACGACCGAGGTGAACACGCCGCCCAGCATCAGGTAGTAGATGGTGTTGGGCAGCGTGTTGGCGGTGTTGTAGGCGGCCCCGGTGGTGAAGACGCCGAGCGCGTAGATGAACACGAACGTCCGCAGGAACCCGGTGCCCCGGGAGACCAGCGTGCCGAGCGCCATCGCCTTGCTCGACCTGACCAGGTTCGGCCCGGTGGCGGCGGAGACGCGCTGCGGCCCGGTTGACGGGACCCGGCCGGCGTCCCGCTCGAGGATCCTGGTGGGGCCGTCCTGGACGTCGGGCGGGGCGTCCTGGTCCACGGGGACGAATCGCGGTGCCGGCTGCGGCGGTGCATCCGGGTAGTCATACGGCTGGAAGGTCGGCTGCGGGTAGCCTGCGGGCACCGGAGGCAGGAACGCCGTCGGCGCCGGGGAGGGGCGCGCCCGGCCCGCCGACGCTACGTACCCCTCGCGCGGCGTGAACGTCGGCCGGGGCCGGCCGCCGTGCCTCGGCCCCTGCGCCGGGTGCCGTCCATCCCCGGCCGGCGCGCGCGGCGTGAATGTCGGCCCCTTCGGGGCGGCGTGCGAAGGCGGCGGTGCGGGCGGGAACGGCGGCTGCTGCCCGCCCTGCGGGTAGCCGGGCGGCGGGGGCGGCTGGAAGCCGGGCGGAAGCGACACCGTCTCGGGGGCATGCCCGCCCTGATCGCGCGGCGTGAACCGCGGCTGAGCCGGCGGCGGCGGCTCCTCGTCGTCAGGAAACGGCGGCCCGGCTGACCTTGTCGGCCTGCTCATCCGGCGCCTCCAGCATCAGCCATCTCATCCGCGGTGCCGTCGCGCTTGACCGCGGCCTTGCGCTTGCGGCGCAACCGGTAGGCCGACGTCAGCACGAGTATCCCGAGCGCGCCACCGATGATGATGAGCAGCGACCGCCCGAACCGTGTCACTTCGACGCTCAGCGGCTGCGCTGTCCAGGTCAGCGGCGACCCGTTCTGTGTCACCAACTGTAGCTGCACTGTGGTGGTTCCTATCGTCGTCGAGCGCACCGGCATCGTGACGGTGTTCGTCTTCCGCGCCTGGACGACAAGAGGCGACGCGAGCGGGCCCACCTGAAGCTGGCTGCCAACCGGAGTCGACGCGGTCACCTGTACCTGGACCGGCAGGTTGAGGCCGTTTTTCACCGACACCGGCGTCTCGCCCGAGGTTCCGGCAAGGAAGATCTTCTTGCTCGCGATGATCTGCACCTTGTGCTCGGAATACGACAGGTAGTCCGACAGCTGGCTAGTCGCCAGCCAGCCGCCAGGCGAGCCGGAACCGCGCCAGGCCGACGACTGGGTCGCCGCGACCGCCGCATCAAGCGAGGTGACCACGCTCGCGGGCGGCTGGTACAGGAGGTTGGTGAACAGCGAGGTGCTCGCCTGGACCGTCCTGACATGGTCAAGGTAGGCGGCGGAAAGCTCGGAACCGCTCACCTGCCTGGCCGGGAGCGCACTCGACGGCAGCTTCGCCGCCTGCGCCGCGAGCGCCGACAGCCCGACCGAGCGCAGCCACGGCGCCTCGTGCGTGAGCGACAGCAGCGCGGTGGCCTCGGACGCCGACGGATCCCAGTCCGTCGGCGGCGTGATCACCAGGGACCTGGCCAGGTTCGGCGCCTCGCTTGAGATCATCGCAGTCTGCGCGAGGAAGTCCTGGGTAAAGGCGAACTCGCCGGCCTCCGTCGGCGACGGCGACGCCGAGCCGAGCAGGCTGGTGATCCCCGAGTCGGCGAGCAGCACTGACACCGACGTTCCGATGCCGCTTGTCGTTCTGGCGAGCGCGTTGTCGTACCCAGGGGTCGATGACGGCAGCTCGCCGCTACTCAGCACCACCGTGCTGATCCCGGCGTCAGACGCGAGGCTCGTCACCACCTCTGCATCGGCGATGCCGTCGGCCGGCGATGCTGCCTTCAGCACCGCTCCGTCTCCGCTGCCGCCGCCCGTGCCGCCGAACGTACCGGGCAGTATCTGGCCCGCCACCATATTCCCGATCTGGTAGGCGGACCGGATGCTCGTGTCGAGCCCCGCATGGCTGAGCGCCGCGACGTCCACGTCGGCGTACGAGGTCGCGAACGCCGGCTGCCCGGCGGTGGCCGTCCGCAGCTTCGACAGCCACGCAGCGGCCGCCTGGCTCGGCTTCTCGGTGAACCGGCCGGAGCAGACGGCGTTGCCCAGTGTGAAGTAGGGCCGGGTCATCACCTGCACGTCGGACAGCAGCGCGGGGTCGATTTCCCAGGTCAGGTTGTCACTGGCGGCAAAGCTGGCGCCGGCGCCGAGCAGGGCGGACAGCCGGCCGCCCGAGGCGACGGAGCTAGCCAGGTGGGGCGTCGCCAGCGTCTGCGGGCACGCGCCCTGCTGCGGCGTGTCAACGAGCGGCCACACCCACGCAACCTGAAGCTGCTGTGGCTCGCTGGCGGCGGCACCGCCCGGCCAGTACGGCAGGAAGGTGCGGGCGGCCGCGGTGTACTGGCCGCTCGCCGTGGCGGCCTGCACCTCGACCGGGTAGACGCCGAACTGGTCGTAGAACTCCTCGGCGGGGAACGACACGGACCAGCGCACGGTCGAGCCGTTCGGCACGAGGCCGGTCACCTGGGGCGAGCCCGCGGACTGCATCATGTACGGGTAACCGCCGGAGCCGGCGAAGCTGGTCATCTCCGCGCGGCCATTGAACAGCACGGTGCTGGTCTGCCCCTGGACGGTGATTCCCGAGACGGCCGACCCGGTGCGGTTGGCCAGTGTCCCGGTGATCGTGACCGTGGAGTTCTGTGTCGCGAACTGGGGCGTCATCCCGGTAATGGAGATAGCGAGCGAGGGCGTGTCAGCCGCATCCGTTCGGGATGACTGATGTTCCGTTTCCCCGGCGGAGGCCCGCACCGCCGGGGTCACAAGCACGAGGGCGGACACCGCGACAAGGACAGCGACCAGCCCGCCCAGGGCATGAACGACACAGCGCACGCTCCGCATGTTATGGCCGTTCGCAGGAAAGGGTTGGGCTAGATACCCTGAATGCCCGTGTCAGACTCCACCTCCGTCGCCCAGAAGGCTACCTTGAGCGCCGACCAGCGTAAGGCCGCCGCGGCCCTGCTGCGCACCAGCACCTCGCCCACCGTGGCCGAACTCGGCGCGCTTTTCACCGGGGCGGGGCACGAGCTGGCGCTCGTCGGGGGGCCAGTGCGAGACGTTTTCCTCGGCGGGCACCCCAAGGATCTCGACCTGACGACGGACGCGGTACCCGAGCGGGTGCTTGAGATCACCCGGGGCTGGGCGGACAAGACGTGGACGGTGGGCATCGAGTTCGGCACGATCGGCCTGCGCAAGCGGGACGAGATCTTCGAGATCACCACCTACCGGAGCGAGGCCTACGACCGTACGACACGCAAGCCGCAGGTGCGGTACGGGACGTCGCTGGTCGCTGACCTGGAACGGCGGGACTTCACGATCAACGCGATGGCGGCGCGGCTGCCGCAATGGGAACTCGTCGACCCGTTCGGCGGGCTGACCGCCCTGCGCGAGAAGGTGATCAGGACCCCGGGGAGGCCGGAGGATTCCTTCTCCGATGACCCGCTGCGCATCCTGCGGGCGGCGCGGTTCGCCGCCCGGCTGGGATTCACCGTGGCCGAGAACGTCCAGTCGGCGATGGGCGATATGGCGCAACGGCTGTCGATCGTGTCGGCGGAGCGGATCACCGACGAGCTTTCCAAGCTCATGCTGACCCCGATGCCCGAGATCGGCATCGACCTGCTCGTGCGCACCGGCGTGGCCGATGTCGTGCTGCCTGAACTGCCCGCGCTGCGGATGGAGGTGGACGAGCACTTCCGGCACAAGGACGTCTACACGCACTCGCTGACCGTGCTCCGCCAGGTGATCGACCTGGAGCCTCGCTACGGGCTCGGTCCCGACCTCGTGCTGCGGCTCGCGGCGATCCTGCACGACATCGGCAAGCCGCGGACGCGGTCGCTGCTGCCCGGCGGGAAGGTCGCCTTCCACCATCACGAGGTCGTCGGGGCCAAGATGGCGCGCAAGCGGCTGACCGAACTCAGGTTCCCCAGGGAAGTCATCGCCGACGTGTCCAAACTTGTGGAACTGCACCTGCGGTTCCACGGCTACGGCGACGGGGAGTGGACCGACTCGGCGGTGCGCAGGTACGTCAAGGACGCGGGCCCGCTGCTTACCCGGCTGCACGCGCTGACGAGGGCCGACTGCACGACGAGGAACGCGAAGAAGGCGGCGCGGCTGGCCGCGGCCTACGACGCGCTCGAGGCGCGCATCGAGGTACTGCGGGAGCAGGAGGAACTGGACAAGATCCGGCCGGACCTAGACGGCGAACAGATCATGCGGATCCTCGGCCTGCAGCCGGGCCCGCTCGTCGGCAAGGCACGCGACTACCTGCTCGAGCTGCGGATCGAGCAGGGGGAACTGGGCACCGAGCGGGCTACCGCTGAGCTGCTTGCGTGGGCCGCGCGGGAGGGGCTTGAGGTTCCTCCCCGCTCGGGTTCCTGATGGTAAGCGCGGCGTACACGGCGCCCGCGGCGACGTAGCACGCGCCGACCACCAGGACCACCAGGTAGGACTTGCCGGTCTCGGGCAGGAACGGGATGGCGATCGCCGGGCCGACGACGTAGGCCACGTTGTAGAGCATGTCGTACAGCGAGAACACCCGGCCCATGTAGGCGTCGTCCACGGTCTGCTGGACGGTGGTGTCCACGCAGATCTTCACGCACTGTGCGGACAGCCCGAGGGCGAAGCCGACGACCAGGTAGGTGTACTTGTCGAAGGTGGGGCCGAGGACGATCGTGACCACGCCGCCGATGAGCAGCCAGGCGGCGATCCACTGGTCCTTGGTGAGCCACTTGACGCCCTGCGGCGTGACGATGGCCGCGAGGCCGAAGCCGATCGCCGACGTGATGACCAGCAGGGTCACGCTGCCGAGGGCCTTGTTCCCGTTCCCGCCCGAGTAGAAGTAGTTGCGGTAAAGCAGCAGCGCCACGACGAGCAGCGTGCCGTACAGGGCGCGGTGCACGCCGACGGCACCGAGGGCGTAGGCGGCCTTTCTCCTCTTGTTCAGGTGCTTCAGTCCGTCGACGAGGCCGGTGAATACCTCCCTGAGCTCCCTGGCGATGCTGGCGCCCGCCTGGTCGCGGGCCTGACCGTCATTCCCAGCCGTAAAGGGGCCGAGAAGGTCCTTGCCGAGCCTCGTGCCGAGCAGGCCAGCCACGACGTAGCAGGCGCCGGCGAACCACAGCGTCGCGGCGCTGCCCGCCAGGCCGCCGCCGGTGACCAGGTGGACGCCAAGGCCGACCACGCCGCCCGCGAACCCGACGATCGTTCCCGACGTCGGGGCGACGGCGTTGGCCATGACCAGCTTGTCTGCCTTGACGACGTGCGGCGTGCCCGCCGAGACCGCGCTGAGGAAGAACCGGTTCACGCCGAGGACGGCCAGGGCGCTGACGTAGAGCGGGACGCCGGTCTGGCCGCTGAGCACGACGAAGCCGGCGATGGCGACCATCGCTGACCTGATCAGCGCTCCGTAGACGATGATCTGCCGCCTCGACCAGCGGTCGATGAACACCCCGGCGAACGGGCCGATCAGCGAGTACGGCACGTAAAGGACGGTGAACGCGTACACCGCGGCGGCCGGGTTGGGGAACGACTGCGCGCTGAAGAACGCGTAGGCGGCGAACCCGGCGTTGAACACGCCGTCGCCGGTCTGGGAGACAAGACGGGCGGCGAAGAGCTTGCGGAAGTCTCTTTCGGCAAGCACCACGTTCAGGTCGGCCAGGAACGAGGACCGCCTGCCTTCCGCTGCAGCACCAGCGCCTACGGACACGGGTTCAGCTTAGAACTCGTCTACGCAAAGAAAAATCGCGGGCCGGATACCATGTCCGGCCCGCGACTCGCGCGTCTGTGCTGGTCTTGCCGCTGGAATTCAGCGGGCTCCTAGCGCTCGACCTCCGCCTTGATGAACTTTTCCACCAGGTCGTGGCAGACGTCGTCGCCGAACTGCTCGGGCGGCGACTTCATGAAGTAGGAACTGGCCGAGATGACCGGGCCGCCGATGCCGCGGTCCTTGGCGATCTTGCAGGCGCGCAGCGCGTCGATGATGACGCCGGCCGAGTTCGGCGAGTCCCAGACTTCGAGCTTGTACTCAAGGTTCAGCGGCACGTCGCCGAAGGACTTGCCCTCAAGACGGACGTAGGCGAACTTGCGGTCATCGAGCCACGGCACGTGGTCGGACGGGCCGATGTGCACCGCGGCCTTCTCCATCTCGTGCGGGATCTGGGAGGTCACCGACTGGGTCTTGGAGATCTTCTTGGACATGAGCCTGCTGCGTTCCAGCATGTTCATGAAGTCCATGTTGCCGCCGAAGTTGAGCTGGTAAGTGCGCAGCAGCTCAACGCCGCGGTCCTCGAACAGCTTGGCAAGCACCCGGTGCGTGATCGTCGCGCCGACCTGCGACTTGATGTCGTCACCGACGATCGGCACGCCCGCGTCCTCGAACTTCTTCGCCCACACCGGGTCGGATGCGATGAACACCGGCAGCGCGTTGACGAAGCCGACCCTGGCGTCGATGGCGCACTGGGCGTAGAAGCGGTCCGCCTGCTCTGAGCCGACCGGCAGGTAGCAGACGAGCACGTCGACCTGGGCCTCGCGCAGTGCCGCGACCACGTCCACCGCGGGATCGTCCGACTCGGTGATGATCTCCCGGTAGTACTCGCCAAGACCGTCAAGGGTGTGACCGCGCTGCACGATCACCCCCGTGGGGGGGACATCCGCGAACTTGATCGTGTTGTTCTCGCTGGCGAAGATCGCTTCGGACAGGTCGAGCCCAACCTTCTTGGCGTCGACGTCAAAGGCCGCGACCACCTCGATGTCCGACACGTGGTAATCACCGAAGCGAACATGCATGAGGCCGGGGACCCGGGCGTCGTCCGGTGCGTCCTTGTAGTACTCGAGGCCCTGGACGAGCGAGCTCGCGCAGTTGCCCACCCCCACGATGGCCACGCGCACTTTATTGGCAGGCACAGCACCCATCAGGATGACTCCTTCTCGCTTCCGCGATCTATTCCGGGGTTTATGTCAGTCGGTGCCGTCGGCGGACTGGAGCCGCCCGCGGCACCGCTTGCCTCCGACCGCCGTTCCTCGGCGATCAGCTCATTCAGCCAGCGGACATCGCGCTCCACGGCTTCTAGCCCGTGCCGCTGAAGTTCGAGCGTGTAGCTGTCGACCCGCTCGCGCGTTCGCGCGAGCGCCGCGCGCAGCCCCTCCACCCGGTCTTCGAGCCGGCTCCGCCTGCCCTCCAGGATCCGCAGCCTGATGTCCGCCCTGGTCTGGCCGAAGAACGCGAAGTGGACGCCGAACTCGTCGTCCTCCCAGGCGGCCGGGCCCGAGTTGATGAGCAGGTCCTGGAACCGCTCTTTGCCCTCGGCCGTCAGCCGGTAGACGATCTTCGACCTGCCGGGCGCCCTGGTGGGCCGGCTGTCCGGTGCGGGCTCGTCGCCCTCCTTGGCGATCAGGCCTTCTTCGTACAGCTTGGTCAGGCAGGGGTACAGGGTGCCGTAGGAAAGCGCGCGGAACGTGCCGAGCAGCATGTTGAGCTGCTTGCTGAGCTCGTAGCCGTGCATGGGTGTTCTGTGCAGCAGCCCAAGGACGGCGAACTCAAGGACGGCAGTCCGGTTCCGGCCCACGGCATCCCCCCTGTGGGTAGGGTTTGTATGTATCTCGACGATATCTCTTCCCGATATCTCGGTTCGATATATCGACGTAACGATCTCTAGCATAGGTCAGTGTTCCCCGGCAGGCAACCGGGTGTTCACCTGCGGGCCCGGCACGGGATGTCGCTCGGCCTCGATGGCGCAGCGGTTTCCGACGTACTCTGAGGAACATGGCAGTCATGGCCGCTCGTCGATCCGTCGTGGACTACGCGCTCGCCCGGCGCGCCGCGCTCGCGTCCGTGCGCTCCGGTCACACCACGATGGCCGATGCCTGCGACGCGCATCCGTACCTGCTTCGCGCGGCTAAATACCACGGCGAGCCGACCGAGGAACGCTGCCCGATATGCCGTAAGACGAATGTCACACATGTCACCTATGTGTACGGAGATGAACTCGGACAGTACGCGGGCCGGGTCAAGAGAACCTCTGAATTGACTGAGATGGCAGCCGAATATGGCGAATTCCGGGTGTACGTGGTCGAGGTCTGCCAGAGTTGTGGCTGGAACCATCTCGCCACGTCGTACGTACTAGGTACGGGCGAGCCACCCGCAGGCCGCAAGCGTCAAGCGCGGCCAAACTGAATACTTTTTCCTGACCTTCGTCCCGAGGCCTGGCGGGCCAGGATTGCCGGCGAAAAAGTGCTCAGTAGGTTAAGCGGTCTACGCCTGCATGTAACGTGTGGGGTCGGCGGGATCAGGCTCCGCCTTTTCAGCCACGGGCGTGCCCGGACGGCCTGACGATATCCCAGCCAGGGTCGGGTCGTGGGGTCGCTCACAGCCACTGCGAGGTTGTGTGAGTAGCAACGACTTTGACGGGTCGTATTACAGGCCCGCTAGAGGACCGGAAGCTGACGAGCAAGAGGCCGAAGCGCACGGCTCCGGCGGACCGAGCGTGGACGACGACGGACAGGCTGGCGGCGCGGGCGCGGCGGCCAGCTACCCGGCGCCTGAGGGGTGGGGGCAGGACGGCGTCTGGCGCGACTCCGCCATCGACTCGAACTACGAGACCGGGGTGCAGCAGCGCGTCCCGTCCGGCAGCCTGCACGAGGATCCGGGCTACAGCTACTGGGTCGACGGCAAGGGCTGGGAGAACTCTCGCACCGGTGGCGGGCAGCCGGACCAGGCACCGGATGCCGGCGCAGCAGACGTAATCGCGTTCGGCGCGGGTGCGGCCGGCGCCGGCGGCGCTCCGACGGGCGTGTACGGCGGCGCACCTGGCGCGCCCGGTGGCTTCGGCGCCCCCGCAGGCCCCGGTGTCCCCGGTGCCCCTGGCGGCCCGGGGCAGGGATGGCCCGGCGGACCTGGAGTGCCGGCCGGCCCCGGCGGGCCGGGTTACTGGCAGGGGGGACCTGGCTTGCCCGGCGGCCCCGGTGGTCCCGGTGGCCCGGGCGGGCCCGGCGGTCCCGGCGGTCCGCGCCGGCCCGGCGGGCCCGGGCAGCCGCAGGGCAGGAACGGGAAGCGCAAGGGTAGCTGGTGGCGGCACTGGACGTGGAAGAAGGCGCTTGCCGTTACCGGCGGCCTGGTGGCCGGCTTCGCGCTGTGCCTGTTCGGCGTCTACGAGTACCTGTCGTCCACCGCGACGATCCCCGCCGCGCTCGCGTCCGCCAACTACCAGGACACGATCGTCTACTACTCGGACGGCAAGACGGTCCTCGGCACGATTGGGGAGACCAACCGGCAGGACCTCACCTACGCGCAGATCCCCATGCAGTTGCAGGACGCCGTGGTCGCCGCCGAGGACAAGAACTTCTGGACCGAGGGCGGCATCTCGCCTACCGGCATCGTGCGCGCCGCGATCCACGACGTGACGGATCCCAGCGACCCCAACGGCGCCTCCACGATAACCCAGGAGTTCGTCCGGAATTACTACGACGGCGTTGGCACACAGCAGACGATGAGCCGGAAGATCAAAGAGATCTTCATCGCCCAGAAGCTGGCGGATAGCAAGTCTAAGCAGTGGATCATGACCAACTACCTGAACCTGATCTACCTGGGCGAGAACTCTTACGGCATGGCGGCTGCCGCGCAGACCTACTTCGGTGAGACGGTGTCGCAGCTGACCGTGGCCCAGGACGCGGTCCTGGCAGGCATGATCCAGGCGCCGTCGACCTACCCGCTGCCGGCGAACCGGCCTGAACTCATAGCCCGCTGGCATTACGTGCTCCAGCAGATGGTGGATGCCAAGTACATCACCGCGGCTCAGGTGAGCACCATGAAGTTCCCCACGCTGCTGACCGACAAGAACGGCCCCGCGGCCTCGGGCGCGTCGGTCAGCGCGAACAACAACGACCCCTGGGCCCCGTACCTCCTGGCTCAGGTCGAGAGCGAGCTCACCAGTCCCGTCAGCGACGGGGGCGACGGCGTCTCGCCGCAGGAACTCGAGACCGGCGGGCTCAACATCGTGACGACGATCAGCCGCTCGATGGAAGCCGAGATGTACAAGGCGGTCAGCGAGAACCTGAACTCACAGTCGATCAGCGACACGTCGGGTGCCACGGTCACGTCGCTCCCGCCGTGGGCGCTTGTCGGTATCGAGCTGGAGGACCCGAATACTGGTCAGATCATCGCCGAGTACCCGGGCAAGGGACAGACCGCCAAGCAGTGCCAGGTAGCCGAGGCTGACTGCGACGTCAACACGGCCGCCGTGGCCAGGGAGCAGGTCGGGTCGTCGTTCAAGCCTTACGTGCTCGCCACCGCGGTGAACCAGGGCATGAACGTCAAGACCAGCACCCTGGACACGAGCCCCTATGCCTGCATCCTGCCGGACGCGGAGTCGCAGGAGTACTCGGTACCGATCTCGGCCGCGACGTACAGCCTGCCGGGCACAAGTACCGGCTGCGCTAGTCCGAGCGATTTCAAGGTCGAGAACGACGGCGGGGAGCTGATCGGGAAGAACGTCGGCAAGGCATCCACCGGCGCACCCGCATACTCCGACAACGTGCAGGACGCGCTCGCGCAGTCCTCGAACGTCGGGTTCAGTGACCTGGCGCACCGGACCACCACGTCCAGCGTCATCGAGATGGCACAGAACTTCGGCGTGAACATCGCGAACTACCCGGCCGGGTCCAACCTGGACCAGATGGTCGGCGACGCCAACCTCGCGCTCGGCACCGCGTCGCTGACGGTCAACGAGCAGACGCAGATGCTTGCCACCATCGCCGACGACGGCACGTTCCACGAGGCGCATGTCATCAAGTACTGGCAGCAGGGCGACGGCTCCGAGCAGATGCCGAAGGTGAATACGCACACCGTGCTGAATCCGAGTCAGGACGCGCAGGTTCAGTACGCGATGGAAAGGACGACGATCGACGGAACCGCCGCCCAGACGGTCACCTACGGGCAGCAGGCCCTGGGCACGGTCATCGGCAAGACCGGAACGACCTCCAGCTCCCACTCGGGTTTCTTCATCGGCTCGACTACGCAGTACACACTCGTAGTAGGCATGTTCACCAGCTCGCAGGACACCAACTCGAACGACAACCTGTCCGAGCTCGGCGGCGGCGGTTTCGGCGGTTACTGGCCGGCGAAGATCTGGAACACCTTCGCCGAGGCGGAGTTCTCGCAGTCGCCGACGCTCTTCCCGACCAACCCGGCCTTCACCGGATCGGCGTGGAACCTTCTGGGCCCGGTCACCAAGCCGAAGCCCACGGTGAACTGCACGATCAACGGCAGGAAGATGAAGGTGAACGGGAAGACCTGCCCGACCCCGTCGCCCCAGCAAAGCTGCACGTACGACCCGCAGGACGGGCAGATGGATCTCTGCTCCACCTGCTCGTACGACCAGTCCGACGGGCAGTACGACGACTGCTCGTCTCCAACGGCCTCGCCGAGTTGCTCCTACGACCAGTCCGACGGGCAGTACGACGACTGCTCGTCCGCGTCGGCCTCGCCGAGTTGCTCCTACGACCAGTCCGACGGGCAGTACGACCTCTGCGGCAGTTCCAGTCCGTCACCCACCTGCTCGTATCAGGGAGAAACCGGCTGTAGCAGCGACGGCGGTGACGAGGTCACCGTACCGACGGCCAGCGCCGCCCAGGGCGGCCTTGCCGTCGGCGGAGGCCTGGTGACGCTGCCCGGGACGCTGCTATGGGCTTCGACGTCCCGGCGCCGGCGGCGCAAGCGCCGGCGCGGGCAGGGCAGAATAACCACGTAGGCGGCCATCGGAAGCGGGGAGCGGCAGTGCGGTACCGGTACCCGGCGTTTGTCGGCGCGGGCATTGCCGCGTCCGCGCTGGCAGCACTGCTCGGCTACGTACAGAAGCTGCCGTGCAGTTCCGGCGGCGCGTGGAACAGCTTCACCGGGCAGTTCCGCGACGCCTGTTACACCGACATCTACCCGCTCTACTACACCGAGCAGCTGTCGGCAGGCAAGGTGCCCTACTACGGGCATCCGGTCGAGTACCCCGTGCTGATGGGCTGGATGATGGAGGCCGCGGCGTGGCTCGTGCGCTCGGTCGCGGATCCCTACGCCCGCGGCAAGGACTTCTACTACGTGACAGTCCTGATGCTGGCGGTCTGCCTGCTCGCCGGGGTGCTCGCGACCGCTGGCACGGCGCACCGGGAGTGGGGCTGGGCGGGCTGGAAGACGGCGCTGCTGATGGCGCTGTCGCCCGGGCTCATCCTGGCCGCCTACATCAACTGGGACCTGTTCGCCATGGCCCTCACCGCAGGCGGCATGGCCGCTTGGGCGGCACGCCGCCCCTGGCTGGCGGGCGCGCTGCTCGGCCTCGCCGTGGCGACGAAGTTCTACCCGCTGCTGTTCTTCGGCGCGCTGTTCCTGCTGTGCCTGCGCGCGGGGAAGCTACGTGAGTTCGGCAAGGCGCTGGCCGGCGGGCTGGTCGCGTGGCTGGTGATCAACCTGCCGGTCGCGCTGACCGCCACCTCCGGCTGGGCGCGCTTCTACGCGTTCAGCCGGTCCCGCGGTGCCGACTGGGGCTCGGTCTGGTTCCTGTTCGAGCACTACAACCTGCCGGTCATCGGGAACTCCTCGCTCGGCGAGCTGAACCTCGTCTCTTCCGGCGCCTTCGCCGTCGCCTGCGTACTCATCGCCGTGCTCGCGCTGGCCGCGCCGCGCCGGCCCCGGCTGCCGGAGCTGTGTTTCCTGGTGCTCGCCTCGTTCCTGATCCTGAACAAGGTGTGGTCGCCCCAGTACGTGATCTGGCTGGTGCCGTTCGCAGTCCTTGCCAGGCCCCGGATATGGGCCTACGCCCTCTGGCAGGTCGCCGAGGTCGCCTACTTCCTCGGCATCTGGTTCTACTTCGTCAACCTCTACACCACCCCCGGTCAGGGCGGCTACGACGGGATCACCGTTGGCTGGTACTTCGTCATCCTCGCCGCCCGGCTGCTCACGGTCGCCCTGCTCGGGGCCACGATGGTGGTGGACATGCTGCAGCCAGAACGGGATCGGGTCAGGGCGTCGGGGCTCAACGATGATCCAGCGGGCGGTGTCCTTGACGGCGCGCCCGACCGCCTCGTCATCGCCTGGCGCCGCGCCAGCCGCCAGCCGGCCGAAGCCGCCGCGGGCTAGCCGCGGGCTAGCCTTCGGTGTGCGCCAGCAGCCAGGCGATGTCGGCCGCGAGGCCCGATTCGGGTGTCTCGCAGACCACGGGGGCACCGGCGGCGCGGACCACATCGAGCAGCACCTGCGGATCGATCGTGCCGGAGTCGAAGTTAGCGTGCCGGTCGGCACCCGAGTCGAACGCGTCGCGCGAGTTGTTGCAGTGCACGAGGTCGATCCGGCCGGTGACGGCCTTGACCCGGTCAACCGCCTCGGCCAGGTCGATGCCGGCGGAATTGGCGTGGCAGGTGTCCAGGCAGAACCCGACCTCGGAGTTTCCTGCAGCACCGGCGCCCTCGGCCGCCTCGCTGACTCCCTCCCAGAGCCGGGCGATCGCTTCAAGCTTGCGTGCCATCGCGCCGTCGCCGCCCGCGGTGTTCTCGATGAGCAGCGGCAGCGGCCGCTCGATCTGCTCGATGGCCTTGACCCAGTTCGCGACACCCACTTCGGGATCGGTGCCGGCGGTGACGTGCCCGCCGTGCACGATGAGGCCCTTGGCGCCGATTGACGCGGCGGCCTTGAGCTGCTGGTCGAGCAGCTTCCTGCTCGGGATGCGGATCCGGTTGTTGGCTGACGCCACGTTGATCACGTACGGGGCGTGGATGTAGATGTCCACGTCGGCTGCGGCGTAGGCGTCACGGACGGCGCCCGGATCGCCACCGGGAATCACCGGTCCCTTCCACCCCTGCGGATCACCAAGGAAGAACTGCGCCAGGCGTGCGCCGCACGCGATCGCGTCCTGCAGTGGCTGATCGGAGTGGAAGTGGCCGCCGATACGCATCATGTTCTAGAGCCTAGCCCGCGTGCGCGGGCGTCCCGGCCGATCGGCACCATAACCTGTCGCCGGAAGCACCTGGTGCTCCCGGCGACAGGTCGCGAGCTCTGTCAGCCGGCCAACCCGCCGTTGGCCAGGCCGAGAGCCAGGCCAACGAAGGCCGCGATCATGCCGGCGACAATGATGATCCGCTCCTCGCGCGTCGCGGACATCATCTGCGCGACAAGCCCGACGAGCAGGGCCACGAGTCCGGAGACCGCAGCCGTGACCGCCCAGCCGTGCAAACCGCTCGGGCCCGTCCTGAGGAACAGTCCGATCGCGAATGAGAACAGGCCGACGATGATGGTGAAAAACGCCGCCACATTGAGCAGGGGGTGCGAATGCCCGTCCGAGTTGAGGTTCACGTGCGGAAAGCGTGCGGCCCTGCCGGTTCTGATGGTGCCTGCCATAACGGCCTCCCAGGGGGCTCCACCGGTCTTGGTCTCACCTCCCACTGTTCCCTCTTTCTTGTGCGCTGAACAGAGGCAGGCCCGAATCTGGTCCGGAATGTCGTTGGGCCTTGGTACAGTGGGTGGCTGCGGACGGGACCTGAACCCCCCGCTGCCTCCTGTCACGGAAAGGCCGTGGCCGCGTTAGTCCAGAGGAGGAGCGCGCATGCGCCACTACGAAATCATGATCATCCTCGACCCGAACCTCGAGGAGCGGACGGTCCAGCCGTCGCTCGAAGGGTTCCTCAAGGTCGTCACCACAGATGGCGGCAAGGTCGGCAAGCTCGACATCTGGGGAAAGCGCCGGCTTTCCTACCCGATCGACAAGAAGCCCGAGGGCATCTACGCCGTGGTCGACCTGACCGCGAACCCTGGCACCGTCCAGGAACTCGACCGGCAGCTCAACCTCAACGAGGGCGTGCTGCGCACGAAGGTCCTGCGGCCCGAGCACCGCTGACCCACATCCATTAGTTCTGCTAGGACCGGGAGCGCCACCATGGCGGCAGGAGACACCCCTATCACGGTCGTCGGCAATCTCGTCGCCGACCCGGAACTCCGATTCACTCCATCCGGCCAGCCGGTCGCGACCTTCCGTGTCGCCTCGACGCCGCGGATGCGCGATGCCGCGAGCGGTGAGTGGAAGGACGGCGACAGCCTCTTCCTCACCTGCAACGTGTGGCGGCAGGCGGCGGAGAACGTGGCCGAGTCGCTGCAGCGCGGCATGCGGGTCATCGTGACCGGCCGGCTGAAGCAGCGGAACTATGAGAC
>Ga0335073_10001384_pt1 | contig 32281 bp, 26 predicted proteins | sample Lox_Sample_22_FD_207093 | JGI IMG/M metagenome (GOLD analysis project Ga0335073, IMG submission 207093) | Soil microbial communities from Loxahatchee National Wildlife Refuge, Florida, United States - Lox_Sample_2.2 | ecosystem: Environmental > Terrestrial > Soil > Wetlands | place: USA... | reverse complement strand
CCCCCACACCAACCAGCCGTACGGATCGAAGCCGGGTCGCGTCTTCGCCCACAGGAGGATCAGGGTCGACACCACCAGGAGACCGACCGCGCTCGCGACGATCACCGTCAGCGGCCTCCGCCACCCTTCCAGGAACGGGAACGGGCGGTCACCGGCTACCCCCGCGGTGGCCGGGGCCGGAGCCGGCCGCTGCTCGATTGTCTGAGCCACGCTGCCCCTTCCGCTTACTGGTGGATCAAAGCGCCGCTGCTCGTATACATGGCGCGGAGCCCGGAGCACCGCGCCGCCTGAGCGGGCCGCGTATGCCAGGGTTCGACGCTCCACCCGCCCTGGGCCAGCGGATGGAACAGCACCTTCGGAAGCGCTGGGTTGGCGAGCTCCGCGCCCTCGACGTGCTGCTGGAAGCCTCCCACCGAGCCGACGTCGATGCGGTAGATCCAGGCCAGCGTGCTGGCGTACTCAACGTCGGTCACCGGCTGGCCGCAGTCGAGGATGTGGTGCACGCCACCGAGCGCGTCGGTCACGCTCGCCAGGAGCGAGATCTCGTGTGTGCGGGCGTGCTGCGCGGTCAGATCCGCATGCTCGACCCGGACGCGGTGGATCGCGCCTGGGATCATGGTCGCCACCAGCACAGCGGCCGCCACTGCTCCGGACCAGCGCGGAAGCCGAACACCGCGATCAACCCGCGTCCCCTCGACCATAAGCCACCCGACGGCCACGCCGGCCAGGACCGCGACCACGCCCCCGGCCTCGAACACGTAGCGCGGCAGCGCCGGCCAGCCGTGATACGCGAAGGCGATCTCCACGATCGCCCACACAACGACGCCCGCGGCCATGGCCAGCACCACCCAGTTGCGGCGCAGCAGCGCGATCGCCGCCGCGATCGCCGCCGCGATCCAGAAGGGGAGGTACAGGATCTCGTGGACCCGGCCGAGCGTTCCCACGAGGCGGTTCGAGTGAAGCTCGCGCGGAGATCCCTGCGCGAGCTGACCGGCAATGTCGGGCCGCCCGTTCGTAATCGTCGGGATCCCGAACCACATGAACAGGACCACGGCCGCGCCGGCCAGGAGCATCCACCGCATGCTGGGCAGCTTGAACCAGGCCCACAGTCCGAACAGACCCAGGAACGGCCACACCTCGGGCCGCCCAAGGGCGGCCAGTACGCCGAACAGGAGTGTCCAGCGGTAGCGGCCGATGAGGCACATGTCGATCGCCGCGAGGGTGAAGGTGACGATCATCGGGTCCGACTGCGAGCTGAGGATGTAGTGGAAGTAATCCTCGATCCCAAGCACCCCGGCCGCGGCGACGAGCGCGGCCACCCACGGGGCGTAGCGCCGGATCGGATCCGGGTCAAGGCGCAATGCGCTCCCGCCCACGAGCCGGTAGGCGATCCGGGCGGCGAACACCGGTCCGCCGAGCGCCACGGCGGTTGCGGTGATCATCCACAGCCACAGTTGGTAGTGGCCGGCCAGCGCGTAGGGCACGGTGAACAGGAACGGCACCGGCTTCCAGGACGGAGCGCCGCCGAGGTTGAGGCTCAGGTGGAGCGTCTCGTGGCCCCAGGTCATCCAGCCGTATGCGTCGTAGCTGGGCCGGGTGCGCGCCCACAGGGTCAGCACGGCCGACACCAGGAGGATCACGGCGCTCGTGCTCAGCCAGGGGTGCTCGTCGATGTAGGCGCGCAGCGTCCAGGGTGCGGAAATGACGGCGCCCGCCCGCCCCGCCTGGTCCGCGGCAGCCGCCTCCGGGATCGTGGGTGCTTCTAGCGTGCTCTCGGCCACGGAGAAGCGCGGACGGTAGCACGGGCGGCGGTGAGCATCTTCACGCCTCGAGCGCGCTTGGGCCGAACTGCGCCGGGCGAGCCGGTTATGCCCCCGGCAGGAATCGAACCTGCATCCCGCGCTTAGGAGGCGCGTGCTCTATCCATTGAGCTACGAGGGCGCGGCAACGAAGCGTAACCATGGCCTAACCGACTAGCTGAAGCACCAGGCACGCGCCACCCGGGCCAACGCAGGGGTTCAACGGATGTTCGACAACGACCCAGATACGTTGGCGCCGGGTTAACGGTTAATGACAAACTCCAAGCGCTTATGGTATTCCCCCCAAGGATGTGGAAGGAGGATCCACAGTGCTGGGGAATCCCGAGCGGTAGCCCATGAGCTTCGGGACTGAGCTAGAGCTGCTCCCGCCCGAGGAGACGTCTGCCGACGCGAGCTTCGAGCTCGAGGGAGGCGAGATCGTTGCGCGCTCGCCGATGCAGCTGTTCTGGCGGCGCTTCCGCTCCGATCGCGTCGCCATGGTCTCGCTCACCTTCATCGTGATCCTGATCATCGTCGCGATCTTCGCGGGCCCGATCGTCAGCCTGATCGGGGTCACCGGACCCAATACGCCCAACAACAACTGCCCGGGCCCCGCGTCCCAGTGCGCGCTCAACCTCTTCGGCCAGCCGACCGGGCCGAGCTCGCTTCACCCATTTGGGACCGACGAGCTCGGACGCGACGTCCTCGCCCGCGTCATCTACGGCGCGCAGGTCTCGCTCGAGGTCGCATTCATCTCCACGGGCTTCGCGGTCCTGATCGGGGTGACGCTCGGCACCATCGCCGGCTTCTTCCGGGGGTGGGTCGACTCGCTGCTGTCGCGTTTCATGGACGTCGTCCTGGCCTTCCCCGTCCTGTTGTTCGCGATCGGCCTGGCTTCAGCCTGTGCGCTGGGAAAGGGGTGCCTCGGGGGTCTCATCACCCCGGGGCGGGAGACGTTGATCGTCGTGATCGCACTCGCCTCGTGGCCGTATCTCGGCCGGATCATCCGCGGGCAGGTGCTGTCGATCCGCGAGAAGGAGTACATCGAGGCGGCGAGATCGCTGGGCGCATCCAACAGTCGCATCATGCGGCGCGAGATCCTGCCCAACCTCGTCGCACCAATCATCGTTTACACGTCGCTCATCCTGCCCACGAACATCCTGTTCGAGGCGGCTCTCTCCTTCCTCGGGGTCGGGGTCCAGCCGCCGACGGCCAGCTGGGGACAGATGATCGCCGACGCCTCGAGCATCTTCAACACCGCGTGGTGGTACCTGGTCTTCCCGGGTGCCGCCCTCGTGCTGACGGTGCTCGCATTCAACCTGGTCGGCGACGGCCTGCAGGATGCGCTCAACCCGAGGGCCGGGCGCTGAAGGAGATGGATCGACAGAATCGTCGCTCTATCGCAAGTTAGGAGGAGGACAACCCAATGTGTCTGCTAAGGAGGACAACTACATGCGTCTGCTTCGACTGACGCTCATCGCGGCCGTATGTGCGGTCACGGTGGCTGCCTGCGGGAGCTCTGGCTCAAGCAGCTCGAGCGCAACGAGCAGCAGCTCGGCCAGCTCCTCGAGCTCTAGCTCGAGCAGCGGGATCTCGCTCGTGGGTCTCGCCAACACCAAGCCAGATCCGAGCGCCCAGCACTTCGGGGGCACGCTCAACATCATCTCCGGCGAGGGCTGGGAGCATCTCGATCCGGGCGCTTCGTACTTCCAGATCGACTATCTGGTCGTGTACGCGACCCAGACTCCGCTCTACACGTTCACGCCGACGAGCGACACGCCCCAGCCGCTCCTGGCCTCTGGCCCGCCCGCTATCAGCGACGGCGGCAAGACGGTGACCGTGCACATCAAGTCGGGCTGGAAGTTCAGCAACGGCGGCACGGTCACCTCCAAGGACGTCGAGTGGGCGTTCATGCGGATGTTCAACTCGAACGTCCAGAACGGCTACGCCGCGGGCTACTTCCCGATCGTGGGCGCGAACCCCGCGGCCACGACCGACGCCCCCATCTCGGGGATCAGCACGCCGAACACGACGACGATCGTGTTCCACCTGACCAAGCCGTTCGGCCCGACGATGGCCGACGCGCTGACGCTGCCGGGCACGTCGGCGATCCCGTATGGCTCGACGACGAAGGCGGACAAGAGCAGCCCGTCGACGTGGGACTCGAATCCCACGAGCCAGGTGTTCACGGGCCCGTACATGATCCAGAGCTACAAGGCGGGACAGAGCCTGACGCTGGTGCGCAACCCGGCCTGGAACCGGACGCTTGACGGCATCCGTCCGGCGTACGCGGACAAGATCGTGTGGAACGCCGGCGCCGACCCGACGGTGGCGGCGCGCCAGACGCTCGACTCGACCAACCTGCTGATGGCCGACGGCCCGCCGGCGGCCGTGCTGCAGCAGGCGTACACGAGCAAGAAGTCCCAGCTGTCGGTGGCGCCGCTGGGGATCTACTACGCGTCGCTGAACACGACGGTCCCGCCGTTCAACAACCTCGACCTGCGCAAGGCGGCGATCGCGGCGCAGAACCGCTCCGCGTACCTGCTGGCCCGCGGCGGCCCGCTCGTCGGGCACGTGGCCACGCACTTCATCTATCCCGAGGTGCCTGGCTTCCAGCAGGCGGGCGGTGATGCCGGGTTCAATCAGGACTACATCTCGCATCCGACGGGTGACATGACGGTGGCCTGTAAGTACATGAAGCTGGCCGGCTACCCGAACTGCAAGTACACGGGCGGCTACGGCCAGTACGGCAGCGTGCTGATCGTGGGAAGCAATATCGCCCCCGGTCCGCAGGAGATGCAGATCGTCCAGTCCGGGCTGAACGCGCTCGGCTTCAAGACGACGATCAAGGCGGTCCCGCAGCAGACGATGTACTCGAAGTTCTGCGGGTACGTAAAGGCGCACGTCAACGTGTGCCCGACGGCGGGCTGGATCGAGGACTTCCCGGATCCGTACGCCGCGCTGTTCGTGCCGTTCAGCGGCGAGGCCATCGTGCCGATCAACAACAGCAACTGGCCGGTTCTGAACGATCCGGCGGTCAACAAGGCGATCGACAACGCAGCGGCGATCTCCAACCTGAACGCGCGCTACCAGGCGTTTGCTCAGGCCGACAAGATGATCGTCGACGACGCTCCGGCGATCCCCGAGGTCTGGGCGGACAACGCCCTGGTCGAGGGCTCGAAGGTGAAGGGCGTCCTCGATCCGTGGAACGACGACTGGAACCTGTCGTTCAGCTCACCGAGTTAGGATCGCGTCACTAGGGCAATGATCTGAGGGGCCTCGCGCAACGCGGGGCCCCTCAGGAGCTCTCACCGACATGGGCCGCTACATCATCCGCCGCCTTCTCTGGGTCATCGTGCTCCTCATCGTCGTGAGCGCGGTGACCTTCCTGATCTTCTACGAGCTGCCGTCGGCCAACCCCGCGGTGCTCCGCGCCGGACGCTCCCCGAACCCGGCGCTGATCGCCGCCATCAGCAAGAGCCTCGGCCTCGACAGGCCGATTTACGTGCAGTACTGGCTCTATATCAAGGGCATCGTCTTGCACTTCAACTTCGGCTACAGCTATCAGTTCTCGCTGCCGGTCCGGACGATGATCTTCCAGCGCCTCCCGGCGACGATCTCGCTGACGGTGGGCGCGGTCGTGATCTGGCTGCTGATCGGCATCCCGATCGGGATCATCTCGGCCGTGCGTAGCCGCAGCGTGATGGACCGCACGGCGATGGGGGGCGCGCTGCTGGCCATCTCTGCTCCCTCGTACTGGCTGGGCCTCGTCGCTCTGTACCTGTTCGCCAACGACATCGGGATCGTCAAGATCTTCGACGGCGCGGGCACCTACACCGGACTGACCGCCGATCCTGGACGCTGGTTCGGATCGCTGCTCCTGCCGTGGATCGTGCTCGCCGCGGCCTTCGCGGCCTTCTACTCTCGGTTGCTCCGATCGAACCTGATCGAGACGATGTCCGAGGACTACATACGCACGGCCCGCGCCAAGGGCCTCTCCGAGCGACGCGTGATCTGGCACCACGGCGTGCGGGCCGCGATCACGCCGATCATCACCGTCCTCGGCCTCGACATCGGCACGCTGCTCGGCGGCGCGGTGCTGATCGAGACCGTGTTCAACATCCCGGGCGTCGGCCGCCTCGCCTATATGGGGATCGAGAATGCCGACCTGCCGGTGATCCAGGGCACCGTGCTGTTTGGTGCGTTCTTCATCGTCATCGCCAACCTGGTCGTGGACATCGTCTACGCCTTCCTCGACCCGCGGGTCCGGTACGCGTGAGTCCGCTGCTCGAGGTGTCGGATCTGCGGGTCGAGTTCTCGACCGAGGACGGGATCGTCCACGCGGTCGACGGCATCTCGTATGCGGCGGACACGGGTCGGACGCTCTGCATCGTCGGGGAGTCCGGCTCGGGCAAGAGCGTCACCTCGCTAACCACGCTCGGGCTGACCCGGGGAAGGAACACCCGCGTCAGCGGCAAGATCGAATTCGACGGGCGGGACCTGCTCACGCTCAGCGGCGACGAGATGCGCTCCATTCGCGGCAACGACATCGCGATGATCTTCCAGGACCCGCTGTCCTCGCTGCATCCCTTCTACAAGGTCGGCGCGCAGCTGATCGAGGCGATCCGCGTCCACCGCAGCGTCTCGCGCTCCTCCGCGCGCGACCGTTCCGTCGAACTGCTGACGATGGTGGGGATCCCCGACCCGCAGCGGCGCGTCGACCAGTACCCGCACGAGTTCTCGGGCGGCATGCGCCAGCGCGTGATGATCGCGATGGCGCTCGCCAACGAGCCCAAGCTGCTCATCGCCGACGAGCCGACGACCGCGCTCGACGTGACCGTGCAGGCACAGATCCTCGAGCTGCTCCAGGAGCTCCAGCACCGGCTGGGGATGGCCATCATCCTGATCACCCACGACCTGGGAGTGGTCGCCGAGTTCGCCGACGAGATCGCGGTCATGTACGCGGGGCGGATCGTCGAGCGCGGGTCGGCCGAGCAGATCTTCTTCTCGCCGCAGCATCCGTACACCTGGGGCCTGTTGAAGTCGATTCCGCGCCTCGACACCCCTCGCGAGGGCGAGCTGGTGCCGATCTCGGGGCGGCCGCCCAGCCTGATCCAGCGCCCGTCCGGCTGCTTCTTCCACCCACGGTGTCCGTATGTGCGCGACGAGCACAAGCGGATCGATCCGTCGCTTTCCGACGTCGCCGGCGAGCCCGGACACGAGGCCGCGTGTCTCCTGCCCACCGAGCTTCGGAGCCGGATCTGGCGGGGGTTGGCCGCGGGCGAGACACCGGCGGAGCTCCGGCGGCTGGTCGTCGAGGACGGGCAGACCGTGCCCGTGTCCGGCCGGCGACCGCTGAGCCAGGAGGAGGGCTCGTGAGCACGAACGGTGCGCCGCTGGTGCAGGTCCACGACCTGGTCAAGCACTTCCCGATCACCCAGGGAATCGTCTTCCAGCGCCAGATCGGCGCGGTCAAGGCGGTCGACGGCGTGTCGTTCGAGGTCGAGCGTGGTGAGACGCTGGGGCTGGTCGGCGAGACCGGGTGCGGGAAGAGCACCACGGCCCGGCTGCTCGTACGGTTGCTCGACCCGACCTCGGGGCAGATCGTGTTCGACGGCGAGGACATCTCCAAGCGCAAGGGTGACGGGCTGAAGGCACTTCACCGCGACATGCAGATGGTCTTCCAGGATCCCTACTCATCTCTGAACCCGCGCAAGACGGTGGGCTCGATCATCTCCGAGCCGTTCGCGATCCACGGGCTGCTGAAAGGCCAGGGCGAGCGCAAGAAACGCGTGCAGGACCTGATGGATCGCGTGGGCCTCAATCCCGAGCATTACAACCGCTACCCCCACGAGTTCTCGGGTGGCCAGCGTCAGCGCATCGGAGTGGCCCGGGCGGTCGCGCTCGAGCCCAAGCTGCTCGTCGCCGACGAGCCGGTCTCGGCGCTCGACGTCTCGATCCAGGCGCAGGTGCTGAACCTCCTGCGCGAGCTTCAGCGCGACATGGGCCTGACCCTGATCTTCATCGCCCATGACCTGTCGGTCGTGCGCCACATGTGCGACCGGGTCGCCGTCATGTACTTGGGCAAGGTCGTCGAGGTCGCGCCCAGCGACACCCTCTACAACTTCCCTCGCCACCCGTACACCGGCGCGCTCCTGTCCGCCGTTCCCGTCCCCAGCCCGAGTGGCCCCGGGCGGCGGCGGGAGCGCCAGCTGCTCACCGGCGACGTGCCGAGTCCGGCCAACCCGCCTCGGGCCTGCCGGTTCCACACCCGCTGCCCCAAGGCGCAGGAGCTCTGCAGCCAGGACGAGCCGCCGCTCGAGAACAAAGGCACCACGGGCTTGGCCGCGTGTCACTTCCCCCTGAGCGAGGGCGAAGTGAAGCTCCGGTTGGCCGGGGCGTTGGGCGATTCCGACCCCTCGACCAACGCCCACGCTCCCGGCGAGATCCTCGACCGGTCCTAGACACCCCTTTTGAATGGTCGGCGGCGCCTGACGGCAGGGCGCCTTAGCCGTCTTCGTCTTCTTCTTCGTCGTCGACGTAGAGGGACTCACGGGCGAGTTCGTCGCCGCCGCCGCTCCACAGCTTGATCTCGAGGAAGTCGCCGCGGTAGTTGTCGGGTGCGATCAGCGTGAAGCGGTCTTCGAGCAGCTCGCACTGGTCGACCGCGAGGTTGGCCAGCTCGGCCGTGACGATGGCCCCGCCGGGGACGAGCGGCGCGCCCCACACGAGCGTCATCTCCGCGGTTTTGCCCTGCTCGCCGCGCCATTTGCCGATCACGTCGTCGTTGAGGTCGATCTTCCAATCCGGGTTCTCCTCGGCCAGCTCGGCGGTGAAATCGGCGCGGGCCTCGAACTCGCTGGGCCCCTGCGATCCCTCGCTGAACGACACGAATCCGAACAACTCGTAGCTGCCGGCCGTGCGCGCCACCGCGGGGACGTACGTCCGGCCGCCGTAGGTGCGGTCGGGGAACCAGGAGATCTCGGTGTCGATCTCGCCGATGTCCTCGCCCTCGGTGTCGATCTCCCGCGCCGCGGCCCGGAAGTGGCCCGCCAGCGTATCGGCCCAGCGGCCGTACGGCAGCGGCTCCTGCGGCGGCTCGGCGGCGAACGAGATCACGAAGCGGTCTGTCGGCGGCATGGCGGGCAGAGCCTACCCAGGTCGCGCGCTGTCGGCGCCGCGGTTCCTCAGAACGCGCCCCGCCGGGTCAAAACCGCGGGGATCGTCTTGAGCAGGATCGATAGGTCGAGCATGATCGACCACCGCTCGAGGTACAGGAAGTCGAGGCGGACGAGGTCGTCGAAGTCGAGCTCGGCGCGGCCCGAGACCTGCCACAGCCCCGTGATCCCGGGCAGGACCAGGTAGCGCTTCTTGTGCCATTCCTCGAGCCGGTCGAAGTCGCGCATCGGCAGCGGCCGGGGCCCGACCAGCGACATCTCGCCCCGGACCACGTTGACCAGCTGAGGCAGCTCGTCGAGCGAGAAGCGGCGCAGGAGGCGCCCGACCCTGGTCAGGCGGGGATCGTCGCGGATCTTGAACAGCGCGCCCGATTGCTCGTTGAGCAGCTCGAGCTCGTCCTGGACCTGGTCGGCGTGCTCCCGCATCGTCCGGAACTTGAAGCAGAAGAACGGCTTGCCGGCCATACCCGGGCGGACCGAGCGGTAGATGACCGAACCGCGGGAGCTCAGCTTGATCGCCACCGCGATGGCCAGGAGCACCGGCGAGAGCAGGATCAGCCCGACCACCGAGAGCACGAGGTCGAACGTTCGCTTGACCGCGTAGTCGACGCCCTCGAACACCGGCGGGCGCAGCGTGAACAGTGGCACCGTGTGGCCGGGCGAGAACTCGGCGCGGTCGATCAGGATCTCCATCGTCGTTGGCGCTACCTGCACCGTTACGCCGCGCTGGTGGCACAAATCGACGATCTCGACCGCCTTGTCCTGCGGGAAGTCCGGGTCGGCGATGATCACCTCCTGCGGACGCTCGCGCTCGAGCACCTGCGGCATCTCGTCCAGCCGACCGAGCGAGCGCAGGCCGTTCTGCGGGCGCGGGGTGAGCGAGACATAGCCGAGGATCTCAACCTGCGCCCGGGCGCGGTCGGCGAGCGCGCGCGCCACCTCCTCGATGTGCTTGCCCGACCCCACCAGCACCGCGCGCCGGCGGTAGCCAGCCTGCTCGAGGATCTTGCCGCTGACGCGCAGGTGCAGCTCGCGGAGCGCCGCGATGTAGACGGTGGCGAAGATCAGCGAGCCGTAGAAGATGTAGTAGCTCGAGAAGTGCTGACCGTCGGCCAGCGCGAACACGAGCGCGATCACGGTCGCCTGGAACAGTCCGGTGGCGATCTTCATCAGCCCGGGGCGGCGGTTGCGGTCGGCGTACAGGTCGAGCCGCGCGAACGCCAGCACGGTCATCAGATAGGCGAAGGCGATCGCGTGCCGTGCGTCGCGCCACGCGACGTTGACGTTGAACTGGTCGTGAACGGCCAGCTTGAGCGCCAGCGCCGTGAACAGCGCGCCGACCACGCCGATGAAGTCGATCGCGAGCAGCGAGACAATCCGGACGACCCGCCGCAGGGTCTCCAGCCGCAGGACGAACGACAGCAGCGGCGGGCGCTTGCGCCGGACGTCGCGCTCCGGCAGCGGCACCGGGACCGGACCCTGCGTCCCGCCGTTCGAGTGCGACTTGCCTACATCTTTCTGCTCGACCGTCACGTATTGGTCCGTGCCGACTCCAACCCCCGCCGCTATAACGGTAGCTCGATCACGAAGTAGCGGGGTAGCAGGGAAAGGTTTCCTGCGCGGGTGGGCGGGGATCGGTTACACGGCTCCGACGAGCGCCTCGGGGCCAGACTGGTCGATCGTCCGCTTCAGGCCCTCGCGCAGGCTCACTTGGGGCTCCCAACCGAGGATCTGGCGCGCGAGCGTGATGTCCGGCTGGCGCACCTGCGGATCGTCGGTGGGCAGCGCCTCGAACACGATCTCCGACTTAGAGTCCGTCACCTCGATCACCGCCTTGGCCAGTTCGAGCAGCGTGAACTCGTCGGGATTGCCGATGTTGACCGGCATGTGGTAGCCGGACTCGGCAAGCGCGATCAGTCCCCGGATCTCGTCCTCGACGTAGCAGAACGAGCGGGTCTGGGAGCCGTCGCCGAACACGGTAAGCGGCCGGTCCTGGAGCGCCTGGCGCAGGAATGTCGGGATCGCGCGCCCGTCGTGTGGTCTCATTCGACTTCCGTACGTGTTGAAGATGCGAACGATCGCGGTGTCCACCCCCTGCTGGCGGTGGTAGGCCATGGTCAGCGCCTCGGCGTAGCGTTTGGCCTCGTCGTACACCCCGCGCGGGCCGATCGGGTTGACGTGCCCCCAGTAGCTCTCCGGCTGCGGGTGCACCTTGGGGTCTCCGTACACCTCGCTGGTGGAGGCGATCAGGAAGCGGGCCCGGTGGAACTTGGCCAGCCCGAGCGTGTGGTGCGTGCCGTAGGAGCCGACCTTCAGCGTGGCCAGCGGGAGGCGCAGGTAATCGATCGGGGAGGCCGGCGAGGCGAGGTGGTAGACGAAGTCGATCGGCTCCTCGACGAAATACGGCTCGATGATGTCGATGTTCCGGTGCACGAACGCGGGGTCGCGGATGTGCTCGATGTTGGCGAGCGACCCCGTCTCGAGGTTGTCCACGCAGATCACGCGATGGCCTCGGCGCAGCAGCTCTTCGCATAGGTGCGACCCGAGAAAGCCCGCGCCGCCGGTGACTAGGCTCGTTGTCATGGGCGGGCAATCTACTTACTTGATCGGGTCGGACGCGTAACGCCCCGGCGCAGGACGTGCTCGTCCCCGCGCCGGATCGTGACCTTCTCCGAGTCGAAGTGCTCGAGCAGGGCCTGGGCGAACTTGCGCGAGGTTCCGAGTTCGTCGCGCAGCTGGGCGAGCGTCACCGACCCCCCGTGGCGGCCGGCCAGCTCGATCAGACGGTCGCGGATGTCGTCCAGGACGTCGGCCTGGTAATGCAGCGCCTTCGACACGCGGACCGCCCGCCCGGCGTCGCGCAGCGCGGCGAGATCGCCAGCGTCGAGCTCTGAGTCGAGCGGCGGTTCGGCGCCGGCCGCGCGGAGGCGCTCCTCCAGGGCGCGGGCGGAGTCCGGTAGCGGTTTTTGGGGTCTCGCTTGGCTCGGCGTCCTTGGGGCGGTGGATCCGATTTCCCGTCCGGACGGTTCCGGCGCTTCGCCGCGAGCCAGGCGTTCGAGCCGAGCCGTTGCCTCGCGGCTCGGCCCGTGCCGGCGCGGCCGCGGGTCGAGCACACGGCCGCCGCCCAGCGTGTCGGGCGGCGCCACGCGCCGGACCACGAGCCGGTCGCCCGCGGCGGGGACGATCGGCTGCTCGAGGCGGATCTGCCAGAACCGACCCCCGAGCCAGGCCAGGCGGGCCGGCGCCTCGCGGGTACCGTGGTGGATCTGGACGCGCTCCGAGTGCTCGGGCTCGGCGTCGGCATTGAAGGCAAGCTCGGCGTCGATCCGGTACGTGGGCCGGAGTTCGCCGTTGCCCGAGACCAGGACGTCGCCGCGGCCGATCTCGTCCGTCGCGAGGCCGGTCAGGTTCACCGCGACCCGCTGTCCGGCGGCGGCGCGGTCCACCGGCTGGTCGTGGACCTGGACGCCGCGGACGCGGGCCCGCTCCATCTCGGGCAGCAGCGTCAGCTCGTCGCCCCGCCCGATCGCGCCCGACCACAGCGTGCCGGTGACCACGGTGCCGGCGCCGCGGATCGTGAATACCCGGTCGATGTGCAGGCGGGCTGGCGCATTCCCAGCTTGGTCGGCCCGAGAGGCGACCCGATCGGCGGCGCGCTCGAGGGCCGTGCGCAGGTCGTCGAGGCCTCCGCCCGTCCGGGCCGACACGGCCACCGCCTCGCTGTCCGGGAACAACTCGGACGCCTCGAGCAGGGCGAGCTCGGGGTCGGCGAGATCGCTCTTGGTCACCGCGACGACCCCGGTGTCGACGCCGAGCGCGCGCAGGACGGACGCGTGCTCGCGCGTCTGGGGCATGACGCCGTCGTCGGCCGCGATCGTCATCAGGAACAGGTCGATCCCGGTGGCGCCAGCGACCATCGTCCGCACGAACCGCTCGTGCCCGGGCACGTCGACCACCGATAGTGCTCGTCCCGACGGCAACACCAGCCGGGCATAGCCGAGCTCGATCGAGATCCCCCGCGCGCGCTCCTCCGGCAGCCGATCGGTGTCCATGCCGGTCAGCGCCCGGATCAGGGCCGTCTTGCCGTGGTCGATGTGGCCCCCGGTCCCGAGGGTCAGCGGCGCCGAGCTCATCCGCTCGCCAGCGCGCCTCGCACCGCGCCGGCCAGCGGCTCGATCTCGGCATCGGTCAGCGTCCGTGGGTCGAGTAGCAAGCGACCGTCGTGGATCCGCGCGATCACCGGCGGATCGCCGTGGCGGAGTGCCCGTGCCACCGGGCCGGGATCCGCCACGAGCGCCACCACGGGCCCCTCGAGCTCGAGCAGCGGAAGCGTGCCCCCGCCGGCCTTGGCCGCGGCTCGGGTCACGTGCGCGCGCTCGCCGATCGCGTCCGCCAGCCGACGGGCGCGTGCGGACAGCGTCTCCTCGTCGGCCGCCAGCATGGCCAGGACCGGGATCTCACGCAGCGCGCGCTCCGGATCCCGGTACAGCCGCAACGTCGCCTCGAGCGCGGCCAGCGAGAGCTTGTCGATCCGCATCGCGCGGGCCAGCGGGTGCCGGCGCGCCGCCGCCACCGCGTCGCGCCGCCCGATCATCAACCCCGCCTGAGGGCCGCCGAGGAGCTTGTCGCCCGAGCAGCAGACGAGCGCCGCCCCGGCTGCCACCGACGCCGACAGCAGCGGTTCCCCCTCTTCTATCAGGGCTGGCTGGCCGGCCAGCCAGCCCGATCCAACGTCATCGATCACCGGCACGCCCAGCCCGCACAGCGCTGCCACCGGCACTTCCTCCACGAACCCGACCGTCCTGAAGTTCGACTGGTGCACGCGCATGATCGCGCCGACGTCGTCGTGAGCCTGCAGCGCGCGCTCGTAGTCGGCGATCCGCGTGCGGTTGGTGGTTCCCACCTCGATCAGCCGTGCCCCGGACTGCGCGATCACCTCCGGGATCCGGAACCCTCCGCCAATCTCGACGAGCTGCCCGCGCGCGACCACGATCGACCGCCCCGCCCCGGCCAGCGCCGCCGCAGCGAGCAGCACCGCCGCCGCGCCGTTGTTGACGACGATCGCGGCATCGGCCCCGGTGAGCTCGGTCAGCAGGGCCTCGACGTGGGCATGCCGGCTGCCCCGCTCGCCGGACTCGAGGTCCAGCTCGAGGTTGCTGTAGCCCTCGGCCGCGCGCGCCACCGCCTCGCGCACGCTTCTCGCCAGCGGCGCCCGCCCCAGGTTCGTGTGGAGGATCACGCCGGTGGCGTTGATCACGCGCCGCAGCGAGGGCCGTGCGAGCTCGGCCAGTAGCTCGCGCGCTCGCGGCACCAGGTCCTCGGCCATGGACCCGCCCGCCGCGGCTGCCGCCCGTTGCTCGGCGATCGCCCGTCGGGCCGCGTCGACGGCGAGCGCGTGCGGCCCGTCGAGCGCGCCGGCCAGCTCGTGGACCGCCGGCAGCGATCTCAGGGTTCCGGCGTCACCCCGCGCACCCATTCGCCTTCCTCCTTCTTCCAGATCGGGACCTTCGCCTTGAGCTCGTCGATGATCTCGCGCGCCCCCGCGAACGCCTCGGCACGGTGAGGCGCCGATACCGCGATCGCCACCGAGGCCTCCGACAGCGGCACGGTGCCGACGCGGTGCTCGACCGCCGCCGCGCACAGGCCGTGGCGCTCGATCGCGTGCCCCACGACCTCGGCCATCTGCCGCTCGGCCATCTCCGTGTAGGCCTCGTACTCGAGTTCGGGCACTTCGCGGGTCACCCCGAGGAAGGTCACGACGGCCCCTGCGCGGGGGTCACGGACGAGCTCGAGGAGTCGGTCGAGCGACAGCGTCGCGGTCGTCATACGCGCGTGGAGCGCCCCGACGGCGCCACCGGATATCGGTGGGATCAGCGCGACCTCGTCGCCTGCGTGCAGCGTCGACGAGGCATCGGCGTACTCCTGGTTGACCGCCATCACCACCCTCGCGCCGTCGGTCAGCGCCCGCATCCGCTCGAGCGCGTCGCCGACCACCGCGCCCTCGGGCAGCTCCAAGTCGAGCTCAGCGGTGCCCGCGCGCTCGCGCAACCCGGCGAACAGTTTCACGCGAATTTGCACGCAGCAAAGGGTAACCTCGAGCCATGGCCACCACCGACGAGCACCGCACAATCGCCCCGATCGTCGGTCCCGACGATCCGCGCCGGTTCACGGACTCCGGGATCGAGATCAAGCCTCTGTACACCGAGCAGGATCTGCCCGCGGACCTGCCCGAGCGCCTTGGGGACCCGGGGGATTACCCGTACACGCGCGGCATCCACCCCGACATGTACCGCGGCCAGCTGTGGACGATGCGTCAGTACGCCGGCTACGCGAGCGCCAAGGAGTCGAACGAGCGCTACCGCTACCTGCTCGCGCACGGCTCGACCGGGCTGTCGATGGCCTTCGATCTCCCCACCCAGCTGGGCCTCGACTCAGACGATCCCCGTTGCCTCGGTGAAGTGGGTCGCACCGGCGTGGCCATCGATTCGATCGACGACATGCGCACCGCCTTTGGCGGGATCCCGCTCGACCAGGTGTCGACCTCGATGACGATCAATGCCCCGGCCTCGGTGCTGCTGCTGCTCTACGAGCTCGTCGGCGAGGAACAGGGCGTGCCCGCCGAGAAGCTGCGCGGCACGACGCAGAACGACATCCTCAAGGAGTACATCGCCCGGGGGAATTTCATCTATCCGCCGAAGGGCGCGATCCGGCTCACCACCGATCTGTTCTCGTACTGTCGCGAGCGGATCCCGCGCTGGAACACGATCTCGATCAGCGGCTACCACTTCCGCGAGAAGGGCTGCTCGGCCGTCCAGGAGGTCGCCTTCACGCTCTCCAACGGGATCGCCTACGTGCAGGCGGCGCTCGACGCGGGCCTCGAGGTCGACGAGTTCGCTCCGCGGTTGGCCTTCTTCTTCAACGGCCACAACAACGTGTTCCAGGAGGTGGCCAAGTTCCGGGCCGCCCGGCGGATGTGGGCGAAGATCATGCGCGAACGCTTCGACGCCAAAGACGAGCGGTCGTGGCGCCTGCGCTTCCACACCCAGACCGGCGGGGTGACGCTCACCGCCCAGCAGCCGGAGAACAACATCGTCCGCGTCGCGCTCCAGGGCTTCGCCGCGGTGTGCGGAGGGACCCAGTCGCTGCACACCAACGGCTTCGACGAGGCGCTCGCGCTCCCCACCGAACGCGCGGCCAAGATCGCCCTGCGCACCCAGCAGATCCTCGGCTACGAGTCCGGCGCCGCCGACGCGGTCGATCCGTTCGCGGGCTCGTACTTCGTCGAGGCGCTGACCGACGAGATCGAGACGCGCGCGGGCGAGCTGATCGACAAGGTCGACAGCCTGGGTGGCTCGATCGGCGCCATCGACTTCATCAAGAACGAGATCGAGGAATCCGCCTTCGGCTACCACGAGCGCTACCGAATTGGTCAGGACATCGTGGTCGGCGTCAACAAGTTCGTTGACGAGGGCGAGCCCGAGGTACCGGACATCCTGCGCGTCGATCCCCAGTCCGAGCGCGAGCAGGTCGAGCGGCTCACCGCCTTCAAGCAGGATCGAGATGCTGAATTGGTCCAGCAACGGCTAAAGGAAGTCCGGAAGGCTGCCGATACACCCGACAACCTCCTTCTCACCCTGCGCCAGGCGCTCAAGGATCGCTGCACGCTGGGTGAGGTGTGCGGAGCGATGAAGGACGTGTTCGGCGAGTACCAGCCAACGTTCTAAGGCGCCGCCGTCAGGCGCCGCCGACCAATCTATATGCCCTTCCCCAGGAGGGGAACTACGAGCTTGGAAGGGACCCTCGATTGCCGAGGCTTTGGATTGCTGCCATAGCCGCTGCCGTCGCGCTGGTCGGGATAGCACCGTCAGTCGCCCACGCGACGACCGTCACGCAGTCGACGATCAACACGTGGACCTCGAGTGAGCCGGGTACCCCGCCGAACGCCCCCTACCTGATCTCGTACGACAACCAGCAGACGACCCTTACGGTCACGGGGCAGACAAACGGCGGCGTCGGTAACGACGTCGACATCGTCTGCTACTACGGGAATCCCAGCCAGGACCAGGTTCTGGCCACGGGTCTGGCGGTCCAGTCGGACGGGTCGTTCAGCACGGCCACAGGCGCCTCGGCGCCGCTGATGAAGTCGATCGCCGGGCATGCCTGCCGCCTGCGCGCCGTTCCCACGGGCGGCGAGACCACGGGGGATGTGACGAGGTTCGCCGGGCCGCAGATCGCCGTCTCCGAAGCGGGACTTCCGTCGGGCACCGTGGGCGGAAAACCCTACGACTACTACGTCGTCGCGACCACGTTCAGCGGCTCGGCGGCATGGGATTCGGCGGGAAGCTGCGGTCCTTACGCGGCGCCCTTCGACCCATCATTCGGACAGGGAAACTTCGCGATCGACTGCATGGGGTCGCTGCTCGGCGCCGCCAACCTGCCGGGCGTCGGGAATCGCTCCGAGGTGCAGGTGGACGGTCAAAACGCATACGACGCTGCGTCGGCGCAGGCCTTGTTCGCTGGGGCCGAGGACCTCGGTCACTTTCCGTCGCTGACGGCAACTGTCGTCCAGGATCCGACCGACGGCACCGTCACCTCGCAGTCCACCGAGGGATGGGTGGTCTGTCCCGGACTCGTCGCCTACCCGCCGACATCGAGCGACTGCCCGCAGTTCGCGCCGGCGGGCATCCAGCTCCAGCGCGACATCAGCACGAGCGACGGTGGGCTCGTCGTCACGATGACAGATACCTGGTCCTCGACCGACGGCCAGGCCCACTCGCTCGACCTTCTTTACGACGACTACGTCGGGCTGAGGTCCTCGAGCACGCAGCGCGGGTACGAGTTCCCCGGCCAGAGCGCGTTCTCCCCGTACGGACAGGGGACGACGCTCCCAGGGCCCGGTACGGGGCCCGGCTCGATCCTCGTGCGCACGAACCTCGCCGCCGCCGACGGCGACACTTCGGAGGCGGTCGGCGCCATCACGTACTCGAGCCCTCCCAGCGGGTTCGAATTCGTCAGCAACAACGAGTTCGAGGAGCACCAGGCGCTCGAGGTGCCCGCCGGTGGCAGCGTCAGCCTGACCTACGTGTACTCGACCGGATACACGGTCGCGCAGGTCGAGGCTCTCGCGCTGGCGACGCAGGACCGTTTCCAGTCGCCGGCGATCGCGATCACCTCGCCCGGCGGCGGCACGATGGTCTCGACCCCGACGGTTACCGTGACCGGCAACGCCCTCGCCGGGTCGGGAATCGCGTCGCTCTCGGTCGGTGGGCAGAGCGTCTCAGTCGCGCCGGGGGGAAGCTGGAGCGCCGCGGTGCCACTCAGCCCGGGCTCCAACACGATCACCGCACTCGCCACCGACCGCGCCGGCGCGAGCGTCCAGGCGCAGGTGACGATCGACTATCAGCCGCCGCCGGCGTCAGCCCCGCCGCCGGTCGCTCGGTGCGAGGTCCCGCGGATCAAGGGCATGAAGCTGCCGACGGCCGAGCGCGCCATCCGGCGGGCCCACTGCCGTGTCGGCCGGATCAGGCACGAGGCCTCGAAGAAGGTCCGCAAGGGCCGCGCCGTCGCCACGAGCCCGCCCGCCGGCCGCCTGCTCCGGGCTGGGAACAAGCTCGAGCTGTTCGTTTCCAAGGGCCCGTAGCCAGTCACCGTTCGGACACGGCGCCCACGGCGCATCCCGGTCCGCCTAGGCTGACAGCATGCTCCGTCCTCGCCGGTCCGAGGACCTCGAGCCGTGCGTGGCCCTGCTCCGCGAGGTGTACGAAGCCGACGGCTACCCGACGGTCTGGCCCCCGGACGCTGCCAGATGGGTGGCGGGGAAGAACACGCTCGCCGCCTGGGTCGTCGAGGAGCACGGCGCGATCCTCGGCCACCTCTCGCTGCGGCGCATCGACGCGGCACGCTCAGGGCCGATGTGGCGCGAGGCGCTGCGCGTACCGGCCGAGCGCCTGGCCGTCGTGTCCCGCTTCTTCGTCTCGACACGGGCGCGGGGTCGGGGAGTGGGGAGCGCCCTGCTGACGCGCGCCGAAGAGCACGCGGTGCAGCGCGACCTGCGACTGGTGCTGGACGTGGCCGTCGAGAACCGGTCCTCGATCGCCTTCTATGAGCGCCGCGGCTGGCGCCGGGTGGGAACGGGCGAACTGGCGCTCAGCGGAGACCGGGGGACGCTCCAAGTCGCGGTGTTCGTGCTGGACTAGCGCTCGCTGTCGAGGTCGGCCATCTGAGGCGCCCCGTAGCGGTCGCCGGCCGCGGCGTCCGGCGGGATCGCCTGTGCGACGCGGTCGAGGTCCTCGGGGGTGAGCTCGAGCTCGAGCGCGCCGAGCGCTTCCTCGAGCTGGTCGCGGCGTCGAGCGCCGATCAGTGGCACGACGTCCTCGCCGCGCGAGAGCACCCAGGCGAAGGCGATCTGGGCCACGGTGGCGCCCTTGGCGTCGGCGACCTCGCGCAGTCGCTCGACCAGGTCGAGATTGTGCTGGAGGTTCTCGCCCTGAAAGCGCGGCATGCGCCCGCGCATATCGCCGGCCTGGGCTTCCGCATCGGTGCGGTAGCGGCCGCTGATCAGCCCCCGCGAGAGTACGCCATACGCCGTGATCGCGATGCCGAGCTCGCGGCAGGCGGGCACGATCTCCCGCTCGATCCCGCGCGAGATCAGCGAGTACTCGATCTGCAGGTCGGAGATCGGATGGACCGCGGCGGCGCGGCGGATGGTGTCCGCTCCGACCTCCGAGAGGCCGATGTGGCGCACGTACCCGGCCTGTACGAGTTCGGCGATCGCGCCGACCGTCTCCTCGATCGGCACGTTCGAGTCGAGCCGGGCGGGCCGGTAGATGTCGATGTGGTCGGTGCGCAGCCGCTGCAGTGAGTAGGCGCACGCGGTCTTCACCGCCGCCGGCCGCGCGTCGTAGCCGAGCCAGGCCCCGTCGGGACCGCGCTGCGCGCCGAACTTGACGCTGATCAGGACCTCGTCGCGACCGCGATCGGCCAGCGCGTCGGCGACGAGCAGCTCGTTGTGGCCCATGCCGTAGAAGTCGCCGGTGTCGAGCAGGTTGATGCCGGCGTCCAGCGAGGCGTGGATCGTGGCGATCGCCTCGCCTCGATCGGCGGTGCCGTACACCCCGGACATCCCCATGCACCCCAGGCCGACCGCCGACACGGGCGGTCCAGCGGCGCCCAGTCGTCGCTGCTCCATCATTTCACCTTAATAGATTGTCGGCGGCGCCTAACCGCGGCGCCTTAGGAGGACTCCTGCTCAGGCGGGCGAAACCCGCGACCATGAGACAGCACGAGGCAAGCCGTACGCTGGTCAAGTCTCCCCCGGAGCTGTGGGCCGAATGCAGCGACGCGGCCGCGCTCGCCCGTCATTTGGACGGGTTTGGGGAGATCCGGATCACTCGCCTCGATCCTGAGACCGCCGTCGCCTGGGAGGGCGAGAACATACGCGGCACGGTGCGGATCGAGCCGGCGGGGTGGGGGACGAAGGTGATCCTGACCGCGGAGCAGGCGGTTGAGAAGCCCCCGCCGACCGAGCCGGCCGGCGCCACCGAGCCGGTTGACGTCTCCGAAGTGGTCGTGGAGGCGGTCGAGGCGCCGGAGGCGGTTACAGAGGCACCCGTGGCGCGCGCACGCCGGTTCGCGCGGTTGCGGGCGTTCTTTCGGGGCGGCGAGCCCGTAGAGATCCGGCCGGAGCCACTTGCGGACGCGATCGAGCCTGAGCCTCCGCCCTCAGCCGAACCGGCGCCCGAGCCCGCACCACCGGTCGTGGCAGAGAGCGCCGGCGCGGCACTGTCCGCGGCGCTCGACAGCCTCGGCCAGGCCCATCACCGGCCTTATTCGCGCGCTTAATTGGAATTGTCGGCGGCGTCTGCGGCGGCGCCTTAGCCCTCGACCTTCCCGGGAGGCCCACCCAGCGACGCGATCAGCGCCGAGAAGCTTTCGCCCGACTGGCTCGGCACGCTGTCCGAGTCGTCGTTCCCGCTCCACTGGCCGAGTTGCATCGCCAGCGTCTCGGTGCCGACGCCGGCACCCCAGCCGATCTCGATCCCGGTCGGTGAGCCCGGAACGATCTCGGCCACCGGCTGACCGGCCTGGAGCGTCTCGCCCACGTGCAGCCCGCCCGCGGGGCTGACGCCCTCGGCGTAGTACACGTGGCGCCCGGCGTAGGAGCCGCCGCTCAGCTGGTATTCGATGAACGGCCCGGGCCATCCAGTGCCGCTCAGGCCGATATAGGTGACCTTGCCGGCGCCGAGGGCGCCGAGCGTCCCGGAGCCGGCGTAGTCGACGCCCTGATCGATCCGCTCCGGGGTCACATGGGCGCCGGCGAGCGGGTTGGTGTAACCGCCGGACGCGACCGGCGGCGCGGGGGTCGCCGGCTTGGGCGCCGGGTGTGACGCCGCCACGGGATGCGTGGTCGTCGTCGGATGGGTGGTTGTGGTCGGGTGAGTGGTGGTCGTCGGGTGGGTCGTCTTGACCGGGTCTGACTTGGTCACCGGGTGGGTCCTCGCCGCGGGGTGCGGCTTGGCAGGCGGATGCGAAGGTGTCGCCGGGTGGGAGGTCGCCTCCAGGTGCGTGGGGGCCACCGCGTGCACGCTTGACACCGAATGCGCGGGGGTGTGCGCGCTGACCGGGACGGTCGTGGTCCGGGGTCCGCTCCCCGCCCGCGGCGCACTCGTGGCCGCGTGCGAGGCGTCCTCGACGGCGCCACCGCCCGTGCTCGGGTGCCCGGCGGGCTGGGGGTTGCCGGGCACCCGAGACGCCGCGGAGGTACTGCTTGCCGCGAGCGCGGCCCCTCCGCTGAGCGCGTGGGCGGCTGCTCCGCTCGCGCCATCGGACGCCGTCGCATCGTGGGCTAGAGCGACGTGCTTCGGCGCGGGGTGCAGGGCGGTGGATGAGGTTGAGCCGGTGTGGGTCGCGGCGGCGGTCGACCCGGCGCGAGCCGCGGCGACTGTGGCGGCCAGGCCGCTCGAGCCCGTGTTCGCCGTCGCGACGAGGGCCGCGCCGTCGCCGGCAAGGCCAGCGCTGACCGCCCGTCCGACGCTGTGCTTTGCGGCCGCGGACGCGTCTCGCGCGGCGTTGGTGTCGGCCCGGAAGGCGACGCGTTCACCGCCGGCGCGTCCACCTCGGCCGCCGATCAGACCCGGGACGGTCGCCGCGGCGAGCAGCGCGAGCGCCGAGATCCCGCCGGCGCCAGGGAGCGACATGGCGGGACGGCGCGCGGCCGCCGACCGGCGCAGTTGCGAGTACTGGAGCGATTCTCGGAGGAGGTCGGAGCGCGACAGGTCGCGCTCGGGCTGAAGGTGGAATAGCGCGAGCGAGCTGCGGGTCGGCTTGCCACGGCGGGCGAGCGAGCGCTCGAGCGACTGCTGCCACAGCTCCGGGCAGGACAGGTCACGTGCGGTGTCCACTAACTCCTCCTTGTTCGTAGCCTGCGGAGTTAGCTGACGGGCTCGCGCTGTGCGCTACGCCACAAGATTGCGGCGATTCGCCCCCGCGTCCCCTGAGGGTCGCAATTGGGTCCTCCGTTCGCCGGCCACGGGTGGTCCGGCGATTCGGCTTCTATGTCATCCGTCGTCGGCGCCAAAACGCCGATTCCTGCAATATCGCGAAGTTGTATCGCATCTTGCAGCGGTAAGACAACCTAAACTCGCCGGCCCCATGAGAGACAAAGCACCCGAGACCTACGACGAGAAGCTGGGCCAGCTCCAGGAGCTACGCCACGAGGCCATCCACGCCGGCTCCGAGCAGGCGGTGGCCAAGCAGCACGAGCGGGGCAAGTACACCGCCCGGGAGCGGATCGAGAAGCTGCTCGACCCCGGCTCCTTCCAGGAGCTCGACGTATTCGTGCGCCACCGCACCCACGACTTCGACATGCAGAAGAACCGCCCCTACGGCGACGCCGTCGTCACCGGCCACGGCACAATCGACGGCCGCCGCGTGTGCGTGTTCAGCCAGGACTTCACCGTGTTCGGTGGCTCGCTGGGCGAGGTAATGGGCGAGAAGATGTGCAAGATCATGGACCTGGCGGCCAAAATCGGCTGCCCCGTGATCGGGATCAACGACTCTGGCGGCGCCCGCATCCAGGAGGGCGTAGTGTCGCTTGGCGCTTACGGTGATGTGTTCGTCCGCAACGTGATGTGCAGCGGCGTCGTCCCGCAGATCAGCCTGATCATGGGACCCTGCGCCGGCGGCGCGGTCTACTCGCCGGCGATGACGGACTTCATCTTCATGGTCAAGGAGACCTCGCACATGTTCATCACCGGGCCCGACGTGATCAAGACGGTCACCGGCGAGGAGGTCGACTTCGAGTCGCTCGGTGGCGCGATCTCGCACAGCACCAAGTCCGGCGTAGCTCACTTCGCCTCCGATGACGAGGATCAGTGCCTCGAGGACACCCGCTACCTGCTGAGCTTCCTGCCCCAGAACAACCTCGAGACGCCGCCCCGCGTCCAGCCAACCGACGATCCGCTACGGATGGACGAGGAGCTCGACCACGTCGTCCCGGACAGCCCCAACAAGCCTTACGACATGCGCGACGTGGTCCGCCTCGTCGTCGACGACGGCGAGTTCTTCGAGGTCCACGAGCTCTACGCGCGCAACATCATCTGTGGCTTCGCGCGGCTGAACGGCTACGCCGTGGGCGTCGTCGGCAACCAGCCGAATCAGATGGCCGGCGTGCTCGACATCGACTCTTCGCGCAAGGCGGGGCGCTTCGTGCGTACGTGCGACGCGTTCAACGTCCCGATCATCACGTTCTGCGACGTCCCCGGCTTCCTCCCGGGTACGAACCAGGAGTGGGGCGGGATCATCAGCCACGGCGCCAAGCTGCTGTACGCCTACACCGAGGCGACCGTCCCCAAGATCACCATCATCACGCGCAAGGCCTACGGGGGCGCCTACGACGTCATGGCCTCCAAGCACATGCTGGCCGACTTCAACTTCGCCTGGCCGACGGCCGAGGTGGCGGTGATGGGGCCCGAGGGCGCGGTCAACATCATCTATCGCCGCGACATCCAGGCATCGCCCACCCCGGACGCGCGCCGGCAGAAGCTGATCAACGACTACAAGGCCCACTTCGCCAACCCGTACGTCGCCGCCGAGCGGGGCTACATCGACGACGTCATCGTCCCCCACGAGACGCGGCCGAAGATCATCACGGCGCTCGAGACCCTGCAGAACAAGCGCCAGCCCGGGCCCCGGCGCAAGCACGGAAACATTCCGCTCTAATCACCACGCCCTACAGGCGCACCGTTTGGGCGCGCACGCGGTTGTCCTCCCACGCCGCGAATGCGGCCGACGCGACGGCCAGGTCCTGGATCGCGAGCCCCGTGGAGTCGAACAGCGTGACCGCTTCGCTTCCCGGCCGGCCCGACGCGTCTCCGGCGAGGACCGCGCCCAGCTCGGTCACCTGCTCGCGGGCGACGAGGCCGGCCTCCACGGCGCCGGTCAGCTCGCCGCCGTGGGACGCCTGCTCCCACTCGTCGCAGAACAGCACGCACGAGGAGACCGCGCCCACTGACGCCTCGGCCTTGCCCGGGCCGTCGGCCCCGAACATGTTCAGATGCAGGCCGGCGTGGAGGGCTCCGACGTCGATCACGACCTCGTTGCCCGGCGTGACGCAGCACACCACGTCGCGGCTGGTCGCCTCCGCCAGTGTCCCCACCCGCCAATCGAGCTCGCGGGCGAGCGCCTCGGCCGCGGCCACGCGCTCGTCGTTGCACACGCCCGGCCCATAGCCGGCCGCCGCCAGGCAGCGGGCGGCCCACGTCCCGTGGAGCCCGCACCCGACGATCCCGACCGTCCGGGCGTCCGCGCGCCCGAGCGCCTGCGTGGCCACCGCCGCCACCGCACCGGTCCGCAGCGCCGTCACCGAGCGCGCGTCGAGCAGCATGAGCGGTTCGCCGTTCTCGGCATCGGACAGGCAGATAACGCCCGTCACCGTCGGGAGACCTCGCCGCGGGTTACCCGGAAAGGAGGTGATCCACTTGAGCAGCGCCAATCCGTCGCCCCGCGCCGGCATCGCTCGGAAGTCGCCGAATGGCGGACTTTCCAGGTAAACCTTCGGCGGCATCACCCAGTCGCCGGCGTGGTAGCGGAGTAGGCCCTCGCGCACCCGCTCGATTGCTACGCGCGGCGGGACCGCCTGCAGGACCGCCTCGTGATCCACCACCGGAAGCTCGGGCACGGCGGGCACGATACGCTCGTCGCGCCAAGGCGCCGCCGTCAGGCGCCGCCGAGGAACCCCTAGGCGCCGCCGTCAGGCGCCGCCGAGGAACCGCTATTTCCGCATGAACCGGCGACCGAAGCTGACGATCGTGGCCCCCACCGCCTCCGCCGAGGAGGCGGCCGCGGTCGTGGCCGCGCTTGAGCGGTTCATGCGCGAGACCGCCCCGACTTTCGCCGCCCCCGCTCCCCGCCGGAGCCCGTGGCAGCGGGCTGCGCTCTACGAGGGCGTCGACCGCACCCCCTCAGAGCCGCTGCCGTGGTCGTGATTCTGACCCCGGCCATCATCTGACGAATCCCTCACCAATCCTCGTCTTGACAGGGCGGGGCGGGTCTGCGAGCGTCCCCGCGAGTTGGCGGGGTGGGCCAACCCAAGGGCCCACCGAGGAGAGATGTTGCTCAGGGGCGCGAATGCGGGGTAGTCAATCCTCGGTCATGCTGTTGGCCGCGAGTAGGCGACGAAACGGTCTTCCGGGCGCGTTGTTTGTCCGACACGCCTTAGCTCGCGCTCGCCGCTGCGCCAGTGGTTACCGGCATCGCTCAGCCCCCAAAGCCGATGCCGGGCCGCTGACTGGCGCCGGCTGACAGCGCGCCGGCTGCCGCGGCGGCTGCCCCCGCCGTCGCGGCGCCGGACACCTCGGTTGCTCGTTACTCGTTTCGCCACCTCGCTCCGGCCAGGTGACGCGGCCTCGTTCAAAGCCGGGAAGGGCCCAGCAGGCAGGTAGTAGCCCCACCTCCCTAATTGCCTGAACGCCGATCGCCTTTTGCTAGATTTGGTCGTCCGCCCGCGACCGGAAGGAAGACCGATGCACAGCGCCCGCACCGGATCACTCGAGAATCCCGAGGTGCTCGAGAACGTACCCGGGCACGTCATCCCGATCCTCGAGCGTGAGTTCGACGACTTCGACACCGAGTCCACCCGCTTCCTCAAAGGTGAGCTCGACGGCGAGGAGTTCATCAAGTTCCGCCTCAAGCAGGGCGTCTACGGCCAGCGCCAGCCCGACGTGCAGATGGTGCGGGTCAAGCTCCCGTTCGGCGGGGTGACGCCCGACCAGCTCGACGCGTTCGCGGACGTGATCGAGAAGTACGTGCCGCTGCGCAAGGGCCACATCACCACGCGCCAGAACATCCAGATGCACCACGTGCCGCTGCCCGATGCGGCCGAGCTGATCCGCGAGCTGGGCGACGCCGGCCTGTCCAGCCGCGAAGGCTGCGGCAACACGATGCGTAACGTGACCGGGGATCCGCGCGCCGGCACGCTCGAGGGCGAGCTCTTCGACATCACCCCGTACGCCGGCGCGTACGTGCGCTACTTCGTCCGCCACCCGACGACCCAGGCGATGCCGCGCAAGGTCAAGACGGCGTTCGCCGCCACCGAGGCGGACAACGCGATCACCCGGATCCACGACGTCGCCTTCATCCCCAAGCTGAAGGACGGCGTTCGCGGCGTGGAGATGCGGGTAGGTGGCGGTACCTCGATCATGCCGCGCCTGGCCCCCACGTTGTCCGACTTCGTCGAGCTCGACAACGGCGACTACCTCAAGGTCACCGAAGCCTGCATGCGGATCTTCGACCGCCAGGAATGGCTGCGTGCCAACCGCGCCCGGGCCCGGATCAAGGTCCTGATCGACAAGATCGGGATCGACGAGTTCCGCGCCCTCGTGGAGGAGGAGCTCGAGGGGGATTGGGTAGACGAGCGCGACTTCTCCCTAGACAGGATCGTGTTCGAGTACGACGAACAGGCAAACGCCCCCGCGAAGCCCCACACCTTCGCCAGTCCGAACGGGGACAACCGTGAGTTCACGCACTTCCTCGAGACCAACGTGCAGCGCCAGCGCCAGCTCGGGTTCTCGACCGTCGAGGTCAAGGTGCCGCGCGGCGATCTGACTCCTGACCAGCTGCGCGGCCTGGCGCAGATCATGCGCGACCACACGGGTGGCTTCGCCCGCACCAGCGTGCACCAGAACATGATCCTCCGCTGGGTCCGCGACGAGTCGGTGTACGACGTGTGGCGCGCGCTGGGTCTGCTCGGCCTGGGCGATGCCGGCGCCGACGAGATCACCGACGTCGTGAGCTGCCCGGGCACCGATTCGTGCAAGCTCGGGATCACCAGCTCGATGGGGCTCAACCAGGCCATCCACGAGCGCCTCGTCCAGATGGAGATCGACGACGAGCTGACGCGCAGGATCCACGTCAAGATGAGCGGCTGCCCGAACGGATGCGGCCAGCACCACATCGCCAACATCGGCTTCTACGGGGCCTCGATCAAGGTCGGCGACCACTCCATCCCCGCCTACATCCCGCACATTGGCGGCGCCTACGAGGGTGGCGAGGTTCGCTACGGTCAGCGGCTCAAGGCCCGCCTGCCCGCCAAGCGCGTGCCCGAGGCAGTGGAGCGCTGGGTACGCTTCTACGAATCCAAGCGGCGCGATGGTGAGGAATTCAACGCTTTTGTGGACCGCATCGGCCCGCAGGAGTTCGAGGCGCAGGTGAAGGACCTCACCATGCCGATCGAGTTCAGCCTGGACAACATGAACTACTTCATCGACTGGACCAAGAGCTCGCCGTTCGAGGTAATCCGCGGCGAGGGCGAATGCGCAGTCTGACCGCTGGAGAGATTATGAGTATTGCCATCCCCGATCTCGAGACCGCGCCCGCCCAGGAGGTCATCGCGTATGCCGTGGAGCGCTTCCACCCGCGGCTGAAGATGGCCTGCTCCTTCCAGAAGGAGGAGTCGGTCATGCTCCACATGCTGACCGAGATCGAGCCCGACGGGCGGGTGTTCATGATCGACACCGGCGTCCTGTTTCCCGAGACGCTCGATACCTGGAAGCGCTTCGAGGACCGCTTCGGCGTCAAGGTCGAGGTGATCGACGCCCGCAGCCCCGACGAGCCGTGGACGATGGCCCGCTGCTGCAGCGAGGCCAAGGTCGACGCGCTCGAGGGTGCGCTCGACGACGTCGAGGCCTGGGTCACCGGGATCCGCCGCGAGCAGGCTCCCACCCGCGCCGGCGCCGGCAAGCTCGAGCGTGACGACCGGCGCGGCATCTGGAAGGTCAACCCGCTGGCCGACTGGTCCGAGAGGGACCTTTGGCGCTACATCTTCGAGCACGATCTGCCCTACCATCCGCTGCACGACCAGGGGTACGCGTCGATCGGGTGCGCGCCGTGCACGCGCCCCGGGGCCGGCCGCGAGGGGCGGTGGGCCGGCATCGACAAGACCGAATGCGGGATCCACGAGTGAGGCTGTCTTGAATCCGTTGCACTACGAGCTTTCCCACCTCGAGTCGCTCGAGGCCGAGTCGATCCACGTCTTCCGGGAGGTCGCCGCGGAGTTCGAGCGCCCCGTGCTGCTGTTCAGCGGCGGCAAGGACTCGCTCGTGCTCCTGCGGCTGGCCGAGAAGGCGTTCCGTCCGGGCCGCTTCCCGTTTCCGATCATGCACGTCGATACCGGCCACAACTTCCCCGAGGTGCTCGAGTTCCGCGACCGCCTGATCGAGAAGCTCGGCGAGCGGCTGATCGTGGCCAGCGTGCAGCAGTCGATCGACAGGGGACGGGTCGCGGAGGAGACGGGGCCGCGCGCGTCGCGCAACCGCCTGCAGACGGTCACGCTGCTCGACGCGATCGCCGAGCACGGCTTCGACGCCGCCTTCGGCGGCGCCCGGCGCGACGAGGAGCGCGCCCGGGCCAAGGAGCGGGTGTTCTCGTTCCGCGACGACTTCGGCCAGTGGGAGCCCAAGCGCCAGCGCCCGGAGGTGTGGGCGCTCTACAACGGCCGCATCCGCAAGGGCGAGCACGTGCGCGTGTTCCCGCTCTCGAACTGGACCGAACTCGACGTGTGGCAGTACATCGCGCAGGAGCGGCTCGAGGTCCCGAGCATCTACTACGCCCACACCCGTCAGGTGTTCGAGCGCGACGGGATGCTCTACGCGCTGAGCCCGCACGTGCAGCTGATCGACGGCGAGGCCCCGTTCGAGGCCTCCGTCCGCTACCGCACCGTTGGCGACATGACATGCACAGGCGCGGTCCGCTCTTACGCCACGACCCTTCCCGAGGTCGTCTCCGAGATCGCCGCCACGCGCGTCACCGAGCGCGGGGAGACTCGCGCCGATGACCGGGTGACCGAGGCGGCGATGGAGGATCGCAAGCGCGAGGGCTACTTCTGAGGCCCTGGGGCGCTGAGTAGCTGATGTCCCCTGGTGCCGCCTCAAACGGCCACGCGGTGATGACCGTGTCTCGAACGAGCGAGCTGCTGCGCTTCGCCACCGCCGGGTCGGTCGACGACGGCAAGTCGACGCTGATCGGGCGGCTGCTGCACGACTCCAAGGCGATCCTCGAGGACCAGCTCGAGCATGTCGTGCGGACCTCAGAGCGGCGCGGTGAGGGCTTCGTCAACCTGGCCCTGCTCACCGACGGCCTCCGGGCCGAGCGCGAGCAGGGGATCACCATCGACGTCGCCTACCGTTACTTCCAGACCTCCCGGCGCAAGTTCGTGATCGCCGACACGCCCGGCCACGAGCAGTACACGCGCAACATGGTCACCGGCGCCTCGACCGCCGACCTGTCAATCGTCCTGGTCGACGCGCGGGGCGGCGTGAGCGAGCAGACGCGGCGTCACGCCTACATTGCCTCGCTGCTGCGGATCCCCCACCTGGTCGTGTGCGTGAACAAGATGGACCTGGTCGACTATGACGAGGCCGCATTCGAGCGGGTCGTCGAGGAGCTGACCGACTGGACGGCGCGCCTGGACATTTCGGACGTCACCTTCATCCCGATCTGTGCGCTGCACGGCGACAACGTGGTCGAGCGCTCGCTCGAGATGCCGTGGTACGACGGGCCACCGCTGCTCTACCACCTTGAGCACGTGGTGATCGCCCCCGATCGGGACCTCAGCCACCTGCGCTTCCCCGTCCAGTGGGTGATCCGGCCGGGGCCGCATGCCGACGATCCGGACTACCGCGGCTACGCCGGGACCGTGGCCGGCGGCCTGCTGCGCCCCGACGACGAGGTGCTGGTCCTTCCAAGCGGGCAGTGCACTCGGATCGCCGCCATCGACACGTTCGACGGCCCGGTCGAGACCGCGTTTCCCAGCATGTCTGTAACCATCCGCGTCGCCGACGAGCTCGACGTCTCGCGCGGGGACATGATCGTCGAGGCCGACGATCCGCCCGTCGCCGCGCGCGAGCTCGAGGCGATGGTCTGCTGGATGGGCGAGGCGCCGCTGCGGCCCGGGGCGCGGCTCGTGATCAAGCACACCACCCGCACCACGCGGGCCCGCGTCGAGAAGCTCGACTACCGGGTCGAGATCAACACGCTGGCCCACGAGCCCGCCGACGAGCTCGGGCTGAACGAGATCGGACGGGTTCGTCTGCGTACCGGCACGCCACTGATCGTCGATCAGTACGCCTGCAACCGCACCACCGGCAGCTTCATCCTGATCGACGAGGCCAGCAACGACACGGTGGCCGCCGGTATGGTCCTCAGCGCGCACTAGGGCGCTCCTGGTCTCACGCCGGCCGCGCGCTGGGCGTTCTAAGGGGCATGAACGACATGCTCTACACCCATCTTGAGAGTCCGATCGGACCGCTGCTTTTGTGCGGCGACGAGCACCGTCTGACGGGTCTGTACACCGCCCCTGGTTGCCATGACTCCCCGCTCGCACGCGACGCCCGGCGGGCCGAGGCTCCGTTCGCTCGCGTGCGCGACGAGCTGGAGGAGTACTTCGCCGGCGAGCGCCTGAAGTTCGACATCCCGCTGGGGATGGACGGCGCAAGCCCGTTCTTCCAGAGCGTCTGGGCGAAGCTGCTCGAGATCCCCTACGGCGCCACCACCACCTACGGAGAGCTCGCCCGGGAGCTCGGTCGGCCGTCGGCGGCGCGGGCGGTCGGTCTGGCCAACGGACGCAATCCGATCGCGATCATCGTCCCCTGTCATCGCGTGGTCGGCGCCGGCGGCGATCTGACCGGCTACGCCGGCGGCCTCGACCGCAAGCGGTTCCTGCTCGAACACGAGGCGGCGCTCGTCAAGGCCTAGGAGGCCAGCCGTCTGGCTTCAGGGCGCCGGCTCGACGCGCGCGATCGCCGGCGGCCCGCCCCGCGGCCCGAAGGTCTCGATCACGGCCGACACGCCGGCGTTGTGAGCGCCGGCGACGATGATCTCGACCGCCCGCTCCGAGCCCAGGACTCTGACCTCATCCTGGTCGGCGACGGTGTCGGGAACCGCCTCGGAATGCGCTGAGGAGAGGCGCCACCGCGTCTTGCCGGAGACGGCGTCCTTGCCGACCGCGACCAGCCGCTCGCGGGTATTGAACGCGTGCTCGTATACGAAGCGGCGGAGGTCGTCCTTGCTCCAGCCGGCGCGCGCGAACAGCGCAGCGTGCTCGGGCCCGAGCGCGATGCACGCGCTGATCGTCTCGTGGATGAGCGCACCGGTGCGCGAGATCGTGCCGGCGATGTCTAAGGCCAGTTGCTCGGGGACCTGGGTGTGCCGCGCCTCGATGTGGGCCACCGAGCGCATGGTCATAGCCGTCACCGTGCTCGCCTGAGGATCGAATCCGTGCTCGACGTGGAACGCCGGCCACGGTGACTGCTCCTCGTTCTCGGCGACGCACGCCGAGTACTTGGCCGGGTTGCCCTGGGTCGCCTGGTCGAGCTCGCCCGGCCGCAGGCCGAAGGTGTTGATCGCGGTCAGCCTGATTGCCCGGCCGATCGTAGCGTTGGCCCGAAAGCCCGATCCGAACACGTTGCCGGCGCCGTTGACGCCGATCCGCTCCCGGATCGGTCCGTTCACCAGGAGCATTGCGGCCGTTCCGGTGGTGCTCTGCCAGATGGCGCGCGGCACATATCCCTCGCTTTGCAGGGCGGACCAGGCCGCGAGCACGACCGGGAAGTAGTCGGGGAGGCAGCCGGCCATGGCGGCGTTGATGGCGGCCAGGCGCACCGTGCACTCGCGGTTCAGGTGGGGCATGGCCATCAGCACCTCGTCGGGATCGCGCGTCGTCTGGGCGAGGAACTCGGCGAGGACGGAGCCGGTTACCGGCATGACCGGGAGCCCGTCGGTCCAGCCGCGGGCGAAGTAGTCCTCCATCAC
>Ga0335073_10001383_pt1 | contig 32313 bp, 26 predicted proteins | sample Lox_Sample_22_FD_207093 | JGI IMG/M metagenome (GOLD analysis project Ga0335073, IMG submission 207093) | Soil microbial communities from Loxahatchee National Wildlife Refuge, Florida, United States - Lox_Sample_2.2 | ecosystem: Environmental > Terrestrial > Soil > Wetlands | place: USA... | reverse complement strand
GTCTGCCCCTGCCCCGGCCCCGCCCCAGCCCCGCCCCCGGCGCCATGATTGTGAATGTGGGTCACACCTGACTGCACCAGATTCGCATTGATCCATGGGAGGGCGCGGGGTGGCGCCCGGGTAGACTGGATTCGTGACGTCGCACCTGCGCCCGGTGATGATGCCCCGCTAGCGGGGCCACTTCACGCTGCCAGGACGACGTCCGACACGAGGCCCCCGCGGGGGCCTCGATTCATGTCCGGGGTCGGAGCCCCCGCCATCTCCCGGAGGTTCCGATGACCGCCCAGCCGAACCCGAAGCGCGTCTACCTCAGCACCACGATCCCGTACGTCAACGCCCGCGCCCACCTCGGCCACGCGCTCGAGCTGGTCCAGGCCGACGTGCTGGCCCGGCACCACCGCCAGGCCGGCGACCAGGTGCGGTTCCAGACCGGCACCGACGACAACTCATTGAAGAGCGTGCTCGCCGCCGAGGCCGAGGGCGTCAGCACGGCCGCGTTCGTCGACCGCAACGCCGCCGCCTTCGCCGCGCTGCGCGGGCCGCTGGCGCTGTCGTTCGACGACTTCATCCGCACCGGCAGCGACCCGCGGCACCGGCCGGCCGTGGAGCGGCTCTGGCACGCCTGCGCGGCGGCGGGCGACCTCTACCTGAGGCAGTACGAGGGCCGGTACTGCGTCGGCTGCGAGCAGTTCTACCGGCCCGCCGAGCTGCCCGGCGGCGTCTGCCCCGAGCACGGCACCCGGCCCGAGCTGGTTGCGGAGAAGAACTGGTTCTTCCGGCTGTCCCGGTACGCCGGCCAGCTGCACGACCTGATCAGCTCGGGCCGGCTCAGGATCGAGCCCGCGGCGCGGCGCAACGAGGTGCTCGGCTTCATCGAGGGCGGGCTCGAGGACTTCAGCGCGTCGCGGTCGACCGCGCGTGCCCGGGGCTGGGGCATCCCGGTTCCCGGCGACCCCGGCCAGGTGATCTACGTCTGGTGGGACGCGCTCGACAACTACATCAGCGCGCTGGGCTACGGCACCGGCTCGCAGGACTACCGGCGCTGGTGGGCCGGTGCCGACCGGCGGGTGCACGTGGTCGGCAAGGGCGTGCTGCGCTTCCACGCCGTGTTCTGGCCGGCGATCCTGCTGTCGGCGGGGCAGCCGCTGCCGACCGACATCCTGGTGCACGACTACCTGACGCTCGACGGCAGCAAGATCAGTAAGTCGCGGGCCGGCGGGCCGGGCGGGCCGGGCGCCGCGCAGAACGCGGATCCCGTCGCCCTGGCCGCCCGCTACGGCACCGATGCCCTGCGCTGGTGGCTGCTGCGCGAGGTGCCGCGCGTCGGCGACGTCGACTTCACGGCGGCCAGGCTGACCGCGCGGGCCAACGGCGAGCTCGCCAACGACCTCGGCAACCTGATCAGCCGCGTGGTCACGCTGGTGCACCGGCACCGTCAGGGCCGGGTCCCGCGCCCGGCCGCCTGCCCGGCCGCGGACGGACGAGCACTCATTGACGTTCGTGATCATGTGTCTGAACGCGCCGCCGCGGGGTTGGCCGGGTACGACATCCGCGCGGCGACGGCGGCGATCTGGCGGCTGGTCGAGGAGGCCAATCGTTACGTCGAGCGAGCCGAGCCGTGGCAGCTGGCCCGCGCCGAGCGCAGCGGCGAGCCGGGTGCGGGCGAGGCGCTGGACGGGTGCCTGGCGCTGCTCGTCGGCACCTGCGCGCGGCTCGGCCGCGAGCTGGCGCCGTTCGTTCCCGGACTCGCCGCGCGCATCGCGGCCGCGTGCGACGACTCGGCCGGGCAGTTGCCCCCGGCCGGCCCGGTCTTCCCGCGCCTGGAGCCCGCGCCTACTGGGCCGTGAAGCCGCCGTCGATGGCCAGGGCCGCGCCGGTGACGAACGCCGACTCGTCGCTGAGCAGGAACGCCACGAACGCGGCGACCTCGTCCGGCCCGGCCACCCGGCCGGTGGGATTCGGCGCCGGGCCCGCGAGCTCGCCGTCCGGCGGCGCGCCCAGCAGGTCCCGGTACAGCGGGGTGTCGACGTTGCCGGTGACCAGCGCGTTGACCCGCAGGCCGCGGGCCGCGCCCTCCAGCGCCGCGGACCGGGTCAGCCCGACCACGCCGTGCTTGGCGGCCACGTAGCCGGACATGCCGCCGATCCCGCGGACGCCGCCGATCGACGCGTTGTTCACGATCGAGCCGCGGCCCGCCGAGTCCAGCATGGCCGGGATCTCGTACTTGAGGCTGTAGAAGACGCTGGTCAGGTTCTGCGCCAGGTCAGCGTGCCAGGACGCGCTGTCTCTGGCCTCGGCCGGTCCCGAGCCGTTGACGCCGCCGACGTTGTTGAACGCTCCATCCAGCCGGCCGAACTCGGCCACCGCCGCCGCGACCAGCCGGTCCGCATCGGCCTCCACGGTCATGTCGGCGGCGACGAACAGGGCGCGGCCGCCGTCGTCGCACAGCTGCGCCGCGGCCCGCTCGCCCACATTGCGGCGCCGTCCGGCGATCACCACCGCGGCACCGTCGGCGGCCGCCCGGCGGGCCACCGCCCGGCCGATGCCGGTCGACCCCCCCGTGACCAGAACAACCTTCGATTCCAGGCGGCCGACCATGGTCCGATCGTAGAGGGCGGCGGCGGTCAGCTCACGTCGTCCGGGCCGTCCGGCGGGTACAGCGGCGACTGGCCGCCCGGCGGGCGGATCTGGCCGAACCGCTGCTCGTACAGGGTCAGGTTCTCGTTGATGGTCCTGATGATGTCGAACACGGCGGTCGGCGGCACCCTGACCCTGGCCACCAGCCGGTGCGGCGCCCTGATCACGTCCTCGCCCTCCTCGGTCCGGGCCGGCTGCGGCGGCTCGCTGCTGACCAGGAAGTCGAACGTGAACTCGTGCCCCGTGTGCCAGATGGCGAGGGCGTTGGCGTAGGAACCCGCCTCCAGGGCGGGCTCGGCGTGGGTTTCGAAGACCATGCGGGGCTTGGCAGGCGGTTCGCTCACCTCAGCACGGTACCGTTGCCCGCGGTGCGGAAACCTGGGCCCAGAAGTCCTCTACCCACTGGATTTCGTCGCCTAGCAGGCCCGACGTCGCTCACCCGGAAGCATCTCGCCACTGTGGTCGTCAGAGTGACTGAAGTTGTCTCCCGGTGTACGCACTTCCTCAATCGAGTCGTGACCTTGCGCACGTACAGTGAAGGCACATCGCTGATTGCGAGACCGCGTCCAGTACGCCGGCGATCCCCGCAACGCCTGGCGCTACGGGAATCACGTATCGGTGATCACGAGTCGCAGTGCCGCTCCTCGTGATGGGACGCGTGCCCCGGCTGGCCTCAGTGGCCGGCACAGGCTCCATGGTGGCCCATGGACGCGGTAATAAAAGGAGGCCCCTGGTGCGGTCGGATGGATCCGGCGGCGCGCGATGAGCCTGGCCATCCTGGCCGGAGTGGCCGAGGCTCTGGTGGCGGTCGCAGCGGCGGTCGCGCTATGGCGCGAGTCGACCCGCCGCGAGGGCTCCGCCCGCAATCCCTACCGGGCCCTGGCCGGAGCGGCGCTGCTCTGGGGAGCCGGCTTCGTCGCGCAGGACGGCATGCCGGCCACCGGCACCGGGACCTCGGTGACCTTTGGCGACCTGCTCACCCTGCTGGCGCTGCCGGTGCTGGCCTTCGGCGTGTTCGGCCTGGCGCAGGCCAGCCGGGATCCGGGCCATGACGCCCCGGCCGAGGCGGGCATCCAGGCCCGCAGCGCCGTCGCCTGGGTGGCCGACGCCTGCCTTCTGGCCACCGCCCTGTTCATCATCGACTGGGCGGCGCTGCTGGGTTCGGACTACCGCAGGATCGGCGAGTCGGCCGGGGCGTTCGCGCAGCAGGCCATCCATCCGATAGCCGACCTGATCGCGCTCGGGGTGCTGCTGGCCATGGCCATGCGGGCCGGACGGGCCGGACTGGCTCCGTACCTGGCGCTGGCCGTCGTGACGCTGGGCGCCTCGCTATCGGTCGGGGCCAGGATCAGCGGAACGCGGCCCGGGGTCTGGGCGGTGATCGTGCTGCTCGCCGGGTTCTGCCTGCTGGGGGCGGCGGCCCGGCCCGGGGCTGCCGGGCCGGCCCTGCGACGGCGGCGGCCGGACTGGCTGGAGCCGGTCGGGCTGCCCGGCGCGACACTGGTCGCCGCGATCACGGCCGCCGTCGCGGCGCTGGTGGGCGTCGCCTGGGCGCTGAACGGCGGGTCGTTTGCCGAGCCGGCGGTCGTGGTCTGCGCGGGAATCGCCGCGCTCGCGCTCGTGGCCCGGATCACCGACCTGCTGCGGCAGGAGCGAACGGCGGCGGCTATCTCCGAGGAGTCGGAGCACAGGTTCCGCGAGCTCGCCGACCGCACCAGCGACGTCGTGCTGATCTGCGATCGCGACGGGATCATCAGGTACGCCAGCCCGGCCGTGGGCGAGTACGGCTATACCGCGGCCGACCTCCAGGGCCGGTCGCTGTCCGAGCTCATCCACCCGGAAGACCGGGCGGCGGGCGCCAGGACCGTCCGCGCCGCCGGTGCCGGCCGGGACCCGGGCCGGTTCCCGGTCCGGGTGCGGTCGGCCGACGGCACCTGGCGCCACGTCGAGTCCACGGTGTCCCGCTACCGCGAGGTGAACACCCCGGGCCAGCTGCTTATCACCGCGCGCGACGTCAGCGACCAGGTGGCGCTGCGCCGCCAGGTGACCTACCTGACCTACCACGACGGGCTCACCGGCCTGCCGAACCGGACCTACGTGGAGGACCGGGCCAAGGACGCGCTGGACCGGGCCGCCGCCGAGTCCGACCGGCCCCCGGCGCAGACCGGGGCGATCTTCATCGACCTGGACGGGTTCACCGGGGTCAACGACTCCGTCGGGCACGGCGCGGGTGACCTCCTGCTCGCTCAGGCCGCCCGCCGCCTGCGCGCCGCGGTGCCGCCGCAAGACACGGTGGCGCGCTGGGGCGGCGACGAGTTCGCGATACTCGTGGAGAGCGCCGCGAGCGCGCCGGAGATCGTCGACATCGCCGAGCGCCTGGCCGGGGTCATCGCCGCCGAGCCGTTCCAGGTGGCCGATCGCGAGATCTCGCTCACGGCCAGCATCGGCGTGGCCCTGGCCGGCGGGGGAGCGCTCGGGCACCTGCTGCGCAACGCCGACGTGGCCATGTCACGGGCCAAGGAGCTGGGCGGCGGCCGGGTGGAGGTCTTCGCCGCGCACATGCACGCCGACGTGTTGCGCAGGCTGGAGATGGCCAGCGACCTGCGGGCGGCGGTCACCGGGGGCAAGCTCGAGCTGGAATACCAGCCCGTGGTCGACTTCTCCACGTCCCAGGTCATCGGGGTGGAGGCACTGGTGCGCTGGTCCCGCGGCGGCCAGCCGGTCCCGCCCGCCGAGTTCCTCGGCGTCGCCGAGGACTCCGGCCTGGTCGTGCCGCTCGGCGAGCAGGTGCTGCGCGAGGCGTGCGCACAGGTCGCGGCGTGGCGCGGCGCCGGGCTGGACATCGGCGTCTCGGTGAACTTCTCGCTGCGGCAGGTCACGGCGGCCGGGTTCGCCGCCTCCGTGCTGACCGCGCTGGACGAGTCCGGCCTGCCCCCGGGCACGCTGACCCTGGAGGTCGCCGAACGCGTTCTGATCGAGGGCGCCGGGCCGATGGCCGAGGGCCTGGCCGAGCTGCGGCGCCACGGCGTCCGGCTGGCCATCGACGACTTCGGCACCGGGTACGCATCTCTCGCCTACCTCAAGCAGCTGTCGGTGGATGTCATCAAGATCGACCCGTCGTTCGTGGCCGGGCTCGGCGACGACGCTACCCTGGCCATGCTGACCCGGACGATCATTCAGGTGGGGCACGATCTCGGCATCGAGGTGGTGGCCGAGGGGATCGAACGGCCGGAGCACCTCGATCTGCTGCGGGAGATGGGCTGCGGGCTCGGCCAGGGGTACCTGATCGCCAAGCCCACGAACGCGTCCGGCATCGAGGCCCTGGTCCGGAGCGGCTGGCCCGGCGCCCAGGTGACGGCCCAGCCCCCCAGTTCCGGGGGGCCGGTGCTGGCACCCGGCGAGGAGCCGGCGCCGATGGTGGCACCGGCCAAATGACCCGCGCGCGGGCATCCGCTCCCGGCCCGTCGTTATGTGAATGCCTTCACAAGCATCGTCTAGACTGTGGGGCCTCTGAACGCCGCCGGGAGGGCTAACGTGTCCGCGCCGATCGTCCTAATCGCCGAAGAGCTGTCACCGGCCGGGATCGCCCAGCTTGAGTCCGGTTTCGATATCCGCTACGCGGACGGCGCCGACCGCGCGCAGTTGCTGCCAGCGCTCGCCGAGGCCGATGCGGTGATCATCAGGAGCGCCACGAGGATCGACGCCGAGGCGCTCGAGCACGCGCCCAGGCTGCGGGTGGTGGCCCGGGCCGGGATCGGCCTGGACAACGTCGACGTCGACGCGGCGACCCGGGCCGGCGTGATGGTCGTCAACGCCCCCACGTCGAACATCGTGAGCGCCGCCGAGCATGCGATCGCGCTGCTGCTCGCGCTGGCCCGGAACGTGCCGCAGGCCATGGACTCGCTGCGGTCGGGGCAGTGGAAGCGGGCCGCGTTCACCGGCGTCGAGCTGCAGGGCAAGGTGGCCGGCCTGCTCGGCCTGGGCAAGATCGGGGTCCTGGTCGCCCAGCGGCTCTCCGCCTTCGGCATGACCGTGATCGCCTACGACCCGTACGTGGCGGCGGCGCGGGCCGCGCAGCTTGGCGTGCACCTGGTGAGCCTGGAGGAGTTGCTCGCCGAGTCCGACATCATCAGCGTGCACCTGCCGAAGACCGCCGAGACGGTCGGGATCATCGCGGACCGGCAGCTGCACATGGTCAAGCCGGGCGTGCTGATCGTCAACGCCGCCCGCGGCGGCATCGTGGACGAGGCCGCGCTGGCCAGCGCGCTGGCCGACGGGCGCGTGGCCGGGGCCGCGCTTGACGTGTACGCCGCCGAGCCGTGCACGGACAGCCCGCTGCTGCGCATGCCCAATGTGGTGGTCACCCCGCATCTGGGGGCGAGCACGCATGAGGCCCAGGAGAAGGCGGGCACCCAGGTGGCCCGGTCGGTCCGGCTCGCCCTGGCCGGCGAATTCGTGCCCGACGCGGTCAACGTCCAGGGCGGCTCCGTGGACGAGACGATCCGGCCGGGGCTGCCGCTGGCCGAGAAGCTCGGCCGCATCTTCACCGCCGTGGCGGGCGGTATCGCGGCGAGGATCGAGGTCGAGGTCCGGGGCGAGATCGCCGGCCTGGACGTCAGCGTGCTGCAGCTGGCCGCGCTCAAGGGCGTGTTCAGCGACATCGTCGAGGACGCGGTCACCTACGTCAACGCGCCGCTGCTGGCCGCCGACCGCGGCGTACAGGTCAGCCTGGCGACCGACAAGGAGAGCCCGGACTGGCGCAACGTGGTAACCCTGCGCGGCGCCCTGCCCGACGGCCAGGTCGTGTCGGTCGGCGGGACGCTGACCGGAGAGCGCCAGGTCGAGAAGCTCGTCGACGTCAACGGCTATGACATGGAGATCGCGCCGGCCGAGCACATGGTGTTCTTCACCTACTCCGACCGGCCGGGCGTGGTCGGCATCGTGGGCAAGATCCTCGGGGACCGGGGCATCAACATCGCCGGCATGCAGGTGTGCCGGGACGCCAGGGGCGGGCAGGCCCTGATCGTCCTGACCGTCGACTCGGCGCTGCCCGCTCCCGTGCTCGACGAGATCACGTCGTCGATCGGCGCGGTGTTCGGCCGCGCCGTGGACCTGGACGGCCGCTGACCTCGGCCGGCATTGCGGCCTGTCGCAGGCCGCGCCCCGGTTATGCGCCGATGACGTCCCCGAGGTTCGACTAAGCTGCGAATCCTGGCGCGGTTCCCGATATCGGCACCGCGATGTGCGGGGTGACGTGACGTACGGGCCGACAACGGCGTCGGACCGGTGAGAGAGGAGCCTGGTATGACGGCCGGCAGCGACAGCGAGATCGAATTCGGGCTCCACCCGACGAGCGCGCCGGTACCGGCCGCGGAGCGGGAACGGCTGCTGGCTGACCCCGGGTTCGGCCGGGTGTTCACCGACCACATGGTGACGATCCGCTGGTCCGTCGATCGCGGCTGGCACGATGCGCGGCTCGAGCCCTATGGTCCGCTCAGCCTCGACCCCGCGACCGCGGTGTTCCACTACGCGCAGGAGATCTTCGAGGGCCTGAAGGCCTACCGGCAGGCCAGCGGCCCGATCGTGGCGTTCCGCCCGCAGGCGAACGCGGCGCGGTTCAACCGCTCGGCGGCCCGGATGGCCATGCCGGAACTGCCGGAGGCCGCGTTCGTGCGCGCGATCGAGCTGCTGGTGACCCAGGACCGCGACTGGGTGCCGGTCGACGAGGGCCACAGCCTCTACCTGCGGCCGTTCATGATCGCGACGTATCCGGGCCTCGGCGTCAGCAAGCCATCGCCGACCTACTTGTTCGCGGTGATCGCCTCGCCGGCCGGGTCGTACTTCGAGGGCGAACTGCGCCCGGTCTCGGTGTGGCTGGCCGACGAGTTCACCCGGGCGGCGCCGGGCGGTACCGGGGCGGCCAAGACCGGCGGCAATTACGCGGCCGCCTTCGCCGGGCAACTGCAGGCCATTGAGAACGGATGCGACCAGGTCGTCTGGCTGGACGCGCTCGAGCATCAGTGGGTCGAGGAGATGGGCGGGATGAACCTGTTCTTCGTCTACGGCTCGGGGTCGCAGGCGCGGATCATGACGCCCGAGCTCACCGGCACGCTGCTGCCCGGCATCACCAGGGACGCGGTCCTCACGCTGGCTCCCGAGCTCGGCATACCGGCGTCGGAGGGCAAGATCTGCGTGGACGACTGGCGCGCCGGGTGCGCCGCCGGTGACATCACCGAGGTGTTCGCCTGCGGAACGGCGGCCGTCATCACGCCGGTCAGCACGATCAAGGGGTCAGGCGGCGGCTGGACGGTCGGCGACGGTAGCCCGGGGCCGGTGACCATGCGGCTGCGGGAGGAACTGCTGGGGATGCAGTACGGGCACGCGGCCGACCCGCACGGGTGGATCCACAAGATCATCTAGGGGGCGCTCCGCCGAGCCACCCATGCCTTCGGCTGGCCGGCGCGGTCACCGGCTCGCGTTCGTCGGCCCGGGGCGCGTTGGTCAACGGCTGAGCGTTGCAACGTTTACGCCTCCGGCATGGGCGACTCGGCTCCGCTCAGTTTCCGGTCGGCCAAGGCCGGTGATTAGCGGCTGGCCGCCGTTACGGTCACGCCTCCGGCATGGGCGACTCGGCTCGGCTTGGGACCTTGCCGGCCGCGGGGAGTAGGTCGGGGGATGCGGGCATGGTCTGGGGGTACTTTAGGCCGGCGCCGGTGTTGACGACTACGACCTCGTCGGCTGCTGAGAGCCAGGTGGCGGCGCGGAGGCGGTCTACGGCGGCGAAGCAGGCGGCGCCTTCGGGGCAGACCCAGGTGCCCTCGGACCGGGCGGCCTGACGCTGGGCGGCGAGCAGTTCGGCGTCGGTGACGGCGATCGCGGTTCCGTCGGTGGCGCGGATCGCGTCGAGGACGAGGGGGCCGCCGAGCGGGGCGGGGACGGTGAGGCCGAACGCCACCGTGCTGGCGTCGGGCCAGGGCTCGGTCTCGCTGGCGCCGCGCTCCAAGGCGGCCACGATCGGGGCGCACCCGGTCGCTTGCACGGCCACCATGCGCGGCAGGTTCGGGCCGATCCAGCCCAGCTCCCGGAGCTCGAGCAGGCCCTTGTAGATGCCGGCGACGCCGACGCCGCCGCCGGTCGGGAACACGATCACGTCGGGGACCCGCCAGCCGAGTTGCTCGGCGATTTCGAGGCCGATCGTCTTCTTGCCCTCGAGGCGGTAGGGCTCGCGCAGGGTGGAGGCGTCCAGGTAGCCGGGGCGGTCCGCCACCGCCGCCCGGACCAGGCGCCCGGCGTCCCCGATGAGCCCGTCGACGAGGTAGGTCTGGGCGCCGGCGGCCACGCACTCCGCCCGGGTGATCTCCGGGGCGTCGGTCGGCATCACAACCAGGCAGGGCAGCCCGGCCCGGGCCGCGAACGCCGCCCAGGCCGAGCCGGCGTTGCCGTTGGTGGGCAGGGCCACGCCGGCCGCGCCCAGTTCCAGGGCCCGGGACACGCCGACCGCCGCGCCGCGGGCCTTGAACGACCCGGTCGGCAGCGGGCTCTCGTCCTTCATCAGCAGCCGAGGCACACCTAGCTCCCGGCCCAGGCGCGGCATGGGCAGCAGCGGCGTCATGCCCTCGCCGAAGCTCACCTCGGCCTCGGCCGAGCCCACCGGCAGGAGTTCGTGGTAGCGCCACAGGCTCGGCGCCCGTGCGGCGATCTGATCCGGGCCGGTCAGCCGGGCGGCGAGGTCCAGGTCATAGCGCGCCAGGAGCGGCGCGCCGCACTCGCAGGTGCCCTGGACCTGGCCCGCGTCGTAGCGGCGAGAGCAGCGCGAGCACTCCAGGAACGCCAGCGTCGAGCGGGTCGTCGCCGCGGCGGATCCGGGGCCGCCGCCGTCGTAGGTCATTTCCGATGTCACGCAGTACATCTTGTATCGTCCGAGCATCGGATCGTCCACCACCCCCGCAGCGACCGCCGCTCCCGGCGGCGTGCTCGCCGCATTGCGCCGGGCCCGGATCGCCGGGCTGGCCTACTTCGCGGTGATGGGCCTGGCCGACGGCGTCTGGCTGGCCCGGATCCCGGCGGTCAAGCAGAACCTCGGGCTCAGCGACGGGCGGCTCGGCGTGGCCCTGCTCGCCTCGCCGGCCGGGCTGGTGCTGGTGGCGGCCGTCGCGGACCGGCTGATCGCGCGGTTCGGCAGCGCGCGGCTGACGGTGGCGGGCGGCGTGGTGATGCCGCTGCTCCCGGTGGCGTTCGGGCTCGCGGGCAGCACGGCCGCCCTGATGGCCGCGCTGTTGGTGTACGGCGCCGCCGGCGGCCTGCTGGATGTCTCCATGAACGCCCAGGCGGTTGCGGTGGAGCGCGGGTACGGCCGGCCGCTGATCAACTCGTTCCACGCCTGCTACAGCTTCGGCGGCCTGCTGGGCGCCCTGCTCGGCGGGCTGTTCGCCTGGGCCGGTATCGGCCCGGCGGTCACGTTCGCGACGGTCGGCTTTCCTCTGGCCGCGCTGGCGCTCGCGGCGCGCTCCGGACTGCTGCGCGGTCCGGAGCCCGGCGCGGCCGGCGGGCCCGCGCCGGCCCGGGACGGGGCGAGGCGGGACCGGGGAGACCCGGACCGGGGAGACCCGGACCGGGGAGACCCGGACCGGGGAGACCGGGACGGCCAAGACCCGGACCGGCCGGGCCGGGACGGGGCCGCCGGCCGTCGGCCCGGCCGCCACGGTGCGACCCTGCGGATCGTCGTGCTGGGCCTGCTGGCCCTCTGCAGCCTGCTCGGCGAGGGGGCCGCGGGCGGCTGGAGCGCGGTCTACCTCCGCGACAACCTGGGCACATCGGCCGCGTTCGCGGCCCTCGGGTACGCGGCGTTCTCGGTCACGATGGCGGTGGGGCGGCTGTCCGGCGACCGGCTCACGGCCAGGTTCGGCCCGGCCCGGCTGGTCACCGGCTGCGGGCTGGTGGCCGCGGCCGGCCTGGCGCTCGCGCTGGCCTGGACCAGCCCGGTGGCCGGGCTGGCCGGTTTCGCGCTGCTCGGCGCCGGGCTGTCCAGCTCGTTCCCAGTGCTGCTTTCGGCGGCCGGTAACGTCCGGACGGGGCGTTCAGAATCGGGAATTGCCCGGGTGGCAGGCGCCGGTTACCTTGGCCTACTGGCCGGACCGGTGATCATCGGAAGCTGCGCGAGCGTTGTCGGATTGCGGCTGGCGCTCGGCATCCCGGCGGTGCTCGCGTTGTGCCTCGCGGCCGGCGGCCGGGCCGCGGCGGTCAGGCCGTCCGGTGCCGGCGGCTAGCCTGCCGCCCCGTCGGTGATGACCTGGGCCACCTCGTCCGCCCGCGCCTTCTCCTCGGCGGCGAACCGCTCCTGGTCCAGCCGCTCGGCGATGTCCTCGTCGGCGCGCATGAGCGCGTCGAGGTCGGCCTTGGCCGCGTCGAGCACCCCCATGTCGTCGTAGGCCTGCCGCAGCCGGTCGCTCCACAGCCCGATGTCCCTGACGCAGGGGACCAGCCTGGTGAACAGCAGCGACCGGAAGGCCCGCTGGTATTGCGAGCCCTCGGTGATCTCGCGTATCTCGGCCCGGTTGATGCCGAAGTTCTCCCACACCTCGTCGCCCCGGATCCGGTCGCGCATCAGGGCGCAGCCCTCGATGACGAAGTCCTCGCGCTCGCGCAGCTCCGCCTCGGTCAGCTGCCGGTAGTAGTCACGCAGGGCCATCCGGCCGAATGCGACGTGCCGCGCCTCGTCCTGCATGACGTAGGCCAGGATCTGCTTGGGCAGCGGCTGGGTGGTGATGTCGCGCAGCAGCCCGAACGCGGCCAGCGCCAGGCCCTCGATGAGCACCTGCATGCCCAGGTAGGGCATGTCCCACCGGGAATCGTTGAGCGTCTCGCCCAGCAGCGCCTGGAGCTGGTCGTTGATCGGGTAGAGCATCCCGATCTTCTCGTGCAGGAAGCGGGCGTAGAGCTCGGCATGGCGCGCCTCGTCCATGGTCTGGGTGGCGGCGTAGAACTTCGCGTCCAGGTCGGGCACCGATTCCACGATCCGGGCCGCGCAGACCATCGCGCCCTGCTCACCGTGCAGGAACTGGGAGAAATTCCAGGAGGCCAGGTGCTGCCGCAGCTCCCTGATGTTCTCGGGCCCGAGCTTGTCCCAGTATTTGGTGCCATAGATGGCCATCGACTGGTCGGGCGTGCCGAGGACGTTGCTGGGGTCCACGTCGAGGTCCCAGTCGATCCGCCGGGTGGCGTCCCACTGCTTGTCCTTGCCCTTCTGGTACAGCGCCAGCAGCCGTTCCCGGCCCTCGTCGTATTCCCAGCTGAACCGGGCATGGCCGATCATGGCAACATCCCAGCCCGGCGCCTGAGGCGCGGTCACGTACAGCTCTTGGGTGGACAACGCGGCCTCCGTGCCAGTCAACCGTCGGTCCATATCAACACTAGGTCCAGACGTACACCGTACGTATGGACCGACTCAACACCTGTGCTGAACGGCTGTCAAGGCCTCGCCGACTCAGCTGGTGCGCGCGGACCGCAGCCCGGCCACCGCGCGGACCAGCAGGTTCAGGCCGAACTCGAAGTCGGCGTCGTGGTCACGGTTCATGAGCTCCTCGGACATGCCGACGACCTGGGGGAACTCGGCCGGATTCAGGTGGAGCGGCCGGTCGGCCGACAGGACGGCCGGGTCCTGGCTCAGCGGCCGTTGCGGCTCCAGGCCCGGCGACACGCCCACCTCGCGCAGCAGCGAGCCGATGATGTAGGCGATGAACGCGCGCACCACCCGGACCGCGTCCTCGGCGCCGAATCCCGCGTCGCGGAGGGTCGCCAGCGCGTGCTCCATCGGCCGCATCGCGGCCGCCGAGCTGACCGGGCGGCTGACCACGACCATCGTGCACCTCGGGTAGGCCCGGGCGATCTGCCGGAACGCGCGCGCCTGGCCGCGCACCTGGTCCTCCCAGCCCATGCCGGGCTCGATCGTGTAGTCGATGCCGGACAGGACGCGCTCGGCCACGGCATCGAGCAGGACCGCCTTGCTCGGGACGTGGTTGTAGAGCGACATGACCCCGGAGCCGAGCTCGGCGGCGATACGGCGCATTGAGACCGCGTCGGGTCCCTCTTGCTCGATAAGCTCGACGGCCGCGGTGACGATCCGCTCGCGAGTGAGCTGCATAAGGTCAACGTACCCAGTGCGGGGGGCCGCTGACCGGCCCATCTAGGGCATTTGGCCACCTGGCGGCGGTGTCGGGTCATCCGGGCGGCCGGGCCCCGCCGGCGCCCGGGCCAGCACCAGGTACTGGGCGCCCGCCGAGCGGAATCCGGGCATGCCCTGGTCGGCGAGGCGCTGCAGACGGGCGTTGAGCCTGATGCCGGCCCGCGCCGAGGTCACCGGCCGGCCGAACATCGTGAACGGCCCGAAGCCGAACGTGGAGCGCTTCAGCAATTCCAGTCCGGCCCTTTCCAAGATCGCGTCGAATTCAGCCAGCCGGTGCGGGGTGACGGACACCGGCTGTTCCGGACGCGAAATTCCGGCGGAATGGAGCAGCGACCTGGCCGCCAGTCGCGCCGGAGCCAATGCCGCGTTGTGCCTGGGATCGAGCAGCAGGGCCAGGCGGCCGGAGTTGTCGGCGTTCAGGACCAGGTACCCGCCGGGCCGCAGCACCCGGGCCATTTCCGCGACCATGCGCGGGGCCGAGGGCAGCCACGGCAGCACGCCCAGCGCGGCGACCAGGCTGAACCCGCGGTCGGCGAACGGCAGGCGATGCGCATCGGCCAGGAGCAACCGGACCCGCGGCACGACCCCGGCCGCCGCGACGCGGTCACGGGCGACGTCGAGCAGCCTCGGCGTGGTGTCCGCGGCGTGCACCGCGAACCCGCGCTCGGCGAGGGCGACGGTCATGAACCCGGCGCCCGGCCCGATCTCGAGCGCCCGCGACCCGGCCGGCAGCCCGAGGCCGTCGATCCAGTCGAGCACGCGCGCGCGGCGGCTTTCCTGGAAGGCGCCGAACAGGTCGCCGCGCGCGGCGACGTCGTCCCAGTGCCGGCCCCGATCATGGACGCGCCCGCGCGCCGCCCGCGGCCGCCCGTAGATGCGCTGGACGCGTGCCGATATCGACGACTTCCTCGCCTCGTTGGAATAGATGGCTGGCCCCCTTCGCCCCCTTATCCGCATAACGGAATGCGGATCGGTGAAAGTCTAACTCTCGCCCCGACAAACTTAGGCGGCAGGGCATCATCGCGGATGACAAGGCCGATCGGGCGTAGTCAGCAATGCGGGCTCCTTGCCATGACTTTGCCGCAGAATGGCGGGCACCTAGTCTTAGTGGCGGTCAGGCACGGGCACAGAAGGCATCGAGTTGCTTTTATGCAAACAGTCTTCGGGGGCAACAATTAGCACTTCGCTGCACGATCAGACCCGCGCCGAGCATAAGGCCCGCATGGCGCCACTGGGCTCCGGCCCGGGCGGCGGGGCCGAGGGCTCCGCGATCGCCCGCGGCCGGTGCGTTGCCCGGCCCGCGGCCGCCGGGCGCCGGGCCCTGGCCGTGACCGTCGGCAAGGCGGCCCGTGGCACGATACGCCGGCTCGGCCGCGGCAGCGGGAGCGCGCTTCCCGGCCGGGCGGCGCTGGCCGTCGACGCCCGTCTGCTGGCCGCCCTGGCCGCCGAGATCTCACGCGGCGCGGTGCTCGTGACCGGCACCAACGGCAAGGGCACCACGTGCCGCATGCTGGCCGGGATGATGCGGGCGTCCGGCCTGCGCCCGCTGCTCAACCGCGAGGGCTCGAACCAGCCGGCCGGCCTGGCGAGCACGCTCCTGGCGCACGCCACCGCGTCGGGACGGCTGCCCGCCGACGGCCAGGCGATCGGTGTCTTCGAGGTGGACGAGGGGTCGCTGGGGGAGATCCTGGAGCAGGTCAAGCCCGTCGCCGCGGTCTTCACCAACATCTTCCGCGGCCAGATGGACCGGTACCTGGAGCTCGACTACCTGGTCCGCCGCCTCGAACGCGGCCTGCTGGGGCTGCCCGCCGACGCCACGCTGGTGCTGAACGCCGACGATCCGCGCCTGGCCTACCTGGGAGCGGAGCTGACCAACCCGCGGGTCTGGTACGGCCTGGACGATCTCGGGCACCGCCGCAGCGGGGTTGACCACACCTCGGACTTCCCGCGCTGCCCGCGCTGCGCCGGGGAGTTGCGCTACGGCAGCGTGTTCTACGCCCACCTCGGTCACTGGGAGTGCGGCGGGTGCGGCCTGGCCCGCCCGGCGCCGCAGGTCCGCGCGGTCCAGGCCGATGTGACCGGTCCCGGGTCGTCGCGCCTGGCCGTCGCCGCGCCGGGAACCGAGGCGGTGCTCGAGGTCCCGCTGCCCGGCCTCTACAACGTCTACAACGCGCTGGCCGCGGCGGCCGCCGCGACCGCGTGCCAGCTGCCGAGCGGCGCCCTCACCGCCGTGGACCAGGTGACCGGCGGATGCTTGCGCATGGAGCAGGTCAGCGTGGACGGGCGCGACGTTTATCTCGCGCTGGCCAAGAACTGCAGCGGGTTCACCGAGGTGCTGCGGGCCGTGCTCGGCGACGGCCAGCCCGGGCACCTGATGCTCGGGCTGAACGATCGGGCCCGCCAGCAGGAGCCGGACATCTCCTGGATCTGGGACGTCGATTTCGAATCGCTGCGCGGGCTGGTCCCCTCCGCGGTGCTGTCCGGCAACCGGGCCAGCGACCTGGCCGTGCGCCTCAAGTACGCCCGGTGGAGCGGGCGCGGGGGCCAGACCGACGTCGCGGTCGAGCCGGACCCGGTCCGTGCGTTCCGCCTCGCCATGTCCCGAGCCCCGGAGGGCCAGCCGGTCTGGGTGGTGTCCACGGACCTGGTGCTGGGCGAGCTCCGGGAGTGGCTGCGCCGCCGGGGCCACGTCGGCAAGATCTGGGCGCGATGACCATGGCCAACCGCAAGCTGATCGTCGGCTACCTCTACCCGGACATCATGAGCGGCTACGGCGACCGCGGCAACGTGGCCACGATCGTGCGCCGGTGCGGCTGGCGCGGGATCACCGCGGAGGTGTGGGAGCTGCGCCTCGGCGACCCCGTGGTGGCCGACGAGGTGGACCTGCTCATGCTGGGACACGGCGGGGAGTTCCATCAGCGGCTGATCGCGGCCGACCTCGCCGACGTCAAGGCGCCCGGGATCTGCGAGGCGGTCGCCCAGGGGGCGGCCCTGCTCGCGGTGGGCGCGGGCTATGAGCTCCTCGGGCGCTTTTACCAGCCGAGCAAGGGCGTGGAGCTGCCCGGGGCCGGGCTGTTCGACGCCTGGACCATCCAGCACGGCGATGACCTGGCCACGGCCTCATACTCCATCGGCGAGGCCCGGGCGGGCCGGGCGATCGGCGACCTGCTGGTGCGCTGGGGCGACGAGCTGCTGGTCGGCTTCGAGAACCACAGCGCCAAGACCTACCTCGGCCCGACGGCGCAGGCCCTGGGCGAGGTCATCCTGGGACAGGGCAACAACGGCGACGGGGGCGAGGGCGTCCGGCTCGGCTGCGCGGTGGGGACCTACCTGCGCGGGCCCTGTCTGCCGCGTAACCCGGTGCTCGCGGACTTCCTGATCCGGGGCGCGCTGCTGCGCCGCTATCGCGACTGTGAGCTGAAGGCGCTGCCGGACGAGCTCGAGCACGCCGCGCACGACACAGCGGTGAACCGGCTGCGCGAGTCCGCGGGCGGCATCTCTCCCGCGCGGCGCCGTATCCCCTCAAAGAGGTATATGCGCCAGAGGCACCGCGTCTATTCCTAATATGTGTGCTCTGCCACCAGTAAAGGCTTACCAAAATTACGCCCGTGATGCCGTGTTCGATATAGGTGACTTCGCCGCATCGATGTTACGGTCCTAACGACGAGTAGCGCGTTAAACGGGGGAAGTGCCTTATAAACGGGGGAGATGGCATGCAGGGGAACGTGGACATGCTGGCGCAGTCCTGGGAAGAGCGTGACCTTGACGCGCTGCTCGCACAGCGTTTCGGAATGTTCGCCATGGAAGAACTGGCCGAGGAACTCGAGCGCAAATACGACGACGTCATCCGGCTGACCCTGGGCAAAAGCGAGCTGCCACTCCACCCCGACATCACCGAGGCCATGGTGGCCGCGGTCCGTGACCCGAGACGCAGCAACCTGGTCTATCCGCTCGGCGTGCCCGCGTTGCGCGAGGCGGTCGCCGAGTACGAGGGGCAGGTCTACGGACGCCACGTCGAGGCCGAGGACGTCGTGGTCAGCGTGGGCACGAGCACGCTGTTCCGCAACCTGTGCGGCCTGCTGGCCCACGACGGCGGCGAGGTGCTCCTGCCGCGGCCGTACTCGCCGCTCTACCTGTATTCGGCCGCGCTGGCCGGAGCCCGGGTGAGCTTCTACGACATCGACCTCATCACCGGCTGCATCGACTTCGCCTCGCTGCGGGTCAGCCTGAGCAGTGCCACCCGCCTCGTGGTCCTGAACTCCCCGGGCAGCCCGCTCGGCAACCGGCTCACCACGGCCGACCTGCGGCAGGTCGACGAGGCCGTCGACGGCCGCGCCGTCATCGTCAGCGACGAGATCTACCGGAACATCTACTTCGACGAGGAGGCCCCCAGCCTGGGCGCGCTGTCCGAGCCCCGGTCGCCGATCGTGGTGCTCAACGGGTTCTCCAAAGGGTTCCGCATGTACGCCCGCCGGGTCGGGTACGCGGTCGTCCCGAACGAGTTCACCCAGCCGCTGGCCACGATGCAGGACCACACGCTGCTCACGGCCGACCCGGTGCCGCAGTACGGCGCGATCGAGGCCCTCCGGCACCCGGACGAGGTGGATGCCCTGCGGATGCTCTACGCGGGGCGGCGCGACTACGCCGTGAAGCGGCTCACCGAGGTGCCGAACGTGCGCCCGATCCGCGCCGAGGGCAGCTTCTACCTGACCATCGACGTGGCCTCCTACCTGGGCGAGCATGAATCGGACCGGTCCCTGGCCGAGGCGATGCTGACCGCCACCCACGTGGCCACGGTGCCCGGCAGCGACTTCGGCCTGCCGGGGACGCTGCGCCTCTCCTACTGCGCCAGCCAGTTCGACGACGCCGTCGACCGCCTGGCCAGATATTTCGAAGAGCGGGCCTGACCGGGCCGGGCGGCCGGCCACCCGCGCCGCGGTGCGACAATGGGTGGCCCAGCGATCGCCGTGGTCAGGAAGGAGCCGAGCGCTGTGGACGACAAGGAAATTCTCGGGCACATCGACGAGCTCGTCCGGACCGAGCATGAACTGCGTACCAAGCTGGCCAAGGGCGAGCTGTCCAGCCGCGAGGAGCACGAGCAGCTGCGAGCGGCCGAGGAGGCGCTGGACCAGTGCTGGGACCTGCTGCGCCAGCGCCGCGCCCGCCGGGAGTTCGGCGAGAACGAGGGCGAGGCGGCGTCGCGGCCGGTCTCCGAGGTCGAGGGATACATGCAGTAGCCGGGCACCCGGGCCGGGCGGTGCCCAGTCTCAGTAGGCTCTACAGACGTGCGCATCGCTAGGTTCGCCCACGGCAGCGAGGTGGGCTACGGGATCGTAGAGGACGTCCAGCCGGACGGCGCCCAGGGCGCCGCCACCAGTGCGGCCGGTCCGGAGCCGGACGACCTCGTGGTGGCCGAGCTCATGGGACATCCGTTCGGGATCGGGACCGAGCCCATCCGGCTCACCGGTGCCCGCTACCCGCTCGTCGACGTCCGGCTGCTCGCCCCGGTGCTGCCCAGCAAGGTCGTCGCGATCGGCCGGAACTATGCCGACCACGTCCGGGAGATGGGCAACGAGGTCCCGCCCGAGCCGGTGATCTTCCTGAAGCCGTCGACGGCCGTCGTGGGCCCGCGCGACTCCATCACCTATCCGACCCAGCTGTCCGAGCGGGTCGACTTCGAAGGCGAGCTCGCCGTGGTCATCGGCAGGCTGTGCCGCGAGGTGCCACCGGAGCGGGTTCCCGACGTGATCTTCGGCTACACCTGCGCCAACGACGTCACCGCGCGCGACCTGCAGGCCCGGGACGGGCAGTGGGCCCGGGCCAAGGGCTTCGACACGTTCTGCCCGCTCGGCCCGTGGATTGAGACCGACCTGGACCCGGCCGACCTCGAACTGACCACGCTCGTGAACGGCGAGATCCGGCAGAACTCACGGACATCGCTGCTGATGCACGACGTGACCGCGCTGGTCTCCTACGTCAGCGCGGTCATGACGCTGCTGCCCGGCGACGTGCTGCTGACCGGCACCCCGGCGGGCGTCGGCCCGCTCAAGGAGGGCGACGAGGTGTCGGTCACGATCGAGGGCATCGGGACCCTGACCAACGGAGTGGTGAACCGTGACTGAGCAGACACCGGTGCGGGTGCGCTTCGCACCATCCCCGACCGGGGACCTGCATGTCGGCAACATCCGGACCGCGCTGTTCGACTGGGCGTTCGCCCGGCACACGGGCGGCGTGTTCGTGTTCCGGCTCGAGGACACCGACCGCTCCCGGGTGCTGCCCGAGTACATCGCGTCGGCCATCGAAACACTCCGCTGGCTGGGCCTCGACTGGGACGAGGGACCGGAGGTGGGCGGTCCGTACGGCCCCTACCTGCAGAGCGAGCGCGGCGGCATCTACGCCGACTGGCTGGCCAAGTTCCTCGAGTCCGGGAACGCCTACTACTGCTACTGCACGCCCGAGGAACTGGCCGAGCGGCGCGCCGCGGCCCGGTCCGGCGAGGGCGGCGCGACCGGCTACGACGGGCACTGCCGTCAGCTGACGCCGGACCAGGCGGCCGCCTACCAGGCCGATGGCAGGCGGCCGGTGGTGCGGATGCGCATGCCCGCGGGCTCGACCACGTTCACCGACGTCATCCGCGGCGAGATCACCATCGACCACTCCGCGGTGCCGGACTTCGTGCTGGCCCGGGCCGACGGCAGCCCGCTCTACACGCTGGCCGTCGCGGTCGACGACGTGCTGATGAAGATCACCCATATCGTCCGCGGCGATGACCTGCTGTCCTCGACGCCGCGGCAGCTCGCCGTGTACCGGGCGATGGGCGTGTCGGAGGCGGACTTCCCGGTCTTCGCGCACCTGCCGTTCGTGCTCGGGCTCAAGGGGGAGAAGCTCGGCAAGCGCATCGGCTCCGACTCGATCCGTTACTACCGCGAGGACGGATTCCTGCCGGAGGCGATCGACAACTACCTCGCGCTGCTCGGCTGGTCGCCCGGAGACAACCGGGAGCTGTTCACGCTGGACGAGATGGCCGCCGAGTTCGACCTGGCCCGGGTGGGCAAGAACGCCGCCCGGTTCGACGCGGCGAAGCTGGAGGCGATCAACGGCGACAAGATCCGGGAGCTCGACCCGGCCGACTTCGCCCGGAGGATCGTTCCGTTCCTGCACCAGGCCGGGCTGGTCGGCGACCCGCCCAGCCCCGCGCAGGACGCGGTCATCGCGGCCGCGGCGCCGCTGATCCAGGGCCGTATCCCGAAGCTGTCCGACGCGCCCGCGATGCTTGCGTTCCTGCTGGTGGACGAGGCGGATTTCACCGTCAACCCCGAGGACGCCGCGCGCTCACTCGGGCCCGACGCCGTGCCGATCCTCACGGCCGCGCACGAGGCGCTGATCGGCGTCGACTCGTGGACCGCGGAGCCGATCAGGGAAGCGCTACAGGCGTCCCTGGTCGATGGCCTCGGCCTGAAGCCCAGGGTCGCCTTCGCCGGGCCGGTGCGGGTCGCGGTCACCGGACGCCGGGTCGGGCCGCCGCTGTTCGAGTCGATCGAGCTGCTCGGCCGGGAGCGCACCCTCGCCCGCCTGGACTCGGCCCTGGCCGCCGCGATCGCCCAGGCCGACACCTAGCCGCTCGCCGCCACCGGGCGTCCAGCGGGTCGCCCGCGTGACGGCCGGAACCCCGGCTGCCCCGCGCCCAGAACACCGATCTGGCGGCGGCCCGGAACACGAGACGGGGCGTAACGTATGCGCTTGGCCGTCGCAGTCAGTCTTCGGCTACACTGCTCAGGCGCGTTCGCACCACGGGCGCGTAAGGGCCGGATTGGCCCGATCCCATGGGGTATGGGGTAATTGGCAGCCCGACGGGTTCTGGCCCCGTTAGTCTAGGTTCGAGTCCTGGTACCCCAGCGACAACGCTGATGCCGCACTGGCGGCGGCATCAGCGTTTTTGTGCTTCTTGTGCTTCGTGGGCCGGTCAGATCCAGCGGCGGCGGCGGGAGGAGCGTCCGCGGCCACGGCCCGGCTCCATGTGGGTGAGGCGCAGCAGGACCAGCAGGACGATCGAGCCGACGATCGACCAGATGATCCCGGTCAGGTGGAAGGCGTGCACCGACAGGGTGTGGTACTCCACCAGGGTGGATACGAAACCGCCGATGAACGATCCGATGATCCCGAGCACGATCGTGCCCAGGACCCCGATGGGGTCGCGACCCGGTACCAGCAGCCGAGCCACGGCGCCCGCGATGAGGCCGATGACCAACAGAACGACAATGAATGCCAACATGTGCCCTTAACTACCCGCGTGCCGTGAAACATGCAACCGATCTTCGCGGGTGCGGCGGCAGGCGGGTTCGGGCCGCTGTCGGTGTGACCGGGAGATACTCGTGCTCCGGGCGGGGCTGAAGAGAGGCTGGCGTGGCCGTCCCGGGCCGGTCAGGTCCGGCCCGTCCCCGGCCGTTTGGCGCGGCTCCGCGAGGTACGCTAGCCTTGGTCTCCGGCTGGGGCTGGAGCCCCGGTTAGTGTTCTGCTCACGGGACCGCACGACGGTTCTCGTGGTGCCTGGCCCCGTCGTCTAGTGGCCCAGGACGCCGCCCTCTCAAGGCGGTAGCGCCGGTTCAAATCCGGTCGGGGCTACGAGAAGCAGTAGGTGAAGGGCCTGATCGCTGGTCACAGCGGTCGGGCCTTGATCATCTGTCACTGGTTTGTCACCGAGTTCTGACGTCATCGGTCGTCATCGGTCGGCAGCAGGTGCCACTAGAAGATGTCTCTCGGCACGATGGCGAGGACGGGGCCGAGGCTGGTGTGAACATGGCGGTGATCACCGCGGCGGCCCGCCAAGCCGGGGCCGAGTCGTTGCGAGCGAGCTCGGGCGGGGTGGCCCTGAGCTTGCGGACCCCGCTGGCTGCGGCACGAGTGCGGCGGTCAGGCCCTTGATCATTTGTCTGTCGCTTGTCCGTGGGTTCTGACGTGCCAGATCGTCAGTTAGCGCGACTGAAGGACAGCGAGTGGCGCGCTTCCGACGTGACCGCTTGCTCCAGTGAACTACGTCACGATGATGCGGGCAGCCAACCGGGGCCACGGCCCCTGGTGAGGTCCGGTCGGCGGCCACGCGGCCACGCGATTACGCGTCCGGGACCGCCAGGTCGTCCAGTGCCCGGCGGACTATGGCGATCCGCTCGGCGTCCCACTCGACCGCCGGATCGGGCTCAAGGAACGACGACGCGATGCTGGCCAGGCCCAGGGCCGGAAGCGACCACTCGTCCGAGGCCGCCGCGCCGAACGGGCTGGCCTGCACCCGGTGGGTAGCCACCTCGGGCATCGAAAGCGCGGTGATGACCAGCCCGCGCATGGCGGCGTCGACCAGCGTGGCCGCGGTCTCGAACGTGGCCCCGAGCTCGGGGCGCAGCCGGTAGCCGAAGAGGTCGGCCAAGTGCTCCCAGGCCCGCGCCACCCGGGCAATGTGGTCGCGCTCGGACTGGGCCAGCGCGGCCCGGACCTGGTCCCGCAACTCCCCGTCGGCGATGCTCAGGAACGTCGCGTGCAGCGCGAGATAGGTGCGCCACTCGGGTGACCCGTATAGGGCCTGGAAATCGAGCAGTGACAGCTGGCGAAACAGCTCGATGACCAGCCCGTGGCGGAGTTCCGCCGTCTCCAGCCAGTCCTGGTGACTGGCCACGACGTGCCCGATCAATTCCAGCTCGTCGGCGAGGATACTGGGGATGGCGTTTGCGGCCAGCTCCTTCACCAGGTCGCTGAAGAACAGGTCCTTGTGAGGCCAGCGGCGGTAGACCGCGCTCCGCGAGACGTCCGCGTCCCGGATCACGTCCTCGAAGCTGATGTGGTCCAGGCTCACCGTCAGGCCGGTCTGGCTCACCATCGCCATCGCTGCGTGGAGCATGCGCTGCTCGGTCTCGCGGTCCGACAGCCGGCGCGCCCTGCGGCCGAGCCCGGTGGGCGCCTGCGGGTTGCTGAGGGTGCTGCCTCCCGCTGCGCTGCCTCCCGCTGCGCCGCGTCCGGCGATGCTGTCTGCGGCCACCATGCCTCCCGGGCTCCTCAAATTTAGTACTTAGGACTTAGGACTCTATGTTTCAAGTTTGGTATCTGCGAATCTGGCCCCACGATAAGGCTCCGGGCCGGCCGCGGAGGCCACGGCCCGCCAGCACGTGGGAGGAACCATGCTTATCCCTGACGACAGCCTTCGGGCCATGTACCCGGGGGGCCGCGCCGACCCGACCGCGCACCGTCTCTCCCGCCTGTGGGCAGCCGTGTTCCGGCTGGGCCTGGCGCCGAAGCGCTGGGTGACCCTCGAAGTGGCCGGGCGCCGGTCCGGGCGGGTCACGCGATTCCCGCTGGGCATGGCCGACGTGGGCGGCGAGTGGTACCTCGTGCCCATGCTCGGCGAGTCGTGCAACTGGGTACAGAACGTGCGCGCCGCAGACGGCCGGGCCACGCTCCGCCGCCGCCGCGCCGCCCCGTGTCGGCTGGCCGAGGTGCCGGTGAGCGAGCGCGCGCCGATCATCAAGCGCTATCTGGATCGGGTTCCGGGCGCCCGCCCGCACGTGCCGGTCGACCGGCATGCGCCGCTGACGGACTTTGAGGCCATCGCGGCGCGCTATCCGGTGTTCCGCGTGGGTCCGGCCCCGGCGCTCGCCGGGCACGCCGGGCGCAGGCGTCACTGGTGGCGCTGGGCCATTGCGGCTGTGGCGGCGCTCGTGGTCCTCGTCGTGCTGGCCGCCGGGATCTTCATCAAGCTGCAGCCAACCCTGGCGCCGCTGGCCCTGCCGACGGGCACCGCCAGCCCGCCAGCCGGCCCGATCGACGGAACCTGGGTCGCCGCCGCGGGCTCGGCGGCGGGGTTCCGTGTCCGGGAGAGCGCCTTCGGCATGAGCAATGACACGGTCGGCCGGACCAGCGCCGTGACCGGCACCATCGTGGTGTCCGGTGACCGGGTCACCCGGGGCGCGTTCCGGATCGGCCTCACCAGCATGAAGGTGGGAGGGAAAGCACAGCCCCAGTTCGCGGAGAGCCTCGGCACCAGCACGGATCCGGTCGCGATAGTCACGCTCACCCGGCCGGTCACGCTGAACGCCTTCGCCTCGGGCGCAACCGTCACCGAGCGGGTCACCGGCCGCCTCGCGATGCACGGGACCTCGCGCCCGGTGGTGGTCACGGTTTCGGGCCGCAGGGACGGGTCCTCGCTGCAGGTCGCGGGGTCGATCCCGGTCGCGTTCTCCCGCTGGGACATCAAGGCGCCGCAGAGCTTCGGCTTCATCGCCTCGCTGGCCAGCAGCGGTATCGCGGAGTTCCTCCTCATCCTGCACCGCCGCTGAGGGCACCGCGGGCCCGGGCCGAAGGGACCTTGGTCACCGGGCCGGCACCGAACGGCCCTGGCTGGCCGGCTTCGACCGTGGACAGGCTGGGAGCGATGAGGGCAGGTGATGAGCATGACCACCGTGGCAATCCCCGCCGATCAGGTCGACTACCTGATCGCGACAGCGGCGCGCGCGCCATCTATCCACAACACGCAGCCGTGGCGGTTCTATGTCAGTCGGTACACGATCGAGCTGTATGCCGACCCGCGCCGCAAGCTCCGGGTGGACCCGGTCGGCCGCGAGTTGGTCATAAGCTGCGGCGCTGCCCTGTTCGGGCTGCGCCTCGCGGTGCGCTCGCTGGGCTACCTGCCCGAGGTGGAGCTGCTTCCCGACCCGCCCCAGCTGCTGGCCCGGGTGAGGCTTGGCGCCGAGGCGCCGATGACCGACGCAGAATGGCGGATGCTGCAGGCGCTGCCGCACCGGCACACGCATCGCGGCCCGTTCGACGCCCGGCCGCTGCCGGACGGATTGCTCGCTGGGCTACAGCGCGACGCGTTCGCCGAAGGCGCCACGCTGGCGCTCGTCGAGCCGGCCATGGCCTACCAGCGCCTGGCCGACATCGTGACCGCGGCGAGCCGCAGGCAGGATCTTGACCCGGTGGCCCAAGCCGAGGTCCGGCGGTGGATCCGGCCGGTGGACAGCGCGGCCAGGGACGGCGTCCCGGCACGGGCGATCTCCGCCAGGCCACTCCCGGGATGGGCCGGCGGCCAGCGTGGCCGGCTGCGGCAGCGCGACTTTGACCTGGGCCGCGGGCTCGGCACGCTCCCGGTCGAGGGACCGTCGGCAGCGGCCACCGCGGTGCTGGTGACGCGGGGAGACGGTCAGGCCGACTGGCTGCATGCGGGCCAGGCGCTGCACCGGCTGCTGGCGCACGCCGCCGACCGCTGGGTCTTCGCGAGCCTGTACACGCAGCCGATGGAGGCCGCCGCGATTCGGGACCTGATCCGCTCCCGCCTCGCCCTGCCGGGGTTCCCGGAGATGCTGCTGCAGTTCGGCCCGGCGCAGACCACGCAGGCCACCGCCCGCCGCCCGCCAACCGACCTGATCGAACCTGCTAGAAAAGCACCTCGTTCACCGGACGCTGCACGCTCACGGCCTTCTCGCTGGTCGCACCGAGCCTGAGCACCATCTGCGGGTAGGCCCGACCGCTGAGGTGGATGAAGGTGAAGTCACGCAGCAGCGGTATCTCCAGCGGCTGGCTGTGCAGCGCCGCCGCCGCATGGTGGCTGCTGGCGACCAGCAGCACCCGCTGCAGCGCCTGGCCGGCATGGATCCAGTCGGACGGCTGGTCGACGCTGGTGGTGAGCAGCCCCACCACCCCGGCGGACCGCACCACCTGCTCCTCGGCATCGGGCGGCTGTCCCCCATCCATGGCCATGGGCGAAGTCGCGGCTGCGGAAATCCGGCTCGATGTGCTCGGGGTGCGCCGGGTAGGCGGGTCGGCGGGACTCCGTCCTGGCGGTGACTGCTGGGACCGGGCGCCCACCGGGCCTCCTCCTTGGCCCCTTTCGCTGTTGAGCCGCAGCGCATAGTCCCCGGCTTCTACCACCGCGGCGAGGGTGCCCGCCCGCTGCCGGTCTTGCGTCAGCAGGCTCAGCGTCGCGTTCTCCTTGGTGGCCTGCTCGGGCAAGGTAGCCAGCAGCTGATCGGGCAGCGGGGGGGCGAACCCGCCACGGTGCGTGCGGCGCTTCGCGATCTGGTCGAACAGTTCCTTCTCGTAGTCGAGCGGGGGAACCTGCTGGTCCCAGGTCACACGCGGAATGGCCGGCGTGGAGCAGGACGAGCATGACCCAGAACGTGAGGAAGTCAAAGATCGAGCTGATCGGGCCGAACACGCACATCAAGTTCCGGTGGTTGCTGTGAACAGGGCGGCGGCACCGGCAATCAGCGGCCGCAGGCCCCCAGCGCCACCAGTGAGGGAGGCGGGCTGCGCACAGCTGTGAGCCTGACCCGCTGTGACGGACTTCCATCATCAGGGGTTTGTCCCAGGAAGGATGTCCGATCAACGACATGGACAGCATGGGAAGAAACCCCAGGTCCAGGTGCCGCCAGGCGGGGTTTACGACCTCGGCAACGCGTCGTCCACTGTCAGGAGACAGGGCACGAAGCCCTAGTCCTTTCAGGCCCTAGGCCTCTAAAAGCGACCCCAACGCTGGTGCGAACTTGAACCTAGGACTCGTGGCTGGCCGGAATGGACAGCCCCGGAAGAAGGAGCGCGCCATGCCCGGAATCGTGGTAGGCATCGACGGATCAGAGCACGCTCAGCATGTGCTGGAGTGGGCGATGCGAGAGGCGGCGCTGCGCCAGGCCCCGCTGACCGTCCTGGCCGTGCATGAGGTGGCGAGCAACCAGTGGACTGGCACCCCGATGGTGACGGCTGCTGACGAGCCCTACGAGGACAAGGCCCGCACAGCGGCGGAGCAGATGGTGGCCGCGGCGGCGAAGCGGACGGGCGAAGCTGCCTCGGTGGCGGTGCGCGCGGTGAGCGGCCTGGCCGCCCAGGAACTGATCGCCGCCTCCATGGACGCCGACTTGATCGTCGTCGGCTCGCGGGGTGGCGGTGACTCTCCCGGCCTGGGCCCGGTGAGCACACAGGTCGCCCACCACGCTTGCTGCCCGGTGGTCGTAATCCGGTAACGACGTCGGCGCTGATGGATGCGCCCGCCCAGGTCAGTCCCGCCCTGTACAGCGTTGCTCAGGTCGGGAGAACCAGCCCCCTCACGTCCACATCACAACGACGACCCCGCCAGTCTGACGCACCCGGATGAGTACGCACAAATACGATTATTTGCGCGGCGAACCGCGGTTGATGCCGCGTGACCGTTGGGTTTCCGGGGGGCCGGCGAGGACAGCCCACCCATGGCCGACGTCCCTTCCTGTCCGGCTTGCGTCCTGTCGATCCGGGACCTTTGCCCCCTTGGACCGACCGCCTCCCAGAGGCTCAAATGGAGTATCTGCGGGGCGAGCGAAGGAGCCGGACTGTCGCCGAGCCGGCGCGCGATCCGTAGTGGCGGATGGCGGCCGAAGGCTGGGGGTCTACACATGCGACTTCGAATAAATCATACGGGTGATCCCGGCGCGGGGTCGCCTCGCAGGTTCCCGGTCATTGTGACGGCGTCGGCTGAACGACCGCTCCGGTTGACCACGGCGGGCTAGCGGCCATGGGCGCGTCAGAGACCGGCTCGTATGTGTCTGTTGACGAAATTGAGGTGCAGGAGCCGCCTGACCGCCTGCTGCGTGACCTGCGGACGAGTGCGCGTGGCCTGTCGTCGCGGGAGGCGGCGCGCCGGCTTGCCCAGTATGGCCCGAACCTGCTGCGACGCCGCGGAGGGGCGCAGTGGCCGCGTGAGGTTGTGCGTCAGCTGACCCATCCCTTGGCGTTGCTGCTGTGGCTGGCTGCCCTGTTGTCGTTCGCGGTGGGCAGCCAGACGGTGGGCATCGCGGTTGTGCTGGTGATCATCCTCAACGCGGTGTTCGCGTTCGTGCAGGAGTCACAGGCCGAGCGGGCGGTGGAGGCACTCGCCGGGTACATGCCGGCGCGGGTGACGGTGGTTCGCGATGGCGCGCCTGGCGGCATCGAAGCGACCGGCCTGGTTCCCGGCGATGTCGTGCTGGTGCAGGAGGGGGAGCGGATCCCGGCGGACATGCGGCTGCTGACGGGTGCGGTCGAGGTGGACTTGTCGGCGATCACCGGCGAGTCGGAGCCGGTGGTCCGGTCGGCCGAGTGGCGCGATGCCGGTACGGCGTCGCGTCTGGAAGCCGGGGATCTGCTGCTCAGCGGCACGATGTGCACGGGAGGCGACGCGCAAGCGGTGGCGTACGCGACCGGCATGCACACCGAGCTGGGCCGGATCGCGGCGCTGTCGCAGCGGGTCAAGGAAGATCCCAGCCCGCTCGAGCAGCAGGTCCGGCGGGTGGCGTGGCTGATCGCCGGCGTCGCGGTGGCCATGGCAATCGGGTTCGTGCCTGTCGCGATCTTCGGTGCCGGGCTGTCGGTGCACAACAGCGTGGTCTTTTCCGTGGGCCTGCTTGCGGGCAACGTTCCGGAGGGCCTCCTGCCGGTGATCACGCTTGCGCTGGCCGTCGCAGTCGGCCTGCTGGCTCGGCGGGGCGCTCTGGTCAAGCGGCTGAGCGCGGTCGAGACGCTCGGGTGCACGGACGTGATCTGCACTGACAAGACCGGCACCCTGACTGAGAACCGCATGCGGCCGGTCGAGGCCTGGACGCCCGGCCGGGCCGTGCGGGTGGACCACGTCGATTCCGCTTGGCAGGCTGTCCCCGGTCTAGAAGCGCTGGCACAGGCCGCTGCCGCATGCAACAACGCCCGGCTGGGCCCGGGCGAGGCGGCGGACGGGGACCCGACCGAGGTGGCGCTACTGCGCGCAGCCCGGACGCTCGGTGCGGACGTAGACGCCGATCGCCGGCAGGAGCGCCGCCGCCACCAGTACCAGTTCGATCCGAAGCGCAAGCTGATGACAACGCTTGACGGCGGAACTGGAGGCGGACGGCTGCACACGAAGGGCGCCCCAGAGGCGGTCCTTCCGCTGTGCGTCGCCATACTGTCCAGCGAAGGCAGGGTAGTGCCCTGGACGGACGCCGTGCGCCAGCAGGTCATGCAGCAGGTGGAGGCCTACGCGCAGCAGGGCCTGCGGGTCCTCGCCGTGGCCCACCGGGAGGCGCCCGACCTTGGGGCGCCTCCTCCCCGGGAGGAGGCCGAGCGCGAGCTTTGCTTCCTCGGGCTCATTACGATGTTTGACCCCCCCCGACCGGGCGTCGCCGAGGCTATCGGCCGATGCCACGGCGCGGGGATACGCGTGATGGTGATCAGTGGCGATCATCCGCTGACCGCCGCAGCCATTGCCCGGCAGGTCGGCATCGGCGGTGACGACCCGCTGATCGTCAACGCCCAGCGCCTCGACTACCGGCACGAGGAGAAGATCAGGAAGATCCTGTCAGGCGGCCAAGAGGTGATCTTCGCCCGCGCGTCACCCGAGGCCAAGCTGCATATCGCCGAGGAACTGCAGGCAGAGGGACACGTTGTGGCCATGACCGGCGACGGCGTCAACGACGCCCCGGCGCTCCGGCGGGCCGACATCGGAGTTGCCATGGGCCGGTCTGGCACTGACGTGGCACGCGAGGCAGCGACGATGGCGCTTACCGACGACAACTTCGCCACGATCGTCACCGCGGTCGAGGCCGGCCGCGTCGTCTATGACAATGTGCGTAAGTTCATCGTGTACATCTTCGCCCACGCCACGCCGGAGGTCGTGCCGTTCCTCGTGTTCGCGCTGGCCGGAGGCGCGGTGCCATTGCCGCTTACGGTGCTGCAACTGCTCGCGTTCGACGTCGGCACGGAAACGCTGCCGTCCCTCGCGCTCGGCCGCGACCCAGCCGAGCCCGGAATCATGCACCGCCCGCCGCGCCGTCGGTCCGAAGGTGTGATCCGCCCGCGCATGCTGATCCGCGCATGGCTGTTTCTGGGCCTGATCGTGGCCGCCCTCTCGATCGCCGGCTTCTTCTTCGTGCTCATACAGGCCGGCTGGCACCCGGGCGATCCGACCAGCGCCGGAAGCCGCCTGCACCATGCCTATCAGCAAGCCACGACCATGACCTTGCTCGGCATGATCTTCGGCCAGATCGGGACTGCCTTCGCCGTGCGCACGCAGCGCGCCTCGCTGCGGTCAGTCGGCGTGCTGAGCAACCGGTATCTCCTGCTTGCAGTGGGCGCCGAGCTCGCGGTGGCCGCCATCCTGGTCTTCGCGCCACCGCTGCAGGCGCTCCTCGCGACAGCACCGCCGCCCGGCCGCGACCTGCTCCTCCTGCTGGCCTATCCGCTGATCGTATGGGGGGCCGACGAGATGCGCCGCATCCTAATCCGCCGGCTGGCGCGGCCCGACGTGACCAGCCGAGGCTGGCGCGCTGCCGTCCGCTCCGTCGGTGCAAGCAGGACATGACGGCTGGTCATGAACAGCGGGTCGCGCCTCCCAAGCCGCAGCCCGCTCGTAAGTGCCGCGGTGGAGGCGGTCATCGCCCGAGAGCTTCAGCCTCGCGCCGTTCCCGCCTCGGGCCGGTGATCGAGTCGCGGATCACCACGACCGGGCAGTCGGCGTGCTGCACGCAATGCTGGCCGGTGGACCCGAGCAGGGCCTCCACGAACCCGCTATGGCCGCGGCTGCCGACGACCAACAGGTCGGCTCCCTCCGATTCGTCAAGCAGCACCTGGGCCGCGTTACCCTGCACGACCTTGTTCGTGATCTTGACTGGCAGGCCGACGTGCTCATGTTGTTCTACCTCCTGTCCGCGGACGAGCGGCTCCACCCTCAGCGCCGTGGTCCACGCGTGGGTTTTGGCCCGGCAGCGATATAGCTGACGTCCAGGGCGGCACAACGGCCGAGGGAATCCATCTCGCGGCGATGGCCGGCACCGTCGACCTGGTCCAGCGTTGCTTCGCCGGCGTTGAACTGCGCGACGACGTCCTGTGGAGCATCGCGGACCACACGGTCCGGGTCAGCAGCGGACCCGGCAGTTTCCCGCCCGGCCGCGTCGGCTGCCGCGGCCAGCTGCGCGACCTTATGCCCGGGCAGATCCTGGAGTTCAAGCTCTGAGTGACGGACAGCCGCACGGCTCGCGTTTGACCCCGTGATCACCGGGCCGGGATGGCGGACCATCCTCCTCGGGCCTCAGACCACGGGCGGCCTGTTCCAGCGGCCGCCCGTCCGCCTCGTTTCGTTGGGGCGTGCCGTTGCGGTGACGGGGAACGCGGGCATTGCCAAATCCCTGGTGGGGCGGTCGGCAGGGCTTCGATCCTCAGGGAATGACCGCCAGGGAGCGAGCCCCGGCGTCCAATGCCTGGCCTGAGCCGGAAGGCCGGGCCGGGCTCCCGCGCGCCGCCTGTTCGCGGGTGGTTGGCCAGTCGAGGCCGGTGTTGCAGCTGACCGGGTCGGGCGCCCTGCTTAACGCTCCTTATGTTCCGCCACCGATATCTGCACGAGGAACGGCAGGCGGTCGGGGGAATAGACGTAATCCTCTGGGTTATCTCCCGGCCGGGGGGCTCAGCGCAGAATGTCTGCCGGGTTATCAAGGCGACGGAGCGACCGGCGATGCTGTCGATGGGCATGCATCTTATCCAGCCGG
>Ga0335073_10001382_pt1 | contig 32314 bp, 29 predicted proteins | sample Lox_Sample_22_FD_207093 | JGI IMG/M metagenome (GOLD analysis project Ga0335073, IMG submission 207093) | Soil microbial communities from Loxahatchee National Wildlife Refuge, Florida, United States - Lox_Sample_2.2 | ecosystem: Environmental > Terrestrial > Soil > Wetlands | place: USA... | reverse complement strand
AAGCTGGTATTTCCAATTTTCTTTTTCATCCTGCCTTCCATGCTGGTGGTGGCGGCGGGCCCTGGCATTTTGCAGATCTTCAAGTATTTGTTCCCAATGATGAGACAGATTGGGTAGATCACAGGAGAGGAGTTTAAGACGATGAACAACACAGTAATTCAGGCGATTATGTGGCTGACGGCCGGCGGGGCCATGATTCTGTTCCTGAAGCGTCGCAAATCTCGCCGCAAGGGCTAATTCCTTTTTGGCGGCCGTCGTGGTGTGACAGACGGCGATGCGACGGTCTGCCTATTGACAGACGGCAAAATGCGACCGTCTGTCCTACTGACAGATGGCAAAATGCGACCGTCTGTCCTACGTGAACTAGAGAACAAGAGTGCGAACGTCGGAGTTTGACGGAGTCGCATGAAAGGAGAGGCACGATGGATCTGGCAATTCAAGGGGCGATTTGGCTGGGAGCCGGCGTTTCACTGGTAATGCTGCTCTCGCGCCGTCGCAAGCGCCGCGTCGCGCGGTAGTATCCACTTCGTAAGAGGCTGGCCAGCCGTAGTGGCGGCGGCGCCGCCAGCCCGGTCCTATGTCGATCGAGAATCTGATTTCCAAACAGAACCGGGACGGTGGTTGGGCGTATGTCCGCGGCGGGTCCTGGACTGAGCCGACCATCTACGCGATGCTCGCGCTTTCCTCGGCGGGGGAATCGATCGCGGTCCGGCGAGGCGCCGACTGGTTGCGTTCGATCGCGCGGCCGGACGGAGGGTGGCCTCCGCGTGCCGGAGTGGATGAGAGCACCTGGGTGACCGCCCTGGTGGGTCTGCTGCCTCCGGAAACCATTGGCGAGGCCTTTCATCGGAAAGCGATCGACTGGTTGATGGACACAACGGGCGAAGAATCGAGCGCGATTTACCGGCTGCGGCAATGGCTCCTGGGGAATCCGACGCCGGCGTCGGACCGCGATTATCCGGGCTGGCCGTGGATTCCGGGAACGGCCGGATGGGTCGGACCGACGTCATTCGCCATCCTGGCGCTGGAAAAAGAAGACCATCGCCGGGCATCGCGGAAGGTTCGGCACAGGATTGAAGGGGCCCGGCAATTTCTTTTGCGCCGAACCTGTGAAGGCGGAGGCTGGAATCACGGATCGTCGCGGCCGTTGGGATATCCATCGCGGGCGTACCCGGAGACCACGGGACTGGCGCTGGCGGCGCTACGCGGAGTCCGGTCGCCGGAAGTGAGCCAAGGGATCGCGATGGCCAAGGGGTTTCTGGCGGATTGCAGGTCGGCAGACGCGCTGAACTGGCTGCGGCTGGGACTGCGCGCGCATGGAGAACTGCCGCCCGGATTTTGCACCCCCACGGACGTGGAATATCGAACCACGCAGGACCAATCGCTTGATTTGGTGATGACGGCCGGCGAGCAGGGCCAGGAGTATTTTTGGGGCTGAGCGATGCAGCATAAGTGGACCAGACGGAAATGGATGATGGCCGCGGCCGGCGCCGCCGCTCTGGCTGCATGCAAAGGCCACAGCCCGGAGACGGTAGCGCGTGCCGGGCATCCGGCGGGCCCGACAGACGGCAAAGACCGGCAGCCGTCGTCCATCCCGGACGGCAACAATCGACCGGCAGCCGTGCAACTGCCGCGGGTATCCATTCTCAGCGTTCCCGCCTACACTCAGGATCTTTATGACATTGCGCGGCGGATGGTTGCCGACCACCAGTTGGATGTCCGCGGGCGCACCGTCGTGCTCAAACCGAACCTGGTCGAGTTCGAGCCCGACAGCAGCATCAACACTCATCCCCTTCTGGTACACGCCGCGTATGAGGCTTTTCGGGCCGCGGGCGCGGCCACTGTCCGGATCGCGGAGGGCCCGGGCCATCGGCGCATTACCCTGGATCTGGCGGATGCGGCCGGATACTTTCGAACGATTCCGCGGTTCGAAGATCTCTTTGTCGATCTGAATCTGGACGATGTGACGCGGGTCTGGCCGAAATCGGAATTTTCGGCGATGGAAAAGCTGTACCTTCCCAACACCGCCCTGGGCGCCGATCTGTTGGTCTCGATGGCCAAAATGAAAACCCACCACTGGGTGGGCGCCACGCTCTCCATGAAGAATCTTTTCGGCACGGTTCCCGGCGGTGTGTACGGATGGCCGAAGAACATGCTGCACTGGTCGGGCATCACCGAATGCATCGCCGATCTGCACACGGTATATCCGAATCAATTCGCGATTGTGGACGGCATTGTCGGTATGGAGGGCAATGGGCCGATTCAAGGCACGCCGAAGCACGCAGGAGTGCTGGTGGCGGGGCGCGATCCGGTGGCGGTGGACGCGACCTGCTGCCGGATTATGAAGATCGATCCGCTGCGCATCGGGTATCTTCGTCTGGCAACGATCAATCCCGCGGTGCTGGCGGAGGAGAATATTGAGCAAACCGGGGAGAAGATCGCCACGGTGGCGACTCCCTTCAACCTGATACCGGAATTCAGTGGTATTCGACTGGGCTAAGACTCGGAGGGTTCCCATGAAGTTCTTGCGTTCCTTTCAACAACCCGTTCCGATCGATTCCGCTGGCGAGGCGACGTCCAAGCCAATGGGAGGCCGAAGGGCTGTGGTTGTGTACGGTGGGCTTTCACTGCTGCTGCTGGTGCCGTGTTTCTGGCAGCCGCGCCTGGAGGCGGGCGATTTATCGAGCCACATTTACAACGCGTGGCTGGTGCAACTGATCGAGGCGGGGCGTCTGCAGGGTCTTACGGTGGCGACGCAGACGACCAATCTGCTATTCGACCTGATCCTCAGCGGGCTGTACCGGATTTTGGGCGCCGAGATGGCGCAGCGGATTTCGGTGTCGATCGCGGTGCTGGTGTTTGTGTGGGGCGCGTTCGCGTTCGTCTCGAAAGTATCGGGGCGGAGGCCCTGGCATCTGCTGGTCTGCATCGCGATGCTGGCCTACGGCTGGGTCTTCCACATGGGGTTTTTCAACTTCTATTTGAGCCTAGGCTTGTGTTTCTGGGCGATGGCGCTGGTTTGGGAGGATGGACGGCGCTGGAAGTGGGCATTGCCGATACTGGCATTGGCTTATGTGGCGCACGGTCTTCCGGTGGTCTGGACCGGCTGCCTGCTGCTTTATCTTTGGCTGGCGCGGCACATCCCGGCGCGGCGCCACGCCTGGCTCACGCTCGGCGCGCTCACGGTGATGGTCGGAGCCCACTGGATGCTGGATCGACATCTGGTGACGAGATGGACGCCGCTGCAGGTAGTGAGCACCACCGGCCTCGACCAGGTCTGGGTGTTCGACATGAAGTACTACTACGTGCTGATCGGCCTGCTGGTGGTCTGGGGGCTGATGTTTCTCGACCTGGTGCATACAGCGGGCCCACGGAAGGTAGCGGCGAGCCTACCCTTTCAGATCTGCATTATGAGCGCCCTGGGAGTATTCATCATGCCCAGCACGGTGGCGATCCCGGGATTTCAGCATTCGCTGGTGTACATCGCCGAGCGCATGTCGCTGGGGGTGGGAATCTGCGTGTGCGCTCTGCTGGGAATGGCGCAGGCGCGCGCGGTGGTGCGGTACGGACTGGCGGTGGTGGCGATTCTGTTTTTCGGATTTCTGTTCCGCGATGAGCGGGCGCTGAATTCCTTCGAAGACCGGATGCAGGATACGGTGGCCCACCTGAAGCCGGGGACGCGCGTGCTGAGCGGCGTGGAAGACAACGGCATTCGGGTGTTCGCCTTGACGCACATGATCGACCGGGCGTGCCTGGGACGGTGTTTCAGCTACGCCAACTACGAAGCGTCGACGGCGCAATTCCGCGTACGGGCGATGTCGGAGAATCCTTACGTGGCCTTCCGCTATCGCGATTCTTACCAGATGCAGCAGGGCAAATATGTGGTTCAGGCGGGGGATCTGCCGATGTATAAGGTGGACCTGGAAAATGGCCGGCTGGTGATTCGAACTCTGGAGGCAGGAAATCCATGTGGAATCAAATACTGGAACGTATTGGCCGATGCGCCGCGAAGCTGACACGTCAGCGACTGGCGGATATCGCGCTGGGACTGGCATTCCTGGCGACCGTGTCGGTGCTGACACGGTAAAAGAGAGAGGCCGCCCGCAAGCGCCATATCTCACCCGAGCGCTCGCGGTCGCGGCGCGGGGTCAGACGATGCAGACAGGGAGTCGCGACCGCAAAGAAGCGGTCCTGAGCCGGCAGGCGACAAAAAGACGATCGCCTGCCCCACGTTGCGGCGCTGAGGGCAATTACCGCTAGCGCACCGGGTTCTGCGCCGCGAGCATGACCATCAGATTCCAGACAATCAGGCCCCCGTACCAATAGCTGGCCCATCGGAGCACGTGCATTCGCTTCCAGCGGATGCATGCGGCGCCCAGCCCGATCGCCAACAGCTTGGACAGAATCACCCCCCAACCGGGTCCCAAACTCATGAGCACACGGACAAAAGGACTGGCCTCATTCGCGCCTAATCGAAAGCCCACAAGCGTGGTCAGGACGTCCAGCAGTTGCAGATAAACGAAGATCGTGACGATGTCCATCGGCGATTTCCTTAGCTACTCTCCGGGCGGCGTTGGCCGCATTGTGCGCGCCCACAAGACTATCGGCGCAATCTGCCAATAATTGTAGCTTCAGGCCACCAGTTCATATCAGCATTTCTGTACCACTCGGACTAGTAGAACGAACGATTTAGTACGTTTGGATGATTGTAGTAACGGCGGGGAGGTTCATGGATCACGCATTGGAATCGTGTAGCGGGGGGTGGTAAATTGGACCGGTGAGTCCTGCAACGCCGGAGGCCTATCTGTTGCTGGAGGACGCCGGGCGGAGTTTTCCCCTCACGGCGGGACAATCCTGGGCAGTCGGGCGAGGCGAGGGATGCGTGGTGATGCTGGATAGCCGCGCGGTCTCCCGATTGCACGCCTTAATTCAACGCCGCGATGACGGAGAATATGCGCTGGTGGACCTGGGGAGCCGTAACGGTTGTTTCGTGAACGGGCAGCGCGTGAGTCTGCCGCGAGTCCTGAAGGATCGCGACCGGCTTGCGTTCGGCGATCAGGAACTGCTGTTCCGTGCCCGTCCACGGCCGGTCACGAATCCGCCCGAACCGGATAGCAGCACACGCAATATGCCGACAGCGGTGCTGCACGCGCCCAGCCTGGCGACCATCATGGTGGTGGATATTCGCGACTTCACGCGGCTGACCAATTCCGTCGGAGAGGATGTTCTGGCGCAAACGGTCGGTACGTGGTTTTTGCGCGTCGGACAAATCGTGCGCCGGCAAGGGAGTTGGGCGCAGAAGTACATCGGCGATGCCGTGATGGCGGTATGGCTGCATCCCGCGGAAAGCAGCATAATCGGCGACGTGAGGCGCGCGCTGCATTCGGTCAGCGAGATTCAAGGAATGACGTCGGCATTGCACACCCATCTTCCCCTGCCCGGCCCTCTGCGGATCGGCGCGGGAGTCAATACAGGTCCGGTAGTGGTGGATGGTGGCGAGAGTACGGCGATCGGCGAGGCTGTAAACGCGGCGTTCCGGCTGGAATCGGTGACGAAGGACCTGGGAATGGGCGTGGTGCTGGGCGAACGGACGTACGCGGAGTTGCGGGCCGCGGAACCATCGCCGTTCGTGTCCCGCGAGGTGGCGCTCAAGGGATATGAGAACGAACGGGAGGTTTGGGCGATTTCGTTCGAGGGATTGCAGGGTTTCCTGTCACAGTCGGCAGGCTGGGCCGGGTGAACGCAAGCAAGCGTGCTTCCGGAGAACTCCACTACAGCGCGGCTGCGATTGGCACGCGGACAGGCCGACTGCCAGCCGGCCGCAGGCCGCCAGCCTGCCCTACAAAGACTTTTAGGCGGTGCGGAGGACCGTGCAGACGCTGGCGCAGATGGGACCGCCGATGTTGAAGGTCGCGGCCAGACGCGGATTCTTCACCTGAGTTTCAGCGGGAGCTTTGCCGAGAAGTTGAAGCGCGCTCCATCCGATCATGGCGATGCCAGTCGCGCCGATCGGGTGGCCTTTGGCGATGAGACCCCCGGAGGTGTTAATACCGCACTCGCCATCGGGCGCGGCCTTGCCATCCACCCAATACTTCGCGCCTTCTCCCGGAGCGGCCTTGCCGATGACTTCCGTGCCGAGCGCGCCCATTACAGTGAAGCAATCGTGAACTTCGGCGACGTTGACGTCGGCGGTTGAAGCTCCGGCCATATCGTAGGCGGTTTGCATGGCGCGATAGGCGCCCTGGGGATGTAGAACGTCGCGCCCGGCCTTGCGAATCGGGTCGGTGGCCTGCCCCCATCCGGCGATGCGGACGCACTCCGATTTCGGAATACCCAGTTTTTCGAGGCCTTCGCCAGTGGCCAGAATCAACGCCGCGTAGCCATCGGTGATCTGCGAGCAATCGTAGGTTTTGAGCGGCAGGCCGTCCACAACATATCGATTGAGACCTTCGATCTTCATGGCCTGATCGAGCGTGATCTGCACTTTGTTCATTTGCGCGCAGGGGTTGAACTTGGCGTTGGCATATTCCTGCACGGCGATGGCGGCCAGATGCTCCTCGGGGATGTCGTACTCGCTCAGGTACTGCTGCATCACTTCGGCGAAGATGTGCGGAAAGACGAAGACCTTGCCTTCACGCTCGTCGGGGTGGGAAAAGTAGCCGAGCACTTTGCCGATCAGCTTGCCGTCCATTTTGCCTTCGGCGTCGCGCATCTTTTCGTAGCCGACGGCGATGCCGGTGTCGCCCATGCCAAGCTGCAGCTTGTGAATGACCGAAAGCACCGCTTGTCCGCCGGAAGCGCACGCATTTTCGACGGCTTCGATGGGCTTGCCTTCGAGCCCGGGAGTCATGGCCATGAGACCGGCGAGCAATCCTTGTTCATTGAGCGAGAAATTACACGCCGCGCCGATGCTGCCGACATCCAGCGCGGATGGCTGCGCGGAAATCTGGCGGCAGGCGCCCTGGATGGCGTTGTCGAGAATCTGGGGCACGGTCATGCCCATCAGCTTCCCGAATTTGCTTTGGTGAAATGCGGCGATGTAGATCGGTTTCATGAGTGGGATGATTCCATTTTCTCATGGGGAGTGGGGTGGGGGCTGGCAGGCGATGGCAGACGACAAAAAACGATCGTCTGCCCTACTTCACTTTGCTAGACTGCGGACGAGCGATGCACATGCGGCGGGACTTGGTTTTCGCGTTACGGCAGCTTCGAAAGAATCGCGGATTCGCCCTGGCGGCCACGATGACGGTGGCGTTGGGAATCGGGGCGAACACGGCGATCTTCACGGTGGTGCGGACGGTACTGCTGACTCCACTTCCTTTCTCCGACCCCGGGCGGCTGACGCATGTGGCGGCGGTGGGGCTAAAGAGCGGCAGGGCACGCGATTGGGTTTCCTTCCGCGACGCGGTGGATTGGCGGGCGCGCAATCGCAGCTTCTCAACGATGGGCAGCTACGCTTTCGGGATTTTGAACCTGGTGGGATCGGATCAGCCGGAAGCGCTGTACGGCGCGACCATTTCGTCCGATTTATTTCCAACGTTGGGTGTCGAACCAGCCTTGGGGCGCAACTTCCTGCCGGAAGAGGACTGGCCGGGGCGAGAACACGTTGTCATCCTCAGCCATCAGCTCTGGAGGACGCGCTTCGGTGGCGACACACACATTGTCGGGCGACATCTTCACCTGGTCAATGTCGGGAAGCCGGGCGAGGACTACGTGGTGGTGGGCGTGATGCCGGCGGGGTTCAACTTTCCGATGAACGTCCCCAGCGCGGTGAGCCTGCCTTCGAGGCAGATGGCGTTCTGGATTCCGTTTGGACTGGATCCGTCGAAGGTGAGCCGCGATGGGCGGACTTGCATGGTGGTGGCGCGGCTCGGCGGGCGCGGAACCTTGCAACTGGCGCAGCAGGATATGGATCGGGTGAGCGCGGAATTGGCGCGCGAATATCCCGACAGCAATGCCGACCGGGGCGCGCGGGTCAGCTCGTTCGAGGATCACGTGCTGGGACGGACGCGTCCGGCGCTGGTGCTGCTGCTGGCGTCGACGGCATTGCTTCTGCTGATCGCCTGCGCCAATATCGCCAATCTTCTGCTGGCGCGGGCGATGAGCCGGACGCGGGAGATGGCGGTGCGGGTGGCCTTGGGCGCGAGCCGCGGCCGGATCGTCCGGCAGTGGCTGACGGAAAGCCTGCTGATCGCGGCGGCGGGTGGGTCAGCCGGCTACCTGGCGGCGGTGGGCGGCACCGCGCTGCTGCTGAAACTGGCTCCGGAAGACACGCCGCGGCTGGGCGAAACCCATCTGGATGCGGCAGTCTTCTTCTTCAACGTGGCGGCATCGATTCTGGCCGGGTTGCTATTCGGCGGCTTGCCGGCGTGGAGAGCCGCGAGCGTGGACGTGGCCGAACAGATCAACTCCGGCGGCACGCGGATGACGGATCGTGGCCGCGCCAGAAGCTGGGTGATCGTAGCGGAGGTGGCGCTCTCGATGATGCTGGTCTCCGCGGCGGGATTGATGGCGCGCAGCGTGGCGCGGCTGCTCACGCAGGACTCGGGATTTCAGACGGACCACGTGCTGACGGCCATCATGGTGCTGCCGCAATCTCGCTATCCGGATGCGGCGTCGAAGACGGAGTTCTATCGAAAGGTGCTGGAGCGAGTGAAAGCGATTCCCGGGGTGCAATCGACGGGGGCGGTGAATGGCGTGCCGTTGTCCGGGAATATCAGCAGCCGTCCGGTGCGCATCGAGGGACGTCCTGCGCCGGGACGTGGGGAAAACCGGCTGTGGTCGGAGGTTTTCTCGGCCAGCGAGGATTACCTGGCGACGATGGGAGTGGCATTGTTGCGCGGGCGCCTGCTCACGCGGCACGACGGGGAGAGCGCCGATTCCACCGTAGTGATCAACCAGGCGGCGGCGCGGCAATTCTGGCCGGATGCGAACGCCATCGGGAAACGGCTCGGCATGGAGGGGGTGGACGCGGGCGGCCAGTGGCGCGAGGTGGTGGGAATCGTCAAAGACACGGCAGATCTGGGGCTGGACGATGCAGCGAAACCGGCGATCTATGTGCCCATGGAGCAGCCGGTCGAGCCGCCGCAGTTCCTGGCGGTGCGCACCGCCGGTCCGCCGGCGGGATTTGCAGCGGCGTTACGGCAGGCGGTGGCGGAAGTGGATCGCGAGCAGCCCATCCTGGTGGCGACACCGATGCGGCAGCTTGTCGAGACCTCAATCGGAGCGCGGCGGTTCGCCATGCAGGTGCTGATGGCTTTCGGCGTGTTGTCGCTGGTGCTGGCCGCGATCGGTTTGTATGGGGTTGTGGCGTATTCGGTGGCGAGCCGTACGCAGGAGATCGGAGTGCGAGTTGCGTTGGGCGCGACGCGATCGGGGATTTTCGGGTTGGTGCTGAGCGAGAGCATGGGTCTGACGGCGGCGGGACTGGTGGCGGGCGCGGCAGGATCTTTCGTCTCGGCGAGATGGCTCGCGAGTCTGCTGTACGGCGTGACCGCGCACGATCCGGCGACGTTGATGGCGGCTTGTGGCTTGCTCGCCGCGGTGGCGCTGGCGGCCAGTTGTGTGCCCGCGCGGCAAGCGATGCGGGTGGAGCCGATGGTTGCGCTGCGGCAGGGGTAGGATTCCGACGGCTACTCGGCCTGCAGGATCTCCATGACGTCGAGCCGGGTAATCGGACGAGTGGCGGCCCAGATGCCCGCGGCGGCAATCAGGGCGATGAAAAGAATCGCGGCGGCATAGGCCGCGGCGTCCACCGATTTCGCGCCTGCGACGAGATTCTCGAGCAGCTTTCCGCTAAGTACGGCGCCGGCGATGCCGGGAATGGCGCCAGAGACGATCGGGATCAAACCCTCGCCTAACAGGCTGGCGCGAAGGGTTGCAGGCGTCGCACCGAGAGCCATCCGCACGCCCATTTCATGCGATCTTCGCGCCACTGCATAGGAAACGATGCCGTAGATTCCGATGATCGCCAGTAGCAGCGCGAAGGCGGCGAACGACATTACGGCCGTCCGGTAGAAGCGCGGGCGCGCGAACTCGTCGTCCATGCGTTGTTGCATGGTTTCGACGCTGAACAACGGCACTCGCGGATCTACCGATTGAATGGTGGCGCGAACCATCGCCAGATGGTCCTCGGCCCGCCCCGCCACTTTCACCACAATGGCGGTGCGGGGCCAGCCCGGCGAGCGGGAGGGCCGGAAAATCTGGCTGGTATTCGCGTCTTCCGCCATGTAGTCCATGGCTCGCACCACGCCGACGATTCTCCAGGAGACTCGGCCGATCGAAACCTGCCGTCCGATGAGATCGGAGGGTTGACCGAACTCGCGGGCAAACACGTCGTTGACGATGGCGATTTGCTCCGTGCTGTGCATATCGGCTTCGGTGAATTCCCGGCCGGCGATCACGCGGTCGCCCATGGCAAGAAAGTAATCCTGCATCACAGGCACCACGGCGGAACCCAACTGCGACTGGCGGCCGTCGAGACTGAACCGGCCCCCGGTAAAGCCCTTGGCGTCGAGCGGGAGGAATTGCGTGGTGCTGGCGGCGCGGACGCCCGGGAGCCTGCGAAGCCGGGCGATCGCTTCCTGAAAGTAGGCCAGGCGGCTGGCGTCGGTTTCGTGGGTGGTGCCCGAGAGCGAGACCATGGCGGTGACCACGCCGGAGCGGTCGAAGCCCCGGTCGGCCTGCATCAGGTGGAGAAACGCGCGTCCCACGGAAATGGAAGCTCCGGCCAGCATAATAGTGAGCATCACCTGGGCGGCGACCAGTGCTTCGCGCAGCCGCCGCGAGCCACGGGTGTCGCTCGAGCCACGCATTCCGAAGGTGTGGATCCTGCCGGCGTGGATGGCCGGCAGCAGTCCGAACAGCAGACCGGCGAATAGGGCAATAGCGACCGCGAAGGTGAGCACACGGGCGTTCATCGGGGAGTATGTCTGGGCGGCAAGGACCGCCGGTTGCAGCCGCCCGGCGAGGGCCGTCACGCCATACGCCACCAGGACGCCGGCGGCGGCCGCGGCGAGGGAAAGCAGCCCGCATTCGGTGAGCAACTGTTGCATGATGCGGGCGCGGCTGGCGCCCAAAGCGGATCGTACGGACAATTCGGGGGCGCGGTCCGCGGTGCGGGCCATCAGCAGGTTGGCCACATTGGTGCAGGCGATGAGGAGAATCAGGACCACGCCGCCCATGAGCACCAGCGATGCGTTCTTTCGGGAGCCGGCGAGTTCATCGCGCAACGGCGCGATAACCGGCGGTTTGAAATTCGGTGAGCGTCTTCGGCCGGGCTGGAAGCGATCGGCTTCGGCAAGGAAAGGCGTGCGGGCTTGATGCACCGAGATGCCGGGCTTCAGGCGTCCGATGGCGGTGAATCCGTAGTTGCCTTCTGCAAAAGCGGCCGGCTTCCACACCATCGCCTTCTCGGGATAGTCAAACTCCGGCGGCGCCACTCCGACGACGGTAAGCGGGTTGCCATCGATCCGGATGATGGCGCCTAAGGCACTGCGGTCGCCGCCGAACATCGACTGCCAAAGGCCGTAACTAATCACCGCGACGGCGTTCGATCCGCCGGGCCCCCAGCCGTTGCCTACGGCTTCCTCGCTCGCCATGAAAGCGCGCCCCAGTACCGGCTGGACGCCGAGCAGCGCGAAGAAATTCCAGGACGTCTGCGCCACGCGCGCTCTTTGCCATTCGCCTGCGCCGTCGAGATTGGCGTCGACGGTTTGCCAGAGGGCGGCATCGGCCAGATACGAACTCTGTCCGCGCCACTTGTGGAAATGGTTCGGACTATCGTGAGGCGGGAAGAAGAACTGGAACGACACCAGGCGGTCCGAGTCGTGGAAAGGCAGCGAGCGCAGGAGCAGGGCGTCGACCACGCTGAAGACGCCGGTGTTGGCGCCAATACCGATCGCCAGGGCCAGGATCGCGAACGCCGTGAGCCACGGGCGGACCGCCCAAAGGCGAAACGTGTGGCGGGAATCCTGCGTGATCTCGCGGGCGAACTGCGCGGGGATGGTGACGGCGAGATCGACGATCAAGCGCGCCCACAATCCGAATCCGGCCGATTCGCGCAACTCGTCGCGAAAAGCTCGCTCCATGGCGCCGGCGTAATTCTGGCGGAATCCGGCGGGATACAGTTTCAGCAGCCGGCGGTAGATGCGCAGGGAAAGCGGATCGTCAGGCATGTCTGGGCGCCCCAAATCGGGCCGCGGCCAATTCCACCAGATCGCGCATGCGAGCCGCTTCCGCCTGCGCGACCCTGCGCCCGTAGGCGGTGATGCGGTAATAACGGCGGCGCTCGTCGTCCAGGTGCGGGTCGGGGCGGTCGTCGGACTCTTCGATCAATCCGAGCTCCAGCATTTTGTTGATGGACCCGTAGAGCACGCCTGGACCGAGTTTCAGCCGTCCATCGGTGCGCCGGGCGATCTCGCGCTTGAGGGCATAGCCGTGGCGTTCGCCCTCGCCGAGGGACAAAAGGATGTGGAAGACGGCCGGCGCCAGAGGCGTCAGATCCGCGGCGATGGATCCCTCTTTGGTGGACATGACTAGTACAAAATCAGATATAGTATGTCCACAGGCCGATTCCGGTGTCAAGGATGCCGGCACGGAGCGCGCGGAGCGGCTTCTCCTCTACTATTTCGGCTGGTCACCGGGAGGAACGCACATGCTCCAAGTGGATGCTCTCTGGCGGCAAGATCCAGCTAGTCGGATCGAAGCCTCTTGACGGGGTCTACGAGGGCGGCGTCTGCACACTCAACTTGTCCTAAGCAGAGTTGCGCATCTGTTAAGCGATTTTGAGAGCAGGCAGTCGTATTTCGCTCTTTATTCCACCCACAAAAAGCATTTCGATACCTGCAGTGAGGATCGGGACGGCCCCATGTGTGGTGTTTTCCGTCACTCTGCGAGCGCGTCGTTCTAGGACTGCTACGCATTTTCGAGTTTCATATCCAAATACGACATTGTGGAGTAATGTGGTCCGATTGAAAATGACACCAAAGGAGAGGAAGGAAATGTTTCTCATGTTCAGCACGTCAGATCGATGCACCGTCAGCGCGCTGTTGTTAGCCGTTGGCAAGACCAAAATGCGGTTGGCCGTGCCCGGCCAGCCGGACGCGCTCGAATTACGCCTGCTCGATGGCTGGTGGACCCGCGAAGGTGGCGACAAGGTCACCATCGTGTCCATGATCTGTTCGGGCGAGCGTGATTTAGAGGGGCTCGGGCTCGCAGACTTCCCGAGGGTTTCGGCCGCCGGCGCATCATAGGGTCGCTGTGCCGAAGGGCGGACCGATTCGCTCCGCCCTCGCGGGCTTTCACGGGACGGCCTGAGGAGCAACGCCTCGGCGATGGCCCGCTGCTGGCGCCGCTTTACCAAACGTCAAATACGCCAGGCCCTGGCGGATCCCGCAGTCAAGTCCTCAACGGATTTCAATCCGACCTGGCTTCCCGATTAGATGCCAGGTGGTTCTCCCGTCGCCGGAGCACTAGGGACTGCCTGCCGGTAGAGTCAGGGCCTACCTCAATTGTTGTCTTCGACTCGCCGCACAATGGACGCTCGACTATGTGCAGCCTTCGGTGCGGGCTTGGCTGCTGTTGTGGGCCGGTATTTCGATGTGGATGCACGGATTTCCAAGCAATACCGACATAGCCAACTTCAACCTGGTAAAGCCGACGGGCACCGGTGGAACTGGCTCACACGGCGGGGCGGTTCTTTGGCGGGTTGTTCACCGTCGCCAACGTGTTCCGCGTCGTGCATCGACCTGCTGTACGCGTTCGGCGTAGCTGTGCTGCTGCCGGGCTGATCCTGGAAATCTGGGGCTGTCTATGACCGGCCGTCCGCCGGCGCCGTCCGGAATATGGCAATGGCTTCGATTTCGATCAGCAACTCGGGGCGGCATAGAATGGCTTGAATTCCGGTGGAGGCGGGGAGGGGGTCAAGTCCCTGCTCGCGATAGAAGGCCGTCCGCTCCTCGTTGAACGCGGCGTAGTCGCGCTCGATATCGCGCAAATAGCAGGTGGTGCGGACGATGTCTTTCCAGGTGGCGCCTTCGGACTCCAACAGCGCGGTGATGTTATGGAAGGTACGGCGCATCTGCGCGCCAAAATCGCCGATGTGGACGCTACGCCCGCGCTCATCAATGCTGGCAGTGCCGGAAATGAGCAAAATGCTCAACCCATTCAAATCGATGCGCATGCCGCGGGAAAATGAGCTGGGCCGGGAGTAGGCGTAAGCTTCGTTGAGTACGCGCAGATTGGTGATGGCGCGCTTTTCCACCGGGAGAACGGCGATATCTTTCAGGAGATCGGCATCGAGAACCATGCATATAATACCCGAAACTAAGAAATAAGTTGCGGTGTCCTGGCTCGCCCGCGCCATGTCCCCTTTCCACGGTAGAATGCGCTAGTCCAGTGGAGGGCCATTTATGCGAACTCTATGTCTGACTCAACCGAATCTTTGCGGCGGGGATGCCGTTCGATGGCAGCAGTTTCTGGCGGGGCGGGGCCTGTTTGCCAGCCGCGTGGACGGGGTTTTCGGCCATTTGAGCGACCAGGCCACGCGAACCTACCAGACCAACAGCCGAATCGACGCCGGCGGCGTGGTGGACGCCGCGACCCTGTCGCAGGCGGCGAACGATGGCTTCGCCGGGCTGGGGACGCCCGGTATGGACGCCATGATGAACTGCGCACCTTTTGCCTCGAGGCTGGCCGGCGCGGGAGTCCAGTTTGTGGCGCGCTACTATTCGAGATTCGCCGCCAAAGCGATGACAGCGGCTGAAGCCAACGCTTTGGCTCAGGCCGGCCTGCAACTGGTAGTGGTATACCAGGACGCCGGCGACAGTATTGCGTCGTTCGGCGCGGATATGGGCCGGCAGAACGCCACCGCCGCGTTGGCACAGGCTTCGGCGTTGGGACAGCCGGCGGGCAGCGCCATCTATTTCTCGGCCGATTTCGATCCGAACGCGGTACAGATCGCGGGCCCGCTGACGGATCATTTTCGAGCCATCAACGACGTCTTCGCGGCGTCGGCCACACCGTATCGCGTGGGCGTTTACGGATCGGGACTGATGTGCGCCACGATGCGGGATGCGGGGCTGGTGCAACTGACCTGGCTATCGCAATCCACCGGCTTCACCAATTGGATCACGTTTTGTCCACACGCCAATATCGTGCAGAGTGCGCCCAGCCGGAACCTGGTTGGGGTTTCCATCGACGACGATATCGCCCAGACCGGCGATTTCGGGCAATTCCGGCTGGGCTAACGGGATCGAATCCGACTGCCCCACCGGCGCTGCCGGCGATGCCATGAGGGCTGTACGTCCGTATCGGACAGCGGTATCCTATTTCGCGAAGACTATGCGACGCAGAGAATTTTTGCGTGGCGCGGCGGTTCCAGCAGTGGCAGCCGCGGACGGCCGGCCTCGCAGGGCGGCGGCCCAATCCCAGGTTCCGGAACGCCAGGTTCCTGAGGGCATGGATTTGCCCAAACCTCAGACGCAGGGGGGACGTCCCCTGATGGCGGCGTTGAGCGACCGGAAGACCGAACGCAATATCAGCGAAGAGAAACTGTCCTCGCAGATGCTGTCCAATCTCCTTTGGGCGGCTTGGGGCGTCAACCGGCCCGCCACCCGCGGCCGAACCGCCCCCTCCGGCATGAACGCGCAGGAGATTAACCTGTACGTCTTCCTGGAGCGGGGAATCTACCTGTATGATGGACCATCCCACAGCCTCAAGCCGATCTTGGCCGGCGACTATCGGGCCACGACGGGGTCGCAGGCGCAGGTCGGCCGCGCGCCGGCGAGCCTGGTGTTTGTAGCCGATTTCGATAAGTACAATGCGGGCGGAGGCCGTGGCATTTCCGATGCGGCCATGCAGTTGGCCTGCTCCAACGCCCACGCCGGATTCATCGCGCAGAATGTCTATCTGTTTGCGGCATCGGAAGGGCTGGCAAGCTGGTTCCGCGCCATGCTGGACGCTCCGGCGCTGAGCAAGTTGCTGAGTCTCCGGCCGGCGGAGAAGGTCCTGTACAGCCAGGGTGTCGGGTACCCGGCGAAGGCATGATCCGGGCCACGGGACTGCTTGAGCGGCGCCGGTCAACGACGCTCCCGGCAGGAGTGACGGGATCACTCCGGCTGCCCCGGACGCGCGGAGAAGGTCCTGTACAGCGCGGGTGAAGGGTACCCGGCCAAGGTCTAGTACCGTTTGGCGCCAGAAAATCCGCGAGCTGACCCCATTTGGGCGGGTAATTACGCGTTTGGTGGCAAGGAGTGATTTTGTGGCCAAACCATCTCTACTGTTACCAGGATGCGAACGAACACCTCAAAAACTCGATATGACTTATGTGCCTCAAGGAGGCGTTCCCTATACCGTCCAGAACGATGACGACTGGTGGAAGCTCGCCGCCAAACCCGAAATCAAAGCCCTTGGTTACGACGCCATCGGCTTGTGCAACTTCAATTTTCAGACGAAAAACCCGCCCGAAATCAACTATTACCTGCGGAATAAGGTGGGTTGCGTCAACACCACCCACGATCGCAAGAATTACATTTTCCGGGGCGCAAAGCCGGGGCAAATCTATTTGCCGCGGGCCCAGGCCGTGCAGCCTCCAGTCAAGTCCAAGCTGAAACTCAACTCCTGGATCGGACTGGGAGCGAAGCTCGGCTCCACCGTGGTGATCATGGGAATCGAACAGATGGGCGGCTGGGTGGTTTCGATCTCCGATCTGGTCAACCTGGAGCCGCACATTCGCACCATCGTGCTGAATGCGCAGACCACCCGGATGGGCCTCGGCGTCGGCGCCAGCGGGGGAGCCTGCCTGGTCTACATCACGTCCCTGCGCGATCCCAGCCAACTGAACAAACTCCTGACGGGCGGCATGGATTTCAGTTTGGCGATCGGCGGAAATGCGGGAGAGCTCATTAAAGCCGGATCGGTCGGGGCGAAGCTCAAGAAACTGGAGCCGCTGGTCAAGGCGATTGTGAAGATCGGCGGGAAAACGCCTGACGGCCTCAAGAAGGTGCTTATGCACCCGGACAAGATGGGCGACCTGTACAAGGCGATCAAGTCTCTGAAGGATACGCTGCAAAGCGAGGATGACAAACCGGAACCCGAGGTCTTAGTGGCGGATCTGCCGGTCTCCGGTGGCACCGAGGTAGCGATTTTCCACGGAGTGAGCGAATTTCGCGTTCTGGGTCAGCCGGTGTTCGACGCCAATTGGGAGTAGGGCCTGATCGCGTTCCCTAGCCAACGCAAGCGGGCAAGAATTCGGTGACTCAGGGCGTTAATCCATCGTTCTCAGCGAAGGTTCGGACGACGAGGGCTCACGTCCCTAGGAGGGCCGGCCGTGGCTTTCAGCGACAGCGGCCTCGCCGGCGATTATTCGGTACAGGATCCCTCCTATGGCCGCTCCCACAATCGGTGCGACCCAGAACAGCCAGAGTTGCTCCACCGCCCAGCCGCCGACGAACAAAGCCGGACCGGTGCTGCGAGCTGGATTCACCGAGGTGTTGGTCACCGGAATCCCGACCAGGTGAATCAGCGTCAGACCGAGCCCGATGGCTATCGGCGCGAAGCCTTGAGGCGCGCGCCGGTCGGTGGCCCCCATAATGATGACCAGGAACATGCAGGTCAACACCACCTCGGCCACCAGGCACGCCACCAGCGAGTAACCGCCCGGTGAATGCTCGGCGTAACCGTTGGATGCGAATCCTTTTGCGAGGTCGAATCCGGCCTTGCCGCTGGCGATCACATAGAGAACCGCAGCCGCCGCGATCGCGCCGGCCACCTGCGCGACCACGTAGGCCCACAAGTCGCCCAGCGGAAATCGTTTTCCGACCACCAGGCCAACCGATACCGCGGGATTCAGGTGGCAGCCCGAAATATGACCGATGGCAAACGCCATCGTCAGAAGGGTCAGGCCGAACGCCAGTGCCACACCGAGGAAACCGATGCCAAGACCTGGAAATGCGGCGGCCAGAACCGCGCTGCCACACCCCCCGAACACAAGCCAAAATGTACCGACGAACTCCGCGAATGCTCTCCTGTTCAAAGGCACGAGGGACCTCCTTCCCGATTTCATTCAAACCCTGGGCCCGGACGACTCACCCGCTCCACCGCGATTTCGCGCTTTGGAGTGCACAAATATGATAATCCCGGCGTCGATCGGGTGCGAGGATTATCCGCGCCCTAACCCGGACATGGTGAATCCGCGGGCGTTCAGCGATTGCGCCAGCGTCCGCCGATCCTCCGCACTCAACTCCACCAGCGGCGGGCGAACGGCGGCCCACTGCGCGTCGCCCGAATAGTGCGACACGATGGCCTTGAGGGCGGCGATCATGGGGTGCTTCTGCACCACCGCGCGCGTGGCGGACAACTCCTCCTGAACGGCATCGGCCTTGTCGTCGCGCCAATTGTCAAAAAGGCAGCGGATGCGCGCCGGATTCACGTTGGCGGTGGCGCTGATGCACCCGACACCGCCGTGGCGCATATTGGCGAGCAGGAAAACCTCGCTGCCCGCGAAGACTTCGAAGCCGGACGTGGCAAAGCGATCCAGCATCGCCTTGGTGTTGTTCCAATCGCCGGAGCTGTCCTTGACGCCAGCCACCGTGCCGGGATAGCGATGGAGCAGGCGCTCGATGAGTTCGAGCGGGATCGGAACTTGGGCCACCGGCGGAATGTGATAGAGGTACAGGCGCAGGCGCGAGTCGGCGACGCGTTCGATGATTTCGGAGAAATTGCGGTAGAGGCCCTCGACCGACACTCCTTTGTAGTAGAACGGCGGCAGCATAAGAACGCCACCGCAGCCCAGGCGGACGGCGTGCGCGGTGAGCCGCACCGAATCCATGAGCGAGCAACAACCGGTGCCGGGCATGAGCACTGCGGACGAGACGCCGCCCTCGACGAGGGCTTCGAGAAGCGACATTCGTTCCTCGACGGTAAGCAAGTTGGCTTCGCTATTGGTGCCGAAGACCGCCAGCCCGGAGCAGCCGTGATCCAGCAGCCAGCGGCAATGGCGCACGAACCGCGCGCGTGAGACCGAAAGATCGGCCTCGAAGGGCGTGATGGCCGGCGCCAGAACGCCCGAGAATCGCGGCGCGGCTACCACTGGGCGCTCGCGTATTTCTTCCACACGGCGGGGTCGGAGAGCATCCTGATGAACAGACCGCCGACGACGGATCGGGCCTGGAAACCCTGCTGCTTGGCGGTGACGGTGTCGTACCAGTCGGTGAGCGGCACGCGGCTCGGCGACTCGTTGGCGAACCGGTAGGCCGGCGCCACGATGGCTTCGAAATCGGACTGGTTATCGGCCAGAGTAGCGGTCCATAAAATCCAGTCGAGCTTGGTATAGTCCTTGCGATTGTCGAGCGGCAGGCCGTAGGCGTTCTGCTTCGTCTTGTAATAGGCGATTTCGGTGCGCGCGATTTCCGGGGGAAACAGATTCAGGCCGAGGATGCGGTCCCAGACCAGATTGTATTTCTGGCTCCAGGTGCCGGGCTTGTCGAAGGCCAGTTTGTAGTGGTCGCCGTCTTTCGCGAGGTCGATCCACTTCTTTGCGAAGTCGCGGGCCAGCGCCTGGTATTCGGCGGCGACGGGCTTGCGGCCGGTCATCTCCGCGAGCATGCCGAACGAGCCGAGCGCCAGGATGGCTTTGATGGACAGGTTGGCGTTGTGCGCCAGGTGGCCGGCGAAATCGTCGGTGGATAACTGATTTTCAGGGTCGAGGCCTTTGGTTTTGAGGTAGGCGGCCCATTTTTCGAGCTGCGGCCAGTAGCGGTCGGCGAACCTGGCGTTGCCTTCGATCTTGGACAGCGCGCCCAGCAAAATGAGCATATTGCCGCTTTCTTCCACCGGCATCTGATTGTCTTCGGTGCGCTCGCCGCCGCCATAGACCTGCCCATTGGCCAGCGGATACGTGCCGAGATCGTGCGGCGCGAACGGAAAGTGCCAGCGCTCCATGGTGGCGTATTCGAGCACGGGAGCGAGCTGCGCTTCGAGCAGGCGCGGATTGAAGAGCAGCGTGAACGGCGCACTCGGATAGATGACATCGACAGTGGAGATGCAGCCATTCGAGAAATTCTCTTTTGGGAAAAACATGGGCGTGCCGTCGGCATCGGCGGCGAGTTTGTGCGCGGCGAGGGTTTGGCGATAGGCAAGGGTGGCCAGGCGGGCGTATTTTTCACCGCCGATGCGTCGCAGATCGGCGGTGAGTTGCGCGTCGAAAGCTTTGCCTTTTTCGTCGAGCGAATCGTGATCGCGGCGGGCCATGCGCAGCAGGTCGGTGGCGTTGGCCCCATTGCGCCGCCACCAGGCGCGCTCGCGCCGCTCCATGAATTCGATGGAGTAAATATCGTCGTAAGCGAGCACGGCGTAGCGGGAGGCCGGGCGGGCGCCTGCGATTCCGAGCGATAAGGTCAGCGCGAGTACCGGCGGTTGCTGGCGGGCGGCGCCGGCGGAGTCGGGAAGCTCGTCGGTTTCGGGCAGGCGGCCATTGGCGGTGAAGGCGGAGCGCTGCTGCTGGCGCGGCGCGATGGCGGTGGAGGCTCCGTCGGCCCGGTCGGGAGTGAGGTACAGGTAGCCCCAATCGATGCGGACATCGTCCCCGCGGCGGCCGAGGACCGCCTGGTCGCGCGAGCCCATACGCAGCACCGGCTGGCCGTCGATCTGGAGGCGCGAAGCGGTTATGGCTTGATCGGTAGTATTGACGACGAGGTCGGAGCCGGCATCAACATAGGCAGAGATTTCGTGATCCTTGCCATCGGTGGCCTGAGCGGTCCATTGGATATAGGTGGCGGGGCGGGAGAGAATCTCGAAATCGGAGGGCAACGCGGGTGTAAAAAAGGTGAGCGCGATCTGCACGCCGCCGCCGGAAAAGTGATAAATGGTGCGGGTCGGGAGGACCTCGAGGGCGGTCTGCCCAATGAAGCTGAGCCCGCGTCCGCCTCGGCCATTGACGCCGCTGAGATTATACACTTTTCCATCGATTCTTACGGCGAAGGTGAGGGTATTCGGCTTGCCGGTCCAGTGGACGGTACCAGCATCGGTAAGGTGGTCGGCAGCGGACCAGATGCTGAAGTAAGGATCGTGGGCGATCAGCGGAACGGCGGGGGGCCGGAACGGCGTCAAGTCCTGCGCCAACAGCGTGCTGGCCGTAACACAAAGGAAAGTGGTTCGGAGAAAGGAGCGATCGACTCTCATTGCAATTCCTCAACTGTAACAGTACTCAAGTTTCGAATGGATCATGCCGATAACTTGAATAGCGAGTCCGAACATTTCGGATCATACCGTCTATAGGAACGGGAGTCTTCTGAGACGACGCTGAAGCCGATGAAACTGAAGAGCTGGATTGGCAAGCTGGGAACCTGGTTCGGGTTGCGCGCCACCGCGTTGGAATGTGCCCAGGCGATTCCGATATTGCGGGGCCAACTTCTGGAAGCCAGCGGTCACGCCGAAGCCGCCATTGGAAATGTGTGCGCCAGTTTTCAATCGATTGCCGACCGGTCACGGGAAACCATTGACAAGGCGGCAGGAATGCTGGGATCGCACGCCGGCGATGCGGCCAGCGTCGATGAATCGGTAGAAACGTCGCAGGCGACCATCAACGGCTTGTTGCAACGAATGGAAGATGCCGCTCGGATTTCGGCTTTGGCGATTTCCCGAATGCAGGAAGTGGAAACCAGTGTCGCCGGAATGGAAAGCCTGCTGCGGGAAGTCGATAGAATCGCCTTTACCAGCAAACTGGTGGCGCTGAACGCCAAGATCGAAGCGGTGCACGTTGGCGCGCTGGGAGCCGGTTTCGAGGTGGTGGCGGACGAGATTTCGCGGCAGTCGCAACGCACCAATGAGCTCACCGAGGGTATTGCGCAGCGCATTGAGGAGACGCGGCGGTGTGCCCAGGCCGCCGCCACCCATCTGCGCGGTTCGGTGGAGTTCGAAAACGCGCAACGCGAACACAGCCGCCGGGAGGCGGAGGCGGCGTTGCGGGTCCTGGTTTCGGTCCACCGGCGCGCGCACGAGTCGCTGGATCTCATGAGCGGAGAGCATAGCCGGTTGCAGGAAGAAATCAGCAAGGCGGTAGTCAATTTGCAATTCCAGGACCGATTTACACAGCGGGTATCGCACGTGGTGGAAGTGCTGGAGAGAATCGAGACGCGCCTCGAGCGCCGCGCGCAAGCGGAATCCGGCAAGTCGTTGCTGGAAGGGCTGAAAGACAGCTATAGCATGCATGAGGAGCGGCAGATGCAAGCCAATGTCGAAGGCGTCGCCGTCGAGGATTCATCGCCGCCGGGAGAGGTGGAGCTTTTCTGATGATGCGGGGTATTACGATCATGACTGCCGGTGAGGAGTGGAACCGATGAAGACCGCCTTGATTGTGGATGATTCATCCTCCGTGCGCCAGATGGTCGGCTACACCCTGCGCCAGGCTGGGTTTTCCGTCCTGGAGGGCAGCAATGGAGCTAACGCCCTCGAAGTGCTCAGCGACCAGAGAGTGGATCTGATTATCACTGATCTGAACATGCCGGTCATGGACGGAATCGAGTTCATCCGGCGTGTCCGCGGCCAGGCGAATAGCAAGTACACACCGGTTCTGATGCTGACGACCGAGAGCCAGTCCGCCAAAAAGCAGGAGGGCCGCACGGCCGGCGCCACCGGGTGGATCGTCAAGCCGTTTCATCCGGAGAAACTGCTGGAAGTAATCGCCAAGGTGGTGCCGTAGGACGTAAGACCGGCGGTCGATTTCAGCGCCTGTCATTGTGAGATGTAGACAGGCGGCCGCCTTTCGGTGCCTGCGATCGGGAGACGTGCGATAGGCGGTCGATTTTTGCCGCCTGTCAATTCTGATGCGTTGATCAGACTGACAGACGGCAAAAGGCGACCGTCTGTCCTACAATCAGGGACAGCATATGAGATCGCGAATATGCGTCCCCACGTTCCTCCTGGCCGCCTGGCTGGGATATGCCGCACCCGACACCCCGCGCGTCACAGCGCCATTCGACGCTGATTGGCGATTCTTGAAAGCAGATGCTCCCGGCGCCGAAGCCCCGGGATTTGACGATTCGAAATGGCGCCCGCTGAGCCTGCCTCACGATTGGAGCATCGAGGGTCCGTTCGATCAGAACAATCCGACCGGCGGCGCCGGGGGATTTCTGCCGGCTGGAGTGGGCTGGTATCGAAAACACTTCACGCTCGCCGCGTCCGATTCGCACCGCCGGGTCTACCTGGAATTCGACGGCGTCATGGCCAACAGCGACGTCTGGATCAACGGTTTTCATCTTGGAAAACGGCCGTATGGGTACGTGAGCTTCCGATACGATCTGACGGGGCACCTGCAATTCGGCCCGGATAAGCCGAACGTGGTGGCGGTGCGCGCGGACAATAGCGGACAGCCGGCATCGCGATGGTACAGCGGCGCGGGAATTTACAGGCACGTTCGCCTGCTGGTGATGGATCCGGTGCATCTGGAGCAATGGGCGACGTTCGTCTCCACGCCCAAGATCACCGCGCAGCAGGCTACGCTCCATGTCGAGACGGCGGTGGTCAACCAATCGGATGCCGCAAGCGCGGTCGCCGTGGCGGCGGTGGTGCAGGGTCCGGATGGGAAACTGGCGGCGACGCAGGTGTTCCCGTTGCAAACCATTGCCGCCGGCGCAACCGCGCCGTTCGCCGGAGACGTGCCGATCCCGTCGCCCGCGCTGTGGAATCTCGATCGCCCGGCGCTGTATCGGGCGACCATAACCGTGGTGAGAGGGAAGGTCAACATCGACGATGAGGCCGTCGTCTTCGGCGTCCGCGAGTTTCATTTCGACCCGGCGACGGGTTTCTGGCTCAACGGGCGGAATTTCAAGATCAAAGGCGTCTGCCTGCACGCCGATGGAGGCGCGGTGGGCGCGGCGGTGCCGCTGAGCATTTGGGAGCGGCGGCTGGAAACGCTGCGCGCGCTCGGCGTCAATGCAATCCGCACGGCGCACGATCCGGTAGTGCCGGAATTTCTCGATCTTTGCGACCGCAAGGGGTTCCTGGTGATGGACGAAATGTTCGACTGCTGGACCGTCGGGAAAAATCGCTTCGATTACCATCTCTATTTCAACGTTTGGTCGAAAATCGATACGCGCGATACCGTCAGGCGGGACCGCAATCATCCGAGCATCATTTTGTACAGCGCGGGCAACGAGATTCACGACACGCCGCATGCCGATCTGGCCAAGGGCATTCTCGGCGGACTCGTCGAGGTGTTCCATCGGGAAGATCCCACGCGTCCGGTGACGCAGGCGCTATTTCGTCCGAATGTGAGCCACGATTATGACGACGGGCTGGCGGACATGCTGGATGTCGTCGGGCAGAATTATCGCGAGAACGAAATCCTGGCCGCTCACACGCAAAAGCCGGAGCGCAAGATCATCGGCACCGAGAATCAGCATGGTGTGGAAGTGTGGCGCGCGCTGCGTGACAATCCGCCGTACGCCGGGCAGTTCCTGTGGAGCGGCATCGATTATCTCGGCGAGGCGCCGCGCTGGCCGCTGATCTCGAATCCTTCAGGGCTGCTCGACCGCGTCGGCGACATCAAGCCGATGGGGTATCAGCGGCAGAGCTGGTGGTCGGACAAACCCATGGTGCGGATCGTTCGCCGGGTGGCGCCGCAGGCTCGCGGCCCGGTGGATCCCGGTTATGAACCCAACGCGCCGCGTTTCCAGCGCACGCTCTACGCCGATTGGACTCCCGCAAACACCGCGCCCCACGAAGAGCATGTCGAGGTGTACAGCAATTGCGCGGACGTTGAGTTGTTTTTGAACGGCGAATCGCTGGGCTCAAAACCGCTGCCACCCGATGCGACACCGCGAGTCTGGCGCGTACCGTTTGAAGCGGGAACGCTGCGGGCGGTGGCGAGGATTGCCGGCGAGGAAGCGGCAGCTGACGAACTGAAGACCGCCGGCGAACCGGCGCGGATTGTGCTCACCACCGATCGCGTCCGCCTCACCTCGGCCTGGGACGACGTGGCGTTTGTGCGTGCGACCGTAGCCGATGCGAACGGCGTCACCGTGCCGGGGAGCCAGGCAAAGATCGCGTTTGCGGTGAGCGGACCGGCGGCGATCGCGGCCGTCGACAACGGCGACATCGCCAGTATCGAGCCGTTTCACGCTGCGGAGCGCACGGTCTTTGATGGACGGGCCATCGCGATTGTGCGAGCCACATCATCCAGCGGGAAGATCGCGGTGACTGCATGGTCGGCCGGGCTAACGGGTGGTTCTGTTCAAATCGAAGCGGCGGGAGGGAAATGATGCGAACCGGGTGCGTCCTTTTTCTGAGTCTCATTGCGGCACTGGCGGCGGCGCGGGGCGCGGAGTTTCGCGTCAACGACTATGGCGCCAAAGGTGACGGCACGACGCTCGATACCGCCGCGATCCAAAAAGCGATCGATGCCGCGGCAAAAAAACGCGGGACGGTAGTATTCGACAAGGGCGTCTACCTGACGGGATCGATTTTTCTGAAATCGGGCGCCGACCTGCGCGTGGATGAAGGCGTCGAAATTCGCGGCGCGCAAGATTTGGCTGAGTACCCGGTAATGTTCACGCGAATCGCCGGAATCGAGATGAAATGGCCTGCCGCGCTGATCAACGTCTACGATCAGAAGGGCGTGACCATCTTCGGCGACGGCGTCATCGACGGCGACGGCAAGGTCTTCTGGGACAGCTATCGCAAACTGGCGGCCGAGTATGTGCAAAAAGGCTTGCGATGGGCGGCCGATTACGATTGCCCGCGGCCGCGGCTGATCCAGGTCTTTAAATCATCGGACGTAAAGATCGGCGGGCTGACGCTAAAGCGGTCGGGATTCTGGACGGTGCACATTTGCTATTCAAACAACGTCATCGTGGACCGGCTGACGATTCGCAATAATGTTCCCGAACTCGGCCGCGGCGGTTTCGGCCCGTCCACGGACGGAGTGGATGTCGATTCTTCGACCGAAGTTGAAGTGGCGCACTGCGATATCGCGTGTAACGACGATGCGTTTTGTCTAAAGGCTGGGCGCGACGCCGACGGTCTGCGCGTGAATCGACCGTCGGAGCGGGTGACGATTCACGACAACACCATCCGCCACGGCGCGGCCGGCGTGACGTTCGGCAGCGAAACCTCGGGCGGATTCAGGGGCATCACGGCGTACAACCTGCACGTGGTTCCCGATGCGCCCAACGCGGTGCCGGTCGGGATCCTGTTCAAGAGCGCCAACACGCGCGGCGGCACGATTCAGGACATCACCATCCACCACGTGGATCTGGATTCGGTGGGAACGGCGATCAGCGTGAACTTCAACTGGAATCCGAGCTACAGCTACGCCAAGATGCCCGAGGACGTCGTCAATCCGCCGGAATATTGGAAGGTGCTCACGACGCCGGTGCCGCCGGAAAAGGGACTACCGCATCTTCGGGAGGTTCGGATTTCGAATGTGAAGGGCACGGCGACGCGGGCCGCGTTTGCGGTGAACTCGTATCCGGATTCGCTGCTGGAGGATTTTCTGTTCAAGAACCTGGAGATCGCGGCACGGTCGGCGGGGACGATTCAATACGCCAGCGACTGGCGGTTCGAGGATGTCGTCATCAAGACGGAAGACGGCAGCAAGCTGGTATTTAAGGATTCGACGGGGATCAAGGGGATGGAGGGGCAAGAGTAGATCCCTTTTCTGTCACAATCGGGCTGTGGGTGACGTTATACCGGTAGTGCAGCCCGCCGAAGAGATCGCCTGGCCGGACTCCGGATACGCCGCCGGCCGGGAATTTGAAGCAGCCTTTCGCGAGCACTACCCGCGCATGGTCGCGGTGCTGACGCGTCTGACCGGCGACGGCGCCGAGGCCGAAGAAATCGCCTCCGATGTCCTCTGCAAGCTGGCGCGCAGGCCGCGTATCGCCGATCTCGATCATATTGCGGCCTGGCTGTACCGGGTCGCCATCAACGCCGGCCTCGACGCGGTCCGGGCAAACACCCGCCGGCGCCGCCGCGAGGACCGGGTTGGCCGGGAAGAAGGCTCGGCGGCGGAGGCCGGCGCTCTGGATTCGCTGCTGCGCGAGGAGCGGTGCGCCCGTGTGCGTTCGGTATTAGCGTCGCTGAAGCCGCGGGATGCGGAACTCCTGTTATTGCGCGCCGACGGCATGGCGTATCGGGACCTGGCGGCCGTGGTCGAGGTGCAGCCCAGTTCCGTAGGTTCACTGCTGGCGCGGGCCGAAGCGGAGTTCGAGCGGAGATACCGCGCGCGTTACGGAGATCGTGTATGAGCCGATGTTGGTCGGATGGAGAATTGAGGGCATGGCTCGACCGCGAATTGGGCGAGCCCGATGGCGCCGACTTCGAACTGCACCTGGCCAAATGTGCGGATTGCGCGGCACGTCGGCAGGTTCTGGAGGACCGCTCGAAACGCATCGGAGTGCTGATGAGTTCGCTTACGGAGGCCGTACCGGCGGCGCGCGTAACGGCGATCCCCGCGCGCCGGCCTTCCTGGCGATGGACCGGAGTCCCGGCGGCGATTGCGGCCGGGGTGACGCTGGCGTTTTTGCTTACGCCTCGAGCCCAGCATCCCGTCGTGCCGACCCCGAGAGCGCCGACCGCGCCCGAGGTCCCGGCGGTTAAGCCGGCAATCGCACCGCCGCCGGTCGCGCGGGCGCGGCCACGGGTCGTGCCTCCGGCGAAAGCGCGGCCGCAAACGAACGGAGACTACTACCTGGCGCTGGACGATGACCCCATCGATACCGGAGTAGTGATGCGGGTGGCATTGGATGGGAATGTACAGGCGGACGTGATTTTCGATTCGCAGGGCCGTCCACGGGCGATCCGGCCCGTTAAGGAATCGGCCCAAGGAGAACGACGATGAAACGCATGGTTGGAGTTACGGCGATTCTAGTGATCGGGGTCTGGAGCGCATGGGCGCAGAGTCCGATGAGCTTCACCGTCGAGCAGCAGGATTGGGATTCGCATGTGCAGCAGATGCAAACGCAACTTCGAGAGATGCTGGCCAACCAAAGAATCATGGGCGTGGAAGGCATGGTGATGGGTCCGGCTGTGAAAGGCGCGCCATACTCCGCCGAGGAATCCCGCGAAACTACACAGACCCTGGGCGACGGAACGCGCATTCACAATGAGAGTAAGGTGTCGGTGTATCGCGACAGTCAGGGGAGGATTCGCCGCGAGACCCCAACCAGCATCCAGATCTGGGACCCGATTGCCGAAGTCAGCTACTCGCTCGATCCGAAGACGATGACTTACCGCAAGACGGGCGTGCATATCGTTTTTCGTGGCTTTCGTGGCGAGAATGGCATGCAGACGTCGACGGTGTACGTGTATTCCGGCGACGCATCGGGCCGCGTAGTCAGCGGAACCGTGGCTGAAGGAGGCGGTGTAGTCATGCCGCCCGATCGCAGCAACCTGCCGCTGCTGGACGGCCTTACGACCGTGCTGAACAGCAAGGCGAAGAAGGAGACCTTGGGGAATCGCGGTATCGAAGGATTGAATTGCACGGGAGAGCGCAGTACCAGCACGATCGATGCCGGGGCGATCGGCAACGACCGGCCGATTTCTTCGATGAGCGAGCGTTGGTATTCGCCCGAATTGCAGGTGATGGTGCAAAGCACAAAGAGCGATCCGCGGACCGGAACCGAGGAATTCAGGCTGACCAACGTCCGGCGCGGCGAACCCGATCCGATAATGTTCCAGGTGCCGCCAGGGTATCGGCCAGCGGAACCGGTGAAGTTTGGGATCGGAGTGAAGTTCTAGACGCTGACTGGCCTGGCAGGAAACGTGCTACCTTGCGAATCTTGCCATGCTTCGCCGCCTTCTGTATCTGCCGGTAGCCGTTTGGCTGCTGAGCGCCCAGTCCACCGTCGCCGTCGAAGGAACCGTGTCGAACCATGTGACCCATCAGGGCATTAGTGGTGTATCGGTCACACTCGACCGCGGCACCGCCGGCCTTTCGTACCGCGCGGTGACGGGGAGCGACGGCAGCTTTAAAATCGAGAATGTGGACGCCGGCGACTACCTGCCGGTGTTCGAGAAGCGCGGCCTCTCCGTGGTCGACGCGGCGCAAAAACCGCTGCATTTCGATCTGATCGCCAGCCCGATCAAGCTTCATGCCGAGATGATTCCGTGGACGCGGATCTCCGGCCGCGTGCTAGATGCGCTGGACCATCCGCTCGCCAAGATCAGCGTGACCCTGATTCCCATTCGCGAAGGCAAAACGTCATCGGGAACGGCCGCCACCACGGACGAATCCGGCGCGTTTATCATCGCCACCGAAAGCGGCATTTACCGGTTGATGGCCGCGGAACCGAATGATGCTCCCGAGCGTCACCCACCCGCCTTGGCGCCGACCTACTATCCGGCGGCCACCGATCCGCAAGCCGCGCAACGGATCGCCATCATCGCCGGAACGGATCTGTCGGGCTATGACATCCGCATGCAGTCGGTGCCGGAGGTGAAGATTCGCGGCGTCCTGCTGAACACGCTCGGCGAGCCGTTGGCGGGAGCGCCGGTGAAACTGGTGCTGCCGCCGTCGATCTGGTGGGATCGGGACGAACTGGAGACGATATCCCGCGCGGACGGAACGTTTGAGTTCACGGGCGTCCGGCCCGGGGACTGGCGGGTGACAGCCGAGGTGGAACGTGGGGAAGGCACGCTTTTCGGATTCGCGGCCGTGCAAGCAGCCAACAATGATGTAACCGGCGTGCGCGTGCGGCTGAACGAGCCGTTCACGGTGACGGGCAAGGTGGAAGGCGCGAAGTCCAACGGATCGAGCGATCTGTGCGAATCGCCGGGTGTTTCGCTGATTTCCACGGAAGTGGACCAGGAGGCGTCCAGCGAAGTGCAGGACAATGGCACGCTGCGCATCGCCGAAGTTTATCCCGGACGTTACAAAGTGCAAGTCTGCGGCGTCTCCACGGGGAGCTATCTGGCGTCGGTCTTCATTGGCGGCCGCGATGTTCTCGGGCAGGAGTTCACGCTGTCGTCGGGAACGTCCATGCGGGTGGTGTTCAAATCCGATGGCGGCGTCGTTCAGGGGACCGTCGATCAAGGTCAGGGCCGCACCGTGGCGCTGATCCCCGCCGACGAAGGATTGCTGGATCCGATGTTCGTGGCTACGACGACGGCCGGCGAGGGCGGGCGATTTGAATTCACCAACGTGCGGCCGGGTGAGTATCGCGCAATCTCTTTCGATCACGTGGGCGACGCGGCGGCGCTGACGGATCCACTATTTGTGCGAGGCCTGTCCTCATGGGTAACACCGGTAAGAGTGCAGCCCAAGCAGACGGCTACCGTGGCTCTGAAAGTCGTGCATTGGCCGGAATAGCACGCTGGCCGTGCGGATCGGAAGGAACCAGCCGCAATGTGCCAACCTGAATCCTACTAAGACGTATATAATTGGGGCATTCCCCGGGTGGAGGTGACTCATGAAGCCGACGACCCTTCTGGCTGCACTCTTTCTCTCGCTCACCGCGGTGGGCGCAAACGCTCAAGACACCGAACCGCCGGCGACGCCTCCGGCTCAGGAGAAGCCGAGCACACCGCCGGCGCAGCGCGAAACACCACCAGATCTGAAGGCCTATCAGGACGCCAGTAAGATCACCGATCCAGAGAAAAAGATCGAAGCGCTGGAGAAGTTCAAGAAAGATTTTCCGAATAGCCCGCAGGCCAGCCTGGCCAACGCGGCGGTCCTCACCACGCTGGCGCAGAAACTGCCCAAGCAGGAAACGCGCATCCGCCTGGCGGCGCAGGCCATGTACGATGGCGCAGCCCTGAAGGACAAGGGTCGAACTTCTGGCCAGATCGCCACCACACTGCTGGACGCCGGGATTTTGCTGGAAGACGCACAGAAGTACGCGGAAATTAATCTTCTCTCAGCGGACCAGACACAGTTCTTCAAGGACCAAAAGGCCATGGCGGAGCGGCGAAAGCAGGATCCGCCATCGGACGAGGAGTTGCAGAAGCGTTTCAACGCCAGCCGCGTTCCGCGCCTGACCCTGCTGGGCCGGGTGGAAGTCGAGCTCGGCCACAACGACACGGGAAAGAAGGTGCTGGAGGAGGCGATCGGCATCAGCCCCGATAACGTGGCCGCGGCCGCCGCTCTGGGCGATCTCGAAGCGCGCCTGGGCGACAACGAAAAGGCGCTGGATCACCTCGTGACGGCGCGGCTGGGAGGCCGGGCTTCGGCGAAGAACGTCGAGACGCTGAATGCGGTCTATCGCAAGTTGCATAACGGCACGCTGGACGGACTGGACACCATGCTCGACGCCGAGTATCACAAGCGATTCCCCAATCCGCTGACGCTCGATGAATACAAGGATGGGCCAGAGCGGACGAATCGGCTGGTGCTGGCGGAGGTCTTCACCGGTTCGGGATGCCCGCCGTGCGTGGGCGCTGATCTGGCATTCGACGCCGCCATGGAGCGCTACAACCGCAAGGATCTCGTAGTGGTGATGTACCACCAGCACATACCGCAGCCCGATCCGATGACCAATCCGGATACGCAGGCGCGCCGCAAGTATTACGACGTCACCGGCGTGCCGAGCTATGCCGTGGATGGCGCGATGTCGAGCCACCACGGCGCGGATCGTGCCGGCACCAAGGGCGTTTGGGACGCCATCCAGAAGCCGATCGAGGAAGAGTTGAAAGCGGCGCCGGAAGCGCAGATAAAGGTTCAGGCCGACGTTGCCGGGAACACGGTGAACGTGAAAGCCGCTATCGACGGTGTGAAGAGTGACTCGAAAGACTTGAAGCTGCACGTGCTGTTGCTCGAGAAGGAGATCCGCTACAGCGGCGAAAACGGAATCCGGTTTCATCCGATGGTGGTGCGGGCGATGGGCGGCGCGGGGGATGACGGATTTGCTCTCAAGCCGGGCGCGGCGGCTTCTTTCGATCAGACGTGGAATCTCGACAACGTGAGCGCCGGACTCAAGGAGCACCTCGATACCTACGAAGCCGGTGGACATCGCGGCAATCCCTTCACATTCATCGAGAAGAAATACCAGATCGACCGCGGCAATCTGGCGGTAGTGGTGTTTGTGCAGGACATGAAGACCAAGCACGTCTTGCAGACCGCTTATGTGGACCTCGGTCAGGAGGCTCCGCACACGTCGGCGGATAACTCCAAGGGCGACAAGTGAGGCGTGCGCTCCTCCTGGGGGTCGCGCTGGCGATTTCCGCCGCGGCGGCGGATCCGGTGACGTGGAAGGTGCAAAGCGCGCCGTCGCAGCCGGTGAAACCGGGCGCGCCGTTCACCGTGAAGATCGCGGCGGACATCGAAAAGGGCTGGCATGTGTACTCGATGCGGCCCATCGAGGATGGTCCGATCCCGACG